>Ga0056115_1000084_pt1 | contig 52222 bp, 52 predicted proteins | sample WorMetOlspDAHAB1_FD_77007 | JGI IMG/M metagenome (GOLD analysis project Ga0056115, IMG submission 77007) | Marine gutless worms symbiont microbial communities from Max Planck institute for Marine Microbiology, Germany - Olavius sp. DAHAB.1 ...
CGTCGGACGTCGCCCTGCGCGCGCCCCCAGATGTTGGTCGCCGTGACCAGGCGGATCTCCCTGCCGTGCGATGCGGGCGTCGGACCGAAGCCGATTGCGATCGAGCTGCCCTCGACCCAGAATGCAACTTCGCCGGGCTCCACCACGTCCTTGGCGTCCGGCTCCTTGGAGACAGACACCGGCGCGCTGAAATAAACCTCTTCGCCCCAGGTATTCGCGGTCGACTGGAACGGCACGGCCTCCATCACCGCCCGCCCGGTCGGCGTGTCGAGGACCTCCACCTCGATTGAGACCGACCCGACGGCGATCCTGACTGACGGCATTATGCGCTGCCCTCCCTCAACAGCCGACCAATGCGTCCCGCCCGGCGGCGTGACCGCCGGCAGGCAGGATAGTCGCCGGTGTCGTGTTCACGACGTTGCGGCGCGAACCAGAGGCGGGGCGCCGCCCAGTTCGGCGGTGATCTGGTCGGCGGCGCGGTGCACCAGACCGCCCAGGACCGCGACGCGGCTGTTGTCAATCCGCGCCTTCGGGCCGGACAACGAAATCGCGGCCAACGGTCCGCCGTACTCGTCAAGAATGGCGGCGGCAACGCAGCGCAGGCCGATGGCGTGTTCTTCGTCATCGAAGGCGTAACCCAGCGACTGGATGTCGTTCAGAGCCTCCCGCAACGACGCGGGCGAATCGATGCTCCGCCCGGTGGCCCGCGCCATCCCGCGCTTCTGCAGAATGCGGCTCACCTCGCCCTCTGACATCGACGCCATCAGAGCCTTGCCGACACCGGAACAATGCATCGGCACCCGTCCGCCGGGACGTGCGAAGACCCGCATCAATTGGCGACACTCCACCTGGGACAGGTAGATGGCCTCGCTCTGATCCTCAATCGCCAGGTTGACCGTCTCACCGCTGTCTTCCATCAGCTGGCGCATGTAGGGCCGCGCGATCGAGACCAGGTCGCGGGACCGGACAAAAGCATTCCCAACTGTGAAGGCATCAACACCGATCAACCAGAGGCTTCGTTCCTGGTCGAACCGGACAAAACGCTCCTGCTCCAGCGTGGTCAGCAGCCTGTGGGCCGTGGACGGCGCCAGACCGACGGTCTGCGCAAGGTCCGTCAATGTTGCGCCGTCATCCAGATCGGCGATCGCCCGCATCAGGCTGATCGCCCGCACCAGCGATTGGACCTGTCCGCTGCGGTCCGCGCCGCCGCGGGTCTGGGCCTGGCGGCCCCGCTTCACACGTCCGTTTGGTGTTCTCGCCATAACGCAACCCGACCTTCACAATCACGCACATTGAATTCCGTATTATAGAACAGGGTTCGAATTGCGGAAAGCAGGCCTGCGATGGCCCAAGAGGCGTTCTCAGGACGCCGCCGCGGACCGTCGGGTCACGAACGGCACTGGCATCGAGGCTTGAGAAACCGCCGCGCCCCGGCATTTCTTTTCGAAACCGGCAGCCGCGCGCGCACACCTCCTCCCCTGCCGTCGTTTCGCTTGATTCCCAGCGGCGTTGTCGCGCTAATCTAGGAAAACGGCTTGCCGTCACAGGGAAGCTCATTCAAGGGGAGCCAATGAGCCACACCTCGCAGTATGTGACCTGCGCCAACCGCGAAATCCACGTTACGGTCTGGGGAGCCGAGCAACACCCCACGCTGATCATGTGGCACGGATTGGCCAGGAATGGTCGGGATTTCGATGCGGTCGCAGCCGCCCTTTCCGATCGCTACCGGGTTCTTTGCCCCGACACCGTGGGCCGCGGCCTCAGCCAATGGGCAAAAGACCCAGTGCGCGAATACAGCCTTGGCTTCTACGGCGAGATCGCGCTGGACCTGGTCAAGGCCTTCGACCTGGACGCGATGCGCTGGCTGGGGACGTCGATGGGCGGTGCACTGGGGATGATGCTGGCCGCCGGTCCGCTGAAGGACCGGATGACGCATCTGATCATCAATGACATCGGTCCAGCTCTTTCCGATGCCGCGGTGGGACGCATTCTGAACTATGCGGGCAATCCGCCTGTCTTCTCGACGATGCTGGAACTGGAGAGCTACCTCAAGACCGCCTATGCGCCGTTCGGCCAGCTGTCCGCCGGCGCGTGGCGCCGGATCGCCGAAACCTCGGCCAGGCGCACCGACGACGGCCGGCTGACAACCCACTACGATCCGCGCATCGTCGACCAGTTCCGGCATCATCCGGAAGACTACGACCAATGGGACCGCTACGACGCCATTACGGCAAAGACACTTGTGCTGCGCGGCGCCGAGTCGGACCTCTTATTGTACGAATGGGCCCAGGAAATGACGCGGCGCGGTCCGAAATGCAGGCTGGAAACGATCGCCGGCTGCGGCCACGCTCCCCCCCTGATTTCACCTGACCAGATCGCTTTGGTTGCCGACTTTCTGGACGACTGACCGCATACCGGCCAGTTGCCGACATGGACCGCGGCATTCCGCCGAGGCGGCGCCGAAGCCCAACCCAACAGCGCCAAGGGAGCCAAAGAAATGCTGAAGCTTGCCGCGATATTCGCTGCGGTCTTTGTCGCGGAACTGGGCGACAAGACCCAATTGGCAACCATCCTGTTCGCCAGTGATCGCAGCGTCCATCCGCTCCACGTCTTCCTGTCCGCCGCGTCGGCGCTGGTTCTGTCGACGGGGCTTGCGGTCCTCATCGGCAGTCAGGCCGCGCGGTATTTGGACGTGGTGCCGCTTAAGCTGATCGCTGGACTGGGATTCATTGCCATCGGATGCTGGGCGCTGTTTGAGCATGCGAAGAGAACGTGACCTCCACCAAACCACACACCGCGCTCACCGAGGTTTTGCAGAGCGAGGCGTCGGTCCAACGGGACGGTAATGAGCCCTAATGCGGACCGGGGGGCTCCGCAGGGGCGATTCGAGCCGCGGCCGCTTCCATATCTTCGGGTCGGTTTGCGTTAAAGAACGGATCGACCGGAACGGCCGGAAACTCGGCCACGGCCAATCGATAGCGCCCGGTCCAGACATCCACCTTGCGGATTCCCTCCTCGACCAGGGCCTCGCGCAACGCGTGGCGCAGGCCGACCGGCCAGAGGCCGACCACCGGATGACGACGCCCGCCCGAAGCAACCGTCGCCATGTCGGCCTGCTCGGCCTTCACCGCGGCCAGCATCGCCGCAACCAGATTGGCCGGCAGGAACGGGGCGTCGGTCGGAACAGTGACAATCCAGGGCAGATCCGGACTATGCGCGGCCGCCCAGTCCAGCCCGGTCAGGACGCCTGCCAGCGGCCCTGCAAATCCCGGCAGGACATCGGGGACAACCGGCAATGGAAATGCCGCAAAACGTGCCGGGTCGCCGTTGGCGTTCAAAACCACCGCAGCCGCCTGTCCGGCCACCGAATCGATGACATGGTTGAGCAACGGTCGTCCGGCCAGCGGTCTCAGGCACTTGTCCCCTCCCCCCATACGGCGGGATTGACCACCGGCCAACAAGACGATCAGCACCTGCGGCGCAGCGCTCATGCAGGGTTGCCCCGCGGCCGGTCGGCCAGTTCACCCGACCATAGGCGCACCTGGTTCCGGCCGCCGCGCTTGGCCGCGTAAAGCGCCTGGTCCGCACGCACCATCACGTCCTTCAGCGACACATCATCGACGATCTGCGCAAGGCCGAAAGACACCGTGACCGGCAGGGCATCGCCCTTGGCGATGCGCATGGGCTCGTTTTCGATCAGGCCGCGCAGGCGCTCCAGGACCTTCCCGGCCATCGCGCTGTCGGTATTCGGCAGGCAGATCAAGAACTCCTCGCCGCCATACCGGTAGACAACGTCGTAAGGCCGCAGCCCCGAAACGAAACGGCCGGCCGTTGTTGCAAGGACCTCGTCGCCGACTGCGTGGCCATGCGTGTCGTTGACCTGCTTGAAGTGATCGATGTCGGCGATGGCAATCGTGCAGGGCGTGCCGGTGCGCAGGGCGCGCTGCCGTTCCCGTTCGAGTTCGGGCATCATGATCTGGCGATTGTGCAGACCGGTCAGCGGGTCAAGCTCGGATATCGCCTTGCGAAACGCGTCCTGGATCCGGCGCGCCAGCGTGACGAAGCGCTGCGACTTCTGGATCAGCGCGTCATAATCCGCTACGGGGACCGGCTCGCGGTTGGCCGCGCGGCCGGCCAACTCCCGCCCAAACACATAGCAATCGGCCTGGGCGCGGGACAACGCGCGAAACGCAGCCTGGTTGACCAGTCCGCGGTCCTTGTTGAGATCGAACCAGAATCCGAAGCGCGAGATCAGGTGCGCGTTTTCGGAGATCACTTCGCGCGCCGGGTCGATGCCGCAGACCACGGCACGGTGCCACTGGTTCAGCCACTCACTGTGCTCGTCCAGCGCCGCATCGATGACATCCAAAACGTTCTGTGCGTTTTCCGGCGTCCCCGTATCAAGGCTCAGCGGTGTCGTCTTCACGCCGCATCCTCCCGGCGGCCGGCCTTTCGGGCAAAGCGCTTGTCTTCGTCGGCCACCGACGCCGGGTCGGCATCAAACACAATGCGCTGTTCACCTGCCAGGGCCACAAACCGTTTGCCCTTGGCCCGGCCGATCAACGTCAGGTCCGCCTCTCTGGCGAGATCCACGCCCCAGGCCGTGAAGCCCGAGCGGGAAACCAGGATCGGAATTCCCATTTGAACCGTCTTGATCACCATTTCCGAGGTCAGGCGTCCGGTCGTGTAGAAGATCTTGTCATCCGGCGGCACGTCGTTAAGGAACATGTAGCCGGCGATTTTGTCGACGGCGTTATGCCGGCCGACATCCTCCATATAAACCAACGGCTCGTCGCCCCGCGCCAGCACGCAGCCGTGGATCGCGCCCGATTTCAGATAGAGGCTGGGCGCCGTGTTGATCTTACGGGTCAGACTGTAGAGCCAGGAGGTCCTGATGCGCGCCGATGCGGGCAGCACAACATCCTCAAACTTCTCCATCAGATCGCCGAAGACCGTGCCCTGGGCGCAACCGGAGGTCTGGGTCTTCTTTTTTAGCTTATCCTCGAAGTCCGTCTCGCGGCGGGTCCTGACCACAATGGTCTCCAGGTCTTCGTCATGCTCAATACCGGTCACCTCGTCATCCGGCTGCAACATGTTCTGATTCAGCAGATACCCGACCGCCAGGTAGTCCGAATAATCGCCGATCGTCATCATGGTGACGACTTCCTGCCCATTCAGGAACAGGGTTAATGGCCGCTCCACAACGACGGGGGTCTCGATGCGGCGACCCTGGTGATCGACGCCGTCCACGGTTTGGGTCAGGCGCGGATCCTCCGGGTCTGGTTTGATGTCGAATTCCTGCATGGCTCCAATATGCCCCGAGGACCGCATCCGCTCAACTCGCACAATGAAGCGCGGATGGCCCCTGGGACGAAACGGGGCTTTGCCCTAATATAATGCATGGGTGCAGGTGCGCCAGGCCTGACACTTGCAGATAAGAAATGGGGGCAAAACCAGAACAATGATCGATCCATTCGGCCGTGAGATCACCTACCTACGCGTATCGGTGACCGACCGCTGCGATTTCCGCTGCGTCTATTGCATGTCGGAAGACATGACGTTCCTGCCGAAAACCGAGGTCCTGAGCCTGGAGGAGTTGGACCGCGCCTGCTCCGCATTCGTCGCGCTAGGCGTGCGCAAGCTGCGCCTCACCGGCGGCGAACCGCTGGTTCGGCGGAACATCATGTGGCTGTTCGACCGGCTGGGCCGTCATCTTCGGACCGGCGCGCTGGACGAACTCACGTTGACCACCAACGGCAGCCAACTTGGCCGGTTCGCCCAAGACCTTGCCGCGGCCGGCGTACGCCGGGTCAACGTTTCCCTGGACACGCTGGACCCGGGCAAATTCCTCGGCATCACCCGCTGGGGCAACCTGGAGAAGGTCCTGGCCGGGATCGAGGCTGCCAAGGCCGCCGGCCTGAAGGTCAAGATCAATTGCGTCGCTCTGAAAGGCGTGAACGACACCGAAATCGACCGTCTGGTGGAATGGTGCGGCGCCGAGGGTTTCGACCTGACCTTCATCGAGGTGATGCCGATGGGCGATATCGGCGGCGAAGACAGGCTGGACCAGTATTGGCCGGTATCCATGGTGCGCGCCGAATTGTCGAAGCGCTGGACCCTTGTGGACATCGATTACAGCACCGGCGGCCCGGCGCGCTATGTGCGGGTGCAGGAAACCGGTCAGCGCATCGGCTTCATCACGCCTCTCACCCACAATTTCTGCGAAAGCTGCAACCGGGTGCGCCTAAGCTGCGAAGGAACCCTTTATATGTGCCTCGGCCAGGAAGACGCGGCTGATCTGCGGACGCCGCTTCGGGCATCAGAAGATGACGCGGCGCTCGTTTCGGCAATTCACGAGGCGATCGACCGAAAACCCAAAGGGCACGATTTCGTCATGGACCGTCGTCGGTCGGTCCGTTCCGTGTCCCGCCACATGAGTGTGACGGGAGGCTGACGCACGGACGCCGCGCCGGTCGACCCAGAGATGGCAACGGCCTAGTCCTTCGCGTGCGACTTTGAGAACAGTCTGCGAATGCCGCCGAGGACCCCGCCCGCACTGTCGGACGGGCTGACCGGTGTCGGCGGTTCGCCGGTCAGATGAAAAGGATCGGAATGGATCCGGTCCGGACGGACGCCTTTCTTGATGGCAAGAGTGGAAACCGCCTCGACCATCGCCGGCGGACCCGCAAGATAGTAGCGGGCGTCGCTGTAGGTCGGCAGCTCGCTTGCAAGCACGTCAGGAAGCGTCCCCACCCGCCGGCCGGTGTTCTCGCTCGGCGCCGACAAGACGATCTCGAACCGAACGTTGGGATGGCGCGCGGCAAGCAGGTTCAGGGTCGTTTCGTCGTAGACGTCCTCCTCGTCTCGGACGCCAAAGTACAGATCGACCTTTCTTGACTCCGCATTTTGCAGCGCGGTGCGCAGTATCGACTTTATCGGCGCCAACCCGGATCCGCCCGCAATTGCCACCAGCGGACCGGACTCCTCCGGGCGCAAATGGGTACTGCCGAACGGTCCCTCCAGGGATAGCCGTTCACCTACCTTCAGGTCGGACCGGATGTATTCGCTGACCAATCCGTCGGGAACCAGCTTGATATCGAAGACCAGCGCCTCTTCATCGGGCCGGTTGGCCATCGAATAGGGACGAGCGGGCAATTTGCCGAACTTCAAACGCGCAAACTGCCCGGCAGCGAACATAAGCGGTCGCTCTGGCCAGACATGCACCCGCCGGATCCGCGGTGTCAGCACCTCGATGTTGGTGACTTCCGCCCTGATGCGGCTGATCGGCAATCCAGGCATTTCTTCGTCGCCCAGCCACGCCACGTGAATGTCGCTTGTCGGTCGCGCCCGACAGGCCAGGATCAACCCTGCGGACCGTTCCTCTTCCGAAAGCACGGCCTTGTCGTAGTTCGCCATCCTCACTTCTCCCGACAGGAGAAGGCTCTTGCATGCGGCGCACTCGCCGATCCTGCAGCCATGCGGATAGGGAACGCCCTTCGCCAAGGCGGTTTCCAGGATCGTCTGCTTCCCGGTCTCAAGGCTGAGCGGCCATTGTCTGATGCTGAGTTTAGGCATTGCCCGCTACCGCTCCTCGATGGTCACTCAAAAACAAGCCGGGCCGGATGCAGATGCAGGCTGTGCCGGGTTTGGGTGTGGTCGAACACGGCAACCCACAGAAAAGTGCCATCCTGGATCGGCACGTCGTAGGACGAACCGGTGTCGAGCTTGCGGGCCACCTCGAGACGCCAATGGCCCTTGTCCCAGTGCGCGACCGCGGCAACATCGCCCCGGTCGCCCTGAAACGGTTGCGAAATGACGACGCTGGGCATGACGGTTCCCACCGGGATCCTGGCATCGTGTTCCGCCGAGTAAGGCACCAGAAGGTCCTCGGGAATCCACCAATCTCCCCGATCGACCGCCGCCGGATCGAGATCGATCTCTCCCATGCGGGCAAGCACGGCTGGGTCTTTTGGAAGCCAGCGCGGCACCACACCCTCCGGGTCAAACCTTTCCCAGTTCATCGTGAACCCGCCGTCGGTTTTCGGGTCCTTCGAATACCCGGCCGTGTAGCGGGCGCCCGTCTTCTCGGGCGGCGCCAAAGGCGGACCGAAGAAATTGTCGTCGATCTGGCCTAACGGACCTGTCCGAACGGACTTCCAGTGCCAAACGTCCAGCAAGGAACCGTCTTCGGTATAGTGCAGGCCCCGGCCGCCGGCGGGACCCGGCTTGTCGGACAAGGGACGCGGCCCAAGATGGGTGGATTCAAGCGCGCCGAACCGGGACGAATTCGACAACATGACCGCGAACTTGTCCTCGTAATAGGTGTCTTCGTCCGACCGCGCGAAATCGGTCTGGATGACGCGCCACCCGCTTTCCGTTTTTTCAAGCGGCAGGTGCTTTTGGCTGCGCGTCGTGTCGGGCCATTCGAAAAGAAAATAGGCCCTCTCTCCATCCTGCGCGGCGCGCACCGTTACAGCGACACTTTCGTTCGGAAGGTTCTGACCCCGCATCGTCTGAATAACGACGGGCTGCGCCGCACGCCAGGTTGCATCGCCCGTCATGCCATCCAGGCGCGGCGGCGAGGACGTTCTCGCCACTTGCAACGACCGCACCGCAAGCGTGTCGCCTTGGAACACCAAGGCCGCGGTCGCTATCGCCGCACCAAGCGCAAGCAGGGCCGGCACGGCAAAGGCAAGCCGCGGGGTCATGATCTTCAGCAGCCCGCGGGCACCGGTCATCATCCATTGCGCCACAACGTGCACGGCCACATAAACGACCAGCGACCAAGCTGCGACACGGTGCACCAGCAATAATAATTGGCTCTGCGCGCCCAGGTCGAGGTAGATGATCGTTCCTGTGGCGATCGCAACCGCCAACAGAACGAAGGCCAGCCAATAGACCAATACGTTGATCGATTGCCACCGGGTGCGCCGATCGCCGGTGGTCAGCGCCCGGACCCGGCTGCCGTCCAACACGATCCGCGCTCCAAGCCTCGCCACAAGCATGAACACCACGTAAGCCACAGCGATGCCTGCAAGGGCCCAGGCCGACCAGAGATGCCAAACGATCACTTCGCCCTGAAAGACGTAGACCGCCAAAGCCTGAGACACCGTCGCATCCGGCGCGTCGGCTGCAATCCGAATGCCGGTGACGAAGCTTGCGACAAACAGGATCACGACGATCCAGTGAATGACGACCGTTGCGAAGTCGGTTCTTCGGCCCCGCTGGCTGGCGCCGGCCACGGCGCCGGGCGCGCCGCCGGTCACCCTGTCTTCATTCTTCAATCCAAATCCCCCGGGGTTGAACGAACCACTTAGATCACGGCCCTGACGAGCGCATTATCCGAATTAAAGTTGTCATCCGCAAGACGTGTCGGCAGAACCACGATCGCCTTGGTTCCAACGTCGGGCTGGCTGGACAGGACCAATTGCCCCCCCTGAAGTTCGACCAGCGCTTTTGTCAGCGGCAGGCCCAAACCTGTTCCTTCGTGCCGCCGGCTCAACGCCGTTTCAATCTGGGTAAAGGGCATCAGGGCGATTTCCGTCTGTTCTTTGGTCATGCCTATTCCAGTGTCGACGACTTCGAACTGACAGATTCCGGATTCGTCCACGTCGCCGCGGAGAACGACCTGTCCGCCTTTGGGCGTAAACTTGATTGCGTTCGACAGCAGGTTCAGAAGCACCTGCCTCAGCCGGGTCTCGTCGGCGCTGATTTCGGTGTTGCAACCCTCCGAGTCCACAACGAGATCGACGCCGCCCGTGGCCGCGCGTTCGTCCATCAGCCGCTTGCAGCTCGAAAAGAGCTCTTCGAGCATGACACGGTCGTGCCGCAGTTCCAGCTTACCCGCTTCGACCTTCGCGATATCGAGAATATCGTTGATGATCTCCAACAAATGCCGGCCGCTCTGGTGGATGTCCTTGGCGTATTCCGTATACCGCTTGCTGCCCAGCGGCCCGTCCAGTTGCCAGAACATCGCTTCAGAAAAACCGATGATCGCGTTCAACGGCGTGCGAAGCTCGTGGCTCATGTTGGCCAAGAACTCGGACTTGGCGCGGTTCGCGGCCTGGGCCTCGTCGCGGGCGCGGCCCAGCTCGGTGCTGCGCCGGGCCTCCTCCTCGCGCAGACGCTGGTTTTCAATGGACTTGGTCTTGAAGACCTCCACCGCCCGGGCCATGTCGCCGACCTCGTTGGCATGCTGCAAACTGGGCACGCCGACCGACGTATCGCCGGTGGCGATCCTGCGCATGGATCCAACCAGCGCGGTGACCGGCCGGGCAATCAGAAAGACGAGCACGTACCAGGCAACAAAAAGCGCAACAAGCAAACTGGCGAAGACCGCAATGGACCAGACCGACATCTGCGCCCGCAGTTCCTTCGCCTCCTGGTAGCTCGCGTCTTTTTCTTCGGTAACACGCTTGCGCACCGAATCGGTGAAGATGTTCAGTCCGGGCCGGATGTCCAGCCATTCGTCGTGATGCCGAAACAGCAGTTCGCGCTCGGCTTCGGTCGGCGCGGGGTGCGTCACTTCGAACAGCGCCTTCGTTTTCGCCATGAATTCGGGCAGCGCAGCGATGGCACTTGACGCCCGTTGGCGGGTCCGCTCGTCGGCATAGTCGGGCAACAGCGCATTCACCGCCTGCCATCCTTCGATGATCCGGCGGCTCAATCTCGGCAGTTCGTTGGCGATATTCGGCGCCGCATAGATGCCGCCGACCACGCCGGCGATCCGGCGGTCCAGCAACTCAAGGCTGTCGGAGAGCTTGTCGATGACGGCGCGGGCGGTTTCGGTATCTTCCGCGATACCGTGCATGATCTGGTCGTTGCGGTATGACGCATAGGTCAGCGCCGCGAACAGCGCCAGCGACGCAAGGAATATCACCACAAACGCAAGCTGCGCCTGGGTTCTAATGCGTCCTAGCCAACCTATTAGCCTGCGCGAACGAAACACTGTGCACCCCCTTCCGCAGCGACATCACCGCTCGATCGGAAGTTCGTTCTCCTCCCATTCGGCATAACCGCCGCGCATCCAAAGGACGTTTCGATACCCGGCCTCTTTGGCCTGCTTGGCCGCGTAGTAGCTCTTCCAGCCGGTTGTCCCGTGACTGTAGAAGACCACACGGTCGTCACGGTCCGACGGCAGAAAGCTGGTGTCCAATGTGGTGTCGCGCTCGTCGTAGTAGGGCGCGCCGCTCATCGCGCCCGGCACATGACCTTCGACAAAGGAGGCCTTTTTGCGGAAATCATAAACCCGCGCCGTGCCCTGTTCGACCATGGTCTTGAGTTCCGAGGCCGAAACGACCCGCACGCCATCGAGTCTCATCGGCGTTTCGTCGGCCGCCCATACGGGATGGGCGATCGCCGACACCAGCATGACCGCAAATGCCAGAAGTCTCATATTTACGATGCTCCGATGGATAACAGACGGGTAACCAAGCCTTCACAACTTAGTGAAGTGCAGCTTACAATAGATTAAGAATAGTGGTTAATCCACTGTTCTTATGGTTCCTATCGCCTTCACAAAGCCGCCGAGATGAGTGCCGCGGTAGGACTTTTCCGCCAAAAGGCCGCGATTGGCAAGCGTCTACTAGTTGATTGACGGCGAATGTGTCTCGTCTGCCGCTGGAGGAACCGCATTCGTCACGCCGGCATGATGGTGAACCATCCGCCACCGCGGGCCTTCGCGCACGAAGATGTTGGTCGCCAGGAGAAACGAGCCGGAAATCTCCTCAAAGCAGATCACCATTGCGGTGTCGCCGTAGGCCAGAGCCCTTGGAGCGTGACATCGGATCTGCGGCGGTTCGCGCAGGATTCCCTCCCAAGACGCCAGAACGTCTTTTTCGGTGGTCAGCGCATCCCAACCGGGATGGATGCAGGAGACCGGCGCATCGCCCGCCCACACCTCCCGCATCGCGGCCATGTCGCCTGCGGCAAATGCGGCGTAAAAGGCGTCGTTAGCGAAAAGAATCGCCTCGCGGTCCGTCTGTTTCACGACCGACGTCCCCGCCGTTCTAGCGGACTTCGATCTGATGGGTGAGTTTCGATCCGTCCGAGATCGTGACCAGAATGAACCCCATGGCTTGGCAGAGGTCGAGAAAGGTCAGGTTGTCGACGTCCGGCATCTCAGAGAACAACGGCGTCGTGCGTGCCATCGCCGTCAGCGAAGCCAGCAACGCGCGAACGCGATAAATGCTGTTGTAGCGTCCGTCATCCAGTCCGACGATGATCAGTTTTTCCGCGTCGGTCCCCTTGGCAAAGACGACGAAATCGGGCTTGTACGGGCGTGCGCCGATCGCTGCGGTCACCGCTGTAACGAAGCCGACCCGCGTGCGCCGGCTCGCTTCGGGGAACATCTGGGTGTGCCCCTCTTAGACTTCCCGGGTCTGCGGCTCGGGATAGTAATAGCCTGCATGACGGTCGTCGGCCGCCGCAGACTGAGCAAAGCCCGATATCCCCCACAACAGAATTACCGCGGTCAGTACCGGCCGCATTGGCTGCCTCCTCCCTGCGACGCCCCAGGCGCCAAACTCTTTCTTGTCAACGGCCCTTGCCGTGACCGCGCCCGGGCCGTTTATACTGCGTCCCGGCCAACAGGCCGCACACTCTATTCCAGGGACCCCGGATGGCAAAACCCAAAGTCGCCTTCGTCTGCGCCGACCAGCCAAGCGCGCGCAGGGCCATGGCCGACCTGACAAAGACCTATGACGGAGTCCCGCCGGAACAAGCCGACATCGTCGTCGCCCTGGGAGGCGACGGGTTCATGCTTCAGACACTGCGTCGGTTTCTTGGACAGGGCCCGACCATCTACGGCATGAACCGCGGGACCGTCGGGTTCCTGATGAACAGCTACAAGGCCGACGGTCTGCTGGAACGGCTGGAGCACGCTGTGTCGCTGACCCTCCATCCCCTGGGCATGAAGGCGGAAACCGTGAGCGGCGAGGCCGTCAGCGGCATTGCAATCAACGAGGTGTCGTTGTTTCGCGAAACCCGCCAGGCGGCAAAGATCCGGATCTCCGTCGACGGCACGACCCGCCTGGACAAGCTGGTCTGTGACGGGATCCTCGTCGCGACGCCCGCCGGCAGCACCGCTTACAACCTATCCGCCCATGGACCGATAATCCCGGTCGGCGCAGGGGTTCTGGCCTTAACCCCGATCAGCGCCTTCCGGCCGCGCCGCTGGCGCGGCGCCTTGCTGCCGCATCAGGCTCACGTCACCTTCGAGATCCTTGAGCCGAAGAAACGACCCGTCAGCGCGGTGGCGGACAACACAGAGGTGCGCGACGTACGGCAGGTGACCGTCTTCGAAGACCGGTCTCTGGCGGCGCGGGTTCTGTTCGACCCCGAGCACAATCTGGAAGAACGGATCCTGAAAGAGCAGTTCGCGACCTAGGCGGTCTGCACCCGCGCAAAGTCGCAGATCACAGCGGCAAGACTGGCCATGTTGGCGCGCAAGTCGGCAAAGCCCGCGTTCCATTCGAAGGTCACTTCGTTCATGTATAGGGCGCGGTTGATCTCGATCTGCAGGCTGTGCCGGCCGGCGTCGGGTGCTCCGAAAGCGCGCACGAGTTCCACTCCCTTATAGGGGTCGTTGATCGTCACGCGATAGCCGAACCCGCGCAAGACATCGGCGACCATTCTGGTGAAGGCCCGATCGCAAGTGGTCCCGTCGCGGTCGCCCAACACGAAATCGACGAACCGACTGCCGTTCACGGCGCCCGCCTGGACCGGCGCAGAGGCCGGCATGGAGTGGCAATTGACGTGCCATACCGAACCGTAATCCCGGTGAAGCCGCTCCATTGTATGGCTCATGCAACGGTGATAGGGACGCCAATAGCCGTCGATCCGACGCACCACCTCGTTCGGCGAAAGCCGCCGATCATACATCGGAAGGTCGGGGGGGCAGACCCGCCAGACAAGACCGTGCTCCATCCGCGATTTGTCGCCCGGCCTCAGCGGCTCTGGCCACGGCGCATCCAGAAGCCGCTGGTCCAGGTCCTTCAGGCCCCGGTTGGGGTCGATATAGGCGCGCGGAAATTGCGCTGCGATCAAGACGCCCCCAGCGCCCGGCACATCGGCGAACAGCTCGTCGACGAACATGTCCTCGGACCGGCGCAGCATCTTCGACGGAACAATGGTGTCGAAATCCGCCGGTCGAATCGTGCCGCTATGCGGGGAATCGAACACCACCGGCGCCGGTCGTCCCGTCGGCAGGCGGACGGCAACGACGTCGCTGTCGCCCGATGCTGGTTCCGCGTGATCCATGCCGCCCGTGCGTCTTTCCCAGTTGGCCCGGACACCCGGGCAATGCCAATCCAACGGCCAGTCTATACGGTGCGAAGGACCGGTTATACAACATCCATGGACGCGCCAATGGCCGGCTGCTAAGACACCAAAAAAGCCATATATGCGCAATCAGGGGAGGCTACCAGATGGCAGGTCAGATTGACGCGCGGTTGCAAGAGCTTGGCATAGATTTGCCCGAACCGCCGCTGCCGGCGGCGAATTACGTGCCCTTCACGCGCAGCGGCACCACGCTTTACATCTCCGGGCAGGTCACCTTCCTCAACGGCGAATTGCAGTATGTGGGCAAGATCGGCGTCGACCTGGACGAAGAGGACGGCAAGGCGGCGGCGCGGCTGTGCGGGCTGAACATCATTTCGGTGGCGCGTCACGCCTTGGACGGCGACCTGGACCGTGTGCGCCAGGTCCTGAAACTGGGCGGTTTTGTGAACGCCACGCCCGATTTCACTGGCCATCCCGGCATCATCAACGGCGCTTCCGACCTGATGGTCGAGGTGTTCGGCGAGCGCGGAAAGCACGCCCGTTTCGCGGTCGGGGCTGGCGGCCTGCCCCTGGGCGTCGCAGTCGAGGTGGATGCCATCCTGGAAGTGGACTAGGCCGTGGCGGACGGTCCCCGAAGGCGCCTTGCGGCGCTGGGGCTCGAACTGCCGCCCCCCTTCGCGCCCGTTGCCACCTACCAGCCGGCCGTCCTTTCGGGCAACCGGCTCTACGTGTCCGGCCAGGGCCCTGTCTGGGGCAAAGAGATCCGCTGCCAGGGCCGCTTGGGCCGTGACCATGGGGCCGAACAGGCCCACGCCGCCGCCCGCCTCACGATGCTGAACGTGCTGGCGCATGTGGAAAGCGCGGTCGGGCTCGACCGCGTCGAACGGGCGCTTCACATGTTCGGGCTCGTCAATGCGGACCCAGGCTCGGCAGAGGCGCATGCGGTGGCGGCCGAGGGCGCGGTGCTGTTGGAGCAGGTCTTCGGGACGGCGGGACGGTGCGCCGTTTCCTGCATCGCCGCGACCAGCCTGCCCTTCCAAATCGCTGTCGAGATGGACGCGGTCTTCGAAATCGCCTGACGCAGGTTGTCGCCGCGTCTAGGTCCGCAGCTTTCTTCGGTCGGCCAGGATGCGCAGAGCGGCGTTGCGTCCCGGCAAGCCGCTGACGCCGCCGCCGGGATGGGCGCCGGAACCGCAGAGATAAACCCCTTTCACCGGCGCCCGATAGGCGGCATATCCCGCCGCCGGACGCAGCGAATAGATCTGGTCCAGATGCAGCGCGCCGTGAAATATGTCGCCGCCGACCAGGCCCAGGTCCCGCTCCAGGTCCAGCGGCGTCTTGATCTGTCGTCCCAGGACCGAGGCCCGGAAGCCGGGTGCGTGTTCCTCGACTGTATCGATGACCAGGTCGGCAACCGTCTCGCGGACGTCGTCCCATGAACGGCCGTCGGGCAGATCCGGGTTGAAATGCTGACAGAAAAGGCTCGCCACATGGGCGCCGGCCGGCGCCAGGCTGTCGTCCAGCGTGGAGGGGATGCACATCGAGACGATCGGGCGGCGCGCCCAGCCCGCCTGTTTGGCGTCGTCGTAGGCGCGCTGGATATAGTCCAGGGACGGACAGATATCGATCGTGCTGTTGAGAAAGGTCTCCGGGTTCTCCGCGCCGGCCAAGCAGGCAAAGCGCGGCAGTTCGCTGAGCGCGACGTTCATGCGGAACGTGCCCGACCCGCAGCGCCAGGCGCGCAGCCGCCTGACGAAATCCTCCGGCAGCAGGGCCGGATCCAGCATCTCCAGGAACAGCAGGCGCGGGTTTACGTTGCCGGCAACGATGTTTGCCTTCAGCGTACGGCCGTCCGCCAGGCGCACGCCGGACGCGCGGTCCCCATCTACCAGGACCTCGCGCACCCGGGCCTCCAGTTCGATGTCGACGCCGCGCGCCGCGGCCGAACGCGCCATCGCCTGGGTGATGGCCCCCATTCCGCCCCGTGCGTGCCCCCAGGCGCCGCCGCGGCCCTGGGTCTGGCCGAAGGCGTGATGCAACAGCACGTAGGCCGAGCCCGGATGATAAGGGCCGACAAAGTTCCCGACGATGCCTTCGAAACCATAGAGCCCCTTCAAGGCGTCGCTTTCAAACCACTGGTCCAGATAGTCGCCGACGCTTTTCGTGAAGAGCTCGGCCAAGATCGCCTGCGCCTCACCGTCCAAACGGCGCAGCCGGTTCGCCATCCCTGCCGCGCCGAGCAGATCCCGCCAGCCGCCACCGAAATTAGGCGGCGGCCTGAGCGCGGCCTCCCGCAGGACCGACGCAACAGCGGACAGGCGCTGCTCGAAGGTTTCGTGAACTGCCGCATCCTTCCGGGAATGCCGTTCAATCGCCGCGCGCGCCCCGGCCGGATCGCGCGGCACGTGCAAAATCCGCGCATCGGGCAGCGGCAGAAAGCTGCCGGCCGGCCGTTCCAGGATCGTCAGTCCGTGCCGGCCCAGGTCCAGGTCTCGGATGACGACGGGATCCAGAAGGCTGACCACGTAGGAATAGACCGAGTTGCGAAAACCGGGATGAAACTCCTCGGTCAGGGCGGCGCCGCCCACCACATTGCGCTGCTCCAGGATCTTCACCGACAACCCGGCGCGCGCCAGGTATCCTGCACAGGTCAGTCCGTTGTGACCCGCACCGATGACAATGGCGTCGAAAGATTCTTGATTGCTGTCCACGCCAGTCAAGCTATGGGAATGATGCATGGCGGGCAATCATTTGCGCACGCCCGTGGACGGCCGCTTTTCTTATGGGAATCCAATCTGACCGTGCTAGCATAACTTGTCTAATTCAGTGTTTTCTTTTGCGCCAACGTACAATCCGCGAGGGGGGAACGACAAATGGCGGAACCAACACCCGTAAATTCACAGATCACCGACTCGGTGACGCAGACGAATGGCGAGGTTCTGGGCGAGGCCCCGGCCATGGCGATGGGCACGATTTATCAGGCCCTGGCAAGTTCCGTCGGAATGATGATGGCGAACGCCGCCCAGGCGCAACAGCAGGCCAACATCGTGAGTCAGGCAGCGACTGCAGCCAGCGTAGCGGTAATTCTGGGCAAGGACGCGGCCGCCACTATGGACAAGAAGTGAGCGCCAGGCGGCCCTAGAAATGACCGGGCCGGAGAAAGCTGCGATGGACAAGACAAGTCGGCCTGGGGTGTTTTCAGACGTGGCGGCGGCAATAGCCGATTTTCAATCCACTGCGGCGGCTAGCGGCGGTCTGGCACAAAATGCAACACAGGTTGCCGTCGGCGCGCTGACCCAGGTGTTCGCCCAGGCGGTCGGCATGAGCCTGCAAAATGCCGTCCTGGCCCAACAACGCGAAGCCGCGCTGGCACAGGCTGTGACGGCAAGAGTGCTGGAGGAAATCATGGCCTCCGACGCCGAAGACCTGCCCCGACGCATCGAGCAAGCCCAAGCTGCGATCGCGGCATTGCGTCCCGACGGCGGCGAAGCCGGTACGCCGGGCGTTTTGCTTGCCGAGTTCCGAAAGCTGCTCGTTTCGTTGCCCGCTGCAACGGCACATGAGGGGGGAACCGGGACTGCCGGCACGCATAGCAGCACCGAAGCGCCGAAGCACAAGACCAATCAAACGATGAAGCGAAAGCGCAGACGGGCTGGCTAGATCTGCACGTCACCGACGGAGAAGCTGGTGTTGACCGTGTCCAGGAACTTGCCTGACAGCCCGCTGTCCTCTTCGGACGCCAGACAATAGGCGGCCATCCAGACCGGACCGGATTCCAGCACCGTGCCGTCAAAGCGCCAGGGCAGTTTGACCTCTTTTTCCCTGAGCACCGCGCCGCCGCGGCTCCAGGACTCAACGCCGGGCACGTCGAATTCCGCCTTGAACCGCAACAGCGGTTTGACGCCGACGACTTCCTGGCCGGTCTCCACCGAGACTTCCGTCGATCCGGCACTGACGACGATGCGCTGAACCAGCTTGCCGTAATGCTGCAGAATTGCGTCGGGCGACAGGGTCGCCTCGTCGATATTGTACATCACCGTGCAGTCAATCTTGCGCCGCAGCGCGCCAACGATCGGTCGTTCGTAACGCTCGACCCACAGGTTTCCTTCCCGCTTCGCTTCTTCAAGCGACCAGGTGTCCAGATAACTGTAGTGCGCCGGCCGCATGACGCTGGGCGTGTTCCGCTCGACCTCGTTGCCGACGATTGTCTGGCATCCCGCCAAGCTTCCCACAACGACAGCCGCTGTAGCAGCGCGCCATCCGAAGTTGACTAAACGATTGATTTCCCGACCCCTGAAATTTGACCGCGTGATCACGCACTATGCCCAAAGATGACCCCTTCTGGGAAACTTGATTTCGCACCGCAGCGAGCGAAGATAATGCACATGCCCGACGGATCAGAGCCACTCACCATTCGCGTCGCCGCAACCGTGGACGAGGTCGACGCCGCGGACTGGGACGCATGCGCCGGGACCCTCAATCCATTCGTGTCGCATGACTTCCTGTCTGCCCTGGAGGACAGCGGTTCCGTCAAAGCGAAAACCGGCTGGCAACCGCAGCATCTGGTGCTGCAGGACGGCGCCCAGCGCATCCTTGCCGTCTCGCCGCTTTACCTGAAAAGCCATTCCTACGGCGAGTACGTCTTCGACCACGCCTGGGCGGACGCATATGAACGTGCCGGCGGACGGTACTATCCCAAACTGCTGTCGGCTGTGCCCTTTACCCCCGTCCAGGGCCCGCGATTGCTGGTTCGCCCCGGCGAGGACACCGACGCCGCCGGACGCGCTCTAGCGGCCGGGATGGTCGAGCTTGTTCGCCGACACGATGTCTCTTCGGCACATGTCAACTTCGTCGACCCAGACCAGGCGACGCTGCTGCAGAGCATGGGCTTTATGATCCGCCACGGTCACCAGTTCCATTGGCACAACCGCGGCTACGAAGACTTCGAGGATTTCCTTGAGGACCTGGCAAGCCGAAAGCGCAAATCGATCCGCAAGGAACGCCGCCGCATTGCCGAAGCCGGTATAACGGTCGAGGCGCTGAGCGGCGACGCCATCAGGCCGGCCCACTGGGATGCCTTCTACCGGTTCTATATCGACACCTACGACCGCAAGTGGGGGTTCCCCTATCTGACCCGCGAATTCTTCGACATCTTGGCGGCACGGCTGGCGGATCGCGTTGTCCTGGTGATGGCCTCAATAGACGGTCATTTCATTGCCGGCGCCTTGAACCTGCGCGGTGACGAGGCCCTGTTCGGGCGCAACTGGGGCAGCGACGTCGCATACAAGTTCCTGCATTTCGAAGCCTGCTATTACCAGGCCATCGATTTTGCGATCGCGCACGGGCTGGCGCGCGTCGAGGCCGGAACACAGGGCGAGCACAAGATCCAGCGCGGCTACCTGCCGGTGCGTACGCAGTCCGCGTATTGGTTCGCGGATGCCGGCATGTCCCGGGCGATCGATCAATTCCTTGATCGTGAACGCCAGTACGAAGCCGTGGCCCTGGAAGCCTTGGCACAGAATTCGCCATTTCGCCAGACCGAGGACTGACCCGGTATCCAGCCCCGAAGCACGCCGCTGTCGCATTGTTGTAATACTACAAAAATGCGGCGAAACCCTCTTCCTTACCGATCCGTTGTGTAGTAAAACTACAAACCCTACGGAACCGACCACTCGTCGCATTCCGGCGCAACGACCTTTCGGCTTCCTTGAAACTGGACCATCATGGCGCAAATCATCCCAGTCGACCCTTTCGACCTGGTCGTGTTCGGCGGCACAGGCGACCTCGCCCTCCGCAAGCTGCTCCCGTCCCTCTACTACCGCGATTGCGACGGGCAACTGCCTCCCGACGCCCGGGTTGTCGGCGTGTCGCGCTCGGCCCTTACGGAAAGCGATTATGCCGCCAAGGCGGAAGATGCATGCCGGGCGTTTGTCCCGGCGGCCGATTTCAACAGCGAAACCTGGGCCCGGTTTGCCGGGCGTCTTCACCACGTGCAGCTCGACGCCATGGCGGACGACGGCTGGGAACGGCTGGTCTCGGCGGTGCAGGACGGCGCCGAGAAGGCGCGCGTTTTCTACCTGGCGACCGCGCCTGCCCTGTTCGGACCCATCTGCGCACGGCTGAAGGAGGCAAACCTTGTCACGCCCCAGGCGCGGGTGGTGCTTGAGAAGCCGATCGGGACCGACCTTGCGTCAGCCCAGGCCATCAACGACCAGGTCGGCGCGGTGTTCGACGAGGACCAGATCTTCCGGATCGACCACTATCTGGGCAAGGAAACCGTCCAGAACCTGATGGCGCTGCGTTTCGCGAACTCGCTGTTCGAGCCCCTGTGGTCGCACGGCTCGGTCGACCACGTTCAGATCACCGTCGCGGAGAATATCGGGGTTGAAGGACGCGGCGGCTACTACGACCGCGCCGGCGCCTTGCGCGACATGGTCCAGAACCACCTGGTCCAGCTCATGTGCTTGCTGGCGATGGAGCCGCCATCGGCCTTCGATGCCGATGCGGTGCGCGACGAGAAGCTGAAAGTGCTGAAGGCGCTGCGCCCGATCGAGCCGGGGGACATCGACAGTAAGACCGTCCGAGGCCAATACAAGGCGGGCGCCATCGACGGCGCGCCGGTGGTCGGGTACCTGGACGAGAACGGCGGCAACGCGACCAGCCCGACCGAGACGCTGGTCGTCCTGAAAGCCGAGATCGAGAACTGGCGCTGGGCGGGCGTCCCGTTCTATTTGCGGACGGGCAAACGCCTGCCCGAGCGCCGCTCGGAAATCGTGGTCCAGTACCGTCCCGTCCCGCATTCGATCTTCGACGCCTCGGCCGGGGCGATCACGCCCAACCGCCTCGTCATCAGGCTGCAGCCGGATGAAGGCATCGGCCTTGAACTGATGACCAAAGACAGGGGACCGGGCGGCATGCGCCTGCGAAAGGCCCCGCTCAATCTGAGTTTTGGCGAGACGTTTCAGACCCGAACACCCGACGCCTATGAGAGGCTTCTGATGGATGTGGTGCGCGGGAACCCGACTCTGTTCATGCGCCGCGACGAGGTCGAGGCCGCCTGGCAGTGGATCGAGCCAATCCTCACGGCCTGGAGCCACAGCGCCGAACCGCCCAAAGCCTATGCTGCCGGAACATGGGGCCCCTCCTCCGCCGTTGCGCTGATCGAACGCGACGGCCGCAGTTGGTACGACGCCGCATAGGCGCAAATACGGAAAAAGACAGCGACAGGCAACGCACATGACCATGAACGACACGATCCACCGGGTAACCGAACGGATCCGGGAACGCTCCGCCGCGACCCGCAGCAACTATCTTGCCCGGCTTGACGCCGCGGCCAGCGAAGGCCCCCACCGCACAGTGCTGTCTTGTGGCAATCTCGCCCACGGCTTTGCTGCCTGCGGCACGGCGGATAAAGACGCCCTCGGCGGCGCCGAAAAAGTGAACGTGGCAATCGTCTCGTCCTACAACGACATGCTGTCGGCGCATCAGCCGTTCGAACGTTTTCCCGCATTGATCAAGGAAGCCGTCGCCGAGGCCGGCGGGGTCGCCCAGTTTGCGGGCGGCGTTCCGGCCATGTGCGACGGGGTCACACAGGGACAGCCGGGCATGGAACTGTCGCTGTTCTCGCGCGACGTCATCGCCCTGTCGACCGCCATTGCGCTCAGCCACAACATGTTCGACGCGGGGCTCTGCCTGGGCGTTTGCGACAAGATCGTGCCGGGTCTGTTGATGGCCGCCCTGTCATTCGGGCACCTGCCTTTCATCTTCGTCCCGGCAGGCCCGATGACGTCGGGGCTGCCGAACGATGAAAAGGCTAGGGTCAGACAGCTCTATGCCGAAGGCAAAGTCGGCCGCAACGCCCTGCTGAAGGCCGAGGCCGAATCCTATCACGGGCCGGGCACCTGCACGTTCTACGGCACCGCCAACTCCAACCAGATGCTGATGGAGATCATGGGACTGCATCTGCCCGGCGCCAGCTTCGTCACCCCGAACACGCCGCTGCGCGACGCTCTGACGACCGCCGCAGCGCGCAGAGTCACCGAGATTACAGCGATGGGCAACGACTACACGCCGGTCGGCTCGGTGATCGACGAACGCGCGGTGGTGAACGGCATCGTCGGGCTCCACGCAACGGGCGGCTCGACCAATCACACCATTCACCTGGTCGCAATCGCGCGCGCCGCCGGGATCCAGGTCAATTGGGACGATTTCGCCGAACTGTCAGGTGTGGTGCCGCTGCTGACGCGGATCTATCCGAACGGCGCCGCCGACGTGAACCACTTCCACGCCGCCGGCGGCATGGCGTTCCTGATCGCCGAATTGTCGGACGCCGGCCTGTTGCATACCGATGTCCGCACCGTGGCGGGCGACGGCGGCCTGTCGCGTTACCGGGAAGAGCCCACGATCGCGGAAGCCGGCGCGCTCGCCTGGCAACCTGGCTCCAGGACAAGCCAGGACGACAGCGTTTTGGCGCCGGTCGATGCGCCGTTCAGCGCCGATGGCGGGCTGCGCCTGTTACAAGGCAATCTCGGCCGCGCGGTGATCAAGATCTCGGCAGTCAAGCCGCAGCACCGACTGGTCGAGGCTCCGGTCGCCATTTTCAACGACCAGCAGGACCTGATGGATGCCTTCAAGGCGGGCGACCTGCACCGAGACGTCGTCGCCGTGGTCCGGTTTCAGGGGCCGAGGGCGAACGGCATGCCGGAACTGCACAAGCTGACCCCGCCCCTGGCGGTGCTGCAGGACCTGGGTTACAGCGTCGCCCTGGCGACCGACGGTCGCATGTCCGGGGCGTCGGGCAAAGTGCCGGCGGCCATCCATGTCACGCCCGAGGGACTGGCCGGCGGGCCTCTGGCAAAACTCAAGGACGGCGACATCATTCGATTGGACGCCGAGACCGGCACGCTCGAAGCGCTGGTCGAACCGAACGAATGGGCACGGCGACCTAATCAACAGGCGGACCTTTCAAATCATCAATATGGCATGGGCCGAGAAATGTTTCGCGGGTTTCGCCAGACGGTCAGCAGCGCCGAGGATGGTGCGACTGTTCTGTCCGAACGCGCTGCATAGGGGGAAAGATCATGAGCGAATTGCGTCAGCCTCCCCACCTGGTTGCTGACATTGGGGGCACCAACGCACGCTTTGCGCTGGTCGACCAGGGCACGCAGTCGCCGCACTCGGAGGCCAGCCTTCCGTCGAGCGATTATGCCGATCTCGCAGAGGCGATCGAAACCTATATGCAGGGCATGCCGACGGACCGGTGGCCAAAATCCGCCTGCATTGCGATTGCCGCCCCGACATACCGCGACAGGATTTCATTCGCCAACCTGCATTGGGAATTTTCTGTCGAGGAGACCCGGCGGCGTTTGGGTCTGGATCGCCTGGTGATGATGAACGACTTCGCGGCCCTGGCAATGGCGGTTCCGGGCATCCCGGCGGACCAGAAGACGCAGATCGGCGGCGGTGCGGCGGTTCAAAACCAGCCGATAGCCGTTGTCGGGCCCGGCACCGGGCTGGGCGTCGCGGGACTGGTCTGGCTGCATGGCCATTGGACGCCGCTACCGGGCGAAGGGGGGCACGTGAATTTCGCTCCGTCCGACGACGAGGAAGTGGATATCTTTCAGATCGTGCGCGGCAACCGGGACCGGGTTTCGGCCGAACGGCTGTTGTCCGGAAACGGGCTCGAACGGCTTTACCGGTCCTATTGCAAGCTAGACCGGCTGGCCCAGGACGGGTGGCGCGCCGGCGTCGAAGCCGCCATCGAAGAACGCCATCCGGGCCTGGAAGAAAGGCCGGAAGACGACCTGCATCCGGCCGAGATCAGCGAACGCGCCCTTAAGGGACACGACGACCGTTGCACCCGCGCGCTGGAGCGGTTTTGCGACATGCTGGGCACGTTTTCCGGCGACGTTGCCCTGACTTTCGGCGCGCGCGGCGGGCTTTATCTGGGCGGCGGCATTCTGCCGCGCCTGGGCACGTTTCTTCAGAACAGCGCGTTTCGCAGCCGGTTCGAAGCCAAGGGGCGGATGCAGGACTACGTTGGCGGCATTCCCACGTTCCTGATCACCGCGCCCATTCCTGCCCTGACCGGCGCGGCGGCGTGGCTGGATGTGGTGGTCGACATGGAAGGAGCGGCGTCATGAGCGCGCTTTCCGTCTCCGACGTCATGCTTTTGTCTCCGGTGATTCCGGTGATCACGATCGACGACACCGCTCACGCGGTTCCCATGGCCGAGGCTTTGGTTGCCGGCGGCCTGTTCGCCCTGGAGGTGACGCTGCGTACGCCTGCGGGCCTGGCTGCGATCGAGGCCATCGCAACGGCGGTGCCCGACGCGGTGGTCGGCGCCGGAACGGTCACGCGGCCGGACCAGTTCGCCCAGGCCAAGAACGCGGGCGCACGGTTCGCGGTAAGCCCGGGCAGCACGCCGGCCCTGCTGGACGCGGCTGAGCTGGCGGCAGTGCCCTACCTGCCCGGCGTCGCAACAGCAAGCGAAGTGATGGCTCTGCTGGAACGCCAGGTCACCCACATGAAGTTCTTTCCGGCCGGCGCCGTCGGCGGAACCGCCGCCCTGAAGGGCTGGGCAGCACCGCTGCCTGAGGCCCGGTTTTGCCCGACCGGCGGCATCGGTCCGTCCAACGCCGCGGACTATCTCGCGCTGCCCAACGTCCTTTGCGTCGGCGGCTCCTGGGTGGTGCCCGGAGATGCAATCGCGGGCGGCGACTGGGGACGCCTGACGGCCCTGGCGCAGGGCGCGGCGGCGTTAAGGGCGGAGCACGCGGCATGACCGCAACGATCAGCATCCTGGACCATATCCGCGACAATCTCGACGCGCTGCGCCGGTCGGAGCGAAAAGTCGCGGTGACGGTCATGAACGATCCGGAAGCCGCGATGCAGTCGCCCATCGCCGCACTGGCGGAAAGCGCCGGCGTATCCGAACCCACGGTCAACAGGTTTTGCCGCAACATCGGCTGCAGCGGCTTTCCCGATCTGAAGCTGAAGCTGGCGCAAAGCGTTGTGCGCGGGACGCCCTATGTCAGCACCCACGTGGAGCCCGGCGACAGTGCTGAGGAGTACGTTGGCAAGATCTTCGGCGCAACCGCAGCCGCGCTGGCCCGGGCCGGGCGAAACATCGACAAGAAGGCAATCGCAAAGGCGGTCGCCGCCATCGCTGCTGCGAAACGCCTGATGTTCTTCGGCGTTGGCGGGTCCGGCGCTGTCGCTACCGACGCCCTGCACAAGTTTGTCCGGCTGGACGTGCCCTCCGTGGCCCATACCGACGTGATGATGCAGCGCATGGCTGCGACGGGACTGGGCAAGGGCGATGTTCTTTTGGTGATCTCCAACACAGGTCGGACGATACCGCTGCTGGACGTCACCAAGATCGCTGCCGGACGCGGCGCGACGGTGATCGGCATCACCGCCCCCGACTCGCCGCTGGCCCGGCTCTGCCGGATCGTGATCGGCCTGGAACCGCTGGAAGACACCGACATCTACACCCCGATGGTCTCGCGCACGGCCCACCTGACGGTGATCGACGTCCTGGCCACCGGCGTCATTCTGGAACGCGGCGCCGGATATCAGAAGAACCTCAGCCGCATCAAGCAAAGCCTCCGCGACACGCGCGTGCCGGCGCCGTCTGGCAGTTAAGTTTTCCCTGCACAGGCCTGCGCCATGCGTTAATCTCTGCACGCAAACGCGGAGGCAGGTCTCCGATAGGGGTGCTGCGGTATGCAGCGGCGATAACGCTGCAACGCGACGGAGGGTGACAGAGTGTATCTGGGCATCGATCTGGGCACGTCGGGGGTCAAGACGGTCCTATTGGACGCCGATGATGCGCTTGTGGCGCAGGCGAATGCGCCGCTTTCCATTACGACTCCCCACCCCCTTTGGTCCGAACAGGATCCTGAGACCTGGTGGACGGCAACCTGCACCGCCATCGACGCCCTCAAGTCTGAGAACCCGGTCGCCTTGTCCGCGGTTCGCGCAATCGGGCTTTCCGGCCAGATGCATGGCGCAACCCTGGTCGATTCCGCGGGCGCCGTCCTGCGGCCCGCCATTCTGTGGAACGACGGCCGTTCAGGCGCGCAATGCGCAACTTTGGAAGCAAGGCAGCCGCGGTCACGGGCGATTACCGGCAATCTCGCGATGCCGGGCTTCACGGCGCCCAAGCTGTTGTGGGTCGCCGAGAACGAACCCGACGTCTTTGCCAAAGTGGCGAAGGTGCTGTTGCCCAAGGACTATCTGCGGTTCCGGCTGAGCGGCGCGTACATGGCGGAAATGTCGGACGCCTCCGGCACTCTGTGGCTGGATGTGGCCAACCGCCGTTGGTCGGACGAGATGCTGGAGGCAACGGGTCTCACACAGGAGCAGATGCCCGGTCTGGTCGAGGGGTCGGAACCGTCGGCCAATCTGGCGCCCGACCTTGCACGGGACTGGGGCATGTCGGGCGACGTGGTCATCGCAGGCGGCGCGGGCGACAATGCGGCGGGCGCCGCCGGAATCGGCACCGTGGTGCCGGGACGCGCCTTTCTGTCCCTGGGCACGTCGGGCGTGCTGTTCGTGACGAACCGCGCCTTCTCCCCCAATCCCGAACGGGCGGTCCACGCATTTTGTCATTGCCTGCCGGACACCTGGCACCAGATGTCGGTCATCCTCAGCGCAGCCGCATCCCTGGCCTGGGCCAGCGAGGTCACCGGCGCCGGCGACGAAGCCATTCTGGTCGCAGAGGCGGCGGCGGCAGAGCAGCATCTGGAACGCGTGCCGTTGTTCCTGCCCTACCTCACCGGCGAACGCACGCCCCACAACGACCCGCACGCCAAGGGCGTGTTCTTCGGCCTGGACCAGGCGACCGATCGCGGTGACCTGGGATGGTCGGTCCTGGCCGGCGTCGCCTACGCCTTTGCCGATGGCCTGGACGTTTTGGTCGAGGCAGGCGCGGAGATCGACCAGATCTCCGTCATCGGCGGCGGCGCGCGCAGCCCGCTGTGGGGCCGTATTCTCGCTTCCGTCCTGAACCGCCCTCTCACCTACCACGCAGGCGGCGAAGTCGGACCGGCCCTGGGTGCGGCCCGCCTGGCGCGGCTGGCGCGGGATGGCGGTACGCCGGCGGAAGTGTGCGCCCAACCGCCGGTCGACCATGTGGTGGAACCCGAGGCGGAACTCGGCCAGCGCCTTTCCGCGCGCCTGGGTCAGTGGCGCGCCCTTTATGAAACTCTCAAGCCGGCGATGCGTCAGTTCGACAGCGCTTGATTCTGATCATTCGGAGGACCCGACAAACATGAGTGCGTTTTTCCAAGGCATCGAAAAGATCGCATACGAAGGCCCGGAATCGGACAACCCCCTGGCGTTCCGGTATTACGACAAAGACCGCATGGTCATGGGCAAGCGTATGGAAGATCATCTCCGGTTCGCCGTGTGCTACTGGCATACGTTCTGTTGGCCGGGCGGCGACCCGTTCGGCGGCCAGACAATGATGCGGCCCTGGTTCGAAGACGGCGACCCGATGGCGCTGGCCGAACTGAAACTGGAGACCGCGTTCGGCATGTTCGAACGACTGGGCCAACCCTTCTTCTGCTTCCACGACCGCGACGTCGCGCCCGAAGGGGCCACGCTGGCGGAGTCGAACGCCAACCTGCTGGCGATCATCGACAAGATGGAAGCGAAGATGGCCGCGACCGGGACCAAGCTGTTGTGGGGAACGGCGAACCTGTTTTCCAACCGGCGCTACCAGGCCGGCGCCGCCACCAACCCCGATCCGGAAGTGTTCGCCTACGCCGCGGCACAGGTAAAACAGGTGCTGGAGATCACGCACCGGCTGGGCGGGGTGAACTACGTTCTATGGGGCGGCCGCGAGGGGTACGACTGCCTGACCAACAGCCGCATGGGCCAGGAGCTGGACCAGCTGGGCCGTTTTCTGAACCTGGTGGTCGAGCATAAGCACAAGATCGGCTTCACCGGCACCATCCTAATCGAACCGAAGCCCCAGGAGCCGACCAAGCACCAGTACGACTATGACTGCGCGGCGGTCTTCGCGTTCCTGCAGAAGTACGGCCTGGCCGACGAGATCAAAGTGAACATCGAGGTGAATCACGCCACCCTGGCCGGCCACACCTTCGAACACGAGGTCACCTACGCGATCGAGAACGGCATTTTCGGCTCGCTCGACATCAACCGCGGCGACTACATGAACCTGTGGGACACCGACCAGTTCCCGAACAACGTCCCGGAACTGGCGCTGGCCTTCCATCCGTTGCTGAAGGCGGGCGGGTTCACCACCGGCGGGCTCAATTTCGACGCCAAGCTGCGGCGCCAGTCGATCGATCCGGAGGACCTGTTCTTCGCCCATATCGGCGGCATGGACGCCTGCGCGCGGGCGCTTCTGGCAGCAGCCGCGATGATCGAGGACGGCAAGCTGGACGAGTTCGTCGAAGAACGCTACGCCGGCTGGAACAGCGAGCTGGGCCACCAGATCCTGTCGGGCGAGGCAACGCTGGAGACCATGTCCGACTATGTGACCGGCAAAAACGCGGAACCGGAGCCTGTCTCGGGCCGCCAGGAATATGTGGAGAACCTGGTGAACCGCTACGTCTGATTTTCGACCGGGACACCAGCATCAGAAAGAGCGCGCATGGAACTGACTGCATTCCAGGCCTTCAATTTGGGGATTATCGTCCTCTTCGTCGGTCGGCACCTTAATCTGCGCATCGGGTTCCTGCGCGAGTTCAACATCCCCGAGCCGGTCACCGGCGGCATCTTGGCCTCATTGGGATTCACCGTCCTGTACTTCGCCACGGGCATCGAGACGTCCTTCGACCTGCAGGCGCGCGACGTCCTGCTGATCTATTTCTTCACCGGCATCGGACTGAAATCGGACGTCGCAACGCTGATCAAGGGTGGCAAACCGCTTGCCTTTCTGCTGGTGGCGACGCTTGTCTACATGGTGATCCAGAACGCGGTCGGTGTGTCGGTGGCCAGTGTTACGGGACTGGAGCCGGTTATCGGCATCATCGGCGGGACGTCGTCGCTGATCGGCGGACATGGGACAACCATCGCCTGGGCGCCGATCTTCGTCGAGAACTACGGAATTACCAACGCGCTGGAAATCGGTATCGCCTGTGCGACGGTCGGGTTGATCCTTGCCGCCCTGATGGGAGGGCCGATCGCGAAGTTCCTGATCAGCCGGTACAAGCTGGAACCCGCGACCGACGAAAAACTGGACTTCGGCATCTCCTACGAGGAAAAGCCCCGGGCGGAGATCAACTACATAAATGTTCTTTACACATGGCTGATGATGAATATCGCAATCGGTCTCGGACTAACGTTGAACGAGGCGCTTGAGGAGTTCGGCATCAACCTGCCGAACTTCCTGACCTGCCTGTTCATGGGCATCGTGATGACAAACACGATCCCGCGTTTGTTCAAGAAGGTCCCTTGGGACGAGCACGAACCGTCGCTGGGCCTGATCTCCGACATCGCGCTGGGCGTGTTCCTGGCCATGTCCCTGATGAGCATGCAGCTCTGGGCGCTGATCGACCTGGCGGTCCCGATCATCTCGATCCTGGCGGCACAGTTCGTGGTGGCGGTGCTCTACACCCTGTTCGTGATCTTCAACCTGATGGGGCGCGACTACGAGGCGGCCGTGGTCTGTTCAGGCTTCGGCGGCATCTCGTTGGGGGCGACGCCCACCGCCATCGCCAACATGACGGCGGTGACCAAACGGTTCGGCGCCGCCCACCGGGCCTTCATCATCGTGCCGCTTGTCGGCGCCTTCTTCATCGACATCGCCAACGCTTTCCTGATCAACCAGTTCCTGGCGATTTTCGGCTAAGCCCGTTCCGGCCAAGAGACCAGAACCGCGGCCAGCGTCAACGCCGCCGCCGCAACCATCGACGGAAGCACGAAGCTGCCGGTGGCCTGGTGGGCAAAACCGGCAAAGCTTGGGCCGACCATCTGGCCGACACCGAAAGCAGCCGTCATCAACGCGAGAATGCGCCTTGCATCGCCGGTGGCAAGCGCACGCGCGCGGATCAGGCCAAGCGCCGTGATTCCCATGAACGTGCCGCCCAGCAATGCCGCAGCCAGCAACACGGCCAGGCCGTCCTGGGCCAGAACGCTCATTGCCACGCCGGCGGCTTCGACCAGGCAGGCCGCCGCGAAGGCACGGTCGTCGCCCCAACGCCGGGCCGCCCAGGTCCACAGCGCCACGGAGGGGACGGCGGCCAGTCCCACCGCCAGCCACACCACAGGCTCGAACGGCTGCAGGTCCGGCGCGGCGCGCACGATGGCGGAAATGAACGTCGCGGTGATCACATAGCCGAATCCGAACAGGCCGTAGGCGATAATCAAGGCGACCAGGCGCCGGTCGATCCGGCTGCCGGGCGCGGCAGGTATCGGTGCAACGGTGTCCGGACCGCCTGGCACCAGAACGGCAGCCAGCGCCAGCGCCAGCAGCGACACCCCGCCGCCGGCCAGCCACTGGGCCTGCCAGCCGCCGCCCGCCGCCGCAAGACCGGCAACCAGCAGGGCCGACAGCGCAATGCCCGTTCCCACGCCCGCGAAATGCACGGCGGCAAGGCCGTTCCTTCCCGCGGCCGACAGGCGGTCCAGGACCAGCGCGGAAGCCAGGACCAGCACAAAGGCGCTGGCGACACCGCCCGCCAGGCGCAGGGCCAGGAAGGCCGCCATCGACGTGGTCAGCCCCATGGCCCCAGTCGACAATGCGCTGATCGCAAGCGCGGAGAGGAACCACAGCCGCCGCCCGCCCGGCAGGCTTACCAGCGCAGCCGCCAGGGCGCCGACCAGATAGCCCAGGAAATTCGCCGAGGCGATCACGCCGGCTTCTGCTTGACTGAGGGCCAGGCTTTCCGCCATGAAGGGCAGGATTGGCGTGTAGACGAAGCGACCGATTCCCATCGCGGCGGCCAACGCTACCAGACCGCCGACCGCCACCGCGCGGGCGCTTGGCGCCCCTCTGCTCACACCCATGCCGGGTCAGACCCGGCCGCTGAACGGGTCAGTGCAGATCCTTGAGGTCTTCGGCGGTGCCTTCCTCGGGCAGCTTGCCCAGGATGATCATGCCCAGGACCTGGTCCTTGGTCACGTCCTTGGTCCGCCGCGTGCCGACCAGCTTGGCGTTCTTCATCACGCTGACCCGGTCGGAGAGGTCGAACACGTCATGCAGGTCGTGGCTGATGAGGAAAATACCGATCCCTTCCCGTTTCAGCTGCTTGATCAGTTCGGCGACCTGGGCTGTTTCCTGCGGCCCCAGGGCGGCGGTCGGCTCGTCCATGATCAGGATCTTGGCGTTGAACAGGATGGCCCGCGCGATCGCCACCGACTGGCGCTGACCGCCAGACATGGTCTGGACCGCGTCCTTGATGTTGGTGAAGTTCGGGTTGAGGCGTTCGATCACTTTTCGCGCCTCATGCTCCATCGCATCGTCGTTCAGCGTTCCGAACGCCGTCATGATCTCGCGGCCCAGATACATGTTGGCCGGCGCATCCAGGTTGTCGGCCAGCGCCAGCGTCTGGTAGATCGTCTCGATCCCCAAGGCCTGGCTGTCGCGCGGCGTGTCTATTTTGACTTTTTCGCCATTGATCACGATCTCGCCGCCATCCGCCGGATACGCGCCCGCCAGGCACTTGATCAGGGTCGACTTGCCGGCGCCGTTATGGCCCAGCACGCCGACGACCTCGCCCGGATAGACGTCGACGCTGACATCGTCCACCGCCAGGACGCCGCCGAAGCGCTTGTAGATATGGCGCATCTCCACCAGCGGCTGTCCGCCGACTTCCGAGGCCGACAGGGCCTGTTCCCTTTCAGAAATATCGCTCATCACGAACCTCTATGTTCTAGCGGCGTTGCCGGTTGTAGGCGACGTCGAAGAAGACCGCCATGATCAGAACCAGTCCAATGATCACCTGGCGCATGGCGCTGGAAACGCCCAACAGGACCATGCCGTTCTCCAGACTCTGGATGATCACCGCCCCCAGGATGGCGCCCGGCACGGTGCCGACCCCGCCGGCCAGCGACGTGCCGCCGATCACGGTGGCGGCAATCACGTTCAGTTCCGCCAGCGTCCCCATTGAATTGGCGCCCGCATTGAGACGGGCGGACGTCACCACCCCGGCAATCGCACACAGGACGCCGATGATGACGAAGATCATCATGGTGGTGCGGCGGACGTTGATGCCGGACAGCTCCGCCGCCTCGGGGTTTCCGCCCATGGCAAAGACATAGCGGCCGAACTTGGTCATGCGCGCGATGAAGCTCATCACGATGACCACGCCGATCATGATCAGGACCGGAATGGGAATGCCGCGCGGGATGTCGGTCCGCGGCTTGTAATAGGAATTCATGATCTGGACAAAGCCCAGGATCAGGGCGGCCCAGACGATCACCAGCGCGATCTCGATGCCGATGGACCGAACCGGGAAGCCGTAGCGCATTGAACGCGCGCGGGCGCGGAAGGTCATCACTACGACGGCGGCCACCGCGATCAGGCCCAGAACCCAGCTTGCGGTTGCGCCGATCGACCCGTCAACGCCGCCGCCCAGCAACTGGAAGGTCTCGTCCAAGGGCGCGACGGTCTTGCCGTCGGTGACCAGGAACGCGCCGCCCCGGAACATCAGCAGCCCGCCCAGGGTCACCACGAAGGCTGGAACCTTCTGGTAGGCGATCCAATAACCCTGCCAGACCCCGACCAGACCGCCGACGACAAGCCCCAGCAGCAACGCCACCAGCCAATGCAGCTCGACTTCGACCTGCCAGTAAGCGATCAACATGCCAGTGAAGCCCAGCAACGACCCCACGGAAAGATCGATATGTCGGGCGACGATCACCAAGACCATTCCGGTGGCGATGATGCCGACCACCGAGCTTTGGACCGCCAGGTTGTAGAGGTTGCGGGCGGTCAGAAAGATGCCGTCCGTCAGGAAAGAGAAGATCAGCCAGATGACGATCAAGGCCAGCACCATCGCCATCATTCGGGTGTCCAAGCCGGTGGCATTGGAGAACCGCTCGATGGGGCTGACGGTGGGCCGTTGAACTGTCGTGTCCGTCATGTGCAGACACCTTCGCGCGTGGTGAAATTCGGGTGGCCGTGTCGGCCGGGAGCCGGTCCGGTATTGTCCCGATGGACAATGCCGGACCGGTTATTCGCAGACGTTGGTGCTAGCAGCCCTTCACGCCGGCCATTGCACCTTTGCAGGCGGCGTCTTTCTCGATCCAGCCAGCGTCGATCACCACATTCATGTTGTCCTTGGTGATCGGAACCGGCTTCAACAGGATCGCGTCAAGCTCGACGCCCTTGGGTCCATCGGAGAACTTGATGGCGCCCGGCACCTTGTCGTTGGCCGTACCCTTGGCCAACTGAACGGCGATCTCGCCGGCCGCCCTGCCAAGCTCGCGGGCGTCCTTCCAGACCGAAACGGTCTGATGGCCGCGCGCGACCCGGTTCAGGGCCGCATGGTCGCCGTCCTGGCCGGAGACCGGGATGCCTTCCATGCCCTGCGCGGTCAACGCAGCAACGACGCCGCCGGCCGTGCCGTCGTTCGACGCCACGACCGCATCGACTTTGTTGTCGTTGGCGGTCAGGATCTGCTCCATGTTTTTCTGGGCGTTTTCCGGCAGCCAGGCGTCGGTGTACTGCTCGCCGACCACCTTGATGTCGCCGCTGTCGATTGCGGCCTGCAGGACCTCCTGCTGTCCGCCGCGCAGGAAGTCGGAGTTCGGGTCAGCCGGCGAACCCTTGATGAACACGTAATTGCCCTTGGGCTGGACCTTGAACACCTCGCGCGCCTGGATACGACCAACCTCGACATTGTCGAACGTCAGGTAGAAGACGCCCGAGACCTCCAGCATACGGTCATAGCCGATGACCGGAATGCCTTCGGCGGTTGCCTTCTGCACCGCAGGGACGATTGCATCGGTGTCCTGCGCCAGGATCACCAGCGCCTCGGCGCCCCGCGTGATCAGGCTTTCAACGTCGGCGATCTGCTTTTCGTTGGAGCTTTGCGCGTCGGCACTGATGTAGGTGCCGCCGCCAGCTTCGATCGCCGCCTTCATCGCGGCTTCGTCGGTCTTCCAGCGTTCTTCCTGGAAGTTGGACCAGCTGACGCCGATAACCTGGGCCGAGGCGGCGCCGCCGACGGCCATTGACAGGACAAGCCCGGCGCCAAGGCCGAGCGCAAGTTTCTTGAAACCCATTCGAAAACCTCCCTGGGTCTGTGTGGTGAGTGCACCGCTTTCTATTCGGGCGCGTGTTTTGGTGTTTTGGTTGTGCCTCCCCGTTCGCCGTTCAACCGGCGTTGTTCAGGCTGTTGTCGGCCATAGTCTGACCGGCTTTCAAGCGTTGTCAACCGGCCAAAACGATAATCATGCCGCGATCTCAACCCGGTGCCGCCAGGCAGACGACCCTTTGGGGGTCCAGCCAGAACGGCGGAAGATAGGCAGGAATGTTGGAAAACGGCAGCACCTCCTCTTTCAGACGGATGCCCAGTTCCTTGGCCATGAAGGCCCGACGCCCCTGGATCCTTGCCCAGGCGTCGGGGTAGCGTTCGGCGAAGGCGGCGCGCAGGTCGGCGTCGGCCAGTGCGATCCCGTCTTCGATGTTGCTGGTGAAGTATTCCGTGCCCGTGGCGGGGATGACGTCCACCTGCAGCGCCATGCCGGACCTGAGCGCCACGTCCGATCCCTTGGCGATCGGCGTGTGCACCCATTCGTCCAGGTGCAGCAGGTGCCCCGGGTTGAGGAAGATCCCGAAGAACGGATCGCCCAGGCGCCGTTCGACGATCTCGTACAGCGCGCCGCCCGGCACGCCAATGCCGACCGTTTCGTACCATTCGGCAATCGCGCCGAAATAGGGAAACACCAGGCGTTGCAGATAATCCCCGATCGGCGCCGGCAACTCGTCCTCGGACGCAACCGCAAAGCCAGCGCGGCAATTCAAGGCCCCCCAAAGGCCGAACGCCACCGTGACCCGGTCGCCGCGTTGGATTGTCTTGGTGGTCGGGCTGGGCAGACCATAGGACGCCCGGTCGCCGCTGGACAGCATCAGGTGGCAGGATTGCGGCATGCCGTTCAAACCCATCAGGCGCGCCGCATCGAACTCGGTCATGCCGGGCCGGATGCCGTTCAGCAGGCTGCGGACCGCCGACGAGGTCTGGCAGGCGGCGAACTCGAACGCGGCCAGCTGGTCGACGTCGTTGACGACACGCAGCCCGTCAACGGGGTTCATGAACAGGGCGCCGGCATTGACCACGGCTCCTTCGCGTCCGACGATCGAGCGCAGCACGTCGACGATATAAGCAGGGATTTCGATCGCGCCGTGCGGGTCGGCGGACTCCGTTTCGTCGAAATACTTCCACCCAGCGGTCCCGACCCTGCAGCCGCCTGAAACGCCGTGCGCGCGGAAGATCAGCTCCAGCGGGTCGCTGTCGGCGCGGGACTGGCCCATCAGCCCGAAACTCTGGAACAGGACCTTGTTCAGCGTGACCGGGCTGAGGTCGGCGTAGCCGAACATCTCGTTACCGAGAAGCAGGGCGGGCGCGCGATCCGGCGCCAGGATCAGCAGCGCTTCTTCGAATCGGGGATCGAATCCGGTGAGGTAGGCAAGGTTAGCGCTGTGTTCGCGATCGGCATAGACGATGAGCACGTCAAGGCCGGCGGCCCTGGCGCCCGCGCGCGCCGCTTCGACCCGGGCTTCGTAGGTTTCGGCCGGAATCGTGGGTTCGGCTGTCGGCATCCCGAAGTCGGGCAACGCGATGGTGCGGAGGTGCGGCACGCGCTGGTTCATGTCGTTCTCCTTGACCGCCGGACGATCCTAGGGCGGAACGACGAACCCGGGCAAGTTGGCGGCGAGTACGGCGGCTGTGCTACACCACGGGCACGACCACACCGGACGGCCCGGCAAGAAGCAAGACGACGAGGAGCCAGGGAACGATGAGCGACAAGCCCGCCCCCACGCTGCGCAGCCAGAAATGGTTCAACAACACCCATAATCCGGGGATGACGGCGCTTTACCTGGAACGTTATCTGAATTTCGGCCTGACCCGCGAGGAGCTGCAGTCGGGCCGGCCGATCATCGGCATTGCGCAAACCGGCAGCGACCTGGCGCCGTGCAATCGGCATCTGGTCGACCTGGCCGTGCGGGTGAAGGAGGGCATTCGCGACGCTGGCGGCGTGGCGCTGGAATTCCCGGTGCACCCGATCCAGGAAACCGGCAAGCGGCCAACCGCAGGACTGGACCGTAACCTGGCCTATCTGAGCCTTGTCGAAGTGCTGTACGGCTACCCGCTGGACGGCGTGGTCCTGACCACCGGCTGCGACAAGACCACGCCCGCGATGATGATGGGTGCGGCCACCGTCAACATCCCGGCAATCGTGCTGTCGGGCGGTCCAATGCTGGACGGCTATTACAAGGGCGCCCTGTCCGGGTCGGGAACCATCGTCTGGCACGCCCGGGAACAGCTGGCGGCCGGCAAGATCGACTATGGCGAATTCATCGACATGGTGGCGTCCGGCGCACCCAGCATCGGGCATTGCAACACCATGGGCACGGCGACGTCGATGAACTCGCTGGCCGAGGCCGTAGGCATGTCTCTGCCCGGCTGCGCCGCCATCCCCGCGCCCTATCGCGAACGGGGACAGATGGCCTATGCGACCGGCAAGCGGATCGTCGACATGGTCTGGGAGAACCTACGGCCCTCAGACGTGATGACGCGCGACGCCTTCATCAACGCCATCGCGGTGGCCTCGGCAATCGGCGCTTCGACCAATTGCCCGCCGCATATGATCGCGGTCGCCCGGCATATGGGCGTGGAGCTTACCAACGACGACTGGCAGACCTACGGGCACGACCTGCCGCTGTTGGTCAACCTGCAGCCCGCCGGCGAGTACCTGGGCGAGGCTTTTCACAGGGCCGGCGGCGTTCCGGCCGTCATGAAGCTGTTGCTGGATGCCGGCCACCTGCGCGGCGACGCCGTGACGGTTTCCGGAAAGACGGTTGCCGAGAACGTCGGCGGCGTGAGCGAGATCGATCATGCCGTGATCCGCCCGCTAGAAGACCCCCTGATGACCCAAGCCGGCTTCCTGGTGATGGGGGGCAATCTGTTCGAAAGCGCCGTGATGAAGACCTCGGTGATCGGCAAGGCCTTCCGGGACCGCTATCTGACCAACCCGGACGACCCCAACGCCTTCGAGGGCAAGGCCATCGTGTTCGAAGGGCCGGAAGATTATCACGACAGGATCAATGACCCGTCGCTGGAGATCGACGCGGACTCGCTTTTGTTCATCCGCGGTTGCGGGCCGGTCGGTTATCCAGGCTCGGCCGAGGTGGTGAACATGCTGCCGCCCGACGAGTTGGTGAAGCAGGGCGTCACGGAACTGCCGACCGTCGGCGACGGGCGGCAGAGCGGCACCTCCGGCAGCCCGTCAATCCTGAACGCCTCGCCGGAATCGGCCGTCGGCGGCGGCCTGATGCTGCTGAGGACCGGCGACCGGGTGCGGGTGGACCTCAACGAACGCAAGGTCGACATGCTGGTCGACGAGGCCGAACTGGAACGCCGCCGCGCCGAGACCACGCCGCACTATCCGGAGGATCAGACCCCCTGGCAGCACATTTATCGGTCCATGGTTGGACAGCTTGCGGATGGCGCCTGCCTGGAGCCTGCCACCCTGTTCCTGAACGTGGCCGAGACCAAGGGAGTCCCTCGGGATTCGCATTGACGCCGCCGGCCATATCTGGCGGCAACCGATATTCGAACAGGCCCGCATAGCCCCTGTATCTCGGGGCAAGGGGGTCCTTCGCAGGTGCAGCAAATCCGGCAGGAAGCCGCCGATTTTCGCAGCCGATCGTGAATGATTTCTTACCCGGACCCATGCAATAACCGCATGACCCCTAGTCCTTTTTTCGTGTCGACATCGCGCCGGATGAGCCCATTATAGGGGCAATTGTGCAATGCAACATAAGGCTGCCGAATGGGGCCGAAAGAAGGAGACGAAGAAATGCTGTTGAGTTTTGGAAAGCTGTTCGGCGGGAATCGCGACGACGACCTTCAGCGCCTGATGCGCACGGAATTCGCCCGCGACTATCGCCAGATCCAGAAGATGAACAACGGGCACGTCGACGCGCGCGCCTACCTCGACCTGAACATGGGCCGCAACCGCCGGGGCTAGGCCCGCGCGCTGCCGAAAAGGCCGCGCGGCCCTGGCGCCCCGCCCTAAAGGCCCATGAGAAAACGGCAGCGCCCCGTCCGCAGGACGGGGCGTTTGCATTCCAAAAAGGCAGGGATCAACGCAAGCGGGGTTCCGCCCGTCACCCGGGATTTGCCGATAGGTTCTTAATTCCGGCGACTTCGGAAGGCACGAGTTTCGAGAGCGGGATATTGATGTCCATCCCCCCCAGGATCATATCCACCCGCCCCGATTCGGCGCCCAGCGGCAGGAGGATCCGTTCGTACTTCCAGAAGACGCCCTGGTCGTTGATGAAACTGTTGCGGGAAACCAGGGGGATACGTTCCGCCGCGCAGGTCGAATAGTCCCTGCAAATTGCGTCGTAGTAGGCGTGCTGGTTTACTTCCCGCAACGTGCGGCCGGTTATGTCGGCGCCGTACTTCCTGGCGAACTCGGAACCCACAAGTCTGAATCGGAAGTCCGCCGGATCGCCCTCGACGTCCACCAGAAACACCACGGGCAGAAGGGCCGGTATGTCTAACGGATCAATGTCTGCACGACTTGGAAATCCGCCGTTGCGAAACTTCCTCCGCCAATAGGAGAACAGGTCGGTCAACCGCCCAGACCAGATTGCGGAGCCAGCCTCGATACGAGGGTCCAGTCGGGCCGAAGACACGCTGCCGGCCGTCGAGCGGATACCGTCGAGCGTTGCCTCGAGTACGCTTTGCTTTTTGTCGGTCTGGCCCCTGATACCGCTAAACGGCCACATGAAACGCCCTACTGAGTGAGTCCCGCCAGGGAAAAAAACCCTGACGCCCATTAGAGGGTCGTGGTGTTAACGGAGTCTTACTAAGAGGAACAATGGCCTTCTGGCGCGCTGGCAGGCAGCCAAACAGTGACGATGGTCCCCTCTCCCTCGGTGCTGGCGATGTCGACCCGGCCGCCATGAAGGCCGACCAGCTTGCCGACCAGGGCCAAGCCCAGGCCGGTGCCGGCGCTGGTGGACGTGAGAACCTCCCTGGACTGTTCGAACGGGCGAACCACCCTGTCCAGATCGGATTCGGGGATGCCCGATCCGTCGTCGATGACGTCCAGACGGACAGTGTTGTCCGATTCCATCAGGGCCGTGACGGACACCGTTCCGCCGGCTTCGGCGAATTTCGTGCCATTGTGAACCAGGTTGTAGAAGATCTGCATCAGCGCCCTGCGGTCCGCCGTTAACTTAAGGTCCTGGGCGATCGCGGGTGCGGCAAGCGTGACACCACGCTCCTCTGCAAGGGGCGCCACGATGCGGTTTACGGCCTCCACGATCTCGGCCAGGTCCAGCCGCTGCGGCCGGATCTCGTAGTGGCCGCTCTCGATGTGGCTGAGGTCGAGCACGTCATTGACCATCTGCAACAGACGCTGGCCGCTGGCCGCGATGTCATGGGCGTATTCGCCCAGCTTTTCGGGCGGCAGGGCGGCGGACTGGTCCCTGATCACTTCGGCAAACCCGATGACCGCGTTCAGCGGTGTCCTGAATTCGTGGCTCATGGTTGCCAGGAATACGGACTTGGCATGGCTGAGGTCGTCCCGGCCGGGATCGGCCGCTGCCGCATGGCGCGCCTCGCTGGGCTGCCGCTGGCGGAAAAACAGACCGAAGACGATCAGTCCGACGCTTGCAAGCGTCGCCGCTGCGGCCAGCTGCAGGGCATTGCGGCCCGCGTCCGCCTGCGCACGGCCGTCGACGGCGGTCGAGGTCGCCATCAAGGGTATGTCGTTTGCGGCCTCGGCAACCGACCCTTCAAGCCGGCCGGCCGGGGAACTGCCCGACTTCGGGCTTTCGGGTGACCATTGCGCCGACACCGCCAGCAACGTTCCGTCCACGCGCGCCAGCGCCATCGTACCGTCCAGCGCCGAAAGATGCTGCGTGAGCGTTTCGACTGCTACGCCGGCGACCAGGATGGCCCGCAAGGCGCGCCCGGGGCCGGGATGCAGACGGACCAAGGGAACGACCATCCCGCCAACCACCGGATCCGAATACGGTTGTCCCACATACAGGCCGGCAGTGCCCGTTGCAATTGGCGTGCGGAAGTGATCCAGCGTGGCGATGCTGGCACGATGGCCCTCAGGGGCCCCGGTGCGATGAATCAGGCGCCCGTTCGTCTTATACGCAGCCAAAAAGGCGACACCCGCGGGCATAGCTTTTTCCGCTTCGTCAAGCAGGACTTGCCAGTCCGGGTTTTGACGGTCCCCGGCCCTGAGGCTGGCGCCGACGAGAACCGTCTGTGCGGCCGAAAAGAGCATTGCCGCGCCGTCGACGGCGGCAGAGGCAGCGGCAAAGCCGGCCCTGCGATCCTCCTCGATAGCGGCCGATTTCTGGTGCAGGGTCGTTGCCGCCACACCGGCCCACAGAACGGCGACGGCCGCCAGGCATCCCAGCAACAAGGGCTGTGCGCGGACCCCGCGCTCCAGCGACCCCCGGAGGAGCGCCTTGAGAGGAAATGCAACTCATTGGGGTTGTACCTCGACCTGATCGACCATGCCTGCCTCGTGCTCGTCTGGCAGCCGTGGCTCTGGACAAAGTCGTCTGCGAACATTGCCGATCGGCGACGCGGTTCGGTCCACCAACCGGCAATCGCAGGTATCCCTGCCTTGCGCTCCGCAGCGAGAGGACCTTTTGGGTCCGTCCGCCCGTCTTCGTCGGCCGCGCTTCGGAGGAACGCGAGCCTGAGCCCTGCCAGTCTTTTCTTTTATCCTGTTGCCGACAACCTACCAGCCGGAGCTTTCGCGTAGCTTAATACCGGCATACTTAGGAATGCAGAAATGACCTCATGATTCCCGGTTTTCCTGGCCTTTAGAGGCAATTGGCCGGACAGGATCCTCCGGTTCTTCCGGCGCTTTTGGCCTTCCGTGCGGACGCACCCAGAGGATATCCCGGCACGGATCGTCGCCATGCCGGCGGGATCAGCAGTCGCTGGCGGCCTTCGGCGGGGCGCATTCGCCAACGGTTAACCATACCGAAGCGGCGGCACGCGGCGCGCAATCCGTCGCTTGCTCCATCGCCCCATCGGCGGGCTATACTACTGCCGGTCAGTGCTGGGGGAGTAAAGAAGCATGGCTGGACCGGAGACGCGGGAGCTGTTGAAGGGCTCCTCGATCCTTCGCTGCCTGTCGGAAAGGCAGCTCGAGACGCTGGAACTTCATGTACGCACGGTCCATTTTCCGGCGAACAAAACGGTGTTCCGAAAGGGCGACCCCGGCGACACGATGATGATCGTCGTCAGCGGGCGGATGAAAATCACGACCACCTCGATGGACGGGTCGGAGATGATCATCAACACCATCCTGCCCGGCGAGGTGGTCGGAGAGATCGCGCTGTTGGACGGCCAGGAACGAACGGCAGACGCGGTCACCGCGGCCGAGACCGAGGCGCTGGTCATCCGGCGGGACGACTTCGCCCTCCTGCTGAAAGACAGCGCAGAGCTGTGTCTGTCGGTAGTCGACCTGTTGTGCGACAAGCTGCGCCGAACCACCGAGCTGGCCGAAGAGTCGGTGTTCCTGGAGCTTTCCGAACGGCTTCTGAAACGGCTTCAGACCTATGGCGAGGCGCACGCGAAGCCGGAGCCGTCGGGCGGCGTGACCCGGGAAAGCGTCAACCGCCAGCTCGCCGAATGGCGCGACCTGGGCCTGGTCACTGTCGGCCGCGGCTACGTGGTGGTACACAACATGGACGCCCTGGAAGACGCGGTAATCTGACCCACGGCGTCGCGGCGCTCAGGCCTCCTGCCTGTTGAGATCGTGCTCCCGTGCGGTCACCTTTGGCGGCAATGCGTTGGAAGCAATGTGGTCGGCCAGAAGGTAGATTCGCCGCAACTTGTCCAGAATATCCGTCTGCAACCGGTGCTTGACCAGGCGGTCGGGGTCGTCCAGCGCCAGCCGTTCGGCCTGCCGGCGGATCACCTTTTCGCTCAGCTGCCAAAACTCGTCCCGGTGCACGAGAACGTCCTGGGCCGCTTTCTGATCGTCCTGCGTTACGGACTGAAACGCGTCCCCCACGGCATTGCAGACTGTCTGAAAAGCCTGCACCAGCATCTCACCCGTCGTCTCGCTGACTTCGATGTCTTGCTTCAAGAACGCCTGGCCGACCGGGATCAGTTCCCTGGAGATCACGTCGCCCATGCTCTCTATGTCCGTTGCCATTCCAAGATACGTCGCGTGTTTCGCCGCCTCCGCGTCCGTTAATTCGCCGCGTCCCAGCCGCCGCGCATAGTCGACGATTGCATCCCGCAGGATGACGACCTTGTCGCCGTCCTTGATGATGTCGTTGAAAGCCTCCGGATCGCCGCTTTCAAGTGCCGGTTTGAACCCGCGCAACATCCTGTCGACCCATTCGGCCATGTGGCCCAGTTCCATCTGAACCCGCTCCAGTCCCAGCGCCGGCACTGCGATGAGCTCTTCATCGAGATATTTCGGCCGGACGATCTGTGTATCCGGTTCCGCCTTGTCGGGAACGATCATTGTGACCGCCCGGCTGAATAACGCCACAAAGGGCAGGAATATGATCACGTTGGCCGTGGCCCAGATGGTCGCGGCGTTTGCCACCTGGCGCGGGACTTCCGCGGCCAGCCGCTCCGAGGCGGTCAGCTCCTCATAAGCAGGAGATACCGAGACAGCCATGCCGGCCAGCAAGTCGATGAAGCCGATCCAAAGAAGTGCCCCCAGGACGTTGTATATGACATGGACAAGGGCAGCACGCAGGGCATCCCTGGGCTTTCCGATCGCGGCCAGCAACGCCGTGATGCAGGTGCCGATTTTGGCGCCGAACACGATCAGAATGCCGACCTCCAGGGTCACAAACCCCTGCGTGGCCATCACAACGGCAAGGCTGATGGTCGCCGACGAAGACTGAACCAGCGCGGTTAGGAGGGCGGCCACAATGATCCCCAGAAACGGGTTCTCCATGGCCTGCATGAATTCCAGAAACGGCTGGTGGGTTCGCAGCGGCGACATGGCGTCGCTCATCACCGACATGCCGAAGAAGATCAGGCCCAGGCCCATCAGCATCGCCCCGTAATGCCGCGTCTTGCCCTGCTTCACGACGAACGTCATCAGGAAGCCGATCGTCAGCATCGGCAGCGCCGCCTCCGTCACGCGGAAGGCGACGATCTGCGCTGTCACGGTCGTGCCCACATTTGCACCGAAGATGATGCCGATCGACTGCACCATGGTCATGAGACCGGCGCTGACGAAGCCGACGACCAGAACGGTCGTGACGGACGAAGACTGAATGACCGCAGTCACGAAAGCACCGGTCACGGCTCCCATGACACGGTTCGAGCTGAGCGCGCGCTCATCGACCTAAGCAATCCGAGGGGCATTCGCTGTCGCGAACGTCCGGAAATAGTGCGCCCTTTTCAGCGCCCCGGTTATACTGTCGCAAATAGTAAAAGGTCAGGAGCACGGGGAGGGACGCATGCTGAAACCGGTTCAAAAAACCAATCCCACATTGGCGCACCAGCATGGATCGACGCGCGACCGCTACGATGCCGGTCGCGCGCAGCGGGAACTGGTGCCGCTGGCGGCGCAGTCCGAGGTGCCGACGGACGCCGACCGGACCGATCCGCTGGCCATCCTGCAGGCACAGGATACGGCCCGCCTGCCGGAAATCGTTCCGTTGCGCTACGGGCGGATGAGCCGGACGCCGTTCACCTTCCTGCGCGGCGCCGCGGCGGTGATGGCAAGCGACTTGGCGGCACAACCGCGAACAGACCTGTGGGTCGAGCTTTGCGGCGACGCCCACCTCGGGAATTTCAGATGGTACAACGCACCCGACCGCAGGGCGGTGTTCGATCTCAACGATTTCGACGAAACGCTGCCCGGCCCGTTCGAGTGGGACGTCAAACGCCTGGCGGCCAGCATTGTTGTCTCCGGCCGCAACCGCGGCTTCTCGCCCGAGAAATGTCGTGCCGCGGCGCAGGCGGCGATGCGCGATTATCGTATGTTCATCGCCGAAGCCTCCAAGCTCAGTCCGCTGGATCTCCACTACTACCGGTTCGAACTGGACGCCGTGCTGGAACGCATCGAAAAGCGCGGCAAGAAACACCGGAAATGGAAAGAGGAAATCGCCAGCAAGGCGGCCCGCAAGACCAGCATGCGGGCGCTGGACCGGCTGACCGACATTGTCGAAGGCCGCCGGGTCATCGTTCCCGATCCGCCGCGCGTTCTGCGTATGGACGAGAGGCTTGCCGCAGGCAAGTACGGCGGCGTCGAGGGGTTCCTGAACCGCTATCGCAAGACTCTGCCGCTTGACCGGCGCATCCTGTTCGACCGGTTCTCGCTGGTCGACGTCGCCAAGAAGGTGGTCGGAGTGGGCAGCGTCGGCACCCGCTGCGTCATCGCGTTGCTGGAATCCGACGACCGGACCCCGCTGTTCCTGCAGGCCAAGCAGGCGGTCCCGTCGGTCCTGGAGCCGCACCTGGGGGCCAGCGCGTTCAAGCAGTCCGGACAGCGGGTTGTCGAGGGGCAACGGCTGATCCAGGCGACCAGCGACATCTTCCTGGGCTGGGCGACCTGGACGCCGCGCAAAGGCGAGAAGGTCGATTTCTACGTGCGCCAGCTCTGGGACGGCAAGGGAAAGGTCGACGTGGAGGCACTGTCGCCGAAACGCCTGGCCGCCTTCGCCGGTCTGTGCGGCAAGACCCTGGCCTTCGCCCATGCGCGCTCGGGCGATGCGATGACGATCCGCGGCTATATCGGCGAGGACGATGAATTCGAGAACGTCATGGTGGACTATGCGGAGCGCTACGCCGACCTGACGGATCGGGATCACGCGCGGCTGACGGCTGCGATTGCCGACGGTGCGGTCGAGGTGGATCTGGAGGAAAACTGAAGCGGGCGCCGCGCAGAGACGGCCCCGCCCCCGGTCGCGCCGCCGCGTCTAGTCCGCCAGAACCGTCCGGCCCGGCCTCAGGCTCTTAAGATAGTCGTCGGTGAAATCCACCTTCAGCTCCACCCACATGGGGAGGTGGTCGGACATCTGAAAGGTGCGCCACTTGTTGCGGTAGTAGGCTTTTTGCTGAGCGGGCGTGTGCTCCACGCCATCGTCGTCGAAATCGCGTTTCTTCGCGGGCATCGCATCGAAATAGGCCGCGAAATCGTTATTGCGAAAGACGGAGTCGTTCAGCTCGAACACGCCCGAGGCGCCGATTTCCAGACGCCTGTCCTCGACGTTCAAGGCGATCTGGTCGTAGTGCTTGTCGCCCTTGAGGTTGGTCTTTTCCTTTTTGAGATTCTCCGGGATCTTGAAGTCGGCGCCCGTCAGCGCCTCCATGGTTTCATGCTCGGGGCTGACGATGTTGAAGTCGCCCAGAAGGATGTAGTCCTCCTTTTCCTTCTTCTGCCGTTTCTCGAAGAACTTGGCGATCCGACCGATCTCCTCGATGCGGCGTTTCAGCTTTGCGCCCGATGACGAGCCGAAATAGATATGCACCGTGCACAGGTTGAACTTGAACCAGCCGGCCTGGAACGCGGCCAGGAACGGCGTGCGCGCGAACTGGAGTTCGTCCTCCTCGATGGTCTTCTTGGTCGGGTCGGCGTCGTCCTTGACCTTTTTGGATGAAACGATCTTTTGCCCCTTGGGCAGGACGATCTCGCCGGCCATGTTGCGGAAGGTGATGTTCGCGGTGCGATAGACGAAGGCCATGCGTTCCGAATTGCCGCTGGCGCCTTCTGTGGTGTCGGTCACCAGATAGTCCCACCCGTCTCCCAAAAGCCGCATCACTTTTTCCAAGGCCGTCAGGTCGCGGTTGACCTCCTGGATCGCGACCAGATCGAAGGCGGAAATGATCTCCGCGATATAGTGAAAGGCTTCGGGCAGCCGTTTGCCGTGGCCGAACTTGTTGGAATCGAAATCGCGAATGTTCCAGGTGGCCAGCAAAAAGGAGCCGGGTCCGCACTGATCGGTGATATCGGATTTGAGCTGCTTACGCAGCGCCAGCAGGCGGTCGATCACGCGCCGGCGCGTGGCGTCGTCCTTGATGCGTCGGATCGGATAGTAACGCGGCATTGGGTCCCCCAGTTCAAGGGTTTGCGGATGCAGAAAGCGCTTTTGCAGATCTAGCCTAGCATGTTGCCGCACGGCGCATTGTGCAGCTAATCACAATTCTCGAATACATGCGCCCCGCGATGTACGGCCGGACGAGAACCGGCCATCGACGATACCGGGGCCATGGCGCTGGTCGAGAACATGGTGCGGGCGGCCGGACTTGAACCGGCACGGGCCGAAGGCCCGACAGATTTTAAGTCTGTTGCGTCTACCAATTCCGCCACGCCCGCCTGTGGCCCGCGAAGGTAGCGGCGGCGCCACCCGGTGGCAAGCGGGCCTGCCGGCCGGGCTTGCCTGTCGCCCCGGCGCCAGCCTGAAATCCCGCGCATTTTCCATAAATGCGTGACGTCCCAGGATCGCTCTGATAATTTGGTGAAAACGCGGTAACCATTGCCGCATCAATAGGTTAACGGCACGGGAGAGGGCCGATGAAGGGGCATTTGGGCAGCATATTGCTGGTGGGACTGGCGCTGTGCGCAGCGCCCGCCGGGGCGGGCGACGAAGGCGCCTCCGATGCGAACGTCCGCGACGGCGTTCCGGTCTATAACGGGTTTGCGGCCTACGGCCGCGTCTGCAGCCGCTTCTTTGGCGAAGGCACGCCGCTGAACGTCGGCCGGCATCTGGGCGACGGGCGGCTTGCCACCGGCGAGCGCCTGACCCAGCCGACCCATCCCGCAACCCTGGGCTGGCGCCTGGGGTCCGCCAAGAATGCCGGGCGACCCGGCCGGATCAAACGCCAGCCCGGCCCCGCCACGGTCGGCTGGAGGCTGACGGCGTCCGGCCAGGTCGTCAACAACGGGCAGTTCTGCCGCACCGGCCCCGCCACCATCGCCCGGCGCATGCAGGCGGCCCGGCAATCGGCGTCCGACCGCGGCGGCGCGTCGCAGGCCTATGAACCGAAGGCCTACAGCTACAATCCGGTCACCTACCGGCCCTACGGATTGGGACCCGATACCCGGTAGGCGCCGCCCGATTATCGCCCTCCTCCGTCCATAGGCGCCGACATCAACGCCAGATGGAGGCCTTTCATGAAGAAAATCCTGTTCGCCGCGATCGTCGCAGTATCCGGGGCGTTCGCCCTTCCCGCAGGCGCCGCGGCCGACGGGCCGGGCGGGATCACCATCGTCGTCAAACAGACCGCCGCCCCGCAATGGCGCCCGGTCTACGGCCGCCCCGCGCACCGCCACGTCCGCCCCGACGGCGTCCGTGTCTGGCGCCAGCGGCCGGCCCGCTTTCAACCGCGCACACGCGTTTATCCGCGGTTCGGCCAGCGCGTGGTCCGGCCCTACCGCCCGTACCGACCCTACAGGCCCTATCGTTTCGTCTATCGGTTCTATTGAGCCGCAACGACGACGCGCCGCCGCCTCATTCAGGCGGCGGCAGCTTGAGCCGAAGGCCCCATTGCGGTTTTTCCGTGCTGCTGCCCCGTGCCTTGACGCCGACCCGGTCGCCGCAGGCGGCGATCAGCAACAGCGCGAGAACACAGCGCCGCACCTAGAACAGGCCGGCGACCCGTTCGACGACGCCGCCCAGCGGCAGGCCGACGCGCCAGGCGGCGAACACGCCCGTCGCCACGATGGCCGCCACCCACACCAGGGCCCAGACCGTCTTGCTGGTTTTCTTTCGATCGTCCCGACGCAGGAACCTGCTGCGCCGGTCGGAGAATGAGACCCGATCCATCAGAATCAGCGGTGCCGTTCCCCCGATTGTATCTCCCCGTTCCAATTGGATCCGGGGACGCCTGATCAGCATCACTCGCCTCCCGCCCGTTTTCGGGCGTCTGTTCATTCTTTACCGTGACGGGACGGTATGGCCGTCATAAGCCGCAATCGTGGCAAAAGCGCGGCGCGTTCCCCCGAACCTGCGCCGCCGCCCGAAAGCGGCCGCCCCGTGCACAATTCCCCTGTGGATAGAATAGCGGCTGGAGCGGCACGATGCGAGTCCCGACCACGCAGAACGGCGGCGTCGCGTCGGTTCAGGCCTTGTCCGGTTCGTCCAGGATCTCAGGCGTTTCGCCCAGATCGCGCACCAGGTCGGCCACCGCCTCGGTCGCCGCGGCAAGCGCGTCTGCCTCCGGCGTGCGCAGGACGACCGCCACACCAAAACCGCCGGCGCGGTAGGACGGATAGGAGCCGATCTCCACCTGCGTGAAACGGTCCTGGATGGCCTTCAGGCCGGCCGCCAGCTTCCCTTCCGGCAGGCTGCACTGCACCGTGCGAGCCAGCACCGGATCGCCGCCCTTCAGCGTGTGTTTGATGCCGTCGAACATCGCCTGGCAGATACGCGGCACCCCGGCCAGGACATGAACGTTCTCGACCCTGAACCCCGGCGCGCTGGACACCGGGTTGTCGATAAGGTCGGCGCCTTCGGGGGTGTTCGCCATCCTGAGACGGGCCTCGTTCAGCTCGATGCCGGTGCGTTCGTAATGCGCCTCAAGCCGGCGCAGCGCCTCGGGATGCCGGATCAGCGGGCGTCCGAAGGCCTTTGCGACGCATTCCGCCGTGATGTCGTCGTGGGTGGGGCCGATGCCGCCGGTGGTAAACACGTAGTCGTGCTTGGCGCGCAGGGCGTTCACCGCCGCGACGATCTCGTCTTCCACATCCGCGATCACCCGCGCCTCCATCAGCCTTACGCCGACCTCGTTCAGCCCGTTCGCAAGGTAGGCGAGATTGGCGTCCTGGGTGCGGCCGGAAAGGATTTCGTTTCCGATGATCAGGACGGCTGACGTGACCGTGACGGGCATGGGAAAACCGTGCGATGGCTGGACGTGGGCGGCAGTCTATGCGAAGCCCGGGGCGGTGCGAAAGGCCGCAGCGCGCACATGACTTACCCGTCCGGCCCTTCCATACTGGGGTGCAATGAGACAGCGGATTGAACCAGGCGCATCTGGACTCCAACGCGTCGCCGCATCGGCGCTCGTGACGCTTGTGCTTGTCTCCGCCTGCGGCATCGGCGATGCCGATACGCGGCCGGGCGCGCGATATTTCCGGATCGACCGGCCGAACGCGGAAACCGCCGCCGATCTTGAGGCCTATCTGCGGCTGCCCACCGACCATCGCACGGCGACGCGCCTGATGCAGGGCCTCGGCGCCCGCTGCGAAACCTCCGAGATGCTGATCCGGATCGACGACAGCGTTCTGTGCCGCTACGGCCAGGGGACGTCGTTCTTCGAGAACAAGATCTGGAAGGTGATCCTGAATGTGGATGATGAGCTGGTCGTCCGTAGCGTGACCGTCGATTCCTGGCGCACGTCGACCCTGCCGTAAACCTGCGGCGCATTCCAAGGGCGTGCCGTTGCGATCGCCGCCGCAGGCGGCTATAAGCCCGGCCCATGCGCTTTCCCGAATCTCTCGTCCATGGCCGGCTGGTCCGTCGCTACAAGCGTTTCCTGTGCGACGTCGAGCTGGACGGCGGCGACGTGGTCACCGCCCATTGCCCCAACCCGGGTTCGATGCTGGGCGGGCTGGCCGAACCGGGTCTTGAGGTCTGGCTTGCGCCGAACCACAGCCCGACGGCGAAGCTCCGCTGGCGCTGGGAACTCCTGAAGCGGGACGGCCACCTGATCGGGATCAACACCAACCAGCCGAACGCCATCGTCGCCGAGGCGATTGCCGCAGGCCGGATTCCGGAACTGACCGGCTATGACGGCCTGCGCCGGGAAGTCAAATACGGCCAGAACAGCCGCATCGATATCCTGCTGGAAGCCGACGGCCGGCCGCCGGCCTATGTGGAGGTGAAGAACGTTCACATGCGCCGGGCCGACGGCCCGCACCCGGAAGCGGCGGAGTTTCCCGATTCGGTGACCAAGCGTGGCGCCAAGCACCTGGAGGAGCTGTCCGACATGGTGGCCGGCGGCGCGCGCGCCGTGATGGTCTATCTTGTCCAGCGTGCCGATTGTACCCATTTCAGGATCGCGGCCGATGTCGATCCGGGCTATGCAGACGGTCTGGCGGCGGCGTTAACCAAAGGCGTGGAGGCGCTGTGTTATAGTTGCACGCTTTCCGTCGAAGGAATTGAATTGGCGGATCCCTTGCCCATCGTGCCGCCGCAGGCGGCCGGGCGGGTGCTCCAGGAGACCGAGGTCTAGATGCTGAAGGCGACGCAGTCCCGAATCAAGCGCCACGACGCGGCCGCGTTCGACGCGATGCGGGCCGCCGGCCGGCTGGCGGCGGAGACGCTGGACTACATCACACCGCACGTGCAGCCCGGGATCTCCACCGGCGAACTGGACCGACTGTGCCACGCCTTCATCACGGAACGGGGCGCGGTGCCGGCGCCGTTGAACTATCGCGGCTTCCCGAAATCGATCTGCACCAGCGTCAACCACGTTGTCTGCCACGGCATTCCCGACGACCGCAAGAAGCTGGCGGACGGCGACTGCATCAACATCGACGTCACCGTCATACTGGACGGCTGGCACGGCGACACCAGCCGCATGTTCTACGTGGGCGACAAGATCCCGGTGAAGGCGCGCCGCCTGGTCGAAGTGACCTACGAGGCGATGATGCGCGGCATCGCGGCGGTCGGCCCCGGCGCCCAGCTGGGCGATATCGGCGCCGCCATCCAGGAATATGCCGAAGCCAACCGGTTCTCGGTGGTGCGCGATTTCTGCGGCCACGGCATCGGCCGCGTGTTTCACGACGAGCCCAGCGTGCTGCATTACGGCCGGCCAGGCACCGGGCCGATCCTGGAGCCCGGCATGTTCTTCACCGTCGAGCCCATGGTGAACGCCGGCCGCTACGACGTGAAGATCCTGGCGGACGGCTGGACGGCGGTGACCAAGGACCGGTCTCTGTCGGCGCAGTTCGAACACACCATCGCGGTGACCGAAACCGGTCACGAGGTCTTCACCACCTCGCCCGCCGGCCTGCACCAGCCGCCCTACGTCTGACCGCGGCGGCCGATTCCGGCCTGCCCCGTCCATAGACCTGCCAACAGGAACGCACGCGTTCTTCGGCAGGAGGCAGACCCCGTGGCACGGACCGGCGGCGCAACGACAGACGTCCCCCACTACCACAATCACCGGGCGCGGCTGAGGCAGCGTTTCATGCGCGACCAGGGCGCTTCGATGGAAGACTACGAGCTCTTGGAACTGGTCCTGACGCAACTCATTCCCCGGCGCGACGTCAAACCCCTGGCGAAAGCGCTGGTCGACCGGTTCGGCAGCTTCGCCGCGGTGATCGCGGCGCCGCCCGAGGCGCTGCAGGCCGTGCCCAGCCTGGGCGACAACACCGTCGTGGGCCTGAAGGTGGTGCAGGCAGCCGCCCTGCGCCTGACCCGCCAGGAGGTGCTGAACAGCCACGTCATCAGTTCCTGGGACAAGCTGATCGGCTATTGCAACGCGGTGCTGGCCCGCGAAACGGTGGAACAGGTCCGCCTGTTGCTGCTGGACCGGAAGAACAAACTGATCGCCGACGAGCTGCAGCACCGGGGCACGGTGGACCAGACCCCGCTCTATCCGCGCGAGGTGGTCAAACGCGCGCTGGACCGGGGCGCGTCGGCGATCATCCTGGTGCACAACCACCCCTCCGGCGACCCGACGCCGTCCCAGCAGGACATCGACAGCACGCGCGAGCTGAAGGAGGCGACCACGCGCCTGGGCATCGCGCTGCACGACCACGTCATCATCGGCCGGTCCGACTATTTCAGTTTTCGCGCGACGGGGCTGCTGTAGGGAAACCGGGC
>Ga0056115_1000085_pt1 | contig 51968 bp, 44 predicted proteins | sample WorMetOlspDAHAB1_FD_77007 | JGI IMG/M metagenome (GOLD analysis project Ga0056115, IMG submission 77007) | Marine gutless worms symbiont microbial communities from Max Planck institute for Marine Microbiology, Germany - Olavius sp. DAHAB.1 ...
CGGTAACCCCCTCACCCCAACCCCTCTCCCCTATTGGGCGAGGGGCTTTTGGCCCCTTCTCCCCGAGGGGAGAAGGGGCCCGGAGGGCCGGATGAGGGGGTTACCGGCCCCGACGCGATCGGACGGACGCGAACCGCCCTTATGTCGCGTCCATCAAATTCCGCGCCGCATGGGCAATCGCGTCTACCGTCTGCGCAACGTCATCGTCGGTGAGCGCCAGCGACGGGTAGACCTTGCTCTCGGACTTGAAGATCCCCTTTTCCCGCAGCAACCTGTTGAATCGTTTCAGCCTGTCCGCGTCGCCCCTGAAGACGCCGCGATAGTCGATCACCCGGTCGGACGTGAAGACCACGTCGAACAGCACCGGGTCGCCGACGACCTGGTGCTCGATGCCGGCCGCGTTGAGGTGCTCGGTGAATGCCGCCATCAGCGTCCTGCCGGTTTCGATCAGCCAGTCGTAGCTGCCGGGGCGCGCCAGAATCTCCATCGTCTTCAGGCCCGCCACACTGGCCACCGGGTTTCCGCTGAGCGTGCCGACCTGCATCAGGAAACCCTCGTCGCCCACCTGGGCCTTGTCGAAATGCGCCATGATGTCGGCCCGGCCGGCGACCGCGGCCAGGGGGAATCCGCCGCCGATGATCTTGCCCAGGGTGCAGAGATCGGGGACGACGCCGTAGCGCTCCTGCGCGCCGCCATAGCCCAGGCGAAAGCCGGTCACGACCTCGTCGAAGATCAGCATGATGCCGTGTTTGCGGGTCTCCTCGCGCAGGGTCTCCAGGAACCCGGGCTCGGGCGGGATGATCCGCTGCAGCGGCTCGACGATGACGGCGGCGATCTCGGAGCCGTGTTCCGCGATCAGGGCACGGACGAAATCCGCGTCGTTGAACGGCGCGATCAGCATGGCGTCACGCACCGTTTCCGGAATGCCGGCGGAATCGGGTACGGCGACGGGGAAGTTCGCCAGCCGTTTGGGCGCCAAGCTCATCAGCGCCTCGGCCGACATGCCGTGATAGCCGCCTTCGAACTTCAGGATCCGGTCCCGACCGGTGAAGGCGCGGGCCAGACGCATGGCATACATATCGGCCTCGCCGCCGGTGCTGACGTAACGCACCTGCTCGGCGCAGGCGACGGCGTTGCAGATCACCTCGGCCAGTTCGATGCCGCGGGCGTTGTTGGCGAAGAAGGTCATGCCTTTCGCCAGCTGTTCCTCCACGGCCGCCATCACCTCCGGATGGCCGTGGCCCAGGATCATCGGCCCGGAGCCGATCAAGTAGTCGATATACTCGGTGCCTTCTTCGTCCCAGACGCGCGACCCGCGTCCTTCGCGGATCACGATCCCGGGGTCGAAATTGCCGAACCCGCCGCCCGGGAGAACCTTGTGCGCGCGGTCGATCCAGTCGCGTTGCGGATTGCGAGCGTCCATCTGAAAGCTCCTTTCAGGCGAAGACGGCCGTGGGCTCGCCCAGGACCGCCGGATCGGGCGTGATGCCGAGACCCGGTTCATCAGAGGGCTTCAGCTGTGCATTCTGCCGGCGCGGTCCGTCCGCCGCCAGGTGGGGCGTGACATAGCCCGACAGATCGCAGGCATTGAGGAGGTATTTCCCCGGAGTCGAAACGGCCAGATGGGCGACCGCCGCGGTGGCGATATCCGACCCCCAGGTGTCCTCGATCACCATCATGGTTCCCAGGTGCAGGCACAGGTCGCGCGCCCGGGCGAGCGCCGAGATCCCGCCGAACTTGGACAGCTTCAGCGTCACCACGTCCATGCAGCCCAGATCGTGCGCTTTCAGCAGCGACGCCAGGTCGTGGCCCGCCTCGTCGATCTTCATCGGCAGCCCGGTCGCCCGCCGCACCTCGGCGCAGGCTTCCAGGGTTTCGCAGGGCTGTTCAAGCATGACGTCCAGATCGCGCACCGCCCGCCCGACCCGGGTCGCCGTCAGCGCGGTCGCACCGCAGTTCCAGTCGCCGTAGAGCAGCGAGCCCGGGCCGATCGCCGCGCGCACCGCCCGAAGGCGTGCCACGTCCGCCTGCCAATCGTCATCGGCGCCCAGCTTGGCCTGGAACTGCCGGATGCCCTGGGCATGCGTTTCTTCGGCGATGCGCGCCATCTCGTCCGGCGCGATGCAGGTGATGGAATGATAAAGCGGCGCGGCGTCAACCTGCCGGCCGCCGAGCAGGCGGTAAAGCGGCAGCCCGGCGGCCTTGGCTGTCAGGTCCCACAGCGCGATGTCGATGGCCGACTTGGCATAGACATGGCCTTTGAGCGCCGTTTCGCAGCGCGCCATCACCGCCGCCGGCCCGACCGGATCGGCGCCCAGAAGCACCGGCGCCAGCTCTGCGACCACCGGCGCCACGCCACCGGCATAGGCGGGGAGATAGCGCGGGATCGGGCAGACCTCCCCCCAGCCGGTGAGACCATCGTCGGTGTCGATCTGCAGGACCGTCGTCGCCACTGTCTCGCAGGCCTTGCCGTCGGCCATGTAGTAGGCCTCAAGGCTGGTGAGGGGGACGGTGTAAAGCGCAAGACGCGTAATCTTCATGCATCCGTCCTCGGCAGCAGGCTTTCGGGATCGTAGGCCGGCGCGCCCAGAACCCGAGCCGGACGGGGCGCTCCCAGGATGGCGACCTCCAGCCGCGTGCCGGGCACGCTGGCTGCCGGATCCACGTAGGCGAAGGCAAGTATCGCGCCCACGCTGTGACCGTAGGCAACCGAACTGGTCGTCCCGACGACCCGGCCGTCCATCAGCACCGCTTCGCCGCCATGGCCGTCGACGTCGCCGTCCGGCTCGATCGAAAGATAAACGCAGACCCAGGGAAGGGGCCGGTCGAGGCTGGCTAGCGTGGCCTCCCGCCCCAGAAAATCGCCTTTGTCCAGTTTGACGAAACGCATGACGTCGGCTTCGGGCAGGGTCACCTCGTTGGTCAGTTCGCTCGCGCCCTTGAACGCCTTTTCCAAACGCATGGCGTTCATGGCGAACGAACCGTAGTCGGCAATGCCGTGCGCAACGCCGGCCGACCACAACGCGTCATAGACGACGGCCAAGTTTTCCCGGGGTCCGTGGATCTCCCATCCCAGCTCGCCCGCATAGGAGAGCCTGAGCGCCCACATGTCCCGGCCCGCAACGGCGATCTCTTGCGCCGTCAGCCAGCGGAAATGCGCGTTGTCCAGGGCGGCGTCGGTGCAGGCGGCCAATACGTCGCGCGCCTTCGGCCCCTGCAACGCGGTTGCCGCCCAGACGTCGGACAGGTTCTCGATCACGGCGTCCGCGCCGTCGCGGTGCCGAGCCAGATGATCCAGCAGGCGTTGCTCGAAAAAGGCCGCGCAGACCAGATAGAAACGATCCGCGGCCAGCCGCACGACCGTGAGTTCGACCTCGATGCGGCCGCGCCGGTTGAGCAGATGCGTCAAGGCGATGCCGCCGACCTTGGCGGGAAGCCGGTTCGCGACGAGGCGGTCGAGCATCGCCTCCGCGTCCGGCCCGGACACCGCGACCTTGGCAAAGGCCGACACGTCCATGATGCCGACGCGTTCACGCACCGCGGCCACCTCGGCGCCGACCATGTCGTGCACCGCCGTGCGGCGAAACGAATACTGATCCCGCTGTTCGACGCCGTTGCGCGCAAACCAGCGCGGCCGCTCGTGACCGTAAACCTCTTCGAACACCGCGCCCTTTTGCTTCAGCCGTTCGTAGAGCGGGCTCGGCTTGACCGGACGACCTGCCAGCCGGTTGAAGTGCGGGAACGGGACTTCGTGGCGCAGGCAGTAGTCCTCCTTCGCCTTGACCACCTGCCAGTCCGTGTCGGCGTAGGCGCCGAAACGGCGAGGGTCGAATTCCCGCATCGAGATGTCGGCGGCGCCGTGCACCATCCAGCGGGCCAGTTCCCGGGTCAGGCCGGGCCCCCAGCCGATCCCGATCTGGGTGCCGCAACAGCACCAGTAATTCGGCGCATCGGGCGCCGGGCCGATCAGCGGGTTGCCGTCGGGCGGATGGGAAATCGCGCCATGCACGTCGCGCTTGAGGCCCAACTCGGCGAAGATGGGCATGCGGTCCATGGCGTTTTCCAGCCACGGCATGACCCGATCGTAGTCGGCGTCGAACAGCTCGTTCTCCGCCTCCCAGGGACAGTGGTCGACCCAGATCGCGTTCGGGTTCTCCTTTTCGTAGATCCCGATCAAGCCGGACTTCTGCTCCATGCGGATGTAACCGGAGACCAGGCGGTCGTCTCGGATCACCGGCAGTTCGCGATCCAGTTCCAGGAATTCCGGCACGGTGTCGGTGACGAAATAGTGGTGCGTCATCGACGTCATGGGCAGCTGCAGCCCGCTCCACTCGCCCATCTGACGGGCATAGGTTCCGCCGGCATTGACGACGTGCTCGCAGATGATGTCGCCAAGCTCGGTCGAGACCTTCCATTCACCGGTCTCGAGCCGCTTGATGTCGGTTGCGCGGCAACGGCGGATGATCTTTGCGCCCAGCTGGCGGGCGCCGATCGCCAAGGCCTGGGTGACGCCTGACGGATCCACGTGGCCGTCCTCGGGCGTGTGCAATGCGCCCATGACGCCTTCCAGATTGTAGAAGGGGTGCAGTTCGGCAATGCGGTCGGTTCCGACAAGCTCCATGGGAAAGCCCAGCGCCCGGCCGACGCTCAGCGTGTGGCGCAGCCAGTCCATCTCGTCTTCGGTGTAGGCAAGACGGAAGGAGCCGCAGCCGTGCCAGGTCACGGACTGTCCGGTCTCCCGCTCCAGCGCCCCGGCATAGAGTCCGATGTTGTAGCCGACGCATGTGCCAAGCGCGAAACTGGAGGTGGAATGGGTGATCTGGCCCGCTGCATGCCAGGTCGAGCCCGACGTCAGTTCCGCCTTTTCCAACAGGACCACGTCGGTCCAGCCTTCATGGGCGAGATGATAGGCAAGGCCGCAGCCCATGATGCCGCCGCCGACAATGACCACCTGTGCAGTGGCCGGCACGGTCCGACCTTGTTCTGACGCCACGGCGTTCGATCCTTCAAGCCCGGTCATCCGGTATTGAATGGACAGAGAAATCGTACATTTGTACACTCGTCAACCATGAATCGGATAGTTGTACCAGAAATCGACCCCGCGGAACCGCAGGCGATGTTGCAGCAGCTTGCCGACCGGCTTTCCGAACTGACCCCGGAAATGCGCAAGGCGGCGGCCTACGTGCTTGAAAACCCGAACGAAGTGGGCGTTTCATCGATGCGCGAGATCGCCGCGGCGGCGGGCGTCAAGCCGAACACCCTGGTGCGTTTGGCCCGGTCTTTCGGGTTCGACGGCTACGACGGTTTCCGCGAGCCGTTCCGCGAGGAGATCCGCAAGGGCGGCGCCAGTTTCCCCGACCGCGCCCGCTGGCTGCAGTCGCTGTCCCGGGGCGGCAAGCTGGGCGGGCTTTATGCCGACATGGCGGCAAGCGCGATCGCCAATATCGAAGGGACGTTCGCCGCCACGGGCGCCGGCCGCATGAAGGCCGCGGCCGACGCCATCGTCAATGCACGGCGCGCCTACGTCCTGGGCGTCGGCATCAACCACATGCTGGCGCGGAATTTCGCCTATCTTGCCGGCATGGCGATCGAACATGTGCGCGCGATCCCGCGCGACGGCAGCCTGGCGGTGGATGACATTGCCCGCGCCGGTGCGCGAGACGTGCTGCTGGCCATGACTTTCAAGCCCTATCGCGCGGAAGTCGTGGACGCAGTGGACCTGGCGCGGGACCAGGGCGTCACTGTGATCGGGATCTCCGACAGCCCGGCCTCGCCGCTAGTGTCGGGAAACGATCTGGGCTTCGTCGTCGGAACCGACACGCCGCAGTTCTTTCCCTCGACCGTCGCAGCGGTCGCGATGCTGGAAACCCTGATGGCGTTCGTCATCGCCGAGACGGGACCGGACGTGGTCGCCAACATCGAGCGCTTCCACGAACGCCGGCATGCCTTGGGCATCTATCGCACCGAGCCCGGAGGGCGGCGATGAACGCGCCCGCCACACCGGTTCACGCCCTGGATGCGCGCTATTACACAGATCCCGAGATCTACGCGGACGAACTGAACGGTCTTCTGGCCCAGACCTGGCAATTCGCCGGCCACGTGTCGCAGCTCAGGAATGCGGGCGATTATTTCGCGTTCGAGATCGCCGGCCAGAACCTGTTCTGCATTCGCGACCGCGAGGGCGCCGTGCGCGCGTTCTACAATGTCTGCCAGCACCGCGCGCACGAATTGGTGTCCGGCGCCGGGAACTGCAGTCTGATCGTCTGTCCGTATCACGCCTGGGCCTACGAACTGTCCGGGGCGCTGCGCGCCGGTCCGAACCTCAAGGCAATGCCCGGCTTCGACCGCGGATCGATCAAATTGACAGGGGTGCGCATCGAGGTCTTCTGCGGGTTCATCTTCGTCAACCTGGACCCCAGCGCCGAACCCATGGCGCATTGGTTTCCCGACGTGGAACGTGAATTGCGCGCCTACGTGCCCGAGATCGACGCGCTTGAGCCGCTGGAATGGGTGGAGATCCCGGAACGCTGCAACTGGAAGGTTTCCGTCGAGAATTACTCGGAATGCTACCACTGCAAGCGCAATCACCCGACCTTCGCCAACGGCGTCATCAAACCCGAGACCTACGACATCCAGCCCCAGGGTTACTGCCTGCGCCATACCACCGAGTGCCAGAACCTGGAGCGGATGAGTTACCCCGTGGATCTGGACGCGAACCGGCACGCCGGCGACTATTCATCCTGGTACCTGTGGCCGGCCTTCTCGTTCCAGGTCTACCCGGGCAACATCCTCAACACCTATCACTGGCGTCCCGTCGACGTTGACCGGGTCACCGTCTGGCGCGGCTGGTACACCGAGGGGGGCGTCGAGTCCGACGTGATCCGCGGCCTTGCCGCGCAGGATCGCGCGACGACCGCCGAAGAGGACATCCGTCTTGTGGAATCGGTCCAGCGGGGGATGAACAGCCGCGGCTATAAGGCCGGCCCCCTGGTGATCGACCCCAAGGGCGGCGTGAATTCGGAGCATTCGCTGGCGGCGCTGCAGCAATGGATGCGCGACGCCGTGGCCCGCTGACAGCGGCTGCGATTCGAACAGGGGAGGGAATCATGGATCAGGACCGTTTTGCCTTGGGGCTCGCACAACGCAAGGCGACGCTGGGCGAGGCCTACGTCCAGAAGAGCCTGGATGCGGCCGACGACTTCACCCGGCCGTTCCAGGAAATGATGACCGAATGGTGCTGGGGCTTCGGATGGGGCGACGAGACGATCGACGCCAAGACCCGCTCGATGATGAACCTCACCATGCTGGCCGGGCTGGGCCGGATGCAGGAATGGGAAACCCACTGCCGCGGCGCACTGACCAACGGGGTGACGCGCGATGAACTGCGCGCCATCATTCACGTGGTCGGCATTTATTGCGGCGTCCCGGCGGCGCTGGAGTGTTTTCGATCCGCCAGAAAGGTCCTGGACGAGCAGGGCGCCGGGTGAACTCGAACGGACGGCAAACGCATCGACTTACGACGCAAAAGATATAAGGTGTCGCATTGAAGAAATAATCGCCGGTCGGTCTGCAGCAGACTTGGCGCGGTCAAGGAAACAAGAACGACGGCCGGTGCATTGTCCGTCTTTGCGATGCGTCCGCCGCCTGAACGGGAGGAACTGCATCATGCCGGAGAACACGTCGCAACACGTGGCCAAGGAAGGCGTCTGGAAAGGACTTCATCCCGCGATGGGCCTTGCCTCGAAAGGCATGGTCCTGGCCTTCGTGGTGTTCACGGCGCTGAACGTGGATTTTGCCAACGCGATCTATTCCTCGGTGCGCGGCTGGATCGAATCCGCGCTGAACTGGTACTACATCAGCGCCCTGGTCGTGATGCTGTTCGTCTGTTTCTACCTGATGATCAGCAAGTTCGGCAGTGTGAGGCTGGGCGACGACGACAGCAGACCGGAATTCAGCAATTTCTCGTGGTTCGCCATGCTGTTCTCGGCCGGTGTCGGGATCGGTCTCCTGTTCTTCGGCATTGCCGAGCCGATGTTCTATTTCGACAACACCCAGCCCTGGGGGTATCCGAACAACCCGTTCGCGGACCAAGACGGGTTCGCAGCAATGGACATCGACCGCGCGGTCGTCGCCATGCGGGTCACCTATTTCCACTGGGGTTTCCACGGCTGGGCGGTCTACGTGCTGATCGGGCTGTGTCTCGCCTATTTCGGGTTCCGCAAGAAGCTGCCGCTGACGCTGCGTTCGGCGCTCTATCCGGTCATCGGCGACCGGATCTACGGGCCGATCGGCCACGCGGTGGACCTGCTGGCGGTGTTCGGAACGGTGTTCGGCGTCGCCACCTCATTGGGTCTGGGCGTCAGCCAGATGGCGACGGGCCTCAACGTCCTGTTCGGCGTCGACCCAGGCGTCACAACGCAGATCATCCTGATCGTGATCATCTCCATCGTGGCGACCTTTTCGGCGGTCTCCGGCGTCGGCAAGGGCATCCGGATCATCTCGGAATGGAACATCTGGCTCAGCGTCGTGCTGCTGGCCTTCTTCCTGTTCGGCGGCCCGTCCAAGTGGCTGATGGGCTTCTTCGTCACGACAGTCGGTGACTATCTGTGGAACGTCATCCCCATGGGCTTTGCCACCTTCAACAACGAAGGCGACGCGGCCTGGCAGGGCGGCTGGACGATCTTCTACTGGGGCTGGTGGATCTCCTGGGCACCTTTCGTGGGCATGTTCATCGCCCGGATCAGCCGTGGGCGCACGATCCGCGAATTCATGGTGGGCGTCATGTTCGTGCCAACGACCATCGCGTTCTTCTGGCTCTGCATCTTCGGCGGCAGCGCCATCCATGCGGAACTGAACGCGGCCGGTGGTGTCGGCACGGCCGGTGTGGCGCAGCTGATCCGCGATTGGAACCTGCCCGCTGCGCTTTACGGCACCATCGACCTGATCACCGACATGGCTTGGCTGAACTGGGCCATGGCGGCACTCGCCACATTCCTGCTGGCTACCTGGTTCATCACCTCGTCGGACTCCGGCACGCTGGTGATCACCACGATGCTGAGCATGGGCGACGACAACCCGCCGCAGCGGTTCCGCATCGTTTGGGGCCTGGGCGAAGGGTTCGTCGCGGCCGTGCTGCTGCTGGCCGGCGGGTTGAAGGCGCTGCAGACCGCCTCGATCGCGGCGGCGCTGCCGGTCAGCGTGATCATGCTGTTGATGGCCTACGGCATCATCAAATCGCTGCATGAGGACCCAAGCGCCGTGGCGGCGCCCAGCGAGGCCGCGGCACCCGACGGCACAAGTCTCAAGGGGGAACTGCACGCCTAGCCAGGAAACCCGCAACGGCACTTGACCCAAAGGGAGGGAGCGAAGATGAAAACGACGATTGGGTTCGCAGCCCTTGGCCTGGCCGGCGCCCTTCTGGCGTCGGAACCGGCGTTTGCGCAATCGAAAGACCTGACGGTCGTCTCGTGGGGCGGCAGTTATACACGCAGCCAGATGCTGGCCTATGTGAAACCCTTTCGAAAGCAGAGCGGCGAATGGGTCGCGATGGAGACCTACAACGGCGGGCTGGACGAAATCCGCGAGCAGGTGGAAACCGCGAACGTGGTCTGGGACGTGGTGGACTTCGAGCTTTCGGATCTGGTCCGCGGCTGCAACGACGGCCTGTTGGAGAAGATCGACCACGCCAGCCTGCCGCCCGGGACCGACGGCACGCCCGCCAAGGACGATTTCATCCCCGGCGCCTTTACCGAATGCGGCGTCGGACAGACCGTCTGGGCGACCGTCGTTGCTTTCAACAACGAAGGCGTCGGAGATACGCCGCCGTCCAAGCTGGCCGACTTCTTCGATGTCAAAACCTATCCCGGAAAGCGGGGTCTGAGGCGCGACCCGCGCGTCGTCATGGAGTGGGCGCTTTTGGCCGACGGCGTGCCGGCCGATCAGGTCTATGGGGCACTGGCCACGGATGAAGGCCAGGAGCGGGCCTTTGCCGTCCTGGACCGGATCAAGAACAGCATCATCTGGTGGGAGACCGGGTCCGAACCCGCGCAACTGCTGGAGTCGGGTGAAGTGGTCATGACGTCGGTCTGGAACGGACGGATGTTCGGCCCGATCGCCGAAGACGGCAAGCCCTTCACCATCCTATGGGACGGCCAGATCTGGGACATCGATTCCTGGGGCATTCCCAAGGGCACCGACAATATGGCCAAGGCCATGGAGTTCATCCGCTTCTCGACCGGTTCGACCCCGCTGGCCGAGCAGACGAAGTACATCTCCTACGGCCCGGCCAGGAAGTCGGCGATGGCGATGGTCGCGGACAGCACCAAGGCGCTGTTGCCAACAGCCGAAGAGAACATGGCCAACGCCCTGCAGTCGGACGCGAACTGGTGGGCCGACAACCATGATGCGCTGACCGCCAGGTTCGAGCAGTGGCTGGCCAAGGGCGGACGCGGTCTGGCTGGTTCGGCGCGCTGACCGCAATCGACGGCCCCCGGGTGCGGTCAGGCAGCGCGTCCCGGGGTCGTGCTGCATCGCACCCTTCAGGCCGGGCGCTCGGTCGATAGGCGTCCGTCCGCACCGACTCGGACCGGCACCGGATTGCTGAGCGCGCCGATGAAATGCCCCTGCGCCGTCGTGCCCAGAAACGCCATTTCGAACAGGCCGTTTTCCGTCTCGACCAACCTGGCGGCATAGCGGCCGCCGGTCGCGTCGCCGTCCAGAAAGGGACCGGGGGCAATCGACCAAGGCCCTTCCGGATCGTCCGCCATCAGGTAATGGGTGCCTGTCACGGGGGCGCCGGGATATGCGGCCCTGTAGGCCGCGGACCAGTGGTCGCCCGCTGTGCAGAACAGGCAGACCCACTTATCCCCGACGCGCAGCACCTGGGGCACTTCCAACTGGCCGAAGCCGCCTGAGAAAACGGGCGGTTCGGCGCGCCAGTGCACAAGGTTGTGCGACCGCGCAAGCCCGATGGCGCCGCCGGCGTTCGGCTCGGCGATCCCGGGCACGCGCGCGGTGAAATACATCAGCCATCCGCCGTTCGCCGGGTCGCGCATGACCCAGGGATCGCGCAGCGCCCGGTCGTGCCAGTGCCCGGGCGTGAATTCCTCGTAGTGCGCCGGGTCCAGATCCAGCGCCAGCCCGTCTCCCAGCCTTTCCCATTCGCCCAGCTTGCGGGCCGTTGCATGGCCGATCCGCTGTTTCAGTCCGTCCTCGGCTTGGGCCGTGCCGGTATAGAACAGGTGCCAGAGGCCTTCCTCGTCGCAAACGACGGATCCGGTCCAGGTCGTAAAATCGTCCCAGGCCGGTTCCCGCGCCGGCGCGAAACAGGTGCCCCGGTAGGACCACGCCTTGAGGTCGACCGACACGGCATGGCCGACGCTGACGTTCCAATGGCGCAATTCCGGATCGCCGATGGACTTCGGCGCCTGCAGGAAGAAGGCGTGCCAGTCCGCCCCTTCCCGGGCGAGCCAGAAATCCCAGACCCACTTGTCCTCCAGCGCCAGCATGTGCGCGTCTCCCCTGGCGTTTAGGCGCATGCGCCTGCGCGGTTGCAACGGACGGTAATATCGCCTGAAATACCGGGACGAACCATCGGGCGAAACCGTCACGCAGGGGAGGAACCATGTCAATCCGTACAATCGCGCGCGCTTCGGCGCTGGCCGCGGCCGCAATTCTGGCCCTCGGCACCAGCTCCGCGGTCGCGCAGACCGAGCTGTCCTTGTGGTACCACGGCGCCGGCAACAAGACCGAGCGGGCGTTGCTGACCACGATCATCGATGATTTCAACGGATCCCAGGGCGACTGGAAGGTCGTCATCGAGGAGTTCCCGCAGGCCTCCTACAACGACTCGGTAACCGCCGCGGCGCTGGCGGGCAACCTGCCGGACATCATCGACGTGGACGGTCCGATCCTGCCCAACTGGGCCTGGTCGGGCTACCTGGCGCCGCTTGAAATCGACCAGGCCAAGCTGGACCGGATGCTGCCGGGCGCGGTCGGCAGGTGGAAGAACCAGGTCTACGGTGTCGGGCTTTGGGACGCGGCCTGCGCGATCTATGCGCGGAAGTCGGTGCTGGACAAGCACGGCATCCGGATCCCGAGCCTGGACAACCCCTGGACGCGGGACGAGTTCGACGCGGCGCTGGTAACGCTGCAGGGATCGGGCGAGTTCGACTTCGCCTTCGATCCGGGCATGGCCTGGACCGGCGAATGGTATCCCTACGCGTTCGGCCCGATGCTGCAGAGCCAGGGCGGCGATCTGGTCGACACCATCAAGAACCAGGCCGATGGCACGATCAACGGCGATGCGGCCCTGGCCTTTGGCGAGTGGTGGCAAAGTCTGTTCGCCCGCGGCCTGGCGCCGGGCACCAGCCAGGACGGCGCCGACCGCGAGACCGGCTTCCTGGACGGTAAATACGCCATGCAGCTGAACGGCAACTGGGCCGCCCTGCCGCCGCTGGAGAAGTACGGCGACGACATGCTGTTCCTGCCGGCGGTCGATTTCGGCGGCGGGCCCAAGATCGGCGCAGCCAGCTGGCAGTTCGGCGTGGCGGCGACCTCGGATCACAAGGACGGCGCGACCGCCTTCATCGAGTTCGCCATGCAGGACAAGTATCTTGCCGCGTTCTCCGACGGGATCGGCCTGATCCCGCCGACGCCCGAGGCCGCGGCGATGTCGGAGAAGTACCGGCCCGGCGGCCCGCTGGAGGTCTTTTTCGGGTTGTCCGAGACCCAGGCGACGCTGCGCGCGGTGACCCCCGGCTATGTGGTGGCATCGGCCGAGTTCGAAAAGGCGATGGCCGACATCGCCAACGGCGCGGACGTGGCCGACACCCTGGACGCGGCGGCCGACGCCATCGACCAGGACATCGAGAACAACGGCGGTTATCAGTAACGCCGACCGACATGCCCGCCCGGTGATCCACCGGGCGGGCTTTCTCTTGCAAGTCCCGGGGAGATGCAGGTGGCCAGACGCCGCGATGCCGAACGGCGCCGGCAGACCATCACTGGCTGGCTGATGGCCGCGCCGGCCTTTCTGCTGGTCCTCGCCTTTCTGGTGCTGCCGTTCTTCCTGGCCTTCGGTTATTCCCTGACCAACCAGCGCCTGATTTCGCCCAAGCCGGCGGAGTTCGTCGGCATGCGCAATTTCGAACGCATGCTGGGCATCGGGTTCCTGACGCTTGATCCGGTCACCGACGAAAGCGGCGCCCTCGTCCGCGACAAGGACGGCAACCCCACCTACCCGCGCCTGCGCACCTTCACGCGCAACAATCCGGACTATCCGCACCTAAACCGGATGCGGGAGTGGTTCGCGATCACGCTGGCCGGAGAACGCAAATTCTCGGTGCTGGCCCGCGACGTGATCTTCATGAAGGCGCTGAGGAACACCGTTCTTTTCGTCGCTGTGGTTGCGCCGGTCCAGGCAATCCTCGCGCTGGGCCTTGCGTTGTTGATCAACGTCCCGCTCAAAGGCATCAACTTCTTCCGCACAATTTTCTTCATGCCCGTCGTCATCTCGATGGTCGTCGTCTCGATGCTGTGGCGCTTCATTTATGACGGGCAGAACGGGCTTTTAAACACCCTGTTTGGGCTGTTTTCCTTCGGCGCGTTCCAGCCGGTCGACTGGTTGGGCAACACGTCGACGGCGCTGCCCGCGATCATGGCCATGTCGATCTGGCAGGGCGTGGGTTTCCACATGGTGATCTGGCTGTCGGGCCTGCAGACGATCCCGAACGAGTTGTACGAGGCCGCGCGGATCGAAGGCGCGACCCGGTGGCAGCAGTTCCGTTATGTCACCTGGCCGGGTCTCCGGAACACGGCGATCCTTGTGATGGTGATCATCACCATGCAGGCCTTCACCCTTTACCCGCAGATCCAGGTAATGACCCGCGGCGGGCCGGTCGATTCCACCCAAAGCCTGGTTTTCCAGATGGTGGTGCGCGGCTACGAGAAACAGGACATCTCCGGCGGCTCCGCGATCTCGGTGTTTCTGTTCCTGTTCGTGCTGTCGATCTCGCTGCTGCAGCGCTACCTGACCCGCGAGAGGAAACGATGAGCGGCGAACGCCTTGTTGCGATCTCCCTGCGCTACCTGCTGCTCAGCTGGATTGCGCTGGTTTTCGTGTTTCCCGTCGTCTTCATGGCCGTCTCGTCCTTGAAGCCCGACCTGCAGCTGTTGCGGGACAGCGCGTCGCTCCGCGCGTTCCTGCCGGTCGGCGATATTTCGCTGGAAAACTATTTCGCCGCCTTCGAGCGGGCGCCCATCGTGCGTTTTGTCCTGAACTCGGTGTTCGTCACAGCGGTGACGCTGGTCCTGTCGCTCTTCCTTTGTTCGATGGCGGCGTTTTCCTTCGTGTTCCTGGACTGGAAGGGCCGCTCGGTCGCGCTTGCGGTGATCCTGGCAACTTTCATCCTGCCCTTCGAGACCATTGCGGTGCCGCTGTTGATGATCGTCAACAACCTGCCCTGGATCGGACTGGGCGGCGTCGAATGGGGCTGGCTGAACAGCTATCACGTCCAGATCATCCCCTGGATTGCGGACGCCCTGACGATCTTTTTGTTCGTGCAGTATTTCAAGGACCTGCCCAAGGACCTGGTCGAAGCGGCGCGGGTCGACGGGGCCAGCTGGTTCAAGATCTATACGCGCGTCATCATGCCGCTGTCCGGCCCGGTGCTGGCCACCGCAGCCATCCTGAAATTTATCAAGATGTATAATGACCAGTTCATCTGGCCGATCATGGTGGTCCAGGAGGAGGCCTATCGGCCGATCATGGTGGGGCTGCAATACTTCTTCCAGCTCAACACCGCCTGGGGAGAGGTGATGGCCTATCTCACGGTGATCACAGTGCCGGTGCTGGTGTTTTACCTCCGCCTGCAGAAGGCCTTCATCGCCTCGATCGCCAGCACCGGCATCAAGGGATAGGCGGCGCGAGGCGACTCGGACGGTCCTGTTCAACCCCGATTTGGGCCCCTTAATTCAAAGATAACCGGTTCGGGCGTACAAGAACAACGTCAAGTGGCAAGCCCTCCCTAGTCTAATCACCCCAAGATTATCCAAAAGCGGGAAATACCCACTCCAAGCATGGAAGCAGTCTTCGTGGGAGGTTCTCTGCAACTTAGATTTGTGATATCCTATTAATATTGGGTTCAACTATATTAAAACTTGCGTTGCCTATGAATCCACTCATCAAATGATTGTGTATGCTGTTGCAGATCCTGACCGGAACAGAGCGCTTCCAAGCGTCTTGCGACCGGCGGCACTTCTTAAGCCGTATGACTGACGCCTTCAAAATCACCGGGATCGGCCCGATGCGCCAACACCGGGCGAGGATTCCGAATCGATGAATGACGAGCCGCCGAGCTCCAGAGAGGAATTCGAGGCGCTCATCACGGAACTTTCCGCACTCTTCGGCAAACTGGAGGACTCGCTCGCGCGGGAACGGGTCTCCTCGAACGATCTGCAGAACATCCTCTACAGCACGAACGTTGCGACGATCTTGCTCGACGCGACCCTGGCGATCCGCGTCTTCACGCCGGCCGCCCAATCGCTGTTTCGGTTCAACGCGGCCGACGTCGGGCGGCCGCTGGACGATCTTGGCGCGCTGGCGGCCGACGGAACCCTCCTGGCGGATGCGCGAACGGTGCTGCAGACAGCCGCGCCGATCCAGCGGGAAATCGAACTCCAGGGTGACGCCTGGCATGTCCGCCGCACCCTTCCCTACCTGACCCATGACAACAAAGTCGAAGGCGTTGTGATTACCTACACAGACATCACCGAGCAGAAACGCGCGGCGGTCGCCCTGGAGGGGGAAAAGCAGAACGCCGAACTGGCAAATGCCGCAAAAACGCGCGTTCTTGCCACTGCAGGCCACGACCTGCGCCAGCCGCTTCAGACGCTCACCCTGCTCCAGCGCCGGTTGGAGAAAAGGGTGAAAGACAAGGCCGCGCAAAAACTGCTGGGTCACATGGCCGAGACCGTGGGCGTCATGTCCGAAATGCTGAACGCACTGCTCGACATCGACCAGATCGAGGCCGGCGATAGCCGCGCCGAAACCGTCAGCTTCAGGATCGACGATCTCCTGCAACGCATGAATGACGAGTTCGCCTTTCATGCAGAGGCACGCGGGCTGGATCTGCGTGTCGTTCCGTGCAGCCTTTGGATAACCAGCGACCCGCGGCTGTTGGAGCAGATGATCCGTAACTTGCTTTCAAACGCGATAAAGTACACCCGGCGCGGCAAGGTGCTGGTCGGTTGCCGCCGACATCCGGACATGCTGAGCATCGAGATCTGGGACACCGGCATCGGCATTTCCGACCGGGAACTGCCATTGATCTTCGAGGAGCACTACCGGGTTGACGATTCGGACCGCGGTCCAAGCCGAGGCCTGGGTCTTTCCATCGTCAAGCGGACAGCGGCACTCTTGGGTCATCAATTGCGGGTTCGTTCCCGGCCTGGCCGGGGCTCGAGCTTCGCCATTGACGTCAGACTGGCGCCTGATGAATACCTCCCGCCGCGCATTGGCTCCGGACCTCGCGCGGATGCCGGCGGACGGGGGACAGGTATCATCCTGATCGTCGGGAAAGACCCGGAGGCGACGAAGCAACTCGAAGCTCTTCTCCAACGCAATGGGCACCGGTCGGTAGCGGCGCCGGACAGTTTCGCCGCCCTGGAATTGGTTGCACGCGGAACGGTCCAGCCCGACCTTGTCCTTGCCGACGACAGCTCGCCGCGGGGAACCAGCGGGCTGCAGCTTGTCGCGGAACTGCGCAAGATCACCTACCGGAATGTACCGGCCGTCATTCTGACGGGCGGGGTCTCAGCCGACACCCTGCGCGCATTCGAGGCGCAGAACGCCATCCATCTCAGCAAGCCTGTGCAAGAGACGGAGCTGACGCAAACCGTCAGACGCCTCCTGCAACAGTCCCGGACGGCGACCGTCGCGCCACAAACCGAACACAAGGGCGATCCAGGACAGCCTGTTGTCTACGTCGTCGACGATGAAATCGGCGTCCGTGAGGAATTCCGCCGGATCCTGGAAGAAAGCGGGCGCACCGTGGAGACCTATGCGACGAGCGAAGCGTTCCTGGAAGCCTACCGCCCGGGCAAGGAGGCCTGCCTATTGATCGACGCTTCCCTGCCTGGCATGAGCGGGGTTGAGTTGCTGGAACGACTGGGGCAAATCGACGAGAGCCATCGCCTCACAGCCATTATGATCACCGGACGCGGGGAGGTTTCGACGGCCGTCCGCGCCATGAAGGCGGGCGCGTCGGACTTCATCGAAAAGCCCATCGGCCACAACGAACTGCGCGCAAGCGTCGAACGTGCGCTCGAACGGTCGCGGGATGCAGGCACGCTGCGCACATGGCAACAGGAAGCAACGAATCGCCTTGCGGACCTCACGCCGCGGCAACGCCAAATCCTCGATCTCGTTCTCGCAGGCCACCCCAGCAAGAATATCGCCGCGGATCTCGGAATCAGCCGGCGCACGGTTGAAAACCATCGCGCCGCCATCATGAAGAAGACCGGCGCCAAATCCATTCCGGCCCTGGCCCGACTGGCTATTGCATCCGCCTTTGGTGATTTGACATCCCAGGACAACGTCAGGAAAGACGCGCCGTTCTCCCGCTCTCCGCCCCCGCGATAAAGGCCTTGTCTTTCCGCCCAGGCGGCGCCTCCGTCAGCGTCGCCTAAAGCTGGTTGAGCTGAGAAATCCAGGTATCGATCGGCGTCCCGCCCGCACTGAAACCGCCGCCACCGGTGTCATCGATGCCGGCCGGCAACAGCGCGATCCACGAGTTCAGGCTTCTGGACCGGCCCAGAGAGATCAGGCCGTACGAACCGCCGTTATCCGAGAAGCCGGCGTTGTTCCACCCAAGGCCGGTGCCGAGCCCGGTCGGCCAGCCCCGGCCGGGCCGCGCGCCCGGAAGCAAATTGCCGCCGCCGGGAACCTGCAGGAACGCGTTGTTGTCCCGCTCGCGCACGTCGAGCAGAAGCCCGTTCGGTCCACGGACAAGTTCGCCGGGGGTTCTGTTGAACAATTCCTTGTTCAAGACAGCCTCACGGGCCGCCGCGCTCATGCCCACGCCCGCCCCTGGACGACCGAAACCGGGCACATATGGCTGATTGTTCTGGGCCGCAGCGGAGGCGCTGATGACCAAAGCCAGCCCGAGCGCTATGACAAAGGCAGGTCCGCTTTTCATATCGAGTCCCTCGCTGGCCAAATTAGAGTTCAATCATACCATCCGCTTCAGCATATAAGACTTCCCACCCCCACCGACTAATCAAATATGCAAACCTAACCCAATGCCCCCGTCGCGACCCGAAGGTTACCGTGTGGGCGGTTACGCTTTTGGTCCGGGTATCGACGAAGGGGGTAGGACAAACCCGTTCTTGATCGCAAAGACGGCCACCGCCGTGCGGCTGCGCAAACACAGCTTGCGGCTGAGAACACGCGCGACGGTCTTCACGCGGCTTTCGGTCATGCCGCACTGTTCGGAGATTTCCCGGTTCGACAATGCAGCGCCAAGATAGGAGAGGATCTTGCGTTCATCCGGCGACAGCCGCGATGCGATGTTCAGGCGATGCACGTCGTTCTGGAGATCCCGGACCAAATCTCTGCCGATGACCAGATAGCCGGCAGCAGCCAGTTCGAGTCGTTCTGCGGTGATCGTTCCCAGCCGCTGCTGCGGTAGCAGACCCCAGCCGGCCTCGCTTCGCGTCACGATGTTGAGCATGTCCTGATCCTGCAGGAGAATCATCGGGGGCGCCTTCTGCAGCGATGTCCTGGTCCGGGAGGGACGGTTTTCCAGCAGCCAGACCAGGTCCTTTGCTTCGATCAGAACCAGATCGGCCGCCTCGCACGCTAAATCGAACGTATCGCCCACCTGCGGATCGACGATGCCGACGACCTGCCACTTTCGGTCGCGGGTCAGGCTTTGATGCGAAATCCAGGCGATGCCGGCCTCGCGGGAAACGATTAGCACTCGGCGCGGCACGATCATCGTACCGGGCGTTTGGCGGGAGCCAATCGCGGGCGTGAACCCGGGCGGTGAGCAGTCAGTCCTTTCACGGCACGCCTTTCTTCGCCCGCAGACGGGCGTTTGTCTTTGATGCCCAAGGGCACAGCCCCTCCTAGTCTAATCAATTTCGGCGATCGGTTCCTGGAACATAAGAATATAAGAAGTATACAAACGTAATAAATAATTCGCGTTATTTGATCGCGAAAGAAATACCCCGAAAGAAACCATGAATATCCGTCTGCTTCCTTTATCAGACCGATAAAGAAGGTACGCTGGTTTTCATCCTCGATAGTGCGTTAGCGGAAGGTCGCCATTTAAGTCCAGACCGCGCGCCGTAAGGGACACCGGAAGGAAAACCAATGCGACGCCTTCTTGTTCATACGATGCTCTTCGCGCTGCCCCTGGTCGCAGGGTGTTCTGCCGACAACGTCTATCCCAAGGAGGGCGTCCGTCCCACCCTGGGATTGCCGGTCACGAACAACGACACCCCTTACACGCAGTGCCTGGAGAAGCTGGCGGTCCTGCCCGGAAACAACCTGCCGGTTTTCGCGGTTGGCGAGGTTGCGGACAAGACCGGACAGCTCGACGGCCTCAGCGACAGTATGCTGCTGAGCCAGGGCATCACAGAAATGATGATCAGCGCGTTCTACAAGACGCGCCGCGTTTCTCTCGTAGAACGTTTCGATCTGCGCATTCCCTTGGCGGAAGCGCGCATGGTGCAGCAGAAGCTGGCGGTCAAGCCGGCGCAGACGGCGGCCCCGATAAGGGCGAGCAACTTCGTCGTCATGGGCGCGCTGACCGAGCTTAACTACAACATCGTCAGCGAAGGCGTGCGGTTGAACATCGACGGCATCGGCGGCGGCGCCAGGACCGTGGTGATCAACGTTGCGCTGGACCTTCGCGTGGTGAATTCCCAGAGCTTCGACGTCGTCTACGTCAGCTCTCTTCAGAAACAGATCTTCGGATACGAAGTCGAAGCGAACGTCTTTCGTTTCTTCGGCACCACTCTAGTCGAGTTCGATGCGGGTCGCGTTCAGAACGAACCGCTCCAACTCGGCGTGAGGTCCGTCGTGGAGATGGCCGTTTGCCAGATCATGACGGATTACCTGAGCCTGCCGAGTGCGCCGGAATGCCAGCTCGTGCAGGTGGATTACGCAGACGAAGCGTTAACAACACCATAGGAGCACTACAATGACTCGTTGTTTAAGAACGGGCCTTCTGGCAGGCGCATCAGCAGTCGCGCTTGTTTCGACGGCCATCTCCCCGGCCAGTGCGTTCGACCGAGTGCACTGGACGTGGGACGCGACGATTACCGAGAACGTCACCAAGAATGTCGTTATCGGCATCAACATGACCCCCACGGGGTTGGTGATGGTCGAAGACCTCCAGGTCTCCATCGGTGACATCGACGCTTATTCGGAAGTCTCCAACGTCGACAACAACCAGCCGCTCGATGAAACGTTCCAGGGTGGCGAGATCGAACTGCAGTTCAGGTACGACAGCAGCAACGATCCGGGCACGTTGGATCCGAACGAAGCGGACTTCAATTCGGACGAGATCACAGCGGCGACTGTTGATGAGGGCGCGGACGAAGTCCAACTGACCGTCGATCTCGGTCAGCTTGCGGTCGCAACCTTCAATGCGGTCGACGATCTGCCCGAGGTGGTCAGCACGGCAACCGCCGTCGCGAACAACACCACGATCACGTCCGGAAACCCGGTTGAGCTGCATGAAGGCCAGTTCGCCTTCAATGTCCAGGAAGGTGGATCGGAGAACATCTATGAAGTTCCCCCGCTCGCGCTTTCGGTCATCCCGGACGAGAACACCAATCTCGGCGGGGCGGCTCTTCTGACCTGGTACGCCCTGAACGGCTCGACCATGCCGGCTCAGGTCCAGGCGATCTCCGACGTGGACGGTATCCTGAACGCGTCGGTGGACAGCTCGGCAACGGCGGTGGCCAACAACCTGTCGGTCACGGTTGAGCCTGCAGCGGAGACGGAAGCGTTGGTCATGGCGGACATCGTGCAGTTCTCGCACGCCAACGTGTATGCCGACTCGCTCGTGTCTGACGTGGAACTCCACAACTACACGAACCTGGGTCTCGCCGACGACTCGATCGGTCGCCCGATCGTGAGTTCGGTTGCAACCGCGGTGGGCAACAACAAGACCATCACGGTCAACATTCCTGAGTAACCACAACGTCACCGATAGGGGCGGGGGAGACGGTTCGCCGTCTCCCCCAAACCCCGGAACCGATGGAGACAGTCATGTACATGCCAGCAAAACTCATAGCCTCGGCCATCGTGTCTGCCGCGTTCCTGGGCGGGCTGGCGACGCCGGCGGCAGCACAGATGATGAGCGGGTACAACTTCCCGCCGCGCAACCCCGGCCTTGCCGCGCAGTACCAGTTTCTGCGTCGTCAGAACGGCGGCGGCGGCGGTACCGTCGAATCCGGCGGGATCGGCGCGCTCAACCAGTTCGTGACGACCTACAGCACGACCTCGACGTCGGTCGGCAACATGCACACCGTGACCGTGGGCGACGGTTCCCAGGCCACAGTGATGTCGAATGCCGACCAGACGAGCGACGGCAGCCAGGATTCAGGCGCCACCTCCGACATCAACATCGACAACTCGATGACGGACTCCGGCAACATCAACACCGTCAGCGAAGAGGCTGGCCAGATTGCCGACATCATCGAGTCCACTGTGGCGCAGTAAGAGTAGCGCCATGCAAGGCGCTGAGACTGGAGATCTCAAATGTTCCAGCTTCGAAAGATCATCTTGATGGCGTCGACAGCAGCCTTTTGTTCGGCGACGGTACCCTCCACCGTCATCGGCGCGGAGGGCGGCACCGTCACCCCCCCCACGGTGGCCGCCCTCACCGCCGACGCCGAAAAAGGCGACCCGGACGCCCAGTTCCAGCTTGGCATGCTGGGACTGATCGGCAAGCTTGGCGACGAGGGACGATTTCAGGCGATCGATCGCCTGGAAGCCGCGGCTGCCGCCAAGCACGACGGCGCCTGCTTCGTGCTTGCGAAGCTCTATGCGGGCGGCATCATGGTCCAGCGCAGCACCCTTCAGGCGGCGCGGCTTTACGAGGCCGCGGCGGACCGCGGGCATGCAAAATCGCAGGATGCGCTCGCGCTGTTGATGCTCAGCGGCGACGGGGTCGCGAAGGACCCGGAGGCAGCCGCGCGTCTCCTGGAAGCCGCGTCCCAGTCCGGCCTCCCTTCGGCCAAGAGCAACCTCGGCATGCTCTACCTCCGCGGCGAGGGCGTTCCCCGCGACGTCAAGCGCGGGATTGAGTTGCTCCGCGAAGGTGCCGAAGGCGGTCCCCCCGCCGCCCAGTTCAACTACGGCTGGCTGTTGGAAACCGGGACCGGCGTCGCCCGCGACCCGATCGAGGCGCGCAAATGGTACGAACGCGCGGCGGAGCGCGGCAGTACCCGCGCCCAGTACAATCTGGCGGGCATGCTGTTGCGGGACGATCCCGACGCCAAGGACCGCATCATCGCGGTCAAGTGGTTGTTGGTGGTCTCCGTTGTCGGGGACAATCCCGCATTGAAGGAAACGGCGAAGGCGACGATCCCGAAGGTTCTGGTCGACATGCCGACCGAGGACATCGAAGCCGCCAGCCAGGCCGCCCTGGCCCATCTGGGCGGGGAAGGACCGATCGACATCGCGCAGGGCGCAAACTGATGCCGGCCCCGGCGGCAGCAGGCCAAGTCTCTCGGCGCATCCCGCGCACGGGCGCCCTGGCCTGCTGCCTGATTACCTCGGTCTGGCTGGGCGGCTGCGGTCCGTTGGCGACCGTCGCCGCCTCGGTGATCAGCGGGTTCGGCGGCGGCGGCGGCCCGACCGCGCCGGCGGGAGGGGCGATGGGCGGAGCGCCGTCCACGGCCCAGAACGGGACCCCGCGCGATCGCAGCATCAAGGACGTCCTCGATCATGTGGACAACCAGGACATAGAGGACAGCTGCCTCGACAAGCTACCGCCAGATGCCAGCGCGCCGGTGACGCAGTGCGTGATGCGTCCGTCCTGCCTGCCCGGCATGAGTCATCCCATCACGATGCGGGTCTGCCCTGCCATGGAAACGCAAACGGCATCGAAGGACGACGCACCACGCCAGGCGTCGGCTGTTGCGCAGGTCCAGCGTTCAAACGCCGCAACCGCATGGCGCTGGGAAGACACACCCTGACGCAGGCCTTGGGCCGCACCTGCCCAAACGCGCAACCGGCACTGCTGCCGCAACTCTCTGGGGATTTGGTTTGTGTTCAACGGCGCCATGTCTGGCGCCGTTTGGCCCGAGCCGTGTCAACGGCCTGGTTCAAGCCCGGCAAGGGCCGCAAGGCAGGCGCTGCGCGTCAGGCCATCGGTTTCTACGCACCGGACACAGCGCCGGCGAGTCACATTGCGTTCTGATTCTGGTTCGGTGTTTCTTGCGATGCCCCCGCAACGCCGTCGCTGACGATCCCGTGCTGCAAAGCCCAGATCGCCGCCTGTGTCCGGTTCCGGGCATGAATCTTCTTGAGGATCGTCTTGAGGTGCACTTTCACCGTCCCTTCGGTCAGATCCAGTGTGTTCGCGATGCTCTTGTTGGAATACCCGTTCACCAGACAGGAGAGGATCTCGGTTTCCCGCTCGGACAGTCCAGTTCCGTTGCTCTGGCCGCGCGTTGAACCGGCGCTTTGGGGAACGTAGCGATTGCTGACCAGAAGGTGTGCCAGATCCGTTGGAAAGATCTTCTCGCCCATCAGAACCAGGTTCAGCGATTGCTCGAACGCGTCCGGCGACATGTCCTTCAGGAGATAGCCGTCCACGCCCGTACACAGCGCATTTGTGAGCGAATTGAGCCCGAAGGAATCTGTCAGAACCACAACGCGGGGCCGCGGCGACAGATCGTTGAGACCCTGCATCAAGGTGTTCAGCGCGTTTCCAGATGCGTTGACGTCGATGATGACGATATCGGGCTTGTCCTGCCTGATCTGATCGAGGCCATCGGCCAACGACGTCGCCTGGCCGTCTATGTCGAAACGCGAGCTCTTCAGGATCCGACGCAAACCCTCCCGGAACAGCTGGTTGGGATCGACATGAAAGACTGAGATCGTGTCCAAGGTTTCGTCCCCCGTTTTTGCTTAACACACCCACCTGTTGTTAGGTGCTTTGCCTCAATGGAACTAACCACTTCTCTCTTCGAGTATTAACGCTACCCACAATATAGTAATGATGCCATTGCGCATTTAGCCACTTTCGGTGGGAAACGGGTTTCACTGCACTTTTGTTCTATTTCATTTTCTCTAGTCATTACCTCCAAAGAGACTCGAAAGAGAAAATGGATCGGTTGCTTGTCCCGTTCGGGACAGAGCGGTCACGGTTCAGACATTTGATCGGCTCCTGTTCAGACAGGCTGCGGCGCTCTTCGACCAACCGTCGCGATGTAGCTTGAGGAGCGTTGTTGCGTTTCTTGGCATGGTCTTGCGCTCTGCAGCGGTTTCCTTGCCGGACTTCGGGACGCCCCCACCCGTGTCCACTCGACGTCTGTCGCCTGAAAATTCAATAAACCAACATTAGCAAAACCGAGGCGGCGGCGGCAGGGTTGGAAACTACTCACGCGCGCGTGAAGTGACGGTGCCAGCGTACCCAAGTGCGGTACCTTGGGGTTCAAAAGCCGCTAAATGGCGAGTCCAAACGGATGCAGGTCGGCCCCAACTTGCACTCCTGCGCCAAGGCCGCGGAGCAAAGTGGCGGAGGGAGCGGGATTCGAACCCGCGACACCTTTCGGTGAACACGATTTCCAGTCGTGCGCCTTAAACCGCTCGGCCATCCCTCCTGGGGTGAGATGCCGCCGGGGCTCCCGACGGCGCGCGGAACCTAGCCGAACCGTAATCGGCGTGCAAGCAGATCGGGGTACCGCGCCCCTCTTGAGCGCTCGCGAATCTCTGCTAGGGTGTGCGCCCAACGGCAACCGAAGGGATTGCGACGACCGGGTATGATTGTTTTCAGTATCTTCGGTCGGCTGTTCGTGCTGTTGGCACTGGCCGTGTTGGCGTTCGGAATCTACCTCTGGCTGGTCGGCTATGACGTGACCATGCAGGGCGGCCTGTTGTGGTTCCAGATCGACGCGCCCAGCCTAAACACGCTGCAGGCTCTGGTACAGCGCTTCATCAATCCCAGCCTGTGGGACAACGTCGTGGTCGATGTCTTGTTGCGCCCGGCCTGGGAAAGCCTGCTGGGCGCGGTCATCCTGTTCCTTCTGATCGGCGGCCTGTTGTTGTGGGTCGGCGGCCGCCACAACCGCCGCCGCAGTTTCCGCTGAGGATCCGGCGCCCTACTGATCGCCCATCTTCAAGGCATCGAGGAAGGCCGACTGGGGAATGTCGACCTTGCCGAACTGCCGCATGCGTTTCTTGCCCGCTTTCTGCTTTTCCAGAAGTTTGCGTTTGCGGCTGACGTCGCCGCCGTAGCACTTGGCGGTCACGTCCTTGCGCAGCGCGCCCACGGTTTCCCGGGCGATGATCTTGCCCCCGATCGCGGCCTGGATCGCCACCTTGAAGAGCTGCCGCGGGATCAGCTCTTTAAGCCGCTCGCACACCGCCCGGCCGCGTCGCTCCGCCTGGGTTGTATGGACGATCATCGACAGGGCGTCCACCGGATCGCCGTTGATCAGGATCTGCACCTTGACCAGATCGCCGGTGCGGTAACCCTCGATCTCGTAGTCGAACGAGGCATAGCCGCGGCTGACCGACTTGAGCCGATCGTAGAAGTCGAACACCACCTCGTTCAGCGGCAGCCGGTAGACCGCCATTGCGCGGCTGCCCACGTAGGTAAGCTCCACCTGTTCGCCGCGGCGTTCGGTGCACAGGGTCAGGATCGGGCCCAGGAATTCGTCGGGCACCATGATGGTCGCCTTGATCCAGGGCTCCTCGATCGACTCGATCTTGACCACATCCGGGAAATCCACGGGGTTATGCAGCTCCATGGATTCGCCGTCGGTGAGGTGGATCTTGTAGACCACCGACGGCGCGGTGGAGATCAGGTCCAGATTGAACTCCCGGGACAGGCGCTCCTGGATGATTTCCAGATGCAATAGGCCCAGGAACCCGCACCGGAAGCCGAAGCCCAATGCAGCCGAGGACTCCGCCTCGTAGTGAAAACTGGAATCGTTCAGCGCCAGCTTGGCCAGGCTTTCGCGCAACTCTTCGAAATCGTTCGTATCGACCGGGAACAGCCCGCAGAACACAACCGGGACCGAAGGCTTGAAGCCCGGAAGCGGCGCCTCGGCAGGATCGCGATCCAAGGTCAGTGTGTCGCCGACCTTGCAATCGGCCACGGTTTTGATCGCCGCGGTGATGAAACCCATCTCGCCGGGGTGCAGGGCGTCGACCATCACGCCCTTGGGCGTGAAGACACCGACCCGGTCCACCTCGTGGACGGCGCCCGTCGCCATCATGCGCAGCCTCTGGCCCTTGCGCAGGATGCCGTCCTTGACCCGGATCAGTGCCACAACGCCCAAATAGGCGTCGTACCAGCTGTCCACCAGCAGCGCCCGCAGGCGGGCATCCGGGTCGCCTTCCGGCGGCGGAAGCCGCGTTACCAGCGCATCCAGCACCGCATGGATGTTCAAGCCCGTCTTGGCAGAAACCTCCACGGCATCCGACGCGTCGATGCCGATGACATCCTCGATCTGCTGGCGGATCCGGTCGGGATCGGCGGAGGGCAGGTCGATCTTGTTCAGGACCGGGATGATCTCCAGGTCGTTCTCCAGCGCCTGATAGACATTCGCCAGTGTCTGCGCCTCGACGCCCTGGCTGGCATCGACGACCAGAAGACAGCCCTCGCAGGCAGAAAGGGAACGGGACACCTCATAGGTAAAATCCACGTGTCCCGGCGTGTCCATTAGGTTCAGCGTGTAGGTCTCGCCGTCCTTGGCCTTGTAACGCAGCCGGACCGTCTGCGCCTTGATGGTGATTCCGCGCTCGCGTTCCAGTTCCATGGAATCGAGCACCTGTTGCTTCATCTCCCGGCTTTCCAGGCCGCCGCAGAACTCGATCAGGCGGTCCGCCAGCGTCGACTTGCCGTGGTCGATATGGGCGATGATGGCAAAGTTGCGGATATGCGCGAGGTCGGTCATTGCGTTCGGTGAATCAGTACCTTGTGGGGGTTACGCGCGCGCAACATAGTGCTCGGACGAATGGCGCGCAACGGTGCAACCACGCGGCAACGCCATCTAGCCACGCCCCGGCCTCAGCGTGCGCACGGCCTGGGTCAGCTGGGTCATGCGTTCGTGGTCGCCGATTTCGCTGTCGGGATGGTGCACGGTCGCCAACAACCGGAACCGGGCGTTGACGGCGCGTGCGTCCGGGTGGCTGTCGGGCGCAAAACCCAAAACATGCAGCGCATCGGCCCGGTTGCGCACCCCGTCGGAAAGCGGCGTGAAGGCCAAGGTAGAGACGACGCTGCGCAGCCTGTCGATGGTCCGGTCGCGGTCCTTCAACCGGTCGGCAAGCGTGGGGCCTTTCCCCTCCTCCAGGGTGACCGCCACCTCGCCCCGTTCCAAGGCCAACGCAATGCCCAGGGCGCGGCGGATCATCGGCATATTCTGTCCGGCGGGCAGCCGCACCTGCAGGCGCGGCTTGCGCCGCCAGGGCTTGCCGGCCTGGGCGCCGGATTTCAGAACCACCGTTTCCCGGTCGTCCAGGCCCGGACCGCCCGGATCCGGAAATCCCGCGACCACGCCCGCGGGCAATGTCAGCATGACCGAACGAGCCAGGTCGCCGGCATTCACGCCTCGCTGATGGGCCAGCGCCTGCACCGCGTCGCGAAACGACGAGGCACAGGGAATGACATAGGATGTCTTTGCAACCGGCTTCGCGTCTTTCGACGCGGCCGCCCTGCGCGCTTTCATGAAAGTCTCGTCCCGCCTCAGCCCGCCGTCAGAAAAGGGCATTCACCGCATCCTCGTCAACTGCAAATGCAGTTCAGTGCGGGCGATCCTTCCACGCAGACCCTTAACGAAAGCTGAAGCGGCCGAACCGGTTCACGCGCGCAGCACGCCGCCGGTGTGTTTGGAAACGGCGGCGACCACCTTTTCGGAGACCGCGCCGATCTCTTCGTCCGTCAGCGTGCTGTCCTTCGGCTGCAGGGTGATCGAAATGGCCACCGACTTCTGGCCTTCCGCCAGGCCGGTGCCCCGATAGACGTCGAACACCGCCACATCCGTGATCAATGCCTTGTCCGCGCCCGCGGCGGCGCGCACCAGCTTGTCCGCAGGCACTTCATCGTCCAGCACGAAAGCGAAATCGCGGCTGACCGCCTGCAGCGCCGAGACCTCCAGGGCCGGCCTCAGCTTGCCCGACGCCTTGGATTTCGGCTGCGGGACCGCCTGCAGCATCACCTCGCAGGCGACCATCGGGCCCTTGACGTCCATCGCCTTGAGGATGCGGGGGTGCACTTCGCCGAAATAGGCCAACACGTTCGGTCCCAGACGCAAGGCGCCGGACCGGCCCGGGTGGTACCAGCGCGGCGCGTCCGTCGTGACCTGCAGATTGCGCAGGGGCGCGTCGCAGGCCTCCAGAACCGACAGCGCATCCGCCTTCGCGTCGAACGCATCGACAGGACGCGGGCCCGTGTCCCAGTGGCGCGGGCCGGTCATGCCGCTGCGCACGGCGCCCACCCGAAGCTCTTCGCCTTCCGGCGTGTCGTCCTGATAGGCGGGCCCCACCTCGAACAGCCCGGCATTGGCGATGCCGCGGTCGGCATTGCGGCCGACCGCCTCGATCAGGTTCGGCAGCACCGACGGACGCATCACGTCAAGATCGGCGCTGATCGGGTTGACCAGCCGCAGCGTCTCTTTTGTCCAGTCGAACAGCCGCGCGATGCGTTCGGGCAGGAACGAGAACGTGACCGTCTCGTTCAGTCCGTTCCAGGACAGCGCCGTGCGAGCGGCGGCCTGGCGACGCTGTCGCAACGACAGGGCCGGCAATGGCAAGGTGGTGTCCAGGGTCATGCCGGTCTGGGGAATATGGTCATAGCCATGGATCCGCAGGACCTCTTCGACCAGGCAGGCCTCGCCCTCCACGTCGGGGCGCCAGCCCGGCACCGAACAGACGATGCTGTCGCCGTCGTGTCGGGTCCCGAAGCCCAACGCGTCAAGAATACGCACCTGCTCCTCGGCCGGAACGGCAACCCCGCCCAGCGTTTCCACCCGCGACGTTCGCAGCGCAATCGTCCGCGAAGTATCCGGCAGCGTGCCGGCGGCGACCACGTGGCTGGTCTCGCCGCCGCACAATTCGCCGATCAGCATTGCCGCCACTTCAGGGCCCCACGCCGCGCTCTCGGGGTCAATCCCGCGTTCGAACCGGTACCGCGCGTCCGACTGAATGCCCAGTTTGCGCCCGGTCCGCGCCGCCATCGCCGGGTCGAACAGCGCCACTTCCAGGAAAACGTTGGTCGTCTCTTCGGTACAGCCTGACAGTTCGCCGCCCATGACGCCGGCGATGCCCTCCGGTCCGTTCTCGTCCGCAATCACGACCATGTCCGCGCCAAGCGTGTATTCCTTGCCGTCCAGCGCCAGGATCGTCTCTCCGTCGCGGGCGAAGCGCATGGTCGGATCGCCCTTAACCTTGTCGGCATCGAACACGTGCAGCGGCCGGTTCAGGTCGTAGGTCACGTAATTGGTGATGTCCACCAGGGCCGAGATCGGCCTGAGACCGATGGCGCGCAGCCGCGTCTGCAGCCAGGCCGGGCTGGGCCCGTTCTTCACGCCCCGGAAATAACGCCCGGCGACGAACGGGCAGGCATCCGCATGATCCTGGGGCAAGTCCCGCTTCCAGGTGATCGGGCTGTCGAACGTGCCGTCGATCTTCGGAAACTCCAGCGGCTTCAGCCGCCCCATCCCCGCCGCCGCCAGATCGCAGGCGATCCCGCGCACGCCGGCGCAGTCGCTGCGGTTCGGGGTAATGCCGACCTCGATCACCGGGTCGTCCAGCCCCATGATCGCCGCGAACGAAGCGCCGACCGTCAGGTCGCCTGCCGCACAGCCCTCGGCTTCCAGGTCGATGATGCCTTCGTGCTCGTCGCTCAGCCCCATTTCGCGTTCGGAGACCAGCATGCCATTGGACTCCACGCCCCGGATGACGCCCGGCTTCAGGGTCATGTCGGTTCCGGGAATATAGCTGCCCGACGGCGCGAAGACGCCCCACATGCCGGTGCGCGCGTTGGGCGCGCCGCAGACCACCTGGACCAGACCGTCGACGGTCTCGACCATGCAGACCCGCAACCGGTCGGCATCGGGATGCTGCTTCGCTTCTTTGACATGGCCGACCGTGAAGGGCGCCAGGGCGGCGGCCCGGTCCTCGACGGCTTCGACCTCCAGCCCGATCTGGGACAGCGTTTCCAGCACCGTCTCCAGCGGGGCCTCAATCTCCAGGTGGTCCTTCAGCCAGTTCAGCGTGAATTTCATGGCCTACAGCCCCCGCACAACGGACGGCGCTTCCAACGGCACGAAGCCGTAGTGACGCAGCCAGCGAAGATCGGAATCGTAGAAGGTGCGCAGATCGGGGATGTCGTATTTCAGCATCGCGATGCGCTCGATCCCCATGCCGAAGGCGTAGCCCTGGTAAATCGCCGGATCCAGGCCGCAGTTCCGCAACACGTTGGGATGCACCATGCCGCTGCCCAGGATCTCCAGCCAGTCCTTGCCGGGTCCGATCTTCAGTTGGCCGCCTTCCCGGGAACAGCCGATGTCGACCTCCGCGGACGGTTCGGTGAACGGGAAATAGCTGGCGCGGAAGCGCACCGGCAGGTCGTCGATCCCGAAGAAGGCGCGGCAGAACTCGATCAGCGTGCCCTTCAGATGGCCCATATGGGTCGACCTGTCGATCACCAGGCCTTCGACCTGATGGAACATCGGGCTGTGTGTCGCGTCCGAATCGGCGCGGAAGGTGCGTCCCGGAACGATGATCCGGATCGGCGGCTCGTGGGCCTGCATGTGGCGGATCTGCACGGGCGAGGTGTGGGTGCGCAGGACCAGCCGCGTGCCGTCGTCGCGCGACGGCAGATAGAAGGTGTCCATTTCCTGGCGCGCAGGATGCTCGTCGGGGAAGTTCAGCGCGCCGAAATTCAGCCAGTCCTCCTCGATATGCGGACCTTCGGCGACCGAGAAGCCCATCTCGCCGAAGATCGCCACGATTTCGTCGACCGTCTGGCTGATCGGGTGAATGCGACCGACCGGCCGCGGACGCACCGGCAACGAGACATCGACCGACTCCTTCGCCAGCCGCGCCTCCAGTTCCACATCGGCCAGCGCGTCGCGGCGATCCTCGATCGCGTCCTGGACGGCCTGCTTAACCTCGTTCAGCCGCCGGCCAGCTTCCTTGCGCGCCTCCGGCTCCAGCCCGCCCAATGCCTTCATCAGGCCGGTCACGCGGCCCTTCTTGCCCAGCGCTTCAACCCGCAGGACTTCCAGCGCCTCCAGATCGGGCGCGGCGCCGGCGGCGTCGACCAGTTCGGTCCTCAGCGCGTCAAGATCCTGGCTCTGCGTTTCGGTCATCTTCCCCATGCCTTTGGCAACAACACGAACGGGGCCGCTCAAGGCGCGGCCCCGCTGAAGTACGCATGTCCCGGTGGGACGGGTCAGCCCGCAGCGAGGGCGGCCTTGGCTTGATCGACCAGCGCCTTGAACGCTTCCGGCTCGGAAACGGCCAGTTCGGCCAGTACTTTCCGGTCCAGGTCGACGCCTGCCTTCTTGATCCCGTCGATAAATCGGGCATAGGTCAGATCGTGGGCCCGGGCGCCGGCGTTGATCCGCTGGATCCACAGCCGACGGAAATCGCGCTTGCGGGTGCGCCGGTCGCGATAGGCGTATTGCAGCGACTTTTCGACCCGCTGGATCGCGGCGCGAAAGGTGTTTTTCGAGCGGCCGCGCGCGCCCTTCGCCTGCTTGATGATCTTTTTGTGACGGGCGTGGGTCGTCACGCCCCGTTTGACACGTGCCATTGTTCGGTTCCTCGGACTGAAGGGATAGGGGTCAGGAGTGCAGGTAGTTGCGCTTCACCACCTTGGCGTCGGCGGCGGCCATGATCTGGCTTCCGCGATTCTGCCGCTTCATCTTCTGCGGCCGCCTGGCGGTGTTGTGGCGCAGGCGCGCGCTGTAGAAGCGCACCTTGCCCTTTGCGGTCAGTCTGAACCGTTTTTTGGCCGAACTCTTCGACTTCAACTTGGGCATTTTGGCATCCTTTTGTCGCATCGGCCGAGCCACCGCATGGGCCGCGGCAGGGCCGATCTGGCCTTGTTTCGGCGGCGAGGCATACCCATTGGCCCGCGCGCGCCGGTCTCATGAACGCGCGGGTTTATAGAAGGATGTGCAGGCGTTTGCAAGGCCGGACCGAGGGATTCCGGTCCGGCCCGAAACTGGCCGGCGGCCGCAGCCTCAGTCGGTCTGGCCGTTCGACTGTTTCAGCGCCTCGGCGGTCCGGCGTTCGACCGGGGCCCAGCCGTCGAGCGCAACCCTGGCGGCCATTTCCATGACCTTGCGCGCCTCATCGAAGTATTCGCGGGTTGCGGTCTCGGCGAACCGGCGCTGCACGTGGAAGGCCTCTTCCGGCGTGGTGCAGGCCATTAGCGACTTTGACGCCTCCATATCCTCCTGGAAACGGTGGCTCATGAAGGTCATCACTTCCTGGCTGATCTCTGCCATCCCGTCCAGGACGGCGCGCTGGCTTTCCATTGCGGTTTCGATGCCCTCGCCGTTTCCGGCGACCAAGGCGGCCATAGGTGCCGGCAGTTCCTGGGCGGGCGGGGTGCTGGTGCGGTTCTGGCGTGCCATATGCTTTCTCCGGCGGATCGATGTCAGTCGACGAGGTCCGTCAGGGCGACCGGCATTTCGCGTGCCATACCGATGGAGGCACGATCCGGCCGGACGTGCATTAGTCTGAGGCAAGATCACGTCACGATTGCGACACGCGACTCCCTCCCACGCCCGAGGTCGCCCGATCGCAGTGCATGTTCCAGAGATTTCGACAGGCCGCGCAGCGGCCGCGGGGCGCTATTTCGGCGCCAGCACCATGGTCATTTGCCGTCCTTCCATGGACGGGAACTGCTCCACCTTGATCTTCTCGCCAAGATCCTCGCGCACGCGCTCCAACACCCGCCGGCCCAGTTCCTGATGCGCCAACTCACGGCCGCGGAAGCGCAACGTCACCTTCACCTTGTCGCCGGCATCCAGGAAGTTGTTCACCGACTTCATCTTGGTGTCGTAGTCGTGCGTGTCGATGTTCGGACGCATCTTGATCTCTTTGATCGTGATGGTCTTTTGCTTCTTGCGCGCCTCGTTCTTGCGTTTTTGCTCTTCGTATTTGTACTTGCCGTAATCCATGATCTTGCAGACCGGCGGATCGACATTCGGCGAGACCTCGACAAGGTCTAGCCCGACATCAATGGCGCGTTGCTGTGCATCCGGCGTATCGACAACCCCGACATTCTCTCCGTTCTCGTCGATCAGGCGGACTTTCGGGATTGCGATCATCTCGTTCACGCGCGGCCCTTCGCGGACTGGCGCGGACGCAAAGAATGGACGGCGTATAATTCCTCCTTCGCCCGGATCACCGGGCCGTTGATCACCCAAACGCGTGGCGGGACGGTCTTCTTGTAGGCGGCGCCGGTCCTATCCGAAATAGGCGTCGGCCGACGCTAGGCTCCTCCCACCTCGTCGGAACCCGGCATCGCCGCTTCGGACGTAAGCATAGATATCGCGTTGTCCAGCGCAAGGATTTCTTGCGCTTTGCCGCCCAGACGACGCACCGCGACAGTTCCGTCCTCGGCCTCGCGCTTCCCGACCACGAAAAGCGCAGGCACTTTTTTGACGGAATGCTCACGGACCTTGTAATTGATCTTCTCGTTCCGCAGGTCGGCTTCCGCGCGCAGTCCGGCCGCCTGAAGCTTGTCCAGCACCGCGCGGGCATAGTCGTCGGCATCCGACGTGATCGTGGCCACGACGACCTGCAGCGGCGCCAGCCACATCGGGAACTTGCCCTCGTAATGTTCGATCAGGATCCCAAGGAACCGTTCGAACGAGCCGACGATGGCCCGGTGCAACATCGCAGGCCGGCGTTTCTCGCCATGCTCGTCGATATAGGTCGCATCCAGCCGTTCCGGCAGCACGAAGTCGACCTGGTGGGTGCCGCATTGCCATTCCCGTCCGATCGCGTCGCGCAGGACGAATTCCAGCTTGGGTCCGTAAAAGGCGCCCTCGCCGGGGTTCAGCTCGAACTCCAGTCCGGCCGCCTTGGTCGCGACCATCAGCGCCTCCTCGGCCCGGTCCCAGGTGGCGTCGTCGCCCGACCTGACCGGGGGCCGGTCGGCGAACTTGACTGTCACATCCTCGAAGCCGAATGCCTTGTAGACGGACATCAACAGCTCGCAGACGTTTTTCGTTTCCTGGACGATCTGGTCTTCGGTGCAGAAGATGTGCGCATCGTCCTGGGTGAAGGCCCTGACCCGCATCAGGCCGTGCAGGGCGCCCGACGGCTCGTTGCGGTGGCAAGAGCCGAACTCCGCCATCCGGATCGGCAGGTCACGGTAGCTGACGATGCCCTGCTTGAAGATCTGAACATGCGCCGGGCAGTTCATCGGCTTCAGGGCCAGCATCCGCTCATGCTCGTCCTCGGCAACGAACATGTGCTCGCGGAACTTCTCCCAGTGTCCCGACCGTTCCCAAAGCACCCGGTCCAGCAGGACCGGCGTCTTGACCTCCTCATAGCCCGCCTGATCCAGCCGGCTGCGCATATAGCCTTCGGCCGTGCGGTACAGCGTCCAGCCCTTGGGATGCCAGAACACCGATCCGATCGCTTCTTCCTGGAAGTGGAACAGGTCCAGTTCCCGGCCAAGCCGTCGATGGTCGCGCCGTTCGGCCTCCTCCAGGCGATGCAGGTAGGCTTTCAGTTCCTTCTCGCTGCGCCAGGCCGTCCCGTAGATCCGCTGCAGCATCGGATTGCGGTGATCGCCCCGCCAGTAGGCGCCGGCCACCTTCATAAGCTTGAAGGCGTGGCCGATCTTTCCCGTCGAGCGCAGATGCGGCCCGCGGCAAAGATCCTTCCAGCCGCCCGTGCGGTAGATCGTGACCGGCTCGCCCTCGGGAATGGCGGCGATCAGTTCGGCCTTGTAGGACTCGCCGATGTCCTTGAAATGGCGAACCGCGTCGTCCCGGTCCCAGACCTCGCGCTCGAAGGCCTCGTCGGTATCGACGATTTCGTGCATGCGTTGTTCGATGCGCTCGAAATCCTCGGGCGTGAACGGTTCGTCGCGGGCGAAGTCGTAATAAAAGCCGTCCTCGATCGCCGGACCGATCGTCACCTGGGTGCCGGGATAAAGCTCCTGGACCGCCTTGGCCATGACATGGCTGCAGTCGTGCCGGATCAGCTCCAGGGTCTTGTCGTCGTCGCGCGTGACCAGCGCCACCGCCGCATCGGTCTCGATGGTCCGGGTCAGATCCCATTCTTCGCCGTCGACATTGGCGATCACCGCGGCCTTGGCGAGGCCGGGTCCGATCGAAGCAGCAATCTCCGCGGCCGATACCGGTCCGTCGTAGGAGCGCACGCTGCCGTCCGGGAGCGTTATCGCAACCATCTGTTTCGTCTCACTCAAGCGGTGGTTGGCAGGATCCGGGTTCGACCCGAACGCGGCTGTTTATCGCAGTCTCAATGCCGCCGCAACCTCGTCCACGCCAAGGTCGGCCAGATCCGGCCGTTTCAGAACCGCCACATGGTCCCAGCGAGGCTCGGCAATCGAGGAGTGCGTGGCTTCCGACAACAGCATCAGGGTCGGACAGCCGCACAGGGCAGCGATGTGCACGGGCCCGGTATCGTTGCCCACCGTCACCGCGGCCGCGCGCGCCAAGGCGGCCAGATCCGACAGCTCGGTCTGGCCGCCAAGATCGATCGCAGCGGCGCAGGCATCACGGATCGTTTGAAGGGCGCCGTGTTCGGCTGCGGTTCCGATCAGCACAGGCGCAACGCCCCGGTCGGCCAGGTGATTCGCCAGGGCGGCATAGTGTTCCGGCGCCCAACGCTTGACGCCGCGATGCGTCGTCGCGCCCGGCGCCAGCAGCGCAAACCGCGCCGGCAGACCGAACCGTGCGATGTCGCCGGTCATCCAGGAAAGATCGGGCGGCGGCACCGCCTCGATGCCCGCGAACGCAAGCTGCTCGGCCTGCCGGTCCAGCGTGTGGAGATCGTCGCGCAACGGATTTGCATGCGGAAACGCGCAGCCGCGGGCTATGCCCGACCAGGGCGGCGGGCCCGGGCGCATCAGGTGGAAATAGAGGGACGAGCGGTCGGAGGTCTGCAGGTCGTAGACCATGTCGAAGGCGCCGCCCTTCAGGCGCGCGCGCAACTTGAGCCAAGCGCCCGGTTGGAAACGTCCCGGCCTGGGATCGGACCAGACCTCGTCGAACCAGGCGCTCTGGGCGCACAATGCCGCAAAGGGCGGCGTCGTCAAAAGCGTGATGCGGGCGTGCGCGTGGGCCTGCCGGATCGCCTGGAATGGCCCGAAGGACATCACCAGATCGCCCAGCGCGCCAAGCCGGATGACCAGAACCCGCCGCGCCGGAACCGGGGTCACGCGGCGATCGGGTTGCCGCTCTCCGCGGCCGTCTCGGCCAGAACCTCACGGTACAGGGCAAGTGTATCTTCGGTCATGCGGTCTTTGGTGAAGTGGCGTCGCACGTTGGCGATGGCGGCCTGGGCCAGGGCGTCGCGTTCGTCGTTGCCCAGGGCCAGGGCGGTCTCCAGGTTGCGGGCCAGGTCCTCGGCGTTGCCCGGCTCGAACAGCCATCCGGTCGCACCCGGGATCACGATTTCCGGCGCGGCGCCGTGGTCGGGCGCAACGACCGGTCGGCCCATCGCTTGGCCCTCGGCCACCACACGCCCGAAGGCTTCGGGATCGGTGGAGGCGGAAACCACCACGTCGGACAGTATGTAGGCGGCCGGCATGTCGTCGCATCCGCCGACCACATGGACGACCGATTCCAATCCCATGCGGGCGACCTTGGCTTCGATTTCCCGGACAAAGCCGGTGCGCCCCTGGTCCGAGCCCACCATCAGGCAGCGCAGATCGTCCCGCCCCAAATCCGCCAGCGCTTTGACCAGTTGCAGCTGGCCTTTCCAGCGCGTCACCCGGCCGGGCAACAGGACCACCGGCATGCCGTCGGGCAGGCGCCACTGCTTGGCAAGCTTGATCACCCGCTCCTGGCTGACGGCGGACGGACTGAACCGTTCTATGTCGATCCCGCGATGAATGACGCGCACGCGGGCTTCGTCCACGTCGTAGGTGCTGAGAATGTGGTTCCGGATGAAATCCGAGATCGCGATCACCCGCGCACCGCGGGTCATCACCGCGTTGTAGACCTTCTTGCCCGGCAGGTTGGTGTTGTAGGTGCCATGGAACGTGGTGACCATGGCCGCCCCGGTCTGCCGGCAGGCGGACGCAACGCTCCAGGCCGGCGCCCGCGAACGGACATGAACGATATCCACGTCATGCTCGCGGATCACCTTCACCAACCGCGCCACGTTGCGACGCATGGCCAGGACGTTTTTGGTATGAACCGGCAACTGGATGTGCGCCGCGCCGGCGCGCAACACTTCGCGCACCATCTGACCGCCATTGGACGCAACGATCGACCGCCAGCCTGCGTTATGGACCGCTGCGGCCACGTCGACGGTTCCGCGCTCGACTCCGCCGGTGTCCAGAGCCGGCAAAACCTGAAGCACCGCCGGCGGCCTTTCGTCGTCGGCGGCGTGTTGAACGGACGTGTCGGATTGGTCAGCGGGCATCGTTTCTCGAGGAAACAGGGGCGCTTGTCACGGAAAACACAGTCATGCCAGGGTGGCGTGTCAGTCCCTTGGTTCAACCTGCCCGGTCGGTTCGGCGCGATGCGCGATACCAGCACACTGCACAGGACGGGCGGCGGCAAGATCGCATACCGCCATCGGCCGGGCAAGTCGCCCGGGGTGATGTTCTGTTCCGGCTATCATTCCACAATGGAAGGCGACAAGGCGACCTGGCTGGACACGGTCTGCGCCCGGGTCGGGCAGGCCTATACGCGTTTCGACTATCAGGGCCACGGCGGGTCGTCCGGCGCGTTCAAGGACGGCACGATCGGTCTGTGGCGCGACGACGCCCTGGCCGTGCTGGACCAGGTCGCGCAAGGACCGCAGATCGTCGTCGGTTCATCCATGGGCGCGTGGATCGCGCTGTTGCTGGCCGAGGCGCGCCCGGACCGGGTTCAGGCACTGTTGCTGATCGCACCGGCGCCCGATTTTCCGCACCGCCTGATGTGGCCCAGCCTGGACGCCGATGCCCGCGCCACTCTGGAGCGCGACGGAATCTGGAGCCAGCCCAGCGCGTTCGAGGAAGATCCCTATCCCGTGACCATGCGGTTCATCGAGGAGTCCCGCGAACACGAGGTTCTGAACGGAACGCCGGTCGCGTTCGACGGTCCGGTCCGCATCCTGCACGGAACCCTGGACGACGTGGTTCCGACGGCGCATGCGCTGGCCTGTCTTGACGCGGTGACGTCGAACGACGCAACCCTGACCCTGGTCAAAGGCGGCGACCATCGCCTTTCCACACCGGCCGACCTGGACAGGCTGGCGGATGCGCTGGGCGCGCTGCTTCCTTGAATGCCTGCCTCAGCCGCGCAGCAGGTGCACCAGCCCGGTCCGGTAGTCCGGAAAGGACAGCCGCACTTCAAGCTCCTCTTTGATCCGGCGGTTGCTGACCCGCTTGTTGTCGGCATAGAAGCTGCGCCCCATCTCGCTCATCTCAGCCGTCTCGAACGGTTCCTCCGGCGGCGGCGTGACGCCCAGCAGGGCGCAGGCGTGGGCGATCACCACGTCCGGCGGCGCCGCCTCGTCGTCGCAGACATTGTAGGCGGTGCCGGGATGCGGGGCCGCCATCGACGCCATCAGGACGGCAGCGATGTCGTCCACATGGATGCGGCTGAAGACCTGGCCGGGCTTGACGATTCGCCGCGCACGGCCCCGCCGCACCGTTTCCAGGGCGTTGCGGCCGGGGCCGTAGATCCCTGCCAGGCGAAACAGATGTACCGGCACGCCGTGACTTAGCCAAAGATCGATCCAGGCATCCTCGGCCGCCACCCGCCGGCGCCCGCGCGCACCGGTCGGCAGACGCTCCGCATCCTCGTCGACCCATTCGCCGCCCCGGTCGCCGTAGACGCCGGTCGTCGACAGGTAACCGGCCCAGCGCACCGTCCGAACGCCGGCGATATCGCCGGCGTGATGGTCGATCACGGGGTCGCCGTCGGCGTCCGGCGGAACCGAGGACAAAAGATGCGTCGCGCCGTCCAGGGCGCCGCCCGCATCCGCCAGCGGTCTGCCGCGGTCGAACAGGTGGGCCTCGATCCCTTCCGCCGCCAGCGCCGCGCGCTTCTCCTCCGACCGGCAGGTGCCGGCAATCGACCACCCCTCGGCGCGCAACAGCTCGGCGAGTCTGAGCGCCGAATATCCAAGGCCGAAGCAGAAAAGCCGCGGCGACGGCGGCGCGGTCGAGGACAGGTCCTGCACCGGTCAACAATCCCTTGCCATTGGCGGGCACGGCGGGTTTATAGGCACCGCCAGGAAACAGACGCAAGGCCATGACGCGCAAAGCACTGTCCCTCTGCGCCGCGTTGGCGGCCGCGCTGCCCGGCGTCGTCGCCGGTCAGGACGGTCTCGACCCGAAATTCTACGAGGAAGCGCGCTACGAGACCTGCATTCGCACGACTCGCACCGCGCCCGACCGCGCCTACGAAGAGGCCCGCTCGTGGGAGGTGCTGGGCGGCGGAGCACCGGCCCGTCACTGCGTCGCGCTGGCGCTATACGGGATGGGCCAGTATGACGACGCGGCAACGATGCTGGAATCAGTGGCCCAGGAACTGCCGGAGGACACGCCGCCGCAGCTGCGCGCGGGCGTGCTGGCCCAGGCCGCCAAAAGCTGGGAAGAGGTGAACCAGCTTGAACGGGCGGTGGCCAACCAGACCACCGCATTGGACCTCGTCCCCGACGATCCGGACCTGCTGACGGACCGCGCCCTGACCCTTGCGCTGGCCGGCAACTACTGGGAGGCGATCGACGATCTGAACCGGGTGATCGAGCTCGATCCCTACAACGCCGACGCCTTCGTGTTCCGCGCCAGCGCCTACCGCTTCGTCGATGCCCCCGAACTTGCCCTGGAGGACGCCAACCAGGCGTTGGTGCTGGATCCCGAACACCCGGAAGGCCTGCTGGAGCGGGGCAACATCCGCCGACTTCTGGGCGATACCAACGGCGCGCGGTCCGATTGGCTGGCGGTGGTGGAACTGCACGGCGGCCGGCCCGCCGCGGACGCGGCTCAGCGCAATCTGGAGATCCTGGACATCAAGGCCGACTGACGCGCGGCGCACCCCGCGTGCGGCAGGATCAAAAATCCAGGTCGGCGTAATGCTTGGGCGGCGGGGCGCCGGGGATATGGTCGCCCAGCACCGAGCGAAAGCTGGGCCGCGACTTGATGCGGGCATACCAGTCCTTGGCGCCCGGATGGTCTTCCCACGGCACGTCGCCCAGATAGTCCACTGCCGACAGGTGCGCCGCCGCCGCGATGTCGGCCAGCGTCAGGGTCTCGCCCGCCAGCCACGAGCGACGCTCGACCAGCCACTCCACGTAAGACAGATGCACATGGATGTTCTCGTTGCCGGCGCGAACCGCAGCGGACTGCGGCTCGCCGAGACCCAGCATCCGCTTGGTGATCTTTTCGTCCACCAGGTTGACCGTGACTTCGGCGTGAAACTTCTCGTCGAACCAGGCGGTCAGGCGCCGTGCCTCGGCACGGGTGTGCGGGTCTTCGCCCATCAAGGCCGGTTCGGCAACGGTTTCGTCCAGGTATTCCGAGATCGACCGGCTGTCGGCCAGGATATGGCCGTTGTCCTCCACCAGGACCGGCACCTGGCCGCGGGGGTTGAGCGCCAGGAAACCGTCGCGCCGTTCCCAAACCTTCTCAATCCGAAGTTCGCACTCCAATCGTTTCTCGCCAAGGACGATGCGAACCTTGCGGGAAAACGGACACAGCCAGAGGTGATAGAGAACGCGCATGCGAGCCATATACAAGGCGCCATCGACGGCGGCAACGGGCACGGTGGAAGGCGCGGCGAACCGGGACGCCGGCGATGCCCGCCGTCGCCGGCGACGGGGCTTCAGGCCGCGGGTTCGCGCTCGAGTCGGCGCAACGCCGCGCTGCAGGATTCCACGTGGGGACAGTCGCTGAACGAGATGCACCGGCGCATCAGCCGCATCACCGATGCGGCCTGGTCGCGATGACCGACTTCGATCAGCGTTTCGATCGTCTCGACCAGATGCGTGCATTCCGGCGCGACAGCGGTCGCGGGATCACGATCCATTGCGGTTTCCATGCGCAGGTCCTTTCGTCCGGCCAGTCGTCTTTTCGCTGATGTTAGTTACGACGGGCGGAATTCGCCTTGCGGTGGATCAAAACGGCGATGGTCCGGATCACTCCCGCCCGCCTTCCACCGGACAACGTTGCGCCCGCCACCGCAGCATGCCGCCGGCAAGATTGGCCACCTTGTCGAAACCGGCGCGGCGCAGAATGACGGTCGCCTGCGCCGACCGGCCGCCGGCCCGGCAGACGGCGACGACGGGCTTGTCGCCCTTCAGTTCCTCCGCGCGATCGGCAAGCTCGCCCAGCGGCACCAGGCGTGCGCCCGGAATCCTGCCCAGCGGTCCGTCGAACTCGTCGGGTTCGCGCACATCGACCACCAGGGCGTCGCGCAGATGGTCTTCCAGCCATTGCGGCTGGACTTCCCAGATTCCGGCAAAGGTGAAGACCAGCGGCGCCCAGGTCGGATCGTCCGCCGGCGGCGCATCGGTGTCGGGCTTGCCGCATTTGAGGTTGGCCGGCACCGCGATGTCGATCTTTTTGGGGTGCGCCAATCCCAGATTATCCATATAGCCGGCGAAATCGCCCTCGCTGAGATCGCCGCCAAGCCGCGGGTTGAACCGCCGCTCCTCGGTCACGCTGGTGACCGTCAGGCCGCGATAGTCGTGGCCGGGATACAAGAGGCAGGCGTCGGGCAGGGTAAAGACCTGCTCGTGGATCGACCGATAGAGCGTGCGCGGGTCGCCCTCCTGGAAATCCGTGCGCCCGCACCCCCTGATCAACAGACAGTCCCCGGTGAAGGCCATGCTGCGGTCGTCCAGAACATAGGTGAGACAGCCGCCCGTATGGCCGGGCGTCGCGCGCACTTCCAGGCTGCGCGCGCCGAATTCGACGATATCGTCCTGCTGCAACAACCGGTCGGCGCCGTCCGCGCCGCTGTTCGCCGAAAGCGCGATCCGGCTGCCAAAGCGCTGCTTCAGGGCCCAGGCCCCGGTCACATGATCGGCATGGACGTGGGTCTCCAGCGTATAGGCCAGTTGCAGATCCAGCTCTTCCAACAGCGCCGCGTCGCGCCGGACCTGTTCGAAAACCGGGTCGATCAGCACCGCCTGGCGGGCTGCCGGGTCGGCCAGCAGACAGGTGTAAGTCGCCGATTCCGGATCGAACAGTTGCCTGAATATGATCATCGCCGCGCCTCCGGTGTGGCCCGGGCGAACCGCGCGCCCAAAGGGCCTGTTTCAGGAGGCAATCTATCCTCCCGGGCCGTTCGTGTCAGCCGAGCGCTAGCATGCCACCGCAGACCGCGACTGTGGCATCGCTCACAGAGTCCCGGGCGTCGACGCGGCATCCGCATTTTGTCATGCTGTGCAGGAAGGAGCATGTAACTTGAACGACGCATCCCCATCCGCGACCACCCACGACGCCGCGGACGACCCGCGCAATGCGGATCTGAAGATCTATGTCGACGGCGACCTGGTGCACCGGGACCAGGCGAAGGTCTCGGTCTACGACGCCGGCTTTATGCTGGGCGACGGCGTATGGGAAGGCCTCAGACTTTACAACGGGCGCTGGGCGTTCCTGGATCAACACCTGGATCGCCTGTTCGAGGCGGCGAAAGCGATCGACCTGGACATAGGCATGACGCGGGAACAGCTCGCCGCCGCCCTGGACGCCACCGCCGCGGCGAACGGCATGACCGACGACGTGCATGCCCGCCTGATGGTGACCCGGGGGATCAAGGCGAAACCGTTCCAGGACCCGCGCCTTTCGCAACAGGGCCCGACCGTGGTCATCATCGCGGAGTTCAGCGCGCCCGTCATGGGCCGGGGCATTCGTTTGCATACCGTGCCAATCCATCGCGGCCTGCCGCTGACCCAGGACCCCAAGCTCAACTCGCATTCCAAACTGAACTGCATCCTGGCCGGCATTCACGCCATCAAGGCCGGCGCCGACGAGGCGCTGATGCTGGACCCGCACGGCTTCGTCAACACAACCAACTCCTGCAACTTCTTCATCGTGCGCCGGGGCGAAGTCTGGACCTCCACCGGCGATTACTGCATGAACGGGATCACCCGGGCAAAGGTGATTGACCTGTGCCGGGCGAACGGCATCCCGGTTTTCGAGCGCAACTACTCGCTGGTCGACACCTACGGCGCCGACGAGGCGTTCCTGACCGGCACCTTCGGCGCCCAGACCCCGGTTGTCGAAGTCGACGGCCGCACCATCGGCGACGGCGGCGCAGGCCCGGTGACGCAAAGGATCAGAGCGCTTTATGCGGCGCTGGTGGCGAAGGAGTGCGCAGAATAAAGCCCCTCTCCCTGGAGGGAGAGGGGTTGGGGTGAGGGTGTTACAGGATCCGGAACACCGGAACCCCCTCATCCGGCCCTTCGGGCCACCTTCTCCCCGCCGGGGAGAAGGGGACTAGAGCGCCTCTTCCTCCAGCGCGGGCGCCTTTTCATCATGCACTGCGATGGCGGCCAAAAAAGCTTCCGCAAAATCCCTTACCTTCGCCGCGCCGACGCCGAACACCTGCGCGAACTCATTCGCGTCACGCGGCCGGCGCGCCGCCATGTCGATCAGCGCGCGGTCCGAGAATACCACATAGGCCGGCACGCCGCGCTCTTTGGCCAAGGCGAGGCGCAACGCCTTGAGATCCTGCAACAGCCGCGCGGCCGGTTCGTCCAGGCTCTCGGCCGGCGCCGCCTTGCGTTTGGCGGCGGGCGTCTTGCCCAGCCGGTCGGGTCGGAAGCGGAAGCCGCCCTCGCCCCGCATCAGCGCGTCGCCGGCCTGCGTGGACCGCAGCCCTCCGTAACCGGCGATGTCGATGTCCAGCAGACCGGCCGCGACCATCTGGCGAATGATGCCCTGCCATTGCCGCGCCGGCCGGTCGGCGCCGATGCCGAAGGTGGGCAGGCGGTCATGGCCGAAGCTGGCCGTCTTTTCGGTTTCTGCCCCGCGCAGGACCGATACGATATGGGCGGCCCCGAACCGCTGACCGGTGCGGTGCACCGCGGACAGCACCTTGCGCGCCTCCTCCGTTCCCTCTTCGGTCGCCACCGGGTCGAGGCAGACGTCGCAGTTTCCACACGGCGCGATCTCTTCGCCGAAATACCTCAGCAGCATGCGCCGCCGGCATTCAGGCGCCTCGCAATAGGCGATCAGCGCGTCCAGGCGTTTGTGTTCGCGCCGCTTGCGCTCGGGCGCGGAGTCCTCCTGCTCGATGAAGACGCGGCGCATGCGGATGTCGTCCAGGCCGTACAGCAACAGAGTCTCCGCCGGCGCGCCGTCGCGGCCCGCACGGCCGATCTCCTGGTAGTAGGCCTCGGGGCTGGCAGGCAGGTCGGTGTGCAGGACGTAACGGATGTCCGGCTTGTCGATGCCCATGCCGAACGCAACGGTGGCCACGATGACCGTGCCCGGTTCGGTCATGAACCGGTTCTGCACCCGCTCCTTCTCGCCGGCCTCCATGCCCGCATGAAAGCAAAGCGCGTCATGCCCGGCCTCGCGCAACAGCGCGGCCACCTCTTCGGTCTTCTTGCGGGACAGGCAATAGACGATGCCGCTGGCGCCACGGCGCGCGGCCACGAAGTCGGCCACCTGCCGTTTCCAGCTGTCTTTCAGCGCGACCGCCAGGGAAAGGTTCGGCCGGTCGAAGCCGGTGACCACGGACACCGCATCGCCGCCAAACAATTTGCCCAGAACGTCGTCGCGCGTGGTGGCGTCCGCCGTCGCCGTCAGCGCGACGATCGGGGTGCCCGGAAAACGGTCGCGCAAAGCGGCAAGAGCTTCATATTCCGGCCGGAACGCCGGACCCCACTGGGAGATGCAATGGGCCTCGTCGATGGCGATCAGGCGCACGTCCAGCCTGCCAAGGGCCTGCAGCATCGGCTCGGTCATCAACCGTTCCGGCGAGAGGTAAAGAAGCCGCACGTCGCCGGCCTGGACGGCCCGCCAGGTCGCGATGTTGTCGTCTCGACTAAAGTCCGAGTTGATTGTGGCGGCCGCGATGCCGTTCAGCCGCAGCGCCGCGACCTGGTCGCGCATCAACGCCACCAGGGGCGAAACGACGATCGTCAGCCCGCCCAGAACCAGCGCCGGTAGCTGGTAGCACAGCGACTTGCCCGCCCCCGTCGGCATCACCGCCAGCACGTTCCGCCCGGCCATCAGGGCGTCGATCGCCTGCGCCTGTCCCGGTCGCAGACTGTCGAAGCCGAAGGTCCGGTTCAGGACCGGAAGGATTGCGCTGCTTTCGGCTTCGGTCTGCGGCGGGTCGGCTTCATGCATGGGGCTGGATGCGTTTCGTCATACGGTTTCGACACTAATCGGTTTATAGGACGGGCCGGCGACGGAATCACCCGCCGTAGCCCGTGTCTATGTGAAAGGGCGGCAAATCCGGCGCGAAGCGGCCGGGTCGCCATCAACAGACGAATAGGACAGGAAAGGAATACAGAACCATGGCAACCATCGCGTCGCTGTTGCGTTCTCGTTACGTCGTCTGGGCCCTCCTGGCCTTGCCGTCCATTCCCATGATCGCGGGTCTTGCCGCCGGAGAGACAACCCCGCACCGGTTGCTGCACGGCAGCGGAGAGACGGCGGCGCGCCTGATGATCCTGGCCATGATGATCACGCCGCTAAGGATGCTGTTTCCGAAACCGCGTTGGCTTGGCTGGCTGGTCCGGCAGCGGCGCGCGCTGGGCGTTGCGGCGTTTTTCTATGCCGCATTTCACACCCTGCTCTATGTGGTCGATGTCGGAACACTGCAACGCATCGCCGCCGATTTCTGGAAACTGGGGATCTGGACCGGCTGGGCGGCATTCTTCATTTTCATTCCTTTGGCGGTTACCAGCAACGACGCCGCCGTCCGGTTGATGAAACGGTCATGGAAGGCCCTGCACCGCTGGGTCTACGCCGCGGCGCTCCTGACTGTGGTGCACTGGATCTTCGTGGAAAACAATCTCGGGCCGGCGCTGGTCCACTTCGTGCCGCTGGCGCTGTTGGAGTCCTATCGGATCGTCAGGACGATGCGCCCGCGCGCGACCGCCGGGGCTGGCTAGCCCTCCGGGATGTGCACGCTGCCGTCTTCGGCGATCGGCCAGAACGGGTTGAAGGCCACCTCCCAGGCATGGCCTTCCGTGTCGAAGAAATAGCCGGAATAACCGCCCCAGAAGGTATCCTGTGCGGGCCGGCCCGGGCGTGCACCGGCGGCCAGCGCCTCGGCCATCACCCGGTCGACCTCTTCCTTGGACCGCACGTTGTGCGCCAGAACCGCGTCGCCGCCCGCCGCCAGCGGCTCGCCCGCATCTTCGTTGAGCGCGTCGCGGGGATAAAGGCCGACGATCATGCCGCCCGCCTGGAAGAACGCGATCCCAGGCGGACCGTTCGGCGGTTCGCGCCAGCCGAGCGCCGCATAGAAGGCGCGCGCCCGGTCCAGATCGTCGACGCCCAGGGTCACCATGCTGACGCGCTGTTCCATCGCCCTATTCCGCGGCGGGGACCGCCTCGTCTTCGGCCGCCTCGATCGTCAGGGGATGCTCCAGCTTGGGCAGGATTTCGTGCGGCACCACGTGCCAGAACCGGGCCCGCTCGGTCTCCCAATCGTCCAGGATCCGTTCGGCCCAGGACGACTGGGTCTCGCGCACATGCTCCTCGATGACCGCGCGGCAGACTTCCGCCCAATGATCGGTCTCCAGTCGATAGGGGTTGACCGACTCGCCGTTCAGCCGCTCGGTGAAGGTGCCAGTGGCGTCATAGACGAACGCCATGCCGCCGGTCATGCCGGCCGCGAAGTTGTCGCCCACTTCGCCGAGGATTGCGACCGTGCCGCCGGTCATGTACTCGCAGCCGTTCGACCCGCAGCCTTCGACCACGGATGTCGCGCCGGAATTGCGCACGGCGAACCTTTCGCCTGCCTGGCCGGCCGCGTAAAGCTGTCCTGCGGTGGCGCCATAGAGGCAGGTGTTGCCGATGATGGTGTTTTCGTTGGAGACCAGCGGGCTGGAGGTCATCGGCCGGACGACGACGATGCCGCCCGAAAGGCCCTTGCCCACATAGTCGTTGGCGTCGCCGAAAACGTCCAGCTTCAGACCCTGCACCGCAAAAGCGCCCAGCGACTGGCCGGCCGATCCGCGCAGCCGTACCGTCAGGTGCCCCGGCGCCAGCCCGGTCATGCCGAACTGCCGGGTTATCTTCGACGACAGCTTGGTGCCGATCGCGCGGTACGTGTTGCGGCTGGTGTATTGCAGCTGCATCTTCTCGCCGACCGAGAACAACGCGCCCGCGTCCTCGATCATCCGGGCGTCCAGGGTCTCGGGCACCTCGTTGCGGCCCTCGATGGTGCAGGACTGCGCCTGGCCCGCGGCGTCCGCCATCACCAACAGCGGGTTGAGGTCAAGGTCGTCCAGATGCGGCGCGCCGCGGCTGACCTGCTTCAACAGATCGGTGCGGCCGACGATGTCCACCAGCCGGCGCGCACCCAGCGACGCCAGGATCTCGCGCACCTCCTCCGCGACGAAGCTGAACAGGTTGACCACCTTTTCAGGCGTGCCGACGAACTTGTCGCGCAGCCGCTGGTCCTGGGTGCAGACGCCAACCGGGCAGGTGTTGGAATGGCACTGGCGGACCATGATGCATCCCATCGCCACCAGCGAAGCGGTTCCCAGCCCGAATTCCTCCGCGCCCAGCAACGCCGCCGTGACCACGTCGCGACCGGTCTTGATGCCGCCGTCGACGCGCAGGCGCACCCGGTGTCTCAGCTTGTTGAGCGTCAGCACCTGGTGCACTTCCGCCAGGCCGATTTCCCAGGGCAGGCCGGCATATTTGATCGAGGTCTGCGGCGAAGCGCCGGTGCCGCCCGAATGCCCGGAGATCAGGATCACGTCCGCATGCGCCTTGGCGACGCCGGCGGCGATGGTGCCGATGCCCGACCGCGCCACCAGCTTGACGCAGACCGTGGCGTCCGGGTTGATCTGCTTCAGGTCGTAGATCAGCTGCGCCAGGTCTTCGATGGAATAGATGTCATGGTGCGGCGGCGGGCTGATCAGGGTGACGCCTTCGGTGGAATGGCGCAGCTTGGCGATCATCTTGGAGACCTTGAAGCCGGGAAGCTGGCCGCCCTCTCCGGGCTTGGCCCCCTGGGCCATCTTGATCTCGATTTCCTTGCAGTTGTTCAGGTAGTTCGCGGTGACGCCGAAGCGGCCGGACGCGACCTGCTTGATCGCCGAGGATGCGTTGTCGCCGTTTTCCTTGGGCTTGAAGCGCGCCGGGTCCTCGCCGCCTTCGCCGGAATCCGACTTGGCGCCGATCCGGTTCATCGCAATCGACAGGGTCTCGTGCGCTTCGGGGCTGAGCGCGCCCAGCGAAATGCCCGGCGCCACCAGGCGCTTTCTCAGTTCGGTGATCGATTCGACTTCGTCGAACGGAACGCCTTTGTCCGGCTGGTCGAAATCCAAGAGGTCCCTGAGATTGATCGGCGGCATCTCCTGCACGCCTTCGGCAAAGCGCCGGTAGGTGGCGAAGCTGTCGGTTTCCACTGCCGTTTGCAGCATGTGGATCTGGTTGGCTCCCCAGGCGTGCGCTTCGCCGCCGCGGCGATAGCGATAGAACCCGCCGACCGGCAGCGCGAGAACGTCCTCGGCATAGGCCGCGGCATGCTGCTCGGCGACCTTGTGCTGGATCCCGTTCAGGCCGATGCCCGAGATCCGGCTGGGCAGGCCCGGCAGGAATTCCGCGCACAGCGCGCGGCTCAATCCCACCGCTTCGAAATTGTAGCCGCCACGATAGGAACTGATGACCGAGATGCCCATCTTGGACATCACCTTCAACAGCCCGTCGCCCAACGCCTTCTTGTAGCGCCTGAGCGCCGTATCAAGGTCCAGATCGCCGGCCAGGCCGCGGCGATGCCGGTCGACGATGGCGGCCTGCGCCAGGTAGGGGTTGACGGTGGTCGCCCCGACCCCGATCAGGACCGCCATATAGTGCACGTCCAGGCCTTCCGAAGTGCGGACGTTGACCGATGCGAAGGTGCGCAGCTCGGACCTGATCAGATGCGCATTGACCGCGCCCGTCGCCAGGATGATCGGTATAGGCGCCTTGTCCGCGTCGACCAATTCGTCGGTCAGGATGACGTGCTTGTGCCCTTCGCGCACCGCATCCTCGGCCTGCTGCTGGATCGCGTACAGCGCCTCGCGCAGCGCATTGGGTCCGTCCGCGGGCCGGAAGGTGCAGTCAATCTCGATCGCCGACTCGCCCAGCGCCCGGCGCAGGGCCACGTACTCGCCGGTCAGCAGAACCGGCGATTCCAGCTGGATGATCTGCATCTGGCTCTCATCCTCTTCCAGGATGTTGCCCAGATTGCCCAGCCGGGTGGTCAGGCTCATGACCCGGCGTTCGCGCAGCGAGTCGATCGGCGGGTTGGTGACCTGCGAGAAGTTCTGCCGGAAGAAATGGTGCAGGCCGCGATACTTGTCGGACAGGACCGCCAGGGGCGTGTCGTCGCCCATCGAGCCGGTCGCTTCCTTGCCGCCCTCCATCATCGGCTGCAGGATCAGTTCAAGATCCTCCATGCTCCAACCGACGCAGACCTGCGCGCGGCGCAAGGCGTCCTTGTCGATCGGCGCCGGATCCAGCGGCGCGTTCAGCAGAAGATCGTCCATGGTGGTGATCTTCCGGCACCACTCGCCGAACGGACTCAGCGACGAGACGTGGTCCTTCAGTTCGCGGTCGTGGAACAGGCGGCCTTCGCGCAGATCGACCCCGATCATTTCGCCGGGCCCGATCCGACCCTTTTCGACTGCGGCGGTCTCGTCGATCTTGACCATGCCGGTTTCCGATCCGACGATCAGCAGGCCGTCTCCCGTCACCGTGTAGCGCATCGGCCGAAGGCCGTTGCGGTCCATCCCGGCCAGGACCCAGCGACCGCCATAGGCGCAGATCGCGGCCGGACCGTCCCAAGGCTCCATGACTCCGTTGGCATAGGCGTAGAAGTCCCGGTGCGGGCGCGGGACCGCATCCGACTGCTCCCACGCCTCGGGGATCAACAGCGACTTGACCTCCGGCAATTCGCGCTCGGTGCGGACCAGCACCTCGAAGACCGCGTCCAGCGCCGCGGAATCAGAGCTGCCCTGTTGGACGATCGGCTTCAGATCCTCGATGGAGTCGCCGAAGGCCGGATCGTCCATCCGGGTCTCGTGGCTCTTCATCCAATTGACGTTGCCCAACAGCGTGTTGATCTCGCCGTTATGGGCCAGCACCCGGAACGGCTGGGCCAGCGACCAGGTCGGAAACGTGTTGGTCGAATAGCGCTGGTGATAGATCGCGAAGTTCGAGACGAACAGTTCGTCCAACAGGTCGGGATAGAAGGCGGTGAGCTGTTCGGCCAGAAACAGGCCTTTGTAGATCACCGACCGGCAGGACAAGGAACAGATATAGAAATCCGTCACGTTCTCGGCCTGGACCGCCTTTTCGATGCGCCGCCGGATGATGAAGAGGTCCTTCTCGAACTGCTTGTCGCCTTCGGCGCGGCGGTTCTCGACCATGATCTGCTCGATCTCGGGACGCGTGGCGTTCGCCTTTTCGCCGATCACGGCCGTGTTTACGGGCACCTGGCGCCAGCCGTAGATGCCGTGGCCGAAGCGCAGAACTTCGGTCTCGACGATCTGCCGGCACCGCTCCTGGGCGGCCAGGTCGGTGCGGGGCAGGAACATCATCCCGACCGCCAGACGCCCCGCGCCCGGCTCGTGGCCGATCCATCGGATGTGTTCCTTGAAGAAGGCCTGGGGGATCTGCACATGGATGCCGGCGCCGTCGCCGGTCTTTCCGTCGGCATCGACAGCGCCGCGATGCCACAGCGCCTTCAGCGCGGCGATGCCGGCCTCCACAACCTCGCGGCGCGGCTTTCCGTCGATCGCCGCCACCATGCCGACGCCGCAGGCAGACGTCTCGTGCTCGGGCCGATAAAGACCGTGCCGCTCAAGCCGTGCGGCGGCGCGCCGGTAGTCGCGTACGAAGTCCTGTGCGTCCATGATCTCTGGCCCTCGTCCCGTCATTCCGCCGCCGCCACTTCGGCGGCCGCCGCGGTCTTCATCTGGATGTATCGATGAATCGATTCGGCGGCGTCACGGCCGTCGCGGATCGCCCAAACCACCAGCGATGCGCCGCGCACGATATCGCCCGCGGCGAAGACGCCGCTCATCTCGGTCATCGCCGTGGCGTGATTGACCTTCACGGTGCCCCAGCGGGTCACCGGCAGATCCGGTTGCTCGAACAGCGTCGGCAGATCTTCCGGATCGAACCCGAGGGCCTTGATCACCACATCGGCCGGAATGACATGCGCGGATCCTTCGATCGGCTGTGGCGACCGGCGCCCGCTTGCGTCAGGCACGCCCAGGCGCATCTTCACGGTCCGCACGCCGTCGACCGTGCCGTCGCCGACGAACGCCTCCGGCGCGGAAAGCCAGACGAACTCGACGCCTTCCTCTTCGGCGTTGGCGACCTCGCGGGCCGAGCCGGGCATATTGGCGCGGTCGCGTC
>Ga0056115_1000087_pt1 | contig 51055 bp, 45 predicted proteins | sample WorMetOlspDAHAB1_FD_77007 | JGI IMG/M metagenome (GOLD analysis project Ga0056115, IMG submission 77007) | Marine gutless worms symbiont microbial communities from Max Planck institute for Marine Microbiology, Germany - Olavius sp. DAHAB.1 ...
ATTCTATGCGCGGGTTTTGCCGGCGATCAATTTCGAGAACCGCCAGTGCGGCTTCAGAGCGGCGAAGGAGGCGATGGTCGAAGGCGGGGTTATCGCATCGGCTTTTTGCCGTCACCCGATCCCGCCCCTACACCCGGACACCCGCGCCGCGCTGATCGATGTGATCACGCCGCTGGATCCGGTTGTTCTCAGCTGGGGACGGTAATCGCCGGCATGGAGCCGGCGCGCCGGCGCGGTGTATAATAAGGTGTCTCGGGTTCCGTGCGCGGGCCCCGGGATAGGGCTCGGGAGGGAAATATGACCGGAAACGGAAGCTCCGAGTGTTGCGGTCCCGGCTACGCCTCACCGGCCGAGGCGATGAAGGCGCCGCGCGAAAAGCTGCTCTACACGGTCGCGCTTTACATCGGTACGGGCATTCAGAAGCCGGACTATCTGGCGACGATCGATGCGGATCCGGAAAGCCCGACCTATTCCCAGGTCATCAGCCGGTTGGAGATGCCGGGCATCGGCGACGAGTTGCACCACATGGGTTGGAACGCCTGCTCGTCCTGTCATCACGACCCGACAAAGGAGCGGCGCTACCTGATCGTGCCCGGGGTGCGCAGTTCCAACATTCATATCGTCGACTGCGCCACCGACCCCAGAAAGCCCCGCTTGCACAAGGTGATCGACGGGGCCGAGATCAAGGAAAAGACAGATCTTTCCGCCCCGCATACGGTGCATTGCCTCGGATCGGACATCATCATCTCCATGCTGGGCAACGCCAAGGGCGAGGCGCCGGGCGGTTTCCTGCACCTTGACGAGAATCTCCAGATTGTCGGACGCTGGGAGACCGACTTGGCCGGCATGAAATTCAATTACGACTTCTGGTACCAGCCGCGGCACAACGTGATGGTCTCCAGCGAATGGGCCGCGCCGAACACGTTCATGCCCGGGTTCGACCTGGAAGAGGTCGGGCTTTTGAAGTATGGCCGGGAGATCCACTTCTGGAACTTCGAAGAAAAGCGGGTCGAGAACTCGGTCTATCTGGGCGAGGACGGTCTGGTGCCGTTGGAGGTCCGTTTTCACCACGACCCGGACTCTAGCCACGGCTTCGTCGGCGCCGCACTCTCGTCGAACGTGATCCACTGGTACAAGCAGGACGGTAACTGGATCGTCGAGAAGATCATCGACGTGGAGAACCAGCGGCATCCGGAATGGCCGATCCCGGTGCCCGGGCTGATCAGCGTGATCCTGCTGTCGATGGACGACCGGTTCCTTTATTTTTCCAACTGGCTGCACGGGGATCTGCGCCAGTACGACATTTCCGAACCGTCGAACCCCAGGCTGACCGGCCAGGTCTGGATGGGCGGCCTGTTGGGCAAGGCGCCCGACGTGAACGGCCATAAGATTACGGGAGGGCCGCAGATGATCCAGCTATCGCTGGACGGCAAGCGGCTCTATGTGACGACGTCGTTGTTTTCGACCTGGGACAACCAGTTCTATCCCGAGATCCGGCACAATGGCGGCTGCATGCTGATGGTCGATTGCGACACCGACCGCGGCGGCATGGCGATCAACCCCGACTTCTTCGTCGACTTCGGCAAGGAGCCCAACGGGCCGGCGCGCTGCCATGAGACGCGCTATCCGGGTGGCGACTGCACGTCGGACATCTGGATTTAGGTCCGGATGACAAAACCGGATGACAGGAATCCGGACGGCCGGGAAACCGAGCGTTTTGCGATCACGCTTGCCAACCTGGACGGCCGGACCGTCATCGTCGACGGGGATACGCCGCTTTTGGAGACCCTGGAAGACCAGGGCGTCTCGCTGCCTTACGGCTGCCGGTACGGCGGGTGCATCTCGTGCGCGGCCAAGCTGCTGGACGGCGCGGTCGACCAGAGCGCCGGCGTCGCGCTCAACGGTCGCCAGATCCGCGACGGCTATGTGCTGCTGTGCGTGGCGCTGCCGCAATCCGACTGCACGCTGGATGTGGGCGTGGACAGTCACGACAAGCTCTACCGCAATCCGTTCCAGACCCCGCTTCGGCTGGACGAATTGAAGCCGTCCGGCGGGTCCGAACCGAACCCTGTGAAAGACACGCCATGAATCACGATCAAGACTACCCGCCCGATTACCTGGCCGGGATCCTGAAAGAGGTGAAAACGATCGCCATGGTCGGCGCCAGTTCGGACCCGACGCGGTTCAGCTATGGCGTGCTGCGGGTCTTGCACGAAACGGGCTACGACATGATCCCGGTCAATCCCAGGGAGGCCGGGATCGAGATCCGCGGATTGGAATGCAAGGAGTCGTTGGCTTCGATCGATCGGCCGGTGGATATGGTGCAGATCTTCCGGACGTCAGAGGCCGCATACGAGGTCACGAAAGAGGCGATCGACATCGGCGCCAAGGTGGTTTGGATGCAGATCGGCGTGCGCAACGACGAGGCGGCGCGTCTGGCGGAGGAAGCCGGCCTGAAGGTGGTGATGAACCGGTGTCCGAAGATCGAACTGTTCCGGCCGTTCTGGAAGCCGAAGCTCAACCAGGAGATCTGAGGACGCGCGGTTTAGCCGGTCACGGCAGCATCTCGAAAGCGTCCCGGAAGAAGCCCTCGCCGCCGAAGTTGCCTGACTTGAGCGCCAGCGCAAGCGGCCGTTCGCCGAGGGATTCCGTCCAGGGCACACCGGGGGCGATCTCCGGGCCGATGCGCAGGGTGCGCACGCCCAGGCTGGAAACCACCGCGCCGGAGGTCTCTCCGCCTGCAACCACCAACCGGGTGAAGCCGCGCCCGACCAGGCTGTCCGCGATCCTGCTGAACGCGTTTTCCACCATCTGACCGGCCCGCTCCACGCCATGGCGGGCCTGGACCCGGGCCACCTCCTCGGGGTCGGCGGAGGCGTAGATCAGGACGGGCGCGTCGGGCGGCTGGTCCAACGCCCAGGCAATGGCCGCTTCGATTTCGTCGTTTCCTTCCGCCAGCCTGTCCGGGTCGAGCTTTCGATTTGGAAACCGGTCTTTCACGGCGGCGATCTGCGCCCGGGTTGCCGCGGAACAGCTGCCGGCAAGGATCAGCTTTCGACCGGCGACCGATGGCAAGTCTGGGGCAGATGCCGCCGACAGCGTTCCGTCCTTCCGGAAGTTCTCCGGCAGGCCCGTGCCCACACCGGACCCGCCGGTGACCAGAGGGTGATCGAAGGCCGCCTGTCCGATTTGGCGCAGGTCCGCGTCTGTCAGGGCGTCGACGACGCCGTACCGCTTGCCATCGGCTTTCAGCGTGGCGATCTGCGACCTGATTTCTTCCGCGCCCGAACGGACCGCCAGCAGGGGAACCAGCCCTGCCCTGTGGCGGCTCTGAGCTTCCATCAGCCGGATCAGGCTGGCGTCGCGCATCGGGGTCAGGGGGTGGTCCCGCATCGACGATTCCGACAGCAAGACGTCGCCGACAAAGAGATAGCCGTTGTAGATCGTCCGCCCGTTTTCCGGGAAGGCCGGGCAGATCAGGGCGAAGTCGTCATCCAGCGCGTCCAACAGCGCGTCTGCCACCGGGCCGATATTGCCTTGCGCCGTGGAATCGAAGGTCGAGCAGTACTTGAAGAAAATCTGCCTGGCGCCTGCCTGTTGAAGCCACCCAAGCGCGGCCCGCGACTGACCGACGGCCTCCTCCACCGGTGCGGTCCTGGATTTAAGCGCCACGACGACCGCCTCGGCGTCGCCGGTATCCGTCTGCCCGTCCGGCACGCCGATGACCTGGCAGACCCGGACGCCCTCCTTGACCCACGTGTTCGCAAGGTCGGTTGCGCCGGTGAAGTCGTCGGCGATCGCGCCAAGAACCACGCTCATGCCGCCTGCCTTTGATCGGCCAGTTGCGCCAGGACTTCTTCGGTCACTGCCCGGGTGCCCATGTCGCCGCCGAACTCCATGGGGCGGATCCGTTCTGCGGAAAAGCCGTTCTCGACCGCCCGGTCTATGAGCTGGGCCGCCCGTCCATAGCGGGCGTCGCCGGATCTCTCGGCCAGGTAATCCAGCATCAGCGCGCCGCTCAGAATGGCCGCCAACGGATTCGCCATGTCCTGGCCCATGATGTCCGGCGCGCTGCCATGGGCCGGCTGGAACAGGCCGTTCTCGTCGCCGATTTCGGCGCAGGCGGCCATGCCCATGCCGCCGACCAGCCCGCCGGCCAGATCCGACAGGATATCGCCGAACATGTTCTCCATCACCAGCACGTCGCATTCCCAGGGATGCCGAATCAGGTTCAACGCCTGGGCGTCCACGTAAGCATAGGCGGTCTCGATATCCGGATAGCTGGCGGCGACCTCGTCGAAGATCTTTCTGAAGAAGGCCATCGACGCGAAAACGTTCGCCTTGTCGACGCAGGTGAGCCGCCCCGGTTTGCCGCGCGCTTTGCGTTTCTGTGCCAGCTTGAACCCGAAATGATGCAGCTTCTGGGTGGTGGCGCGGGTGATCCGCAACGTGTCCCGCACCTCGGTATCGTCGATGATCTGGCCGCGGCCGTGCGCGGCGGCGGAATAGAACAGCCCTTCGGTCGACTCGCGCAGGATTACCAGATCGATGTCCGCCGCCCGCGGATCGGCCAGGCGCTGGGGCGCGTTGGGATAGGCCTTGACCGGCCGCACCCCCGCATACAGCCCGAACCGGTCCCGCAAGCGCAGATGCGGGGAGATTTCGGTCCCGTCCGCATGCCGGATCGACGGCAATCCGATCGCACCGAGAAAGATGGCGTCGGCTTCGCCTGCGCGCTCTTCCCCGCTCGGCTCGATATCCATTCCGGTCCTCTCGAAATAGCCGGCGCCTGCCTGGATTTCCTCATAGGCCAGGCCCGGCGCATCGGCGCATTCCAGGGCCGCGTCGACGACCTGGACGGCTGCTTCGGATACGTCGACGCCGATCCCGTCGCCCTTGATCAGAGCTATTCTCATCTATCGCCTCATATTTTCCCTCGCAGGGAGCAGCCTCCGCCGCGACGTATAATGTATACATTAATTCCGGGGCGGACGTAGGGAAAAAGTCCGGGTGGCAGGCTGCATGCCTTACGCGATTGCAGTTCTCGCAGCACCTGCCGGTCGCGCCCGCATCCCGGCTCCTATACTGTTCCGCCAACGCCAGACCGGCGCGGTAGAGATGTCCTCTCCGCGGCGCAGGGCGGTCCGCTGACGGAGACGCGCTCACATGGCTCTGCCGCCCATTCAGTCGACACCCAGGCACGATGCCTACGACGTGGTCATCGTGGGCGGCGCGATGCTTGGATCGTCCGTCGCCTGGTTCCTGTCCAGCAACCCTGATTTCAACGGGCGCGTGCTGGTCGTCGAGAAGGACCCGACCTACGAACACGCCGCCACGGCGCACACTAATTCCTGTATGCGCCAGCAGTTCTCGACGGAAACCAACATCAGGATCTCGCAGTTCGCCGCCGACTATGTGAAGAACTTCAGGGACTATATGGGCGGCGATCCGGAAGTGCCGGAACTGCCGTTCCAAAGTTACGGCTACATGTATCTCGCCGACACAGAAGCGTTCGCATCGGTGTTGCGGGAGAACCAGAAGATTCAGCGGGCCTGCGGCGCCGGGACGAAGATCATGACTCCCGACGAAATCGCCGCGGCCTATCCCTTCTACAATCTCGACGGGATTGTGCTCGGCAGCCACAACAAGGTCGACGAGGGATATTTCGACGGCCATACCCTGTTCGACTGGTGGCGCCGGAAGGCGCGCCGGAACGGGGTCGAGTATCTGACCAACGAAGTGGTGTCGATCGGGCGGTCCGGAAGCAGGATCGAGAGCGTCACGCTGAAGTCCGGCGAAAAGATCGCCGTCGGATATGCCGTCAACGCATCGGGCACCCGCGGTCCGGTGACGGCCCGGATGGCCGGCATCGAACTTCCGATCGAACCGCGCCGCCGCTACACCTTCGTCTTCGACGCGGCGGAACCGCTTGACCGCGATCTGCCGCTGACGATCGATCCGTCCGGCGTCCATGTGCGCACCGACGGCGCCTATTACATGTGCGGCTGTCCGCCTGATGTGGACACGGCGGTCGGTGTCGACGATTTTCATTTCGATCACGGGATCTGGGAGGAGAAGGTCTGGCCCGCGCTGGCGACGCGCATTCCCCGGTTCGAGCGGATCAAACTCGTCAACTGGTGGGTCGGCCATTACGACTTCAACACTCTCGACCAGAACGCGATCGTCGGGCCCCACCCGGACGTCGCGAATTTCGTGTTCGTCAACGGCTTTTCGGGGCACGGCTTTCAGCAGTCGCCCGCGATGGGGCGCGGCGTGGCCGAAGTGATCGTCTATGGCGAATACCGCGCGCTTGACCTTAGCCCGCTGGGCTATGAACGCATCGCGCGCGGCGAACCGTTCCTTGAAAGTGCCGTCATCTAGGAGGCCAATTCACATGAAGAAGATCGTCCTCACCGGCGCGGCCGGCAGGCTTGGCTCGTATCTGCGCGAGCCTCTGACCCGGCTGGCCGAAGAACTCACCTCGACGGATATCGTCGGGGACATTGGAACGCTCTATCCGGGCGAGACCTATGTCGGCGCCGACCTCGCCGACTTCGGCGCCATGAACGAGATCATCAAGGACGCCGATATGGTCGTCCATTTCGGCGCCATCGTCGACGAAGGCCCGTTCGAAGAGCTGCTGGGGCCCAACTTCATCGGCGCCTACAATGTCTGGGAGGCGGCCTATCGGGGCGGCGCCAGGCGGGTGGTGTATGCCAGTTCCATCCACGCGGTGGGCATGTACCCCAAAACAGAGCATGTCGGCGTCGATGTGCCCCACCGGCCCGACACTTTCTACGGCCTGGCCAAGTGTTTTGCCGAGGATCTCGGCCGGATGTACTGGGAAAAGCGCGGCCTGGAAGCGGTCTGCCTGCGTATCCTGTCCTGCGCCCAGGTCACGAACGCGCGGGCCCTGGGCACCTGGCTCAGTTACGACGATCTGATTCAACTCGTCGAACGGTCAATTGATACGCCGGTGACGGAATTCACGATCGTCTACGGCGTCTCCAACAACGACCGGGCGCCGGTGGACAACGCGGCCGCCAGCTTTCTTGGCTACCGACCGAAGGACAATGCCGAGCAATTCGCGAAGGAGATCTTGGCGGCCGAGCCGCCGCAGGACCCGCAGGACCTGGCGCACAGCCGCCACGGCGGGCCCTTCGCCTCCACTCCATTGGGGCAGGGCGTCACGGCCTCCATGAACATCGTCGACGACAGGAAGGAGACCTAAGCGGGCCCGTTGGCCTGCACGCGTGACAGAAATGCTCCGCTGTCAATCATGATTGACGCTCGGCTGGTCGGACAGAAAGTCCTGAAGGTCTGGCGGCGAAGACGAACCTAAACCTTGCGGCGAGGTCGCAACTGCGTCTGACATACCTTTGCGATATCCCGGCCAGAGTTCTAGCGGTTCGATGCCGAAACCGGAACCGTTCCGCCGACCGCCTCTTCATATAACCTTTCGAACCGGGCAACGATGTCCGGCAATGTGAAGTTCTCGACGATTCTCTGGCGGGCGGCTTCGCCCAATTCCTGAAGCCTTGAACGATCCATCTGCGCCAACTCCGTCCAGGCGTTGGCCAGGGCTGTTGGTTGCGTCGGCGGAACCACACGGCCCGTTTCCTTGACGATCTTGGCCGCATCGCCAACGTCGGTGACAACACAAGGGACGCCGCAGGACATGGCCTCGCCCACGACGTTCGGAAACCCCTCGCCCGAATCGGAAGTAAGCGAGAACACATCAAACGCTTGCAAGATCCTCGGAATGTCGGTTCTTTCTTCGAGCAACAGCACCTTGCCCTGCAACCCGCAGGCATTGATGCTGGCCCTCACCGGACTGCTTTCGCCGGCAAGTCCGCGGCCGACCAGCACGAAGCGAGAACCTGGATGGTCTTCGGCATGCAGTTTTGCCGCTCGCAAAAATGTCTCGTGGTCCTTCTGGGGATCGTAACGGGCCACCATTCCAACGACGAAGGCGTCTGCAGCAAGCCCAAGTTCCTGGCGAACTTGCACCCCAGCAGAGCGGTCGGGACGAAACCTCTCCGTATCAAATCCATTCGGTATCAGGACCCATCTCTTCGGACGGTAACCGATCGCTTCATGTGAGATTTGGCCCGCCGTGGAATTGGAAATGGCGGCCACCGGCAGACGGGACAAGTACGGTAGAACCGCCAGAACCGCGCGCGACGCCAGACCGTAATTTCGGATGTTAACGTTGGAGCATCTGATGTTCCAGATTGCCGGAACGCCGGAAAGCTTGGCGGCGATGCCTCCTGCCAAGTCGCCATGGTACAGCCAGGTTTGGACGATATCGGGCTGCAGTTTTCTGATCTGGCGGCACAGTGCAAGGACGGCTTTCGGCGCCTGAACCGGAGAGTTGAGCCCAAGGCTGGTCAGGCTCGCGCACATCGGCTCGATCTCCTGCCACAGCCCGCCGCCGGGCATCAAAGCGGTTACGTGGTTTTCAAACCTTGCCCCATCCATTTGCGACAGCAATTTGGCCAGCATCGTTTCGGCGCCACCGCGTTGAAGGCCAGTTATGATATGCAAAACTCGGATCACTAGTGCACCAATGAAAACCCTGACGGTTCAACGACCATCCGCCTACGCCCAATCAGTTCTCTTTTCGACGAGTCTAACGAGAGATAACAAGCGGTCTAGTGTTGTCACCCATCTCTCTGGCGAGAAATGTGCTGGGTTGCATGCCGGCACTAAATCCAATAGCGGATATGGGCGAGAACGGCTAGGTCGCTTCTCGTCATACCATTCCTAATTCCGCAAGGTCCTTCTCGAACCCCAGATGGGTTTTTCCCAAGGCAGCAATCCGCGCAAGGTTGCAGATGCGCCCTTGGTCGCGAGTCATAACGCAAATCCATCAGAACCGCCCAGAACGAAGACCGCCGGCATGAGAAGCACACTCTCTCCATCCAGGTCGGAGCGCCTCACAAGCGGCAATGATCAGCCGGAAGACGCCCTCTGGCTGTTGCGCTAGCGAAGCGCGCTCACCTTGACGTTCAGACCGTGAACGTGCTACGGGAATTCGGGCGAGATTGATGGGTGAGGCGATTCACCCGTCGTGCGGTAGCCGTGGTGCGGAGTGCCCTTCCGGCAGCAACCACGATAACAAAAACATTGAAAATCAATATGTTAAATCGGCACCCGCGATGACGACGGGAATGTCGCGGCAACAGCGGTGGCCGTGTATTGAATTGAGCGCGGCCGCGCTGGACCTCCTCCTATCATGAATATCCTGGTCGTATATCGCCTGATGAGCGCATTTGAAGGCGCCTTGGCGTTGGGGCGATGGGAGCCCGCGGGCGCTCCTGCCGCCGCGCGACTGATCGAGGCATTGGATCGTTCTCCACACGGACTGGATCTTGTGCTGTATCCGTCCCTACGAGGCCGGCGACGTGTGTGGAGCGACAGCGTTCGCCCGGAGGGCTTGGCGGCGACCATCCGGGTTCCTGCGTTCCGTGTTATCGGCCTGCTTCCTACGCGGCTGTCCGGCTTTTTGTATCCGATCGTCTTGGGCGTCTATTCCCTTTTGTGCGCCTGGAAATGTCGCCCGGACGTGTTCTACACGGATCGAGGCAATATCCTTGGTGCGGCGCTTGTGGCTCGTCTTACCGCAGTCCCGGTGGTTGTGAGGCTGTTGGGCGTTGCGTCAAAACCAAGCCTGTTTGACCAGAACGCGCGGAGAAGCCTGTCTGCAGCGATCGAGCGCTGGGCGTTCAGGGCGCCTATAGCTCTGGCGCTGTGTTCCCGCGATGGCTCCGATGCAAGACGCTTCCTTACGATGGCGCTGCGGCCCGATGTTCCTCGGATTATTCGGTTGAACGGTCTGATCCGAGGACCGCGTGCGACGCCTCGCGTACATGGGATGCCTTTGCGGGTTGTGTTGCTGTCGCGACTGGAGCCGGGAAAGGGGCTGGAGGCGCTTTTCGATGTGCTGATCGGCGCGGATGCGGGCCTGTTATCGAAGATTACGCTGACGATCGTTGGCGGCGGGACGCTCGAAGAACCGCTTCGCCGCAAAGTGGCAGAAGCGGGCGTCGACAAGACCATACGTTTTCAGGGAAGCACACCGCATAGCAAGGTGCCCGCCTTGCTCGCAGAGAACGACGTATACATCTCTTTGAACGAGATCGCGCAAATTACCAATTCCAACCTGGAAGCGGCGGGAGCGGGGCTCTGTTTGCTGTTGTCGGACACGTGCATTGGCGATGATGCCGATGCGCGCTCGCTATTTGACTCCGACGCTGCGATCTGGATTCGGCGAGACGAATTAGGCCCGGCCTTGCAGCGGCACCTGAGCCGTCTGTGCGACGACAGCAAGGAACTTGAACGGCGCAAGGCTGCGTCGGCTCGTGTCTCGGAATCCATTGGGACCTGGGACGACCGGATTGACTGGGAACTGCGTCTGCTTGAGGCGTTGGCGGCCCGCAGCTTCGAACCCAGCCGTTGGGGCGCCTGGCAAGTCGCATGACAGACGCACCCAGTCGCCCCTTTGCCGGAGGAGGACTGCGAGTCTGCCTCGCGACATCGAGCTTTCTGCCGGCCAAAGGCGGCGCTGAAATCGGCCTGCACAATATCGCCTGCCGGCTTAAGGCAAACGGCCACGAGCCCGTGGTGGTCACATCCTACAGGCATGCCAGAGCGTTGCGGCGACAGAGTATCCGGTTGCCATACCCTGTCGTTTCGTTGCCGCCGCGCCTCTTGACGTGGCGCGAAAGGCATCCGGCTTTGGGCCGCAAGGTCGTCAATCAAGTGTTCGGATGGCTGCAGGCGCGCTATCGGTTTGACGTGTGGCATGCCACCTTCGGCTACCCGATCGGTGCCTCGGTGGTGGAGTTTTGCCGTCAAAACAACCTCGCTCATCTGGTTCGGTGCCCGGGTCAGGACATCCAGGTGATGCCGGAGATCGGCTACGGAATGCGATTGGATCCCAAAGTCGATAAAGAAATGCGACATTGGTTGCCAAAAGCAGACCGGCTGGTTGCGACAACGCAGACCGTAGCAGACGAGTACCGAGCCATTGGAGCGAGCGCGGAACGCATCGCCTCCATTCCCAACGGCGTCGACGTGAGGCGGTTCCGGACACACAGCCCGCCCGATGACATCCGAAGCACACTTGGATTGCCTTCCGACGCGTTTGTATTCCTCGCGCTTGGGCGAAATCATCCGAAGAAGAATTTCGTGGGCGCCATCGAAGCGGCGGCTTCGTTGGCCAAGAAGACTGAGCGACCGTTCCGGATGTTGATTGCTGGAAGTGGCGTTCGCGCCTTAGAGAGTGACGTCGCGCGAATGCGTGCGGCGAGCCATGTCACTCTTTGCGATACGTCCGGTCACGTGGCCGGAACCGAATTCCAGGCGCCGGACGACGGTATCCTGGACATCTACGCGACCGCGGACTGTTTTGTCATGCCGTCCCTGATCGAGTCGTTCGGCATCGTTCTGATTGAGGCCATGGCTGCCGGACTGCCGGTGATTGCGAACGACAGCCCTGGTTGTCGCGATGTCGTGGACGATGGCCGCACGGGCATTTGCTATTCTGGGGATGCCGCGGGGCTGACCGAGGCCATGCATCGTCTGCTGGTTGATGACAATCTGCAGCAAAGACTGTCCGAGCAAGGATCGGAAGTCGCGGACTCCTATGACTGGGGTCTGGTGGTGGACCGATATCTACAGGTCTATGCCGAAGTGATCGCGGAACGGCACGGCCGCGCCTCCGCCGTGGCGGAAGCCGAGCGCGATTTCCCCGCAGCGGTCGGTGGCTAGACGCGCATGTGTGGGTTAGCTGGATCATTCGGGCACATGGCCCCAAGCGACGGCGCAATCCGTGCCACGCTGGGGCGGTTGAATCATCGAGGTCCGGACGCGGCAGGGCATGTGTCGCGCGCCGTAGGCGGATACCAGGCGCATCTGTTGCACACACGTCTGGCCATCATCGATTTAGACGAGCGGGCGAACCAGCCATTCGTGCGTGACGATGTCGTTTTGGCGTTCAACGGCGAGATCTACAACTACCTCGAGATAGCCCGAGAGCTCAGTGCTATGGGTGTCGCGCTGACGACAAGATCGGATACAGAGGTTCTTCTGGAGGCATACCGGCACTGGGGGCTCGGTGCGCTTGACCGGTTGGAAGGAATGTGGGCATTCGCCCTTCTCGATATTGCCCGTGGAGAGCTCATTCTCTGCCGCGACCGGTTTGGCGAGAAGCCGCTGTTCGTAAGGCGGATCGGCGACACCACTTTCTTCGGTTCGGAACCGAAGGCCATAGAATCGCTCAGCGAGCGGCCGCTGGATGTGAATGTGGGTCAGGTCGGGCGTTACCTGGTCAACGGTTTCCGCAGCCTTTTCAAGACCGCGGAAACCTTCTTCGCGGACCTTGAGGAGATTCCTCCGGCTACGGCGCGGATCATCAAGGCGAATGGCACAACTGAGCAGCTGACGTATTGGAAGCTCACGCACGCGCCGGTGCAGATGACGGCTGCCGATGCGGTGTCCGGCGTTCGGGAGCGCCTTGAAGCTTCGGTCAATCTGCGCATGCGCGCCGATGTTCCATTGGCGTTCTGTTTGAGCGGTGGCATTGACTCAACGGCACTGGTCTCGCTCGCCGCGCAGAGGGCGAAAGCCCCGATAAGCACATTCTCCGTCATCGACGGTGATGAGCGCTATGACGAAAGTGCAAATATCGCCCAAACCGTCGACGCGCTGGGCTGCGATCACGTTGCAGTTCGTACGTCGACAGAGGGTTTCTTCGACCGGATGACGATGTTGGTCCGGCACAATGACGCGCCGGTTCCGACGATTTCCTACTATGTGCACAGCTTTTTGAGCGAAGCGATCAGCAAGAGCGGCTTTCGGGTGGCCGTTTCAGGGACCGGTGCGGACGAGCTGTTCACAGGGTATTACGACCACTATTCACTATGGCTGGCAGACCGCGCCGATAAGCCGGGGGCCGAAGCGCGCCTGGCGGAGTGGAAGCAGAGCTACGGCCGCTGGGTGAACAATCCGCTGTTGCAGGATCCATTGCTGTTCCGCGACCAGCCAGGATTTCGGGCGCATCTTTTCCAGAACAGGACCTTGTTCAACAATTACATGGTCGAGCCCGTCGATGAGGACTTTGCGGAGGTCCAGTACTGCGAGAACAATCTGCGCAACCGGATGTTGAACGAGCTTTCGCACGAAATCGTCCCCGTTATTCTGCGTGCGGACGACACGAACTCGATGCACTGGTCGGTTGAGAACCGTTCCCCTTTTCTTGACAGGGAACTGGCCGAGTTCGCCAATCGCATTCCGAACGAATTGCTGATCCGGGGCGGTTTGCCAAAGTGGCCATTGCGCGCTGCCGTCGAAGGCATCGTCCCGGAAGCCGTTCGCGCAGACACTCGCAAGCGCGGCTTCAATGCCAGCATCGATTCCCTGGTCGATCGATCGGATCCCGTTACCCGGGACCACTTGCTTGCCGACGGACCGATATTCGATCTGGTTCGCCGGGATGCGATCGAGGACTTCCTGTCGGCTGATCTCACCGACAACAGCTTCTCGAAGTTCCTGTTCTATTTCGTTTCGGCAAAGCTATTCCTGGAGAGCCGCCTGTCGGACGCCGGTCGAACGGCGGAGTTGCCTGCCGCAAGGGAGGCCGCTCTTTGACGACTGCTAGCCCTTATCCGAAAGTCACGGTCTACATTGTCAATCACAACTACGGACGATACCTGGACAAGGCAATCCGAAGCGTGCTCGATCAAACGTTCGAGGATTTCGAGCTGCTGATCATCGACAACGGCTCCACCGATGGGTCGCGCGAGATCATCGAACACTACATCCAGCACGATCGCATCCTGACAATCTTCCAGGAGAATATTGGTCTAAATCGGACAAACAACGTTGCTCTGGACCGATCGACAGGGCGCTACGTGATGCGCCTGGATGCGGACGATTATCTTCACGCCAATGCGTTGGAGATCTTGTCCGGTGTCCTGGACAGTCGCGCAGACGTTGGATTGGTGTTCCCGGACTATTTTCTGGTCGATCAGGATGGCCACCCGCTGCGCATGATCCAGCGGCATGACTTCGACGAAGTGACGCTTCTGGATCAGCCGGCGCATGGCGCCTGCACCATGATACGGCGGGAGTGCCTTGAGGCGCTGGAGGGCTACGACGAGTCCTATCACTGTCAGGATGGTTGGGACCTTTGGGTGCGCTTCATCCAGAGGTTCGGCGTAACCAACGTAAACCTACCGCTCTTCTATTATCGACAGCACGGGCAGAGCCTGACTCGCAACGAAGAACGCATTCTCTCGACCAGATCTCAGATCCTTGAGAAGACTGCTCGCACCAGATCGGACGGTGTCGACAGCGTCGCCGTCATCCCCATTCGCGGGCCGATGATCGATCCAACCTCAATGGCGCTGCGCCCGCTGGCGGGAAAGCCGCTGCTGGAGTGGACGATTGATGAAGCGCTGATTGCCCGACGGATTTCGCGGGTGATCGTGACCAGCTCGGATCCGGACATCCAAGCTCACGTTCAGAGACGTTATGGCGACCGCGTGATCTTCTTCCACCGCGACTGGCGCCTGGCGATGCTGGATATGCCGTTGGACGAGACGCTTACCCAGGTATTCAACGAAATGCCGGAAGAATGGAGGGTCTTCGACGCCGTAACATTGTTGTTCATTGAGTCGCCATTCCGGCGGGCGCGGTACATTGACGCCGCAGTGGATGCAATGGATGTTTTCGGCTCAAACCACGTGATCGGCGTGCGGCACCTAGCCGGGACTCTTCTGCGTCACCAAGGTGATGGCATGCTGCCGATTTCCAACACGGGTATTATCCATTCGGAAAGCAGGGAGTTATTCAAACCGGCGGGCGATCTGTTCGTCGTTCGTCGCGGCCAGTTCTTTCGCGATTTCTCAGACGACCGGCACATCGGACATGTGGAGGTCGATGAGGCTGCCAGCTTGCGAATCATCTCGGATTGGACCTGGCGTATGGCGGAACTCTATGCCAACGAAATCGAAGAGATGACGGAACGCCAGAAGGTGGCTGGTGAGTGAGATGGCACAAGCGACTCCGTTCACTTCTGTGCGTAATCCGGTCTTCTACATTGCCGAAATCGGCGGCAACCACGAAGGCGATTTCGACTATGCGGTCCGGCTTTGCGATTTGGCGATCGAATCGGGGGCAGACGCCGTCAAGTTTCAACTATACCGCGGCGACCACATCGTCAGCCCGTTCTCCAGCCCCGATCGCAACGCTCATTTCAAACGATTCGAACTCAGCCAAGCGCAGCATATCGAACTTGCCGAGCGGGTTCGGGAAGCGGGAAGGCATTACATGGCGTCGGTGTGGGACGTCGGTATGTTGGCCTGGATAGACCCCTATATCAGAATACATAAGGTAGGTTCCGGCGATTTGACCAACTACTTTATGCTCGAAACGCTGGCCAAAACCGGAAAGCCGATCATTCTTTCAACAGGCTTGTCATCATTGGACGAAGTTCGCAATGCAGTCAGTTTTATAGGATCGACTGACGCGGCGTATTTGGATGATCGCAAGCTCGCTCTGTTGCAGTGCACGTCGGCCTACCCAACACCGGACAACGCTGCCAATCTGCGCGTCATCACTACCCTGCAATCGGCTTTCGATGTGCCTGTCGGCTACTCGGATCATACGATCGGCCCTGACGCGGCGGAGCTTGCCTATTCGCTGGGCGCGCGGCTGATTGAAAAGCACTTCACGGATACGCGCGAGGGCAAGGCGTTTCGGGATCACAAGGTGTCGCTCACGTGCGACGAAGTAAGAGTGCTGATGGATCGGCTGCGGCGTGCCGAAGTCCTGCTTGGGTCTCCCGAAAAGACCCTGACCGAAGCAGAACGAGCGGTTGAGCACGAGGTTTCATTCCGTCGTTCCTTGCACGCTGCCCGGGCCATTGAGGCTGGGGAAGCTCTGACGCCAGACAACATCGAAGTCTTGCGGCCGGTCGCCGGCATTCCCGCCAACCGCTATTTCGAAGCTCTTGGTCGCAAGACGACGCGAGCGATCGAGGCCTTTGCGCCGATCGGTGAAGACGACCTCGAGCAGGAAAACCAAGCGTGACCGGGAACACGGGCCTCATTATCTTTTCGCGCCACGATTCTGTCCGGCTTCCGGGCAAGGCCCTGATGCCGATCGCCGGCCGCCCCCTCCTGGGACACGTGATCGATAGGACCAGGCTCGTCGCGACCAAGGCATTGGCCGTGGTAGCCACCTCGGACCGGCCGGAAGACGATGCGATCGCGGCGTTCGCTTCACAGGAGGGCGCAGCAGTCTTCCGCGGCGATCTGCGGGATGTGGCCGGCCGGGCGCTGGCTTGTTGTCGGGCCCACGGATTCGATCGTTTTGCCCGGATCTGTGGCGACCGTCCTTTCCTGGATCCCGGTTTGATCGACACGCTTTTGCAGCGTCAGATGGCTGAAGATCTCGACTTGGCCACGAACGTACAGCGCCGCACCTATCCCGCTGGCCTGGCCACGGAGATCGTGGCGACGCGGGCGCTGAAACACGTAATTGGGGCAACCGAAGACCCTGAAGACCGGGAGCATTTGACTAGGTACATCTATCGACAGTCCCAACGCTTCAGCATCTATAATTTGTCCTCGACCGATTTGGATTATTCGGACGTGAATCTCGCCTTGGATACGGAGCGGGATCTTCAGCGGTGCGCGTGGATTGCCGCGCAGGCAGAGAAATCGGAGTTGTTGGGTTGGCAAGACGCGGCAAGGATGGCAAGAGAATGGGACGCCCAAAGACACTCGAAAAGTTGACGCGCTTGGGCAAGCCATCTGCTGGATTGTTGCGACACAAGCGCTCCTTCTTCGAGGAGAACGATCGCCTCCTCGCCAAGAACCATCGCGATGGCGAACTTTACCGAAGTCAGTCCCGCCGCACGGAATGCAAGAACTGCCTTGCCGAACTTGGCAGCGGAGATTTTGTCAAACTGCAGATCGGTTATGTGGTTTGCGCATCATGTGGCCACCTGAACGGCTTGCACGAGGACAGTCCGGAATTCTGCCATGCTTTGTATGCGGATGACGCCGACGGCGGTTATGCAGCGACCTATCACGCATCAGACAAAGACGACTATTTTTCACGGATGCGCGACATTTATGTCCCAAAGTTGGAGTTTTTGGAGGAGTCCCTCACTCATGTTGGCGAGGCGCCGCACACGCTAAAGATCGCCGATGTTGGCGCAGGCAGCGGCCATTTCGTCGCTGCAATGATGGAGAGGGGATTCGACACGTGTTTCGGGATCGAGGTGTCCCGCACGCAGGTTGCGCTCGCTTCAGAAATGCTGGGCCCAGGCGCGGTCAGAGAAACTGCGCTCAGTGACTTGTATGAAGTCATCGAAACCGTGGATGCCGAAGTTTGTACAATGATCGGCGTCCTTGAGCATCTGACGGATCCAAGGCGCGCGTTGGAAGCGATTCGCGACAATCAGGCAATTCGCTATTTGTTTGTTTCATTGCCTTTGTTCAGCATATGCGTCTTCTTCGAAATGGTGTTCCCCCAGGTAATGCAGAGGCAGCTAACCGGCGGACACACTCATCTTTATACACCTTCATCGATCGATCATTTCTGCAATGAATTCGGATTGGAGCCTGTCTCGGAATGGTGGTTTGGAACCGATATCACCGACTTGTATCGCGATGTCTTCGTAGCCCTCGGGCAGTCTGAGAACACCCGTCGTATGCAGGTCGAATGGGAAGAGCACTTCTTGGGGCTTGTGGATGAGCTTCAGCTCGTCATCGATAGGCGCAAGCTGTCCTCCGAGGTGCATCTGCTTCTCGCGAAGAAACCGCTTGAATAGGCCAAGCGATCATGAGGCTGGCGGACGGCTACCAGTTCCCTCATCACGCGACATCATTGTATCGAAGGCCGTCCAGTAGCAAGACATCGCCTTCTTGTCTTCTTCGCCTGCTTTGCCGCTGAATCGCTAAGCGACGAATTGCAATCGGATCCTGTATTGAAAACATCCATCATCATCGAAGCGCGAGTGAATTCGAGCCGTTTGCCAGGAAAGGTCCTGCGTGAGGCTGTTGGCAAGCCAATGCTCGAACTGATGATAGAGCGTCTTCGCCGTTGCCGTTTGGCGGACGACATTATTGTCGCCACGACGGAGAACACCTCGGACCTTGAGATCGCAGATCTTTGCGAGCGGCTCAAAGTCAGTTGCTTTCGTGGTAGCGAGAACGACGTGCTCGGGCGCGTGCTGGGAGCCGCGCTTGCCAATGGCGTCAACACCATCGTTGAGATACCCGGCGACTGCCCGTTGATTGACCCGGAATATGTGGATCTTTGCATTTGTCGTTACCGCGCAACCGGTGCTGACTATGTATCGAGCGTGCTCAGCAGAACGTTTCCGCACGGTACAGAAGCTCAGGTCTTCTCGACCTCAATTCTCCAGGATGCGTCCTCCAGGACGGATGATCCATGGGATCGGGAACACGTTACTCCTTACATCTATGGAAACCCCGACCGGTATCTGATCGAAGCCGTAGAGGCGCCCGCTGAAGTGGCCTGTCCCGAGATCCACCTGACGCTTGACGAGATCGACGATTACAGACTGATCAATGAGATTTTCGAAACTCTCTATACCGACAATCCGAACTTCGGCTTAATTGAAATACTGGCATTGCTGCGCGATCGGCCCTCGTTGGCGGCTATGAATACAAATGTAAAGCGAGTATCAGGATTCTGATCCAGGGCCGCTCGGCGTTATGACATTTCGCACGATAATCGTCGGTTTTGGAAAGGTTGCCGCCGGCAATGCCAGCGACCCAGTAATGAGCTCGGCTTATCGATACCCTTGTCATGCTGCGGTCCTGCGAGATCATGCAGCCTTCGATTGGGTCGCTGTGGTGGATCCGGATGCCAAGGCTCGTGAAGCCGCCCGCGACCGCTGGGGGGTTTGCGCGGCATATCCCTCGTTGGACGAAGTGCCTTCCAAGGAGTCATTTGATGTCGCCGTCTTGTGCATGCCGCCATATGGACGACGAGCGGTACTGGAACAGCTCCCCGGATTGAAAGGCGCAATGGTTGAAAAACCGCTGGCGATAACGCAGGCCGAAAGCAAATGTTTTGCCGACGCGTGCAAGGCTCGTGGTCTGATTTGCCAAGTCAATCTGTGGAGACGGGGCGACCGGCGCTCCAACGCGCTGGCCGACGGCGGGCTTGAACGCCTCAATGGACATACACAAGCCGCCCATGCGCTGTATGGAAACGGGATCCGAAACAACGGCGTACATATTATTGACTACATCCGGATGATGCTCGGTGAGGTCACGTCGATATCAGTTCTCCCGGGAATTGAACCGGAGTTCGCCGGACCATTCGAGGAAGATATTCAGTTTCCGTTTATCTTGAAGGTGGGTGAAGGATTAGTGGTCCCGGTCTCAGCGCTCGATTTTGCCAACTATCGACAGAACTGCCTGGATATTTGGGGAACCACTGGCCAACTGAGCTTTCTTTTCGACAGCCCTGCCATCTTGCACAGCGGAATACGCGCCTGCACAGGGCTGTCTAATGCGAAGGAAGTGGCGCGGGAAGCGCCGGAACCCCAAGAGGTCAGCTTTGGCGACGCAATGATGGATCTCTATGACAATTTCGCCTTGGCGTTGACTGGGAAGGCACAGCCGCTGTCGACTCTGCAAAATGCGCGTCGAAACGAAACGATAATCGAGCACGCTTGCAGCCTCGTTCATTCCGGTGGCGGCGTGCGAGAACCGGACTTCAGCGGCTGTTAGAAAGTGGGAACTCGTCGCAAGGCAGTTCTTTTTGCTGAGGATCCCGGAGGTGCGAACTTCGTGCGCCATGTGCAGGAGGTCCTAGACGAGCTCGGCTGGAGCACCGGGATTATCGCCGCGGGGGGCGCGCGATCTTATTTGAAAGAACGCAAGGTCGAGGCGCAGTCGTGGTCGCCAACGCTCTGGTCTGCGTTACTCAACGACGAGCCGCCAGAAGTCTTCGTGACGGCCACATCAGTTAATCCACTGTCCCCGGCACATTTGGTGACGAAACGGTTTCGTGAACTTGGGGTGCCCACGGTGGGTGTGGTAGATGCGGTGAAGAGCGCTCCTACCAGGTTCAGCGGAACGGCCCAAGATCCGCTCCACTACGCACCGGATTGGCTGCTGGTGCCGGATGAGGACACGGCATTCGAGTTTGCGGCCTTGGGTTTTCCCCGTGACAAACTCGTGGTCACTGGCCACCCACACTACGACTGGGTCCGGAGAGAGGCTCGCATTATTGTGGGTGAATTGCGGGAGCAGTCTGAACCTGTTCAATGCCGTCCTAAGACGCGCGCCAGCAAGACCACGGCGGTCTTTGTTGCCGAGCCGCCCGAACCCAGCAGCAGCCCCTATCGGGCGGATGGCCTCATTCGTGGATGGGGAGAGTCCGACGATCGAGTGCATGTCGCCCTGCAAGAGGTGCTTGACGCCTTTTCGATTACGCCAGAGGCGCCATCCTTGGTGTTACGCCTACATCCTCGGAACGACCCAACTTGCTTCGAACCATACGCTCGTCATCTTGCCGACGTAAGCAGTAGGGGGGATCCTCTGCAGCTACTTTTGAACGCCGACTTGGTCATCGGTCTAACCTCAAGCTTGGTCTTCGAAGCAGCAATTTTGGGGCGCCCGACAATCGCCATTATCGCAGCGGCGCGTGAGAGAATCCTGATTCCGGCTGCCATTCGCCCGACGTTGATTACGGTGGAAAAGAAGAGCGAATTAATTGACTCACTGGAGCTTTGGAGGAACGGAAACTGGCCCATTGGATCTGATTCCGGCTACGTGTCTTCGGGAGCCAATGCCAATCTCCGCAGGTTCTTTGGCTCCCAACATTGGGCCTCATCTCCAATGGCTCTTCACTAGTCGTCACGCACTGCCAGAAAGCACTCCATGCCAGCGCATCGCTACGCCTTGAGGGATATCGGATTTCAGGTCGATCCTGCACAACGGCACTTGCATCCTTGTGACCAGCCCCGCGGTTGAGGACTCCAAAAGCTTGAGAAAACGGATACGATTGAAGATCGGTCGCGTTCTCCTCTCCTGGTACGCTAGGCGCGGCGCAATCTTGCTCAACAGGCGAGTTTCGCAAATCCGCTGGGCCGCCAACTCATCTGTCCTTGCACCGTGGAGCCATAGAGAATGAGCGCGCTTGCGATCCTAGGCGGAAAACCCGCAATACCGAAATCGCTCGATCCATATCCTTCGATCGGCGCTGCAGAACAGCGTGCCGTTTTCGAGGTCATGCAGGCCGGGTGTCTCTCGGGGTTCTACGGAAGCTGGCGCGAGGGATTTCTAGGCGGGCCAAAGGTGCAAGAACTAGAGGCCGCTTGGTCGGAGCGCTTTTCGGTCAAGCATGCGGTCTCGGTCAATTCGAACACATCTGGATTATACGCCGCCATTGGGGCGGCTGGTATTGGACCGGGTGATGAGGTCATCGTGCCTTGCACGACCATGTCAGCGACTGCGATGGCGCCGCTGATCTATGGCGGAATCCCCGTGTTCGCTGACATTGACAAAGGTACTTTCTGCATCGATCTCGGTTCGGTGCAGGCCAATCTTACGGACAAAACCCGGGCGATCATCGCGGTCAATCTCTTTGGGCAGGCGGCGCCCCTGAAGGAACTGCGGGCGCTCTGCGATGCGCGTGGGATCGTGTTGATCGAAGACAACGCACAAGCACCGCTTGCCACCGAGAACGGTCAGTATTGCGGCACAATCGGTCACATCAGTGTCTTCAGCCTCAACTATCACAAGCACATTCACACAGGTGAAGGCGGCATATGCTGTACCAACGACGATCATCTCGCTGAGCGTCTCAGGATGATTCGAAACCACGCGGAAGCAGTGGTCGGCCCGGCCGGCGTCAAAGATCTTTGCAACATGATAGGTTTCAATTTTCGGATGACCGAGCTCAGCGCGGCCATTGGTAGCGTGCAACTAGCCGACGCCGACGCGCACATAGGGCGCCGCGAGTATTTGGGCGGTCGTCTTACTGAGGGCATCAGCGGTCTTGAGGGCTTGACGCCCCCGTACGTTCGCCCGGGTTGTCGGCACGTCTATTACCTCTGGGTCGTACGACTGGACCAAGCGCGACTTGGCGTTTCTCGTTCGACCTTCGTTGAGGCACTTGAAGCCGAAGGCGTTCCCTGCTTCCCCGCCTATGTCGCACCGATCTATCAACTTCCCTTGTTTCGGGATCGCATCGCCATTGGACGCGAGGGGTATCCGTTTTCGCTCACAGACCGCATCTACAACCGGGGCCTTTGCCCAGTAGCCGAGGATCTGTACGAGCGCGAAATTGTCGCGTTTGAGACATGCGCTTTCGACGTTGACGACGACGATATCGACCGGCTCGTTGATGCGTTCAGAAAAGTCCATGCAGGTTGCACAACTCTTGCCGAGTGGGAACGGAAGAAGGCGTCATGAGCAGCATTTGTGGAGTCGCCACCGCCCCAGCCCAGTGCATGGAATCAGCGAGCCGGCCAAAACGACTCGAAACAGTGCAAATACCAGGGGCGTGGAGAGGAACTTTGTGCGAGTTGCCCAGGCAACGTGTCGCCGAATGCGCACACCGCTGAACCTGGCATATATGCCATGCGGGATAGAGTTCCGCTCCAATGAGCAATGCGTTTGGATGATCCCTAGGCCATCGCCAAGCCGCACCATTTAGTATCGTAGGAACGAACCTCCGAACCGAACATGGACCATAGTCAACAGGGCTCCGTTCGAATCCGTCACCTTAGTCAAAATTTGGAACGATGAGAGTAGGTATTGCAGGTGGCATCGACAATCCATTGCTGGGCCATTCAATTGCGCACCTCATTGCGAATGGAGTTGCTATCTCCGCCGTGCTTCTCGACGCCAAGCGCATGAGGGAAGCAAATTGGTCAGTCTGGTTTGGACGAGTGGGTGACCTTCTGCCCGTAGTTCAACCCGATGAGTACGCCGAACACAGAATTCCCCACTACCATGTTCGGAGCCTGAATGACACAAACAGCATTGACCTGATCCAGGATCTTGACCTTGACATTGTCTTGAATGGCGGAATTCCGCGTATCGTCGGTGATCGAACCTTGTGTGCAACCCGTTCAGGCTTTCTGAACATTCATCCAGGATTGCTCCCCCGCTATCGGGGAAGCTGTTGCGTTGAATGGGCGGTATTCAACGATGACCCAGTGGGGAACACGGTTCATTTCATGACTCCCGAAGTCGATTCAGGGCCGATCGTTTTGCGTGCGGAATCGGATGTCCGGGGTCTGGGGTCGTATGAAGAGATCCGCACCAAGGTCCACATCGACGGGTTCCAACTTCTGGCTCAGGCTGCGAAAGCTGTCGTTGATGGAGACCCGCGTACCAATTGTTACGCTGAAGAAACCGGCGGTCGGTTCTATCGCCCTATAGGGGAGCACGACTTGGCCACCGTAAAGCACAAGATCGCTGTGGGCCGCTATACCTATCAGAAAAAAACAATGACGCAGTAAATCTAATTCAATTATACTTTAGTTACGAAGCGATTCATTTATAAGGTGGGTTCCTTTATTTGCAAATTCTAACAATTGGATTGGTTTTTACAGCCCTGAACTCTTGCGATTTCTGTATTCAACGAAGGTCTTTCGAAAAAAAATGAAGAAACCTAGAATAGCGATCCGAGCATTCACCTGCCGCCGCGATGTCGCACCCGCGCTTCTGCTGGCGGCGCTTCTCGAGCGACGCGGCTGCGACGTTCTGGTGACCTGCGTCAGAGACTTCGTCCGAACGCTGCGAACCTGGAAGCCGGAGGTCGCCGTTTTCAACACGCCGGGAATCGTCGAACAGGTTCGCGCGCATTCGCCGCAATCAAAGGCTGTGTTTCTGGAAGGCGAGGGTTTCCTCCCGTCGGAGATGACACGCGGTGTGCGATGGCAAAAGCGCTCGGAGGAGTTTGAAGACATCGACATGGTGTTTATGTGGGGAAAAAGAGCGGTCGAGGACATTCGAATACACGTTCCTGACGCGAACATGGACAAGGTTCGGTCCATCGGAAACCCGTCCCTAGACCTTGTGCGTTTCTTGCCGGAAACGGCGTCATACGACCCAAGGGCCAACTCTGTTGGAATTGCTACACGTTTCAATTCGATCAACGATCATCGGGGGTCCCCGCCGACCCGGACGCTTCCCAATCCGGGAAATCTCGAACGCGTCATCGTCCAGTGCAGAGCTTTCGTAGGGCTCATCGACTGCATTCGAACGCTTCTTGAGCAGACGGACTATCGCATCAGCATCCGACCGCATCCCTTAGAGCAAAAGGAAAGCTACGAAAACTACAAACAACACTGGTTTGGGGTCCAATACGCGTCACGTGTCGAGGTTGACGACTCGCTCAGCTTTTCCCAGTGGGCACTTAACCAAAAGTACATCTTGTCGCCCACATCGACGTCGCTGTTGGAGGCCTATCTGCTCAAGGTTCCCGTCATCAATGCAGACATCCTGTGCAACACGGATGAATACAACCGGAACTATGCCACCATGAGCGAGGAGTGGCAGGCAGCAGGCTTGAATCCGCGCAGCCACGACGAACTCGTGGAAATGGTCAAAGGAAACCCGCCAGCGGTAAGAGAGGATCCCGCCATCGAGCAGCAGTTGAGGGAGTATTGCGACATCGATGAAGTCGGGTCCGCCTGTCTTGCCGCGGCCGAGGAGATTGCGGAACTTGCCGTTCGCTCGCCTACGGTGCGGGGCGGGCGCCTGCCGACTTGGCTGGTCGATTCGATCGACCGGATCAGCTTCAATCGCGCATATCGTAAAGACCCGCTGCACGCAAACATGCACTATCGCCGTGGGCACCATGCACCTCCGCAACACCTGAATTCGATTGTCGATAACATCGTCGGCCATACTTGACTGGCCCATCGTGCAGAGCATGCCAAGAAACGTTCTCGGGGCTAACACCCACCAATTTGTAGTCGCATGCTGCTGAGGTTAATCGTCGTCCATGAATAGAAGGCATTGCCTTTGCAAGGCGGGTGTTGCGTGTTCGACGGTGTGTACGAGAACTGATTTGAGAAGACCCTTACCCGAGTATGAAACTGCAACCTGCGCGGACCGGAGACACCCGAAGCACCGGTCGGGTTGCCCGTGCTAAGCGCTGCGCGGCAAGGTGGGAGAAGAGGTAAGGCGACGTCCCGGGGCAATCAGTCCGCCAGTATGAGAATCCGGAATGAAATTTGAGACCATGACAAGAGAAGAGCGAAAGGATCGTTTGAAGTTATTCGCTGCGAAGGTGTTCGTTCGCACGGTGGTATTGTTCGGCGCTTATGGATTGCTGGCGCGTCTTTGTGCGCGGCGGGTCGTTGAAATCAGGCACGGTAAAGAACGGCGCGCAAAGCTCGGCGCGGCTCATGATGAGCGCGCCTGCATCCTCGTACTCGATGCCGAGCGGTTCCGGGGCGACGTCGATATCTTCTCGCGGTCCGACGAGATCCGGGTGCTCAGCATTTCATGGGGGCTGCTTCGCTACTTGCTTGCAGCCTACGTTCGGGAACCGACGTTGCAAGAGCGCCGTTCTCATGGGGGTTTCTTTGGCGTGCGCGGCGAATTCCTGCAGGAAAGCCCCGGTTCGGAATTGCATGCTGCGCGCACGTGTTATCGTCGCTTCCTCGGCCGGTTCCTTCCCCATTTGCTCAATGGTTTCGGCGTCGATGTCGTCATGAACAGCGATCACCGCTACCGACGCGAAGCGGATTTCGTGCGGATCGCGGCTCAACTGGGGTTTCCGCATATGTGCTACTACCGTGAAGCCCTGTACATCGTTCCGGCGGCTTACCAACTTGCCGTGGGCCGTCACAAACTCTTCGGAGCATTCCACGGCAGTATCATTGCCGTTCAGAATTCGATTACGCGGCGAATGTTCCGGGAATCCGGCATTGCCAAAGCCGAACAGATCGTCATTCGCGGATGTCCTCGCATGGACAGGTTTCTCAATGAAATACGCCGTCCTTCGGAAGAACGGCGCACCGGAAAGACAATCGCGTATTTCTCGTCGCCGAGGGGCGCGCAGCTCACGGATCTTTCATTCTGCGATTTCTTCTCGACGTCAATCCAGGTCATGCGCGTGCTTGTTGAATTCGCACATGTAGATCCGACAGTGCGCGTGGTTTTCAAGTTCAAGGACTTGCACTTCAAGGGCAGGAACATGGGGCAGATTGGTGATCTCAAGTCGATTATTCTTGAGGTCACCGGCCAATCGGAGCCGCCCGGGAACATCGAGATTGTGACCGACCGCATGGCTGCGCATACTGTCATCCAGCGATCTGACGTCGTGTGCGCAATGCAGTCGACAGTTGTCCTGGAGGCGGGAATTGCCGGAAAGCCCGTGGTTCTTCCGCATTTCCGGTCGCTTCGGGAGCAGGAGGGGGCAGACCAGGTTCTGATGTTCTTGGAACATCATGATCTTTTCGACGTGCCTCAAGATACTGAGGGATTACGCGAGGTGTTGTTGAAGAGGCTCGCGGATCCCGTGGTCGACCCGGAAACGCTCGAGAAACGTCGAGCCCTGTTTGAGGAGCATGTCTCACCCCTCGACGGTACAGCGACCGAAACGTCGATCTCACTCATACGCGACTTGGCGGACCAAGGTCGAACCAGGCGGGCGGCTAAGACCAGTCCGGACCACCGTTGCGGGACTGCGGTTGGCCATGAGGCGAAGAATACGGCCTTCACCCCTTCTCTGGATGCATGACGCTGATGGTTGACGCAGGTTTGAAGTTGAGAAAGATCAATATCGGGGCCGGGGCACATTGGCAGCAGGACGGTTGGGATGTGCTGGACAACGGCATCGGCGACTACTCGCCGGAGTGGAAACACAAAGGTAAGTGCTGGCAGACAGGTCTGCCTTCTGGTGCATACGATATCGTCTTCTGCAGCCACATGCTGGAGCACATTCCTCACTTCCGCCTCGAACGAACTATTGCCGAATTCAATCGTATCTTGAAGCCTGGGGGCACGCTCAGGGTCCTTGTGCCGGATATCAAGCAAGCCGCGCGGGCCTATGTTGACGGCGATGTTTCCTATTTTTCCGGTTCCAAGCACTTCAGCGATCACCTGGGGATTGGCGGTGCGTTCGTACGGACTCTGATTTCGCCTGGCCAACAGACTCTGGCGATGAGCCGGGAAATGGACGAGCTGATCGGCAGTTATGCGCATCTCTACGGATTCGATGACGAGATGCTGAAGATCGTGCTGGAGAAGTGGGGATTTGGCGAGGTCGCGGTTTCCACGCCGGGCGGGTCGCCCATAGAAGAGCTGCGGCAGTTCCAGCACCTGGTTCACGACGGCAAGATCTACGACATGAAAGATTCGTTTGTGGTCGCCGGCGAATACCGTAAGTCTGGCCGGACCTGGCATTTCGCCGGCTTCGACAAACGCTCCAAGAAACAGGTGGTGATCGAGGCGAAGAAGGTTGCGGAGGAACGGTACTCGTTTGACCGGGAATACAGTTTCAACAAGGCCGCCCGGTTTGAAGGCAGAAGGGACAGGCTCAAACTCGCCGCATTCCGTATCGTAAGCCGGGCCATTGACGGCGCCTACAACCTGGCCAGATGCCTTGGTCTGCTACGACTGGTAAGGCGATGACCGGCGGAGTAGGTGAGACGGCCGTCGAAGCCCCTAAAGTCCAAGAGGGCGAAAAGCGTTTGCGGTCGATTAATCTGGACGGGCACTTCACGAGGCGAATCAAATCGTTCTTCCAAGACATGTCGACCTGGCCTTGGGACGAACGCTTTCCCGGCGTCGTTTTCATTCGTGACCACACAGACCTGCCTGATCGTTCTCCGCTCGATATCGACCTGCTAGTTGACGGCACTCATCAGGAATCGTTGAGCGCCTATATCAGCGAACGGGCGAATGCGTGCGGCCTCTACAGCTTTATCGGACAAGGAGGCGGCGGGTTTTTCGTGCTACTATTCGACCTTGACCCGGCTTCGCCTGGCCGCGCCTGGGCGTTCTTGGAAGGACGCGATAGGCTGGTGGTGACCAAGGAGCGCGCCATCGAAGCCTCCGACATTGCCGTGGACCGCGCAACGCCTAACGGACTGCCCGCCCCGACGCAGCCGTGGTCTGCATTCCTGCTTCTGGTCCAAGGCGCCAGAACGGGCAAGTTCGACAAGGCGGCAAGGGTGCTGGCGTCCCAGAAATTGTCCGTCGCGGATGCAGGGCCGCTCTGCGAGTCCATTCTTGGCGTTTCGAAGCGACAGTGTCCAAACGGCACGATTGTCCCGCAGGAGCTTCGCCAGGAGCTGTCATCGCGGGTGGTCATCCAGCCGGAAAAACCGCCTCAAAACCTCTCGTTACGGACGAGGCTGGCGCGTTGGGTGTTTCGCTCGGCGTATTTCCCTCACCTGTCGGCCCCGTATTTCTTTACGATCCACGGGCCTGACGGTGTCGGTAAAAGCACGACCTGTACGGCGATCAAGTCCATCTTTGAACGACTGCCACTTCAGTTCGATTCGTTTCACCACATCACCGGATGGAAGCATTCCCGCCAAGCAGCGGCAAAGTCGGCCGGCCTGATACAAAGGCGGCCCGTTTCGCCACTCCGCAAAGCGCTCAGATTGGTCTACCGGTTTCTTCCGGAGACATTGAGGCAGGTTTGGGTCCTTGGATCGGGCTATCATTTGTACCTCACGCAGATCAACAAGCACATCTATGCGAGGTTCGTGGACGGTAAGATCCTTCTGGTTGACCGCTACATCTACGATAACATCGTTCGATTGCAGCTGAAATCGCCCGGTTTCGATTGGATGCACAGCATCTTCTCGCGGCTTGCGCGACGACCGCGAACGGCCTATCTCCTGACGGACAAGCCGGAAAACATACGGCGCCGCAAACAAGAGCTCTCGCACGAGGAACTGGTGCGATACCCGGTGTTGATGGAAGAAGAGCTGGAGCGTCGATCAATTCCGACGGAAACCGTCTCTGTTGATGGCCGTCCGCCGGCCGAACTTGCCCGCGTGATTGTATCCGATATGTTGGACCGCTGCGGACCGGACCTCTTTAACCTTTTTCGTGGCAGCATTCGCTAATAGCCCGGCGATGACCCTGATGGAATACCTTTGGCGGCACGTGCCCCTCGCGGCCCTCCGTTTCCTCATCCATCTGGCAGGCGGATTTCAGACCTGCGAAGAGTTGGGATTCGTCAATCGCGCCTGGTACGTCAATGGGCCGCTTTCGGCTGCAGACCATACCCGCAAAGTCGGATACGACAAGATCTGGGCGCCGGCGTTTGGGGTTACTGCGGGCCGCGGTCAGCGCACGTTCGACACCGACCGCGGTGTCTGGAACCTTCACCGTCGGATTGGACCGCAGGTCTGGTTCGAGCGAATGTTCATCTTGCACGTCTTCGATCATGCCTGGCGGTCGCCGCGGCAGCGTGACAGGCCGAAGATCATTGCGGAGTACTGACAGACGGATGGCTCCTCAATCCAGACGACATGTAATGCCCTCTGGCCGATGGCTGGTCGGTGGGCCGCCTCGGTGTGGGAAATCGAAGCTGGCGGAGGCCATACATTCTGCCAACGGATCGCTTGCGGTGTTGCGCGTCGACGCGCTTCTGCATGTGTATCGCGATGAGCCGCCCGCTCCTTCGGATGAGAGCGCTCAAGGCTTTCTGCGTGCCTATCTCAACAGACCGCGATTCATGGATCCGGCCCGCACGAAGACGCAGCGTCCGATCGATGACTTCAACGCCTCCGAAGACGAACTCGTCGCAAGTGTCGCCCCCAAGGCCGGAGAAGTCCCACTGGCAATTATTGCGCGTCTACTCGATTGCCTCTGCGATAGAACCGGCAAGCAAGGCTGGATAGCGCTGGATCTGATGCCCGAGCTTCATTTCCAGTATTACAAGAAGGTCATCCCCGATCTCCATTTGGTTGTCCTGCTGCGTGACCCAGCCGAAATGGCCGCAGCGGTCTTGTATTGGCGCACCTATCCCAAAGCAGGCGCCGGCGCGGGGCGACGCCTGCAGCAGGCGCTGTTTTCATGGGCACTATCGCTGATCACGGCAGAATCGCTGCAGAAGAGTCACCTGGGCGAGGTGACAATCCTGTCTTCGAACGCCCTTTGGCAAGGGAAGGCGGAACTTCCGGAGAGGTTGAAGAATGTGGTCCAAGCTACCGCACCCGGCAGTTCCTTCGACGGTCCGGCCTTCTTCTCCCTCACCGATGATGGAGAACGCTTTTTCTGCCCCGATGGCCGCCTGATGCCTCTGCTGGACCATTCACAATGGCAGCAGGTTGCATTTTATAGGCAGCGTTTTTGGGACGCAGTGACTGCGCAGCCCAAGCCGAACGCCGCCGGTCGGTTGTCGGGGTTCGATATCAGGGTCCTCGGATTGCGCATTGGCGGAAGGGTACCCTATGTCGCAAAGCGTCTGGCCGACATCTCTTTGAGGCCTTTTCTGGCTTTTGCGGATGCTGTTGGAATGATCCGCGGGTCGATCGGTGGCGCCACTGGGCGGTAGCAAGATGACGAAAGTAAAAATTCTCGGAGCAGGCTCGATCGGGAACCATCTTGCCAACGCAGCCAGGACGAAAGGTTGGCAAGTCACGCTGTGCGACATCGATCCGGCCGCATTGGAGCGGACGCGGAACGATATCTATCCTGCGCGCTACGGTTCATGGGACGAGGCCATCCAGTTGATCCAGGCGGAAGAGACCGAACCCGGGAAATACGATTGGATCTTCATCGGTACGCCGCCCGATGCCCACGTCCCGCTTGCCCTCGAGGCCTTAGAGGAAGTGCCCAAGGGGATCCTTGTGGAGAAGCCATTCGCGACACCTGGACTGGAGGGATGCCAGCGACTCTTTGATCGAGCAAAGGAGGTCGGCGTCCGCATCTTTGTCGGGTATGACCACGTCGTCGCAAAGAGCGCGGTTCGGTATCGCGAGTTGGCGACGGCGCTGTCATCGCCTCAGACCCTGGACGTGTCGTTCCGCGAGCATTGGCAGGGGATTTTTAACGCGCACCCATGGCTGGACGGTCCATCGGATACGTACCTCGGGTACTGGAAACGAGGGGGTGGCGCCCTGGGCGAGCACTCTCATGCTCTCAACCTGTGGCAGCATATTGCAAACAGCATTGGCGCCGGGCCGGTTGTGGAAGTAACAGCCTCCCTTGACTACGTGCAGGACCAACCGGCGGAATACGATCGGTTGGCGCTGCTCAATCTTCGAACCAAGAACGGTTTAATGGGGCGCGTCGTGCAGGATGTGGTGACCCGCCCGGCCATCAAATCCGCCCGTTTGCAGGGCATCGACTCTGCGATTGAATGGCAGTGTATTCCCGCGCCTTACGCCGATGTCGTGCGAAGCATCGGCGAAGACGTAAGCGAGGAATGGTTCGAGAAGAAGCGTCCTGACGATTTCATCCAAGAACTCGATCACTTGGAAGCGGCGCTCACGCATGATCTGGAATCGCCAATCTCGATCGAACGCGGGCTCGATTCGATGCTGGTGATCGCAGCGGCGCAGTTGTCTGCGCAGTTGGGAAGGCGCGTCCAAATCGACTATTCGAAGGGCTATGTGCCCGATGCGCTTGTTGCCGCATAGCATTCAACACCTGGAGAGCAACGAATGATGCCGGACCTCGGATTCGATTTTGACGACTTGGTGGTTTTCGACCTTGCCAACAACCATCAGGGCAGCGTCGACCACGGTGTGAGCATTATTCGGGCTATGGGCGAGCTGGCTTCAAAGCATGGCGTCCGCGCCGCAATGAAGTTCCAGTTTCGGCAACTCGATACCTTTATCCATCCGGCTCATCGAAAGGAGAGCGACAACAAGCACGTTTCTCGATTTCTATCGACGGAGATGTCCCGAGATTCGTTCGAGCAACTTCACCGGGCGGTCAAGAAAGCCGGACTGCTGTCGATGTGCACGCCATTTGACGAAGAGTCCGTGAATGTCATCACGTCGATGGGGTTCGACATCTTGAAGATCGCCAGCTGTTCGGCAACGGACTGGCCGCTTCTGGAAAAGGCAGCGTCAAGCGGATTACCGCTCGTCTGCTCAACCGGAGGGCTCGATTTTGAACAAATCGACGATCTTTACAGCTTTTTCAATCATCGAGGCGTCGAGTTTGCACTGATGCATTGCGTCTCAATCTATCCTTCTCCGCCCGATACCTTGCAGCTCAACCAGATCGATCAGATGCGACGGCGTTATCCAGATGTTCCGATCGGCTGGTCGACTCATGAGGACCCGGACGCAGTCGGGCCGGTTCAGATTGCGGTTGCCAAGGGCGCAAAGCTGTTCGAGCGCCACGTGGGAATTGCAACGGACGAGATCACGCTCAACGCCTATTCCTCTGCGCCGGAACAGGTTGACTGCTGGCTTGCCGCTCTGACGGAAGCCCGCAAGATGTGCGGCGCCCCTTCCCGCCCGCCAGTGCTGAAGCAGGAAACCGATGCCCTGATGACCTTGCAGCGTGGCGTCTATCTTCGCGAACCGATTCCGGCGGGAACTATTCTGGACAAAGAGCACATTTACTTTGCAATGCCGATTGATAATGGGCAGCTGGCAAGCGGTCAATTCAAGCCCGGGATCTTGACCGAACGAAGCTTCGAGACCGACGAAGCACTGGCGCTGGAAGGCATTGCGTTGCCGCCAGATCCGCCAGAGCGCATCATCAAAAAGGCCATTCACGAAATCAAGGCGATGCTTCATGAAGCCGGCGTGCATCTAAACACCGATTTCCAGATTGAGTATTCGCATCACTACGGAGTGGAACGATTCCGCGAAATCGGCGCCGTCCTGATCGATATTGTCAATCGCAGCTACTGCAAGAAGATCATCGTGCAATTGCCGGGGCAGGTGCATCCGCAGCATTACCACAAGCTGAAGGAAGAGACGTTTCAGGTGCTAAGTGGCGAGCTCAATCTTGTGATCGAGGGGCGCAAGAGGGTTCTATTTCCGGGCGATACCTGCCTTATTCAACCGGGAATGTGGCACAGTTTCTGGACTTCGACGGGGTGCGTATTTGAAGAGATCTCCACCAAGCACTTCAATGACGATTCCTTCTACAAGGACAAGAAGATCAATGCGATGGAACGCAGCGAGCGGAAGACCATCGTCAACCACTGGGGCCGCTACGAGCTGCCCGAAAAGATCCGTGCCCACGCATGACGCAATCTGGTGACTGCATCATCTGCGGTGAGAATAACTGGGCCCTAGCATACAGGGGTCCGGTTCGAAGCGGTGCATTTGGAACCGAGGTTCCCCAGGCCGATATTGGCCGATGCTCCGGCTGCGGAGTTCTGAGGCTGGCAGAGGAATTCTGCTTGCCCGTCCAGGACTATATGACGGACGCGTACCGTGACCGACTGGAGCAGAGCACCGACGAGGAAAGATATCGAAGGGAGCACGACTGGCAGCAATTCGATGTGCTTCGCCGCATCGGAAGCGAGCTTCTGCGTGGCAATATCGTCGCCGACATTGGCTGTGCCGCCGGTAGCTTCCTGGATCACGTTTCCGGCCTTGCGCGGGAGATCGTGGCAATAGAACCCTGCCAACCCTTTCAAACCGGCTTGAAGAACAGGGGGTTTCACGTGTTCGACTTTTCGTCCGATGCGCTTGACGAATGGAAAGGGCGAATCGACGTTGCCGTATCGTTTCATGTCATCGAACATGTAGAGGACCCTCGGGGGTTCCTGGAAGACATCCAAAGGCTTCTGTCGACCGACGGTTGCTTGTTCGTCAGTACACCCAATCTTGACGATATCCTCATGGACCTCTTGCCGGATTACTACAGGCCGTTCTTTTTTCGACAGGCACATCGCTGGTACTTCAACGCAGACAGCCTTGTTCGGTGTGCCGAACAAGCCGGACTGAGACTGCGTCGGACGATATATTCGCAACGATACAGCGCTTCGAACATGATGGGATGGCTCAGGGACAAGCGGCCCACCGGAATGTCTCGGCTGCCGAATATTGATGAAACGCTCGACTCTGCATGGAAGTCATATGTGGAAGGCCGCGGCAAGGCCGAACATCTGATGCTGGAACTTGTGCCGGCGGGCTGATTCGCTTCGTCATTCAAGAACGCACTAGTGTATGAAACTAGGCGACATAGATCTGTTCGTTTTCGACTTCGACGGTACCCTCGTGCAGTCAAATGAGATCAAGCGCAACACGTTCTATGAGATAACGTCCCATCTTGACGGTGCGGGGGATTTGTTGCCCGCGTTGATGGCAAGGGCGGATTTGGACAGATACGGGATTGCCTTAGAACTGGCACGACACATTGACGGAGCAGACGCTCAAGCGCTGGTCGAGGCCTATACAGATCGGTGCGAACAGCTCATCAGGTCGTGCCCTGAGGTGCCTGGCGCCAGCGAACTGCTGCGCGTACTTGCCGACCAGGATCGCCCTGCCGTGGTCAACTCTGCCACGCCGGAAGAGGACCTAAGAAAGGCGATCGCGGACCGCTCATTTGCGCCGCATCTGCGGCATGTTTTCGGGCGTCCCTGCAGCAAATCCGAGAATCTCAGAAAGGCCATGACGCTGTGCGGAACCGACCCCGAAAGAACGATAATGATCGGTGATGGGGAAACGGATCGCACCGGAGCTTCTGAGGTCAGGTGCAGGTTTCTCGCCATCCGCAGCGACCAGAACGACTTCTCCTCGGCGCCGCCTTATCTGGCGGAGAACCTTAGCCAGGTGATCGATTGGATCTGATGACGGATTGTGCAGGATGTTGAATGGACGGCGCATCCTGGCCGTGGTTCCTGCGCGTGGCGGTTCCAAGGGCATTTCGTTAAAGAACTTGCGCGAGGTGGAGGGCGTGCCCCTTGTCGGCCTTGTTGGCCGCGTTCTTGAAGACGTGCCGGAGGTAGATCGGTCGGTCGTCTCCACCGATCACGAAGGGATTGCACGTGTTGCAATGGATTACGGTCTTGAGGCGCCGTTTCGGCGTCCACCGGCACTTTCCGGGGACCTTATCGGCGATATCGACGTTTTGACCCATGCCTTGAACGCGGTCGAAGCCCAGGGCGGAAATCGATACGACATTGTTGTCATGCTTCAGCCAACGTCACCCCTCCGCCGACCCGAAGATGTGAGTGCAACGATCGGAACGCTTGTGGACGAAGACCTTGATTCAGTCTGGACGGTGTCGGAGACAGATGCCAAAGGCCATCCGCTCAAACAACTCACCCTGACCGAGGGCAGGCTTGGCTACTACGATCCGGAAGGCGCCTCGATCATCGCACGCCAGCAGCTTGCGCCCGTCTATCATCGCAACGGGGTCGCTTATGCGTTAACCCGTCAGTGCCTGTTGGAGTATGGGACGCTGATGGGCCCCCGTGCGGGCGCGGTGCCCTTGCAGGGGATCCACGTTAGCATCGATACTGAATGGGACATCCGCCTTGTCGAGTTTGTGCTTCAGCAGGAGCGGAGTAAGACATGAAGACGATCAGGGATTTCGCCGATGCGCCTGCAGAACCAGCAGTTTTCCACGACATGAGCGACAGCTTCTTTCACGGATTCAAGCCAATGCGTTTTGGCGCGTTTCGATGGATTTCTAACGCCGCCTGTCGTGCCAGTTAGGGGCGGGGCTCAGCCCTCGGCATCCTGCGAGCTGCGCTTTAACTTCCTCCCGAACGGGTTCCTATTCCACCATGCAGAAGCGTTTGATCAATCTAGGAGAGCGGCTCATACGGCATTTCGCGCCGGAATTGCGGGTGGACAAGAAATCGCTGCGCTACATGCTTTGGAGGCGCGCCGTCGAATCGTCTGCCGACTTCGTCGGACGGCACCTGCTGTATGCCGAGCCATTCGAGACCCGAGAGGGCCTGTACCGTTATGTGATGAGCCAATCGCCGGCGCAGGGGCTGGTTCTTGAGTTCGGTGTTCACAACGGGCATTCGATCAATGCCCTCGCCGACTTAACCAAAAGGACGGTTCACGGATTCGACAGCTTCGAAGGACTGCCGCGCGACGGTCTCATCCCCGAATTCAACGACGGCGGCGTCAAATGGTACGCCGGTAAAATGGACAATGACGGGAAGCTGCCAGAAGTCCGGTCCAATGTGAGCCTTCACAAAGGTTGGTTCGACGAAACGCTGCCTGAGTTCTTCTCCGAACACACCCAACCCATCGCGGTCGTCCACATTGACTGCGACATATACAGCTCCACCAAGTGCGCCCTGGAGTATGCTAGGAAGAGCATTGTCGCGGGAACCACGATCATATTTGACGAGTATATCAACTTCGAGGGATGGCAACGTCACGAGCACCGTGCGCTCGTCGAATTCGCGGAAGCAACCGGTATGGACTACGAATTCATCGCCTACACCTACTTGGGTGGAGCTGCGCTCAAAGTGCTCGGGTTTGAGAGCAGGATAGGGCCGCTGAAGTGAACGGATCTGCCGACAGCGTTGTTGCCATCATTCCGGCCCGCGGCGGGTCCGACCGCATTCCCCGCAAGAACGTGGCCCTGTTGGCGGGTGAGCCACTGATCGCCCACACACTTCGGCATGCCGCCTCCGCGCGGCACGTCTCGGAAATCTACGTTTCGACTGACGACGACGAGATCGCCGATATCTCGGCCCACGGCGGCGCTTGTATCGTGCGCCGGCCGGGGTCTATTTCTGGCGCGAAGGCGTCCAGCGAAAGTGCGCTCCTGCATGTTCTGGATGAACGCAGACGTACAGGCCTTGCGGATCCAGATCTCGTGGTCTTCCTGCAATGCACATCGCCGGTCCGCGAATCGGACGACATTGACCGCGCCGTCGAAACCCTTATCGCCGAGGATGCGGACTCCTTGCTTTCGGTCTGCCGAAACGCGCGCTTCATCTGGCATCGCGTGGGTGACAGCGCAGAATCGTACAACTACGACTACCGACATCGGAAAATGGAACAGGATCTGGATCCTCAGTTCGTCGAGAATGGATCGATCTACCTCTCTCGAACCGGCCTGTTACGGGAGACCGGCAACCGCTTGGGAGGCCGAATTGCCCTCCATGTCATGGACTACTGGAGTGCGTTCCAGGTCGATGAGCCGGAAGACCTAGCGCTGATTGACTGGATCCTAACGAAAGGTCCACGTGGGAGCGCGGCGTATTCTTGATTGCCACGATTGTCCGCGTTCCATCTTCTCTGCTGATTCGAAAACGCCACCTGAAGCAAATCGGGTACGGTAACCAACAATGACGGATTATCTGCAAGCCACTCAAGAACCCTGGGGGCGCACCGAGGTTCTTCACCAGGAAGAGGGCATATCCATTAGCATGTTGACGGTCGGGCCGCGGCAGGCTCTGTGCCTGGCGGGCGATCCGGAGCGTCACGTTCAGCTTGTCGTTTTGGAAGGGGGCGCGCGGTTTCGACAGAGCGGCAGCATGTACCGACTCGCGCAGGATTCGGAGGTCCGCGACGCGGGGCAAGCCGACGGACTCCTGGCAAACGAGGGCAATCGTCCGCTGCGTGTCCTGTCGATCAGGAGCGCGCAGCCGGTAGATGAGGAAACAGTGCTTCGCTTCAAGAAGCGATACGGGCGTTATTCGGTTCACGCCAGCGCGCCGGTCGTCATTTGCGAGATCGGCTGCAACCACAAGGGCGATATGAATATCGCTCTGGAGATGATCAGGATTGCGGCTGAGTTTTGCGGGGTCGGTGTCGTCAAGTTTCAGAAACGAAACAACCGGGAACTGCTGAGCGATGCCGAATTCACGGCGCCGCACCCGGTGCCTGCGAACGCCTATGGGGAGACATACGGCGCCCACAGGGAATACCTTGAGTTCGATCTTTCCCAACACAGAGTGCTCAAGGACTGGTGCGAGGATTGCGGCGTGGAGTACAGCACCTCCGTGTGGGACTTGAGCTCGGCACGCGAAATTGCCGGCCTTGGGCCGGGGATGATCAAAATCCCGTCCGCCATCAACACCAACCAACGGGTCCTCGATTTCCTTTTTGCCGAATACGGGGGTGAAATCCACGTTTCCCTGGGAATGACGAGGCGGGACGAGGAAAAGGCGCTGATCGACCTTGCCGCACGGAAGGACAGGCTTGGAGATTTAGTTGTCTACCACTGCATCTCGGGCTACCCGGTGGAGAATGAGGATCTTTTCCTGCTGGAAATCCATCGGCTGATTGACAGTTATGGCGACAGCGTCAAGGCCGTCGGTTTCTCGGGACACCATAGAGGGATCGCGCCAGATACCGCTGCCCTGGCGTTGGGGGCGACGCACTTCGAGCGTCATTTCACGCTCGACCGGACATGGAAAGGAACGGACCACGCTGCCAGTCTAGAACCTGACGGGCTCCGACGCCTGACCAGAGATCTTAGCAATGTTGCCGTCGCTCTGAAACGTAAGGTTGTTGAGATTCTGCCCGAAGAACAGGTTCAGCGCGAGAAGCTGAAGCAGGTCGTCGACTTGGTCGAGGGAACCTGAAGGGGCCGGGACCGGCGTGCCGCAATCCACCGAGTTGCAGGTCCGGCCGCTCGATCGGGACGCGTCGATGCAGGTCGGCCTGGACCTGCCGTCCTGTGATCCGATGGCGTTCGGTCTCGACGAGCCCCGCTTTCGCTGGCCAACCCCTTACACCTTGTATTTGGCCGCGAACCGAAGCATCCGTGCCGCTGTCATGGACAGCGATCGCTTCAACAATCTGACTGATATTTGCCAAGCCTCTTACGCAGCGGTAGCCAGTCAAATCGAGCGCGACGCCATGCGGCTGGTAAAGATCGCGCTGGATATTTCGCATGCACGCCGCGACGGCATCGACCTCATCTTCGACAGCAATGAATCAAAGCTGGCTCATATACTCTACGAGGCGGACATGCACCGCGCTTCGCCCAGTGAGTGCGTGGCTTCAATGGAGCCGTCTAAAGACCTAGGGCTCAACGATCAAGGACGGTCTTTGGACTTCCTTCGACGTATGCGCACATCGGCTGCGATGGCGTTGCGCTCGGGAGTGGGGCGTTTCGATCTTCACACCAACAGTCCTCTTCTAGACGAACTCTTTGCCGCGCAGGATTTGAAGCCCACGCTTTTGCGGCCAGAGAGTTGGTCCTGGCCGGGAACCGGCGACTGCAATACCAGCCTGGTTGCGCTGGCCCGGGACCTTGGGGGCGAGTTGCACGCGATCGCAACGGATCTGGAGTGCGGCCAAACGTTGGCGAACAGCGTCGGTGCAATGCTGGAACATATTGCCGGGCGGTATTTGAGGCAGGCGTATCTGATGGCGGACCATCTGCAATGCAGGGTCGGAACGCGGCGGTTGGGTAGTCATTTGGTGGGCGGCTCGCCAAAGGCCCTAGGGCGATTGCTCAACTGGCACTATTCCAGGGCAGGTCGTCACGTCTGGAGATTTGCTCACGGTGGGGATAGGGCATTTTTTGTAGACGCGGTTTGGTCTGCAAGCGAGTTTCCCTATGTGGAGCAGTTTTGTGCACACGGGGCAGGCGAGGCCGAGGCCATCCGAACGCGGTTCGAGCGAGGCAGCATGCCCCACATCGCTGGACCAATTCCGAGGACTGTTACGTTCGGTTCGCATCGGCACCAGCGCATTTGGCGTCTGTGTCATGATAGACCGACGACAGGGCTTCGATACGGCAGTGCACCAAAGATCATTCTGGTCGCAGGCTCATTTCTTGGCGAAGCAAAAATGGGCACCATCGAGACGAGACTGCCTGATCAATTGGTTGCCGATTCCCAGGCTCAGTTGATCCGAATTCTCCTGAAGAGGGGCTACGAAGTTGTTGTGAAGGCACACCCCAAAGGAGTTTTCACCAAGTCGCCTCCGCAGATCGCTTGGGGCGCGGACGTCGTTCAGGGTCAGTTCGATCCGACTGCTCAGGACGCCGATTGCTTCTTGTTCGACTATGCTGGTTCAGCGTTTTTCGATGCACTAGCAAGTAACAAGGGTGTCGTCCTGCTGAATACCCCAAACAGGCAAATCGACCCCACAACCCGAGACGACCTGTTCATGCGCTGTCAGGTAGTTGAAGCACGTTTTGATGCCTTCAATCGCCTGCGCGTTGATCCGGACGAATTGGTTGAAGCGGTTGAAGTCGCGCGTGCAAACAATGGCTGTCCGGAGTCTTTTGCGCGGCGCTACTTCTGGCCAAGTGCCGAGCTCGGATAGACCTTCTTGCGTCTCCATGTGCTGACCCCGGGGTTCATTTCCCCAAACACCCGCGCCTTCCTGTTTCCGCTTATCGTCTGGCGCCGCCAACTGGCTGCGGCCGGAATCGAGGTACGGCTGTGCAACCACATATCCGATGCTCTGATGGACTGCGATGCTGTCCTGGTGGACAGCAAATTCCATCGTGATCGTTGGCGCGAAGATGCGGAGGGGGTTCTGCAGGAGCTTCAATCCCTCGCCGACCGCACGACGCTTGTCTATTGCGACACGACAGACAGCACTGGTTGGGTCCAGTCCGAGGTGCTGCCGGTCGTCGATCTTTACCTCAAGTCCCAGCTACTTCGTGACCGCAGCGGTTATCTGCAGCCGCTCTATGGTCATCGTCTCTACACCGACTATTACCATCGTCGTCACGGCGTAGAAGACGATATCCCCGAATGGTCCACGCCGGTCCCTGACCCGGCCAGCTTGGAGAAACTCAGGCTGAGCTGGAACTCCGGCCTGGCTGATTACTCCCTGTTCGGGCCGTATCGAATGGCCCTGTATATGCGGCTGCCCGTTCGCGGTTTGCTTCGATTCCCTGCGCCGATCGCAGTGCCGGGCGGTTCCCGTCCGCATCCCGTTGCGAGCCGCTTCGCAACGCAGTACACGCGCAACACGGTTGGGTGGCAGCGACAGCGGATCCACCAAAAACTGACGGGACACGCTCAAACCGGCAAGATCAGCCGGCGTCTTTACTTTAGTGAATTGAGTAAAAGCAAGGTCGTTGTCTCGCCTTTCGGGTTCGGTGAGATAAACTACAAGGATTACGAAGCGATTCTTAACGGCGCTTTGCTACTGAAACCCGATATGTCGCACTTGACGACTTGGCCCGACTTATTCGAGGCCGGTGAGACTATGCTGACGCATTCGTGGGACTTGAACGATCTTCTGTCCGTTCTTGAGCAGGCCGTTGGAGAGTCTGACAAATACATCGGCCTGGCGGAAGAAGCGCAGGCCCGGTACCGACGCCACACCACGGCCGCCGGCGCGGCCGAGTTGTTTGCCGAGCGACTGGCCAAGCTCTTGCGCCTGGACGAGTGCGCGCATGCCTGATTCCCAGACTGACACCCGATCAAAGCGCTGCATTCGATGAATGTTGCGACAGCTTCAGCGGCAGCAACACTTGACTACCAGCTGCCCCGCCTGACGATTGAGTGGCGTAAGAACGATGATCCCTTGATCATCAGGTTGGCGTCAGGAGTATTCCCCGCCGGAAACGGTTTGATGATCGGTGTGGATGGCATAGAGCCGCGGCCGGAGCTTTTCGAATTGGATGCCGTCCAGGTCGCCGTCTTAGGAAGCCCCATTGTCGGCGAGCATATCGACAGGCTTGCTGCAGCCAGGCTCGCTGCCAAAGGCATACGCGAACCACAACATCTAAGACCGATAAACGGCCAGTTCCTGATTCTGATTGTGGATCGCGGGTCGCCACGTACGTTTTATGTAATCAATGACCGCTTCACCTCGATTCCGCTTTACTGGGACGATAGCAGTGGTCGGTTCCTTGGAGCGTTCTTGTACGCTGATCTGTTTCAAAGGCTTCGGGCGGAAAACAACGCGATTGCGCAACCCGCGAAGCTGTTCGAGTTTCTCTGGCTGCAACGACTCCTTGGAGATAGGACCTTAGATGCCAGTTCACTATTCCTGTTACCAGCCAGCGTACTGAGGGTAGATGAAAGCGGTTCGAGGCTCTCAAACTATTGGAGACCAGACTTCGCCAAAACGCACCGTTCAGACGATTCGGCGTCAATCGAACTTGCGGAGTTGTTTCGGTCCTCCATGCGCAGAAGAACCACGGATGGAAAGCGCTATGGCCTGTTCTTGAGCGGCGGTTTCGACAGTCGAATGGTGCTTGCTGCCTCGACAACTCCAATGGCCTGTTTCACTGTCGGTCACAGCGATAATCTTGAAGTCGAATGTGCACGCGCGGTGGCCGATGTGCGCGGTGATTTCCATGCCTTCTTGCGATTGCCAGACGAGCATCTCGTTCGTACGGCAAACGCCGGAGCATTCCTAAGCGGGGGGATGTATGCACTGGATCACGCGCATTTCCTCGGCTTGCGCGATGTCGTACGGGCTCATGCTGACGTCGTCTTTCATGGCCACGCCATCGATTACCTGTTTCAAGGAATGTACATGCACGCCCGCTACCGGCGTTTCTTGGGGCGGGATACTTTCTTTCGCACTGCTTTGTCTTTCCCAGACGATCCCGTCTCCGCATTCCTGCACAACGTGTCGTTCCGGTTGAAGTATGTCAATCTGCTCGAGCTCGTGAAGCCCGAGTGGCGGGCAGATCTTTGGCAACATCTGACAGAATCGGTGCAGGGCACGATGGCGCTGGGGAGTGATGTCTGCGAGACGCCGGAGGACTATTGGGAGTTCTTCATTATTCACGCGCTTGCCCGACACTACTCACACCCAAACATCGTCAGCAAGATGCACTGCGCAGAGCAACGTACGCCAGCCTTTGATAATGAGCTCTTTGACTTTTATCTCTCAATGCCACCCGGCCAAAGGATCACGGCGGGTGTGCTTCGCGGTGCACTTCGTCAATTGAACCCCGCAATGGCTTCTCTTCGTATGGGCAATCACGGTATGCCCGCTGCCGCGTCTCCGGCGTACAAGACGTTCTATTTGATCGGCCGAAGGTTGATGCGCCATCTAACCGGCAACAAGATGCTTCGGGCCCCGGGAGCCGAAGATCGTACATGGCCGGATCGAGATCGGTATCTCTGCGAGCAGCAGGAGTATCGGACAATGGTGAAAACAGCATTGGAATCGGAGCACTTGGTCGAAGCATTGCCTTTCTTCGACTGGACTATGCTAAGGCAGAAGGCAGAGGGCTGGATGACACGACCGTCCGGTGGTGCAGGCCTTCTGATGAGTCTGTTGACCATTCATCGTTTTCTCCTCCTCACTCGCTAGATACTTGCGGTCCCGCCGCGTATTTGAGTGTTTGCCTGAAAAGCACGCTAACTCCGCAGAACATACCGTGGGGGTGATGACTGCACCGTTCGATCGGGGCATGCACGACGCAAAGTTTGGGTATGGATAACCCGTAGGGCCCCCCGGCTTAGGGACTTGTGCGGCTCACCGGCAACAATCCGACCGGGATCGATCCAGTCACCGTCGAACAACAGAGGGATTCCTGTCTTGCTTGCCAACATGTCCGAGATCTAGAACCATATGAAATCGCGGAATGGACCTGGGCGCCTATGCGCGCGCTTCGGAATACATGGCGACATCGTGACGCTGTTAGAGTCGTCGGCCTCCACGTCGGCCTTAGGCGACTAGCGGGTCTCACTGTGCCCTCCGAGACCCGCTTTCAGTTCGGCGAAAACTGGCGCAATTATTCGCAGGCGATTGACGAGGATGATGTTGCTCACTCCGTCGACGGTCTGTTGGCGTTGCTGCCGGCGGAGTCCTGGTCCGGCCGAACGGTGGTCGATATAGGCTGTGGCTCGGGGCTGCACGCCTGCGCCATGATCCGGCTGGGCGTTGCGGAACTGACCGCGACGGATTTCGACAGCGCATCCGTCGCCACGACCCGACAGCTTCTACAGGACCGGACGGGAGCGTCGACGGATAAGGTCTTCGTTGACGACATTCTGGCTAGTCGCCTCGACGGGCGGAAGTTCGACATCGTCTACAGCTGGGGCGTGCTGCACCACACTGGGAACATGTGGGGCGCCATCCGAAATGCGGCCGACCTTGTCGGCGAGTCCGGTCACCTTGCAATCGCAATCTACAAGAAAACGCCGACCTGCGGGTTTTGGGGCGTGGAGAAACGTCTCTTCTGCCGACTTTCAGCTTCGATCCAAAACAAGTTGAGCTGGGTCTTCGCGGGTGTGCTATTCCTGGCGCACGGTGCGATGGGTCGCAAACCGACCCGCGACTACCGCCAGCGGCGCGGCATGCGGCTTTGGCATGACGCGAAGGATTGGCTGGGCGGTTTCCCCTACGAAAGCGCCGAGCCCGCCGATATTGCCGCCTTTGTCGAGGCGATGGGCTTCGAGACGGTCAAAGTGCTGAACGACGGTCGGTCGCCGCTTTGGGGGCTTTTGGGCAGCGGCTGCGCCGAGTATCTATTCCGGCGCAAATAGGGACCTCAAAGGTGTAGATGAAACGGTGAGGTCGTTGCTCGATCTGCAAGCGGCGCGCGCGCCGCGACGACCCGTTCCCGGCTGGATCGACTAAACTTTCATGTGCGGAATTGCGGGAATCCTGCTCGGTCGACCCGAGGTCGACGCCGAAACCCTTGCGGCCGCGGGTCGTTCAATGGCGGAACAGATCGTACACCGCGGGCCCGACAGCGCCGGCGAGTGGGTCGACCCTTCCGCCGGTATCGCGCTGGCGCATCGGCGCCTGTCCATTGTCGATCTTTCTGAAGCCGGTGCGCAGCCGATGGTTTCGGCCTGCGGTCGTTACGTCATCTGTTACAACGGAGAGGTCTACAATGCAGACGCCTTGCGCGCCGCATTGGCCCCGCGAAGCATCGCATTTCGAGGCCATTCCGATACCGAAGCGGTCTTGGAAGCTTGCGCCGCGTGGGGGGTCGAAGAGGCCGTCGGCCGATTTGTGGGCATGTTCGCATTTGCCCTGTGGGACCGGGAGACGCGGCGCCTGTACCTGGTGCGGGATCGCGTGGGGATCAAGCCGCTCTACTACGGATGGAGCGGCGCAAACCTGCTGTTTGCGTCCGAGCTCGATGCAATTCTGACCTATCCGGGCTTCTCAACCGACCTCGATCCCGCCGCGGTGGCAGGATATCTGCGCTTTGGCTACGTGCCCGCGCCGCGCTCGATCTACAAGGACGTGGCCAAGCTGATGCCGGGAACGATCCTTGCTGCAACAGCACAGAACGTAGAACGGGTAAAGTCATTCTGGTCGTTGGGAGAGGTGGTCAGGAGCGCGCGGCAACAGCCGCAGATCGGCCGCCTCGAGGAAGCTGCCGAAATGGCGGAGCCCTTGCTGCAAGACGCTGTCAAATGCCGAATGCTGGCCGATGTCGGGGTCGGATCGTTCCTATCCGGCGGCATCGATTCATCCCTGGTTTCGGCGCTCATGCAGGAGGCATCGACGCGTCCAATCAAGACCTACTCCATTGGCTTCTCGGACTCGACACACAACGAAGCGCCCTTTGCCAAGTCGGTGGCCCATAGCATCGGCAGCGATCATACCGAGCTTTATATAGAACCGAGGGAGCTGCTCGAAGTCGTTCCAAGCCTTCCGGCCGTCTATGACGAGCCGTTTGCGGACTCCTCACAGATCCCGACGCTCGTCTTAAGCAGGCTGACCCGCAGCCATGTGACCGTCGCGCTCTCCGGCGACGGGGGTGACGAGCTTTTTGCAGGATACAATCGGTATCTGTGGATCGAAAAAATGGCCTACCTGAGACAACGGGTCCCGGCATCGCTTCGCAATGGCGCCGCATCGGCGATTGGCGCCGTGCCATCCTGGGCATGGGAGCGGGGCGCACAGCCCGTGTTCGACCGGATCTGGGGCGCGGGCAGCTCCGTTGCGCGCCGCATTCACAAGCTGGCGTCGATGCTGAGGGCCGAGAACAACGATGATGCATACCGGCGGTTGATTTCTCACTGGACGACCCTTTGCCCGCCGGAATTAGAAGAAATGCAGCCTGCCTATGGCAGCCTGGAGTTCGCGGGCCTTACCGCGCCGGTGGAACGGATGCAATTCATCGACATGGCGACTTATCTGCCGGACGACATCTTGACGAAGGTCGACCGCGCCTCGATGGCCCATTCGCTCGAAGTCAGAGTGCCGTTGCTGGACCACAGGGTTGTGGAAGCAAGCTGGAGAATCGGGCTTTCGGCAAAACTCCAGAACGGATCCGGCAAGCAAGTGCTCCGAAGAATTCTGTACAAGCGCGTACCCAGAGAGTTGCTGGAAAGACCCAAGATGGGCTTCGCCGTCCCGCTTGATCGATGGCTTCGGCAGGATCTGCACCCTTGGGCGCGCGACATCATCTTCGGCACGGATTGGCTGGGGGAGTTCGGGATTCCTGCGGAACCTATTCACGACACCTGGCGCCGTCATAGCTCTGGCAGGGCGAACTGGGCCGACCAGCTGTGGGTGGTTCTGATGCTGGGCGCGTGGCGTCAGGCCAATGCCGGTGGTGCACGACGGTAGATTTGTCTATCAGCCCTGACATCGTTGATGAAATGCCAGGCAAGACGACGGCCCCGGCAAGGCCGCTAAAGATCGTCATGCTGATCCAGAACCTTCAGTATGGGGGGGCGGAACGGCAACTGGTAGAGCTTGCGAAGGGCCTTCGCGCGGCCGGATCCGATGTCACGGTTGCGACGTTTCGTTCAGGTGGCGATTTTCAGTCGACGCTGGCCCATGCTGGCGTCGTCCAGGTTTCACTGGGCAAGACCGGCCGTTACGATCTGTTGCGGCCGATCCTGGGTTTGATTCGACTTGTTCGATCGCAGAAGGCCGATGTGCTCTACAGTTTCCTGCCAGTGGCCAATGCCACGGGGGCGGCCGCCAGGCCTTTCCTTGGCCGATGCAAATTGGTCTGGGGGATTCGTTCAGCATTCGTGGCGCTGGACCGGTACGACCGGATGACCCGGCTGTCGTTTGCATTGCAGACCCGGCTATCCGGCATCCCGGATCTGATCGTCGCAAACTCGGACGTTGCGCGTTCCACTGCAATTGCATCCGGCGTTTCCGACAGGAACTTCCAAGTCATCAACAATGGCATCGACACCCAGCGATTCTCGCCAAACGAAAGCCGGCGTGCAGAGACAAGGAAAGCATGGAAGATAGGCTTGGACACGCCGGTGGTCGGGATCGTGGGACGCTTGGATGCCATGAAGGATCATCAGACCTTTCTCCGCGCAGCGGCGGAAATCTCGCATGCCAGTAAAGAGGTCAGATTTGTATGCGTGGGTGGAGGAGACGCGACGTATCAAGCAGAACTCCGTGACATCGCGGCCGACCTCGGCCTGGGAGAGAGGGTCGCGTGGGTCGGTTCGATGCACGCTGTGGAGGCGGCCTACAACGCGATCGACATCCTCGTCTGCTCGTCCAGTGGCGAGAGCTTTCCCAATGTGGTCGCCGAAGCAATGGCTTGCGGGGTGCCTTGTGTTGCGACGGATGTGGGCGCCAGCAGCTACATCGTGGGCGCGACCGGTAGCGTCGTGCCGGCAAAAGATCCCCAGGCGTTGGCCGAGGCCGCTCTGTCGATCCTTGCATGGCCGCCTGATCGGCGGCGCCAGATGAAAGAGGACGCGCGGCAACGCATTTTAGAGAATTTCAGCATTGGCCGACTGGTTGCTCGGACGCTCGAGGTCCTTGAAGCGACAGCGTGACGCGTGCCCAGCACGTGATGAGGCCAAACCTATGAAGTAGTGTAGCGCGGGCATCGCACCGCCTACCAAAGGCCTTCACTGCCGGATGCGGCGCCCTACGAGCGGCCGCAGGATCCCCGGAACCTGGCGCACAGCCGCCTTGCCGGACTAGACGCCTCCATCCCGTGAGGCCAGGGCGGCACGCACTCCATCGACATCGTCGACGACAGAAAGCAGACCTGGGGCGCAGGAGCCTGGGCGACAGTCGACCCGTACCCGCAGTCTAGTTGCGAACGGCAGGCTCGATTGAGAAGGTCTTCCGCGCGCCCTCCTGCTCGACGATGATGTCGACCGCCTCGCCCGGCTTCAGGTCGTTCAGGGTGCGACATAGTCGTAGATGTTCTCCAGTTCCTGGCCCACGAGGCCGACCACAACATCGCCGCCGGCCAGTCCGGCCTCTTCTGCCGGTCCGCCCTTGACCAAGCCGGACGGGGGCACGCCGCGCTGGCCTTCCTGGGCATAGTCCGGAATGGTTCTCAGGAAGACGTTGCTCATCCGCCGCGACCCTGCGCCTTCGGAGCGGGCGACGTCGATATAGACCGGCTCGTCCTCGCCCAAAACGCGCGAACGCGCGATCAGCGCCACGAAACAGGCAATGTCGCGCCATATTGCAGGGGAACGTTGAAGCCGCCGGCCTGCGAGGTGCGGGCTTGCGAACCGGACCGTCCGAAACCACGTAGAATGTCTAAGTTGTCGAAAACGCCGGGAGGCTTTTTGGGCCTATGCCGTTCCGACTAACCAGATCACTGCAACGCACGGCCAGAACTGTCGTGGCCGTCCTGTTTATGGGCGCCTTCCTGTCGGCCTGCGAAGGCGGGTTCTATTCGCAGTTTCTGCTGACGACGGAGACCCAGGCCACCGCCGTCGGGCCGGACAACCACGGGCTTTACCTGCGGAACGGCGACGCCTATCCCGTCGCCGATCTGACCGGGGCGCAGCGACCGGGCGCTGGTGCTTTACGTGCATGGAATGGGGACGTTTCCCAGCAAGGCCTACCGCTGGGACACGCTGGAACGGATCGAACGGCAATATCCCGCCGACGTCGTGATGTTCCACTGGCCCTCCTGGATCGACTTCGTCACCATTCCGCGCGGCAATGCCAACGCGTCGGGCGACTACCTTGGCGCGGTCCTGAAACAGCTTGAGCGCGCGCTTGAGACCGACGAAAAACTCGCCCGCCGGCCCCGCATCCTCCTGTTTCACAGCCTGGGCGCGGAAGTCCTGAAAGGGTTCTTGGAGCGCTACGATGGCGGCCTGCGGCCGGACCTTCTGGATTCGGTGGTTTTGGCCGCGCCGGAAACCGATCTTGCGGGTCACGCCGCGTGGCTGGGGCGGATCGATTTCGCGAAGTCCGTCTACGTGATGCAGCACGCGAACGACCGGGTGCTGAACGCCGTAAAAGTGCACAAGGACGAGGCGCGCCTGGGCATGCAGCGGACACATTTGGACGGAACGCCTGAGCCGCTGGCCCCGAACGCGACCTAATATCGACGTGGGCCCCGGCACCCGCTGGCACCGGTATCACGTCCAGGGGCAAAGCGCGTGTCTCGCCGCCGTTTTCCAGACGATTGCAGACGGCAATGGCCCGGTGACGGAAACCGACCATGTGGCGTTGGTGCAACGGCCGAACGTTTATGTGGTGACCAACTGAAGGTTATTCGGCTGCCAGCTTGCTGACCTTAGCCACCGGTTGCGAACCGCCCAGTCACCGGTTCGTAATGGATGACCGGTATTGGCCGGCTGTATTGGCGGCTAAAGCCTGCGAAACGGCAGGATCATCCATCAGGACTGTCTTAGATCAAAGATCAGAGGTCTTGCGTTTCTTAGTATCTGCGCTCGATTGCAGGTGAGCCTAAGCGATGGAAACAAGAGACCGTCTTCATGCAGGGTTCCAACAAGTCGACTAGCCGGCTGAGTTCTGCATCTCGACGCCGGGTTATCCGCATCGTTGCCGCGGCGACAGGGCTTGGTCTTGTCGGCGCGACGGCGGGACTTGCCAGACTGGCCAAGGAACCGGACACGCGCTTGCGCCGTTGGCGCGGCACGGCCCTGGGCGCCGATGCGACCCTGTTGATCGATCATCCCGATGGGGCGCGGGCCGAAAGGCTGCTTGCGGTCGCCCGCGCCGAGATCGAGCGCCTTGAGCGGATCTTCAGCCTGTACCGGCCGGATTCAGCGCTGGTTCGACTGAACGCGGAAGGCCGTCTGCGCAACCCGCCCGCCGAATTGGTGGTCCTGCTGGACCGGGCGCGGCAATGGGGCGCGCTGAGCGATGGCGCCTTCGATGTGACGGTGCAGCCGCTTTGGCAGCTTTACCGCGACCACTTCTCAAGGCCGGGCGCGGACCCGCGCGGGCCCGATGAAGCGGCCGTCAGGACCGCGCAGGCGCTGGTGGACTTCAATGCCGTCGAGATTTCGGCGAACGAGATCTCCTTTGCCCGTCCTGGCATGGCGGTCACGCTGAACGGCATCGCGCAAGGCGAGATCACGGACCGCGTCGCGGATCTGCTGCGGGCGGAGGGACTGGAACACGCGCTGATCGAGCTTGGCGAATTCAGGGCTCTGTCGTCGCACCCATCGGGGCGCCCTTGGCAGGTTGGCGTGAGGGATCCCCACCAGGCCGACGCGGTCGTCGCAAAGCTGCCGTTGATGGACCGGGCGCTTGCGACCTCCGCCACGACGGGTACGCAGTTCGACCCCCTCGGGCGTCACCATCATCTTTTCGATCCCGGCGCGGGCCGGCCAAGCCGCGGGCTGGTTTCCGCCAGCGTGATCGCCAGGCGCGCCCGGGACGCGGACGCATTCTCAACGGCACTGCTGGCGTCGCCCGAACCGTTGGCGCCGGCGGCCGTGTCGCATCTGGGCATCGAGTCCGTTTTGACCGTCAGTTCGGAAGGACAACTAGGGGAATGGCGCATGGCGACATAAGCCGTTTCCGCTTCGGATTGGCTGCGCGTCGGGGGCGCGTCGCGCGGCTCAGAGTATCTGTTGCGCCGATTGAGTTGCCTGTATTGCACTGGGAGATCAGATCGTGAGCACGGACACACCAGAACCCAACGATCCCGAGGGTCAAGGAAGCGGATCCTCCGGCATGAAGGTGGATGGCACGCTGGACGAGCCCTCGCGGCGCGCGTTCTTCAAACGGGCTGCCATCGGCGGCGGGGCGGCCTTGCTGGCCGGCGGCGGCGCCTATGCCGGGGTCCGTGTGCAGCTGAACGGACGGGTGGACGAGGAGGTCTTCAAGACCGACGACACCTTCAAACCGAAGGACCAGCGGGATGTCATTCTCACCTTCGCCAAAAGCAAGGCACTGAACGAGAAACACCCTGAACGGAACGAGCAATACAGCAAGCTGTGGAAGAAGGAATTCCACTTTTACGAATATGCAAAGACATTCGAGCATCGGGTGCCGTGGGACAACAACAAGCCCGGCTACACCCAAAAGGACAAGGCCCTGCACCATGCGGCCTGG
>Ga0056115_1000088_pt1 | contig 49826 bp, 58 predicted proteins | sample WorMetOlspDAHAB1_FD_77007 | JGI IMG/M metagenome (GOLD analysis project Ga0056115, IMG submission 77007) | Marine gutless worms symbiont microbial communities from Max Planck institute for Marine Microbiology, Germany - Olavius sp. DAHAB.1 ...
ACAATGTGACAATCGAGGCGCATTTGATTACGCCGATTGCGATGGAAAAGGAGCTTCGCTTTGCAGTGCGCGAAGGTGGCCGTACAGTAGGCGCAGGCGTCGTCAGCGAAATTATCGAATAAAAGGAAAGACTTAAGGTAATGATAACAAATACCAAGATCAGGATCCGACTTAAGGCATATGATCATAAATTGTTGGATCAGTCTGCCTCGGACATTGTTGATACGGCGGCAAAGACCGGAGCCAAGGTTGTGGGGCCGATACCGTTGCCGACACGGATTAACAAGTATTGTGTTTTGCGTTCGCCCCACATTGACAAAAAATCACGTGAACAGTTTGAAATGCGGACGCACAAACGGCTGCTGGATATACTCGAGCCCACGCAACAAACGGTAGATGCGCTGATGAAACTGGATCTCTCCCCGGGTGTCGATGTTGAGATAAAGCTGTAATTTGCCATCCTCTATTTGGGGGTGTAAAGAGTGATGGCCGAAAGAATAATCATTTTTGAACCCCTGGATTCTTGGTTCCCGTCAAGACTGAAAATCAAGCCTGTCTAAACAGTGGCGATTAAAAAGATAACAGCTGTACACAAGGGATACATTTGGCTATGAGCAGAGGAATACTAGGAAAAAAATTGGGAATGACCGGCGTGTTCACCTCCGAAGGAAAATATGTCCCGGCGACTGTGATTGAAGCCGGGCCATGTGTGATCACTCAAATCAAGAGCAAAGACACAGACGGTTATGATGCGTTGCAGGTTGGATTCAGCGGCAAAAGAACCAGCCGGGTGAACAAGCCGTTGCAGGGTCATTTTAAAAAGAGCGGCGACCGGTGCTTTCGATTTTTGAAGGAATTTTCAGTTGATAACCCCGCTGATTACAGCATCGGGCAGGAACTCACCGTAGAAATGTTCAAAGTGGGCGAACGCGTCGATGTGGTTGGAACCACGAAAGGGCGCGGTTTCTCCGGGGTAATTAAACGCCACGGCTTTCATCGCGGACCCATGACCCATGGCAGTCGCAACGTTCGGCGTCCGGGTTCCGTCGGTTGCAGTGCCTGGCCTGCCAAAATTATCAAAGGCAAAAAAATGCCCGGTCAATACGGCAATGACCGCAAGACGATTCGTAATCTCGAAATTGTCGACATCCGTTCCGAGGATAACCTGATTCTGGTAAGAGGGGCCGTTCCGGGAGCCGAAGCCGGTCTCGTGTCCGTAAATAAACTCAAATTCTAAAGAGATTAAGTGATCCATCGACCTGGATCAACGATAATAGGTGAGGAAAACAATGCCGGTCATAGATGTCCAAAATGTAGAAGGCAAACAAATTTCGCAGGTGGAGCTTGCGGAAGATGTATTCAGCGTGCCTGTCAAATCCAGTGTTTTGCATGATGTAGTTACCATGCAGTTGGCTAACAGGCGTTCCGGTACGGCAGCCGTCAAGCACCGCAGTGATGTGAGAGGCAGCGGGCGCAAGCTTTTCCGCCAAAAAGGAACCGGCCGGGCTCGTCGGGGAGATGTCAAATCTCCGCTGTTGCGAGGCGGTGGGGTTGTTTTCGGGCCTGACGGGAGAAAATATACCCAAAAAGTCACCAAAAAAGTCCGCAAGCTGGCGCTGAGAATGGCCTTAAGCAGTAAGGTACTCGAAAATGAGCTGATGGTATTGGACCAGTTCGAACTCGACCAGATTAAAACCAAAGAGTTTGTCGGCGTGCTCAATGTCCTGAAACTCAACAATGCCCTGATCGTTACTGATAATCAAAACGAGCATTTAGAGCTTTCATCCAGAAACGTACCGGATGTCAAGGTTCTCAGAAGCGAAGGACTGAACGTTTACGATATCCTAAAATATCGGACATTGGTGCTTCTGGAGCCTGCCGTAAAGAACATTGAGGGGAGGCTGCGAGCATGATTAACCATGAAATCATAAAAAGACCCCTAATCACCGAAAAGACCAGTATTCAGAAAGAACTGTTCAACAAGGTGACATTTGAAGTGGATCGCCGGGCCAACCGGATCGAAATTAAAAACGCAATCGAGACTATTTTTAATGTCAGAGTCGCCAGCGTCAAAACGATGCAGGTTACGGGCAAAACCAAACAAAGAGGACGGATCACCGGCAAACGCCGTGATTGGAAAAAGGCAATTGTGACGTTGCTGCCCGGCGAACGAATCGACTTCTTTGAGGGGGTGTAAAAAATGGCAACTAAAAAGGTAAAACCGACTTCTCCGGGACGACGGTTTCAGGCCTATTCGACGTTTGAAGAAATCACAAAAACGAAACCGGAAAGGCAACTTCTGCGGGTTATTAAGAAAACGGGTGGACGCAACGTCCACGGGCGCATTACCAGCCGACACCGTGGCGGCGGGCACAAACGTCACTATCGGCTCATTGATTTTAAGCGCGATAAAATAGATATTCCGGCAAAAGTGGCCGCTATTGAATACGATCCCAACCGGTCGACCCGCATCGCTCTACTGCACTATGTCGACGGTGAAAAACGCTATATTCTGGCCCCGCTGAATCTTAAAGTCAATGATGTCGTGCAATCCGGCCCCGAAGCCGACATTAAGCCAGGCAACGCGTTGCCGATCAGAAACATACCATTGGGCACCCAGATTCATAATATCGAACTGCGTCCCGGCAAAGGCGGCCAGATTGTCAGAAGCGCCGGAACTTATGCCCAACTGGTCGCTAAAGAGGACCGCTATGCGCTGATTAAATTGCCCTCAGGCGAGACGCGCATGGTTCTGATGAATTGTAAAGCCACCGTTGGTCAATTGGGCAATGTGGCCCATGAGAACATTGATCTGGGTAAAGCCGGTCGAAAACGCTGGCTCGGAAAACGGCCCAAGGTCAGAGGTGTTGCCATGAATCCGGTCGACCACCCTATGGGGGGCGGTGAAGGAAGGTCTTCCGGTGGTCGTCATCCCTGTAGTCCCTGGGGTGTGCCCTCCAAAGGGTATAAAACACGCAAAAATAAGAGCAGCGATCGTTTGATCGTCAAACGACGCACGAAGAAGTAGGTTTAAAGGTTCGGGAATCACGGTTCAAAGGTTGACGGTTTGACGCTATATAAAACCATTATCGAATGCGGGATCAGGGACTGAGTTATTCGGTCAATTTTTCAAAAGACTGAGCAAGGCGAAACCACAAATTTTCAATATTCAATCTTAAATTTTCAATAAACTTGAGGGTTTTATGCCACGATCGTTAAAAAAAGGTCCGTATGTTGAACAGAAGCTAATGAGTAAAGTGCTGGTGGCTCAAGAGACACGCAGGGCCAGGGTCATCAGAACCTGGTCAAGACGTTCGACGATTGTGCCGGAAATGGTTGGCATTACGTTGGCTGTTCACAACGGTCGCAAATTTGTGCCGGTGTTTGTATCGGAAAATATGGTGGGCCACAAATTGGGTGAATTTTCACCAACCCGAACATTTTACGGGCATGCTGGTGATAAGAAGTCCAAGTTGAAAAGGTAATCCCGGACAGCTGAATTTGGGAACTATTTGACTTTAAGGTTTCAGGTATAAGATTGCATCAATGAAATTCGCAAATAGTGAAGGTTGAAACCTGACACCTGAAATCCGGCATCTGAACACTTAACTATAGAGGGTTAGAAACAATGGAGGTTAGAGCCGTCTCGAAATATGTTCGCATTTCGCCGACTAAAGTACAAAAGCTGGTGGGTGCCATTAAAGGCAAACCGGTGGAAAGCGGACTGCAAATGCTCCAGTTTATGCCCCAGAAGGCTGCCGGCATTCTGGGAAAAATTATCCGTTCAGCGGTTGCCAACGCAGATCAAAATGCAGATATTGATGTTGACTTGCTGGTTATTCGCAACATCACCGCCGATCAGGGACCGACCCTGAAGCGTTGGAAGGCACGAGCGCGGGGTAGGGGAACGCGTATTTTGAAAAGAACCAGTCACATTACTGTTATTTTAGATGAAGATACTGCGCTATCGTAAAGGAGGTATAGGTTGGGCCAAAAAGTAAATCCGATAGGATTAAGATTGGGAATAGTTAAAACTTGGGAATCACGATGGTTCGGGGGTAAGAGCTATGCCCAATATATTTTGGAAGATCATAAATTGCGCAAGTTTATCAAGAAAAAGCTCTTTCATGCCGGTGTTTCGCGGATTGAGATAGAACGATCCTCCAAGCGCGTTCGGCTGCGAATCTATACTTCCAGGCCTGGAATTGTAATTGGCAAGAAGGGATCTGAAATATCGCAGCTCAAAAAAGATCTTGAGAAAATGTCCGCCCATGAGGTTATGATTGATATCCAGGAGGTCAGAAAGCCGGAAATAGAAGCCCAGCTTGTGGCTGAAAACGTGGCGCTGCAGATAGAAAGAAGGGTCGCTTTCCGGCGTGCCATGAAACGAGGTGTTTCTTCAGCAATGCGATTTGGCGCGCTGGGGGTCAAGATTATTTGTTCCGGCCGGTTGGGAGGAGCTGAAATGGCCCGCACCGAATGGTACCGGGAAGGGCGGGTGCCGCTGCATACCCTGCGAGCTGATATTGATTACGGTTTTATCGAAGCCCGCACGACCTACGGGATCATCGGTGTTAAAGTCTTCATTTTCAAGGGAGAGATTCTGAAAAAAGACCACTTGCAGGCTGAGGCAGCTTAGCGCAGTTGAGTTTATGGTCCACGACGTGCCATATTTATAAATTATAAAAATTTGCAGTCGATATTCGTTGCCTATCACGAGTTGCACTTTTGCGGTCGTTATCATCAAACTAAATTTTTAATAGCACAACACGCATCTCGCAACAGACAACAGGAGTTGGTATTATGCTTAGCCCTAAAAAAGTAAAATTTCGCAAGCAACAAAAAGGAAAGATGCGTGGTCTTGCACGCCGCGGGTGCACACTGAACTTTGGTGAATTCGGGCTGCAGGCCACCGAATGCGGCAAAATCAGCGCCAAACAAATTGAAGCGGCACGTATTGCGATGACCCGGCATGTCAAACGCGGCGGACGGATCTGGATTCGTATTTTTCCTGACAAACCGTTTACCAAAAAACCTGCTGAAGTCAGGATGGGCAAGGGCAAGGGCGCACCGGAAGGATGGGAGGCGGTCATTCGTCCAGGCAAAATCCTATATGAAATGCAGGGAGTCTCCCGCGAAATGGCCCAGGAAGCTCTGCGGCTTGCGGCCCATAAGCTTGCGGTAAAAACAAAATTCGTCGAGAGGAGCGAGAGCTTATGAAGGCCAGCGAGATCAGGGATATGAACCTGGAAGAAATGCATCTCAAAGTTTCTGATTTAAAAGAAGAACTGTTCAATCTGCGATTTCAACACGAAATCGGCCAGCTGGAAAATCCTCAGCGCATGAAACAGACTAAAAAAGATATAGCCAGGATTGAAACTATTATCAATGAAGTCACCTTAAACCAAAAGGAAAATAACGAGTAGTGGCTGCCATGAAACAACGAGGAATGAAAAGACAATTGGTCGGGACGGTCGTCAGCAACAAGGCAGACAAAACAGCAACCGTTCTGGTTGAACGATTGGTTAAACACCGGATGTATCTCAAATATGTTAGAAGGCGCACCAAATTTGCAGCCCATGATGCTAGCAATGATTGTCAGATAGGAGACAAGGTGCTGATTTCGGAATCCCGTCCTCTCAGCAAAACCAAAAGATGGCGGGTAATCAAAATCGTTGAAAAGGCTGTTTGATTTTAGAGGGAATTAAAGAAGATGATTCAGGCGGAAACACGATTAACCGTGGCTGACAATTCCGGCGCCAAAGTGCTTTATTGCATAAAAGTGTTGGGTGGCTCCCGCAGACGGTATGCATCCATCGGAGACATTATTGTTGTCACCGTTAAGGAAGCCATACCGAATGCTAAAGTGAAAAAGGGAGATGTATTAAAGGCTGTTATCGTACGAACCAAAAAAGAGATACGTCGGCCGGATGGTTCTTATATTCGATTTGATGACAACTCGGCCGTTTTGATTAATGCGGCCCGCGAGCCCATCGGAACCCGTATATTCGGTCCCGTGGCCCGCGAACTGCGTGCCAAACGGTTTATGAAAATAATATCCCTGGCACCGGAGGTGTTGTAAATGACGAATGACGAATGACAAATGAAGGATGAACATGGGAGAAATTCTGTCCTGAATATAAAAAAAACGTCACAGAGCATTTTGACAATTTTAAAAGCGATAGAATTCCATCATTAGTCATTCATCAATCGTCATTCGTCATTAGAAAAATGCTTGTGGAGAAAAACTTATGATGGCAGTTAAGTGCTTTATAAAAAAGGACGACAAAGTCAAAGTCATTGCCGGTCGGGATAAAGGCAAAATTGGAAAGGTGTTGAAGGTCGACCGCAAAAAAGGCGGCTTACTTATCGAGAAAATAAATATCGTCAAACGTCACAGTAAACCGACCCAACAAAACAGACAGGGCGGAATTGTCGAAAAAGAAATGCCCATCCAATCGTCCAATGTCATGGTGATGTGCGGCAAATGTGTTTCTCCCGCGCGTGTCAAAATGCAGCGGCTGGAGGACGGGAATAAGGTTCGGGTCTGTGTAAAATGCGGCGAAGCACTGGATACATAAGGCCATTTGGCGGAGGATCAGAATGTCACAATTAAAAGAATTTTATGAGAAAGAAGCAGTTCCTAAGCTGATTAAGGCCTTTGATTATAAGAATATCATGCAGGTCCCCCGGTTGGAAAAGGTTGTCTTGAATATGGGACTGGGAGAGGCGATTCAAAATATCAAATTGCTTGATGCAGCTGCTGAGGAACTCAAGATCATTGCCGGGCAGAAACCGGTGATAACACGTGCCAAAAAATCGATTGCCGCATTCAAACTGAGAGAAGGGATGCCGATCGGATGCATGGTTACCCTGCGGCGCAAAAAAATGTATGACTTTTTCTACAAGCTTGTGAATATTGCCCTGCCCCGTGTTCGTGATTTCCGTGGGATTTCAGCCAAAGCTTTTGATGGCCGAGGAAATTATTCGCTGGGAATTAAAGAGCATATGATATTCCCTGAGATAGACTTTGATAAAATTGATCGAATTAAAGGTCTCAATATTAGTGTTGTAACCAGTGCCAAAACCGATGAAGAAGGTAAAGAGCTACTGCGGATTTTGGGCATGCCTTTCCGAAACTAAAATTTATCAGATTAACTATTTTCACTTATTTGCGATAACGCAATTTCGTGACCATACAGAACTATTAGGGGGACGATTTGGCAAAAAAAGCGCTTAGAAATAAAGCGGTGCATAAACCCAAGTTTAAAGTAAGATCTTATAATCGATGCCCGATTTGTGGCCGACCCCGGGGATTTTTGAGGAAATTCGGCATTTGCCGAATCTGCTTTCGTAATTTTGCATCTCAGGGTAAATTGCCTGGTGTGGTAAAATCAAGTTGGTAGGCTGGAAGCTGGACATCGGCAGTTGGCAGTTGAATACTTGATTTTTTATCAGTACTGCAACCAGAGACCAAAAGTACCAACAAGGAATCAGCACCTGAATTAAAGAAACAAGAGACTGGAACAACAGGAGAAAACAATGGCGATTAGTGATCCAATAGCTGACATGTTAACCCGTGTGCGTAATGCGGCCAAAGCCAAATTTAACAGCGTAGATGTTCCTGGATCGACGTTAAAAATTGAACTGGCAAAAATATTGAAAACTGAGGGATACATCCGCAACTATAAGTTCCTCAAGGATGGCAAGCAGGGAATCTTGCGAATTTATCTCAAATACGGTGCGGCACAATCCAATGTGATTTACAAGATCAAGCGGATTAGTAAACCAAGCCGACGAGTATACGTAAAATGCAAGGAAATCAAGCCGGTCTACAACGGCTTGGGCATCGCGATTCTTTCTACCTCCAAAGGAGTGATGACGGATAAAAAAGCGCGCCAGGAAAAAGTCGGCGGCGAAATTTTGTGCCAGGTCTGGTAAATGTTGATTGAATAGTTGACTGGGTTAATGGTTGAAAAGGTTATCAGTTAAATTTAGGGGAGCAGCATATGTCTCGAGTAGGCAAAAAACCGATTCCGATACCGGATAAAATAAAAATCACTTATGCCGATAGGTTGTTGACCGTCGAGGGCGGCAAAGGCAAACTGGTTCAGTCCATACATCCGGCGGTTGATTTAAATATTGAAGACGGCGTTATGAATGTAACCATGCTAGTGGAAGATCGAACCACGCGGGCTTTACAGGGGCTGACGCGAAGCCTGGTTGCCAATATGATAACCGGAGTTAATCAAGGATTCGAACGAAAACTTGAAATTAACGGTATTGGTTATCGAGCTGAACTCAGCGGCAAACAAATCATTCTTAACGTCGGGTACTCGAATCCCGTTGCCTTTGATTTGCCCGAGGGAATTTCGGCAACCGTCGAAAAAAATAACAACATTAAACTGTTCGGTATCGACAAGCAATTAGTAGGCCTAGCGGCGGCGGCGATTAGACGCATTCGACCACCTGAGCCCTACAAAGGTAAAGGCATCAAGTATGCCGAGGAACATATTCGCAGAAAAGCCGGCAAAACCGGGACAAAGTAGAATGACGATTGACGAATGGCGAATGACGAATTAAGGAAATGTTTCTATCTTATTTTTTGATTAGAGGAGCAACGCGACATCCATCATTCGACATTATTCAGTCGACAATCGTCATTCCAAAAGGGGTAATAACATGGGGTCTATGAATATTAGACAGCAGGCTCGTTTAAAAAGGAAAAAAAGAATCAGAAAAAAAATCCATGGAACATCTGAACGCCCGCGGCTTAGTGTGTTCCGGAGTGCCAGGCATACATACGCCCAGATTATCGATGATTCTCAGGGGCACACACTGATAACCGCCTCCACGGTGGACAATCAATCAAAAGGTGCTCCTAAATTCGAGAGCAAGGTTGATGCTGCAAAATTTATCGGCAAACTCATCGGCGAGCGAGCACTGAATAAGGGAATCAAAAAAGTCGTTTTTGATCGAAACGGGTTTTTATATCACGGGCGCGTCAAATCTCTTTCGGAAGGTGCCCGTGAAGCAGGACTGGTTTTTTAACGGTTGGTAATTAGTCTTTTTTATTTTTTTTGGCTGCGAAGGAGGCAGGCTCTTGTTTAAACAAGATCTAGATGAAGTTCAATTAATTGACAAAGTGGTTCATATCAATCGGGTGGCAAAAGTCGTTAAGGGTGGCCGCCGATTTAGTTTCAGCGCTATTGTAGTTGTAGGGGACGGTGATGGCTCGGTAGGTTTCGGTCTCGGCAAAGCCGGCGAGGTGCCGGAAGCCATTCGCAAAGGCGTTGAAAAAGCTAAAAAAAACATGGTTAACGTACCGCTTATCGAAGGCACCATCCCTTATGAGGTGATTGGCAGATTTGGTGCCGGCCGCGTACTGCTGAAACCTGCCGCTCAAGGTACCGGGGTCATCGCCGGTGGTGCCGTGCGGGCTGTCCTTGAGGCTGTCGGGGTTCAGAATATACTGACCAAATGCCTCGGATCGCACAACCCGCATAACCTGGTAAAGGCCACTATCGGGGGGCTCCAGCAACTCGAAAGTCGCGATCAGGTAGCTGCCAGACGCGGAATTGGTGTTGAGGATTTGTAGGGAACTGGCTTTGGGTCGCTTGCTGCCGGTTGCAGGGGGCAAATAATCCGAGTCCATATACTATAAACCAATAACGCACGACACGGCGCCAGTGACCAGAAAAAGAGAAAGGACGTCATAGATGGCAGCAATGCTAAAAATAACACTCGTGAAAAGTATGATCGGTCGGCCTGAAAAGCATCGCAAGGTACTAAGGGGAATGGGACTGACTAAATTAAAGAAAACTGTCGAATTGCAAGATACGCCTGCTATTCGAGGGATGATCAATGTCGTTTCTCATCTGGTAAAAGCTGAGGAGAAAAAATAATGAAGTTACATGAATTATCACCGGCCAAAGGCTCCCGCAAGGCTCCAAAACGTCTTGGACGTGGTGTGGCTTCCGGTACCGGAAAGACTGCCGGCCGAGGAACAAAAGGCTTCAACTCGCGTTCCGGCGGTGGCATCCGACCCGGATATGAAGGCGGACAAATGCCCTTGCATCGTCGCTTGCCCAAACGAGGATTTACCAATATATTCAAGAAAAATATCGCGGTAATCAATATTCGGGATCTTGTCAGATTCGACAAAGGCACTGTGGTTGATACCGAGGCACTTGTCCAAGCCGGGCTGGTGAAAGGCAAAAGAGACGGGATCAAGCTTCTGGGGCAAGGCGAAATTAAATATTCTTTGGATGTCAGAGTCAATCAAATCAGTAAAAGTGCCAGAGAAAAAATTGAAGCAGCTGGTGGAAAAGTAGAGGTATTATAATGATCGGTGGCGGGTTCCAAAACATATTTAAAATACCCGAGCTGAAAAAAAGAATTTTATTCACCCTGGCGCTGTTGATTGTCTACCGCATCGGTGTGCATGTGCCCGTGCCCGGTATTGACAGCTTGGCGCTTGCCTCCTTTTTTAAACAGGCTGAAGGCACCATTTTCGGAATTGTTAATATGTTTTCCGGTGGAGCATTTGAGAAACTGTCTGTTTTTGCACTTGGCATTATGCCCTATATCAGTGCCTCGATTATTTTGCAGCTTCTGACAGTTGTTGTTCCCCATCTCGAGCAACTCAAAAAGGAAGGCGAACAAGGGCGCAAAAAAATTACCCAGTATACTCGTTACGGGACCGTCGTTTTGAGTATTATTCAAGGATTCGGCATTAGCGTGGGACTCGAAAGCATGAGTTCTCCGGGTGGCGCACCGGTTGTTCTTATTCCGGGCTGGGCCTTTCGCTTAATGACCGTTATAACCCTGACAGCCGGCACTGCTTTTATCATGTGGCTGGGAGAGCAGATTACCGAACGGGGCATCGGCAACGGTATCTCATTGATTATTTTTGCCGGCATTGTCTGCCGATTACCGATAGCCAGCGTCAACACCGGGCGTCTGCTTTCAACCGGTGAGATGGGAATCTTTGCGGTTCTAATTTTGATCGTTTTGATGATTGCTGTCATCGGCTTTATTATTTTCGTTGAACAGGGTCAGCGTCGCATTCCCGTTCAGTATGCCAAACGAGTGGTCGGACGTCGTATGTATGGGGGGCAGAGTACCCATCTGCCGCTAAAGATAAATACTTCCGGTGTTATTCCGCCAATTTTCGCTTCATCCATTATCATGTTTCCGGCTACCATCGGCAGTTTTGTTAAAGTAGAGTGGATCCAAAATATTACCAACGCCATGACCCCCGGCAATCTGCTGTATGAACTGTTGTTTGTCGGATTTATATTTTTCTTTTGTTACTTTTACACAGCCGTTACTTTTAATCCGGTTGATGTAGCCGATAATATGAAAAAAGCAGGCGGTTATATTCCCGGTATTCGTCCGGGGAAACGTACGGCAGATTATATAGACAAAGTACTGACCCGCATTACTTTGGGGGGTGCAATCTATGTTTCAACAGTATGCGTGCTACCGTCGGTGCTGATCACGAAATTCAACGTCCCGTTCTATTTTGGTGGGACAGCCCTTTTGATTGTGGTCGGTGTGGCAATTGATACGGTATCCCAGATGGAGTCTCATATGTTGAGCCGGCACTATGAGGGCTTTTTGAAAAAAAGCGGCGGTAAGATGAAAGGGCGTTAAGCGTTATGGCGAAAGAAGAGGCAATTAAAGTCGAGGGGATCGTTTTAGAGACTTTACCCAATGCAATGTTCAAAGTTGAACTGGAAAACAAACATCAGGTACTGGCACATATTTCCGGTAAAATGAGAATGCATTTCATTAAAATACTGCCCGGTGATAAAGTGACCGTAGAACTTTCGCCCTATGATCTTTCTCGCGGCCGAATTACTTACCGGTCGAAGTAAAAGGATTGAATTTTCAATATTAAATGGAGGCGGGAGTAAAAAATGAAAGTCAGAGCATCGGCCAAGAAGATATGCCCCAAGTGTAAGATTGTTAAAAGAAAAGGGGTTGTGCGGGTTATTTGTGAAAATAAGCGACACAAACAGAGACAGGGATAGGAGGATACGTTTTGGCAAGAATCGCGGGGGTTGACCTACCCAGAAAAAAACACATTGAGATCGGCCTGACCTATATATATGGGATCGGTAGAACATCTTCTCAAAAAATACTTTCCCATCTTCAGATTGATCCGACTACCAAGACCGATGATCTGACCGAGGAGCAAATTAACAATATCCGCAAGGTCATTGATGGCAGCTATAAAGTAGAAGGGGAACTGCGGACTGAGATTTCCATGAATATCAAACGGTTGATGGATCTTGGCAGTTACCGCGGACTACGCCATCGAAGATCACTGCCGGTCGCCGGACAGCGAACAAAAACCAATGCCCGTACCCGTAAAGGGCCCAAGCGGGCCGCTGTTAAGAAGAAGGGCGCAGCGAAGAAGTGACAAGGGCTTTCGAATGCGGATTTTAGATTTGGGATAGTGGATTAAAATACAGGAATAGCTCTAATTTTAAATTCCTCAAATTTTAGTGTAGGAAATATTAATGGCTAAAAAGGTTCGTACTAAAAAAAAGGTAAAGAAGAACATCGCCAACGGTGTTGTTCACATTCAATCGACATTTAACAACACCATAGTCACCATAACCGATTCGGTGGGAAATGTCGTGGCATGGTCCAGCGCCGGGGTCCAGGGGTTTAAAGGATCGCGCAAAAGCACGCCCTTTGCTGCCCAGCTGGCAGCTCAGGATGCAGCCAAGAAGGCGATGGAGCATGGTATGAGAAGTGTGGAGGTTTATGTCAAAGGACCCGGACCCGGGCGAGAGTCCGCCCTGCGGGCGCTTCAGTCAACCGGATTTAATTTGGTGATGATAAAAGATGTAACCCCCATTCCTCATAACGGTTGCCGGCCACCGAAACGGCGTAGGGTGTAATAGTTAATTGTTATTTGTTAATGGTTATTCGAATAACTAATAATCAATAGCTGATAACTTTGATAATACAGGGAGGAAAAATTTGGCACGATATACAGATTCCGTTTGTCGGCATTGCCGACGGGAAAATCTAAAACTATTTCTCAAGGGAGATCGCTGTTATTCGGATAAGTGTGCCTTTGATCGACGGGGGTACCCGCCCGGACAGCATGGTGAACGTCGCGGCAGGAAGCTGTCGGACTATGGTATTCAGTTGCGTGAAAAGCAAAAAGTAAAACGCATGTACGGTCTTTCTGAAAAGCAATTCCATCTATTTTTTGAACGGGCCGATAGCCAGAAAGGTATTACCGGGACGAACTTGCTTGTATTATTGGAGCGACGCCTGGACAATGTCGTGTACCGATTGGGTTTTACCAATTCGCGCGCTCAAGCCAGACAATTTGTAAGGCACAGACATTTTTTGGTTAACGGGAAACGGGTCAATATCCCGTCATTTTTGGTAAAAATCGGCGATACGATCGAGGTGCGTGAAAAAAGCAAAAAGATTCAATCCCTTCTGGATTCTCTGGATGCCGTGGTTCGCAGGGGGATACCTCAATGGCTCGATCTTGAAAAAGATGCTATGAAGGGTAATGTCAAGGGATTTCCATTGCGAGATGACCTTACCATGCCGATGCAGGAACAGCTCATCGTTGAGCTTTACTCAAAATAAAGTTACCATTTTTATAACCGGCAGAGGGACCGCCGTTGGCGGTCGTAAAACCAGAACCTGAAATATCAGGAGAAAAAAAATGCCGTCAGATGAACTTATGTACATGAACTGGCAGGAGTTGGTGATGCCAGAAAAAGTTCAGGTAAACAGTAATCCATCCTATGGAAAATTTGTTTGCGAACCTCTTGAAAGGGGCTTCGGGATCACCATCGGCAATAGCTTAAGAAGAATCATACTTTCTTCACTGTACGGTGTTGCCATTGTATCGGTTAAATTCGATGCTGTGATGCATGAATTTAGTGTAATCCCGGGAATTTTTGAAGATGTATCCGAAATTATTCTGAATTTAAAAGAAGTACGTTTTAGAGTCGCCGATCCGGAACCAAAAATCGTGCGTATTGATGCTGCCGGTGAAGGAGAAATCACTGCCGCAGATATTCTCAGTGATGACGGAAAATGCGAGGTACTCAATCCCAAGCAGCACATCGCCGGTCTTTCGGATAAAGCAGTGCTCAAAATGGAGATGACTGTTCAAGTTGGCAAAGGCTATTCATTAGCGGAATCCAACAAGGACGAAGACGCACCGGCCGGTACCATACCCATTGATGCCGTATTTTCGCCGATCAAACGCGTCAACTATACGGTGGGCAATGCTCGTGTCGGTCAACGCACTGACTATGATAAGCTTACCATAGAAATTTGGACCGACGGCAGTATTGCCCCGGAAGATGCTATTGCCTATTCTGCCAAAATCTTAAAAGAGCAGATGTCGATGTTTATCAATTTTGATGAGCAGCTCGAGCCAAAGCCGGATAAAAAGACCGAAGAACAAAGTGTGCCTGATTTTAACGACAATCTATTCCGCAGTGTTGAAGAACTCGAGCTTTCCGTACGCAGTGCAAATTGTCTGAAAAATGCCGATATTAACAAAATCTATCAACTGGTCAGCAAAACTGAAGCAGAGATGCTGAAAACTAAAAATTTTGGCCGAAAATCATTAAATGAGATCAAAGAAGTGTTGGCTGAAATGGGCCTTTCTCTTGGAATGAAGCTTGAAGGATTTACGCCGCCTGAGGAAGATACCGAGGAAGGAGAGTAGGCAGTGCCATGAGACATCGTAAAGCCGGTCTAAAATTGAATCGAACCCCGAGTCACCGCAATGCCATGTTCAGAAATATGGTGACATCCTTGTTTAAACATGATCGCATCCGGACAACCGGAACCAAAGCAATGGAACTCAGACGCTGGGCTGATCATATCATTACGCTGGCCAAACGCGGAGATTTGCATGCCAGACGGCAGGCCCTTGCGATTGTGAGAGAAAAGGATGTCGTGCATAAATTGTTTGAAAACGCTGCCGAACGTTTTGGCGCTGTATCCGGTGGTTATACTCGTGTCGTAAAATTGGGCAGGCGACCAGGCGATGCCGCGCCGGTTGCGCTGGTTGAACTGGTGGTTTCCCAGGATACCAAAAAGAAAAAGAGCAAGAAGAAAAAAACAAAGGTTGAAGCAGCGCCCAAAAAGGAGCCAGCCGATAAGAAGGCGGGCGATAAAGAGGCCGAAAAGCCGAAAAAAGCCACAAAGAAAAAAGCGGCTCCGGCGGATAAAGAAGATGCATCTGCTGTAAAGGCCAAAAAATCCGACGAAAAAAAGACCAAAGCTCCGGCTAAGGAAAAAGCTGCCAAAGAAAAAGAGCCGGCGGCCAAGGCAGCTCCCAAGAAGGAGGCTGAGGCTGAAAAAGAGGATGCTGCAAATAGCCAGGAAACAAAGGATTCGACCCCCAAAAGCCCCAAAGCTGAGGAATAGATCGGGATTGGGTAATATTCAAATTTTAAGCTTATATAAGCCCTGTCGTTTATGCGATGGGGCTTTTTTTTGTCAGAGGACAGAAGACAGAGGACAGAGGACGGAAGGCAGAAGACAGAACACCTTGTATGGAACTTCAGGGAATGACGAATAATGGTTGACGAATGGTGGAATCGCTTCAGTCTTCACCTTCGGCTGCGACCCGACAGGTCGCTCGTTCATTTTTGATAAAATAGACAGAATACATTATTCGATGTTCGACGTTCAATGTTCAGTGTTCGATGTTCATTAGTTTCTTTTTCGATTTGACTGGCCGCTCCGCAGCCAGTGGCTGGGCTGAACACTGACACCTGAACCCCTCTTTTCCCCAAACTAGAAGCCTATCAAAACTTTTCGAGTGCCTCCTTCGCCGCCTCTATCACCTCTTCGTTGTATTCTCCACCCAGCACATCCTCCAGCCATGATACGGCACGTCGGTCTTTAATTTCGCCGAACATATACAATATGTCACCTTTTACCTGGTCGGACAGCTGGTGGAATCGATCCCACAAGAAGTCAATCACTTCAGACGCCAGGATGGGATTCTGATCGGCTATTTCCTCCATCACGACCATTGCTCCCAGGCGGATCGACCATTTATCGTGGATGAGCAATTCATAAAATGCTGGAAATATTTTTTGGTCATCCATCATCATAGCCGCCAGATTGCTTGCCTGGCCCTCTTTCAGAATATTTTCAAGGGAAGCCGCACCCAATGAGGCCGGATCGCGGGAATTGATGGTATTGATAATTTCTTCCAGTGGTACCGAGCCTGTCCAACGAAACTGTTCGTCTAAAAGAAGTGTCGGCACCGCCTGGATCTTATGTGGCTCAGCTATCTCAGGGAATAGGGTCCCGTCGATAATCGTCAGTTGAATCTTATCGTCAACCAAGGGCAGGGGAATAAGCTGACGAACCACGGCTGGGCAGAAGGTGCACTGCGGAGCAATAAATAAGGTTAAGGTGGCCGGCAGTTTCTCCTTTTTTAAGGAGGGATGGATGGATTCGGCTGTATTCGAGGAGTTCGAGCTAAAGGCTATCAGCGCTTCTAAAAATGGCTGCAGTTCATGGCCGGCCGGTACTGTTTGATAATGCAGCCCGGTGCCAATCGAAATTTGCGGCAGCTGCTCCGGCGAATCATCGCCCTTTACGATTTTAATACCAGGCAGCAGCCGGTTTAAATTATCACAGAAATCCTTAAACGCATTATAATGTGAATGTTGCGAGTAGACCAGGCCGATGGTGACTTCCCCGGATAGCTGGCCATTGAGTTTGATAATTTGCTTTTCTTCTAGGGCGCTGAACATTTTTTTCCTTTGAGTTAAGGTCGATTAAGTGTTGAGGGAATACCATACATTCGGCTGGATGGCAACTTGAGTGAATGACGAATAAAGGTTGAAGAATGAAGAATGGTGGAATCGCTTCGCTCTATCAATTATAATGGACAGAATTCCTGGAACCCAGAACCCAGACCCCAGACCCCGGAACCCCGAACCTCAGGACCCGGAACCCCTTATCCCTCAACCTTGACCATTGACTTAACGCTTTTTACGGTGATATGGTCATTTCCGACACCAAGAAAGGATCAGAGTCAATGGATACATCAAAAATCTTGAAGGATAAAGTTGTTCTGGTCGTCGATGACGAGACGGATGTTACAGATACCGTTGAAGAAGTACTGGATATGTGTTTTATCCGCAAGGCGAACGATTATGATATGGCACGCCAACTCTTGATGAGCTACACCTTCGATATCGTCATCCTGGATATCATGGGAGTGAACGGATTTGAACTTTTGAAATTATCCGTCAAACGCGGCTTTCCCACCGTCATGCTGACGGCCTATGCCCTGACACCCGAGGCTCTCGAAAAATCGATCAGATTGGGCGCCGTTTCCTTTTTGCCCAAAGAAAAAATGAGCGAACTGGATGATTTTATCGCAGATGTGGTCCTGAAAGGCGGCCAACCGGTGTGGGAAAAACTATTCGATAATCTCGGCGGCTTTTTCAATAAGCACTTCGGACCGGACTGGAAACAGCGCAACGAATTTTTTGAAGATTTTGAAAAATCGCTGCACCCTGAAAAAACTGACGATTAGCCGGTTGACTTGTTGAAACCTGAACCAATCAACTGTTATTCCTAAGGAGGTCAACCAGAACTTGCCCAACTCCAAATTACTCTCTCTGTCTGATTCCATTGACCGATTCGTGCCGGGCGGCAGCTCCATCGCCATGGGATTGTCGCTTGAATCGCTCATCCCTTTTGCCGCGGCCCATGAAATTATTCGTCAAGGCAAACAAAATTTGACCCTAATCGGACCCATTTCCGACATGTTGTTTGATCAGGTTATCGGTGCCGGATGTGTCAGCCAAATCCGGGCCGCCTGGGTCGGCAACGTGATCACGGGCTCTTGTTACAATTTCCGGCGGGGAATTGAAACGGGCCGACTGCTTATTGAGGATCATTCCAATCTGACGATAGCCATGGCGCTAAAAGCCGGTGCCATGGGTGTCTCCTTTATGCCTGTCCGCACCGCCTTGGGCAGCGATCTCTATCAAACCAACACCGGGCTGAAAATGATTACCTGTCCCTTTACCGGTGACCGTCTGACGGCCGTGGCAGCGATTGTTCCCGACGTCGCCATCGTTCATGTCCAACGATCGGATGAATTCGGCAACGCCCATGCCTGGGGCAATTTGGGAGTGACCCGGGACGCCTGCCTGGCAAGCCGTCGTGTCATCCTCACGGCAGAAGAAATTGTATCACCGGATGTCATCAGTCGTGATCCAAATCGTGTCATCACGCCTGGATTCAGAGTCAGCGCTGTGGTGCATTTCCCCTGGGGGGGGCATCCGTCGCCGGTTCCGGGCTGCTACAACCGGGATCATCAGGCGTTTATCGATTATCGTAATGAGAGCAAATCCCCGGAACTATTTTCGGATTGGAAAAACCGATGGATAAACAGCATTCACGGCTCCGCAGAATACCGGGAATTATTGGGGCCGGAACGGATGGAAGGCCTGGTCATCCAAAATCACGACTATGCTGAGACGGTTGATTATGGCTACTAGTTGGAATGTCGAATTTCGATTGGCGAATGTCGAATTAAGGAATTCTATCAATTTAACTGAATTATCCAGCATGGTGGTAGTTGTAATGAGTCGACATCGAATTCGATAAATCAGTCATCTATTATCTGACATCTGAACACCAAACACCAAATACTAAACACCAAGCACTGAGGCTATCAACAAACAGGTGAACTAAATTCAATGAATGATAAAAACAATTCTACCGGTGAATACAATCTATCTCAGCTGATGATTACGGCGGCGGCGCGGGAAATTGCCGATGAGGAGGTGGTGTTTGTCGGCATGCGGCTGCCGCTGCTGGGGTTTTTGCTGGCCAAGAGCACTCATGCGCCCGCTGCCATCGGGGTGTATGAATTGGGGATCGTGCGCGATGCGGTTGCACCGGGGCCGATTCTGACCATGGGCGATCTGCCGAACCTGAATCGTGCGCAGTGGCTGGCCGACACGGCTGATGCTATGGGGCTGCTGCAGCAGGGTGGCGTGGATGTCAGTTTCATTGGCGGTGCCCAGGTGGATCGTTACGGTAATTTAAACACCAGTTACATCGGAGGTGCAGAAGCGGTCGAAACCCGTCTGCCGGGCAGCGGCGGCGCTTGCGATCTGGCCTGTCTGGGTCAGCGGCATATAATTGTGATGAATCACCAAAAACGACGCTTTGTCCCTCGCGTGGATTACATCACCTCCCCCGGCTTTGGCAATGGATCCGGCTGGCGTGAGCAGATCGGTCTTCCACGCGGCGGTCCATCGGCTGTTATTACGACTCTGGGCGTGCTGCGCTTTGATTCAACTACCAGTGAAATGGTTCTCAGTGCAACCCACCCCGGGGTGACGATCGAGCAGGTTTGCCAAAACACGGGGTGGCCCCTTAATGTTGCCGATGATCTGGCTGTGACACCGGCCCCGACCCTAAAGGAATTGGAAATGATCCGGCGATTTGACCCCGAAGGATACTGGTCAGGTGATTAAAACAGGGAAACACTGGTGGAGTATTGGAGCTTGGAGTATTGGATTACTCCTTTACGGTAAAAGGTTTCAGGAAAGAGCTGAAAGGTTTTGAAAAGCGAATCACGCAGAAGACGTGATCTAAAAACCGCAGAATATCGAATAACGAATAACATTTGATTCTTTCTGACCTCTGACCTCTGACCTCTGGCCTCTGTTATCTGTCATCTGTCATCTGTTACCAGAACCCAGAGCCTTATTCATAATTGTATACAATTTTCACTTGAACTGGGATTCCATAATGTGATATAGCCACAATAATTTAAACGCCCTTTGGAAAATGAATGGGTTTTAGAATTAATCGTGGACACTTAAATAAGGAGGGAATGATGACAAGTAAAAGGATCTTAACCTGTTTTGCACTACTGTTCGTTGTTTGTTGTTTGGCTGTTACCCCTGCATTCGCTAAAGGACCTTCTCTGGATAAATGGAAACCGGCTTTCGATCCGTCAGGTGCGAAATATAAATTAATCGTTTCCAATGTGTCCCATCCGGCGTTGAAAGGCGTTTATACTGGTTTTGCGATCAGAGACGAGCTGTGGAAGCGAACCAACGGTCAAATGTACCTCGACTACAAACCCTTTTCCATGCTGGGTGGAGAGGTCGAAGTTCTCAACCAACTGCAGATGGGAGCCATCCAGGGGATGGGGGTCAGCTCTGTTGCCGCCACCAACCTAGGACCGCGGTTTGGTCTGATTAACCTTCCATTTCTCGTTAACTCTTTTGAAAAATTAGATAAATTTGCAGCCAGTGGCAAGTTGTTTGAACATTATATGAGGGCTATGGAGCATCAGGGAATTATGGGATTAGACATTACCGGTTACGGTAATTACGGCTGGGCAACCACAAAGCCGGTTAAAAGTCTTGCCGATGCCCGTAAACTTAAATTTCGTACCGCTGAAGCGGCCGTCAACCAACTTGTCTACAAGGAGTGGGGTATTAATCCGGTCGCCATGCCATGGCCGGATGTCCCGGTAGCTCTTAAGCAGGGTGTCATCGACGGTTTAGACCATACACCGATGGTTTGCAACATAACAAAGAAGTTTGAGGTTGCTAAATACTATACTTATCTTGATTACGCTCAAGGATTGTTTATTTGGATCTTCAACAAAAATTGGTTCAATAAATTGCCGGCAGATCTGCAGAAAACGTTTAAAGAGGTTGTGCATGATGTTTGTGCCCAAATCCGCAAGGAAACCGTGGTGCAGGAAGCCGTCCAAATTATGAATGCTTCAAAAAATGGAATCTTGTTTTATTCACTTCCGGATAATGAAATGGAAGAGTTAAGAAGGTTGGGGCATGTGGCTCATGATAAATACGCAGCCGAAATTAACAAGAACTATTCGGGAGACTCTTACAAGCCTGGCAATTTTCTCAAAGAAGTGCAAAACTATATGGATTACAAGATACCGTAAGTTTATCTTTCGGTTGCCATTGAACAAGATGGGGCTTTGCGATTAACAAAGCCCCATTCATTTAATATCAGTTTGGAGGAGTAGTGCTATTATGCTCAGAAACATTCTAGATTTTTTGGATAAAATCCTGAGCTTTTTTGAAGAATGGACCCTGTTCGTTACTGTCATGGTTGCATTGTTGGCTCTCTTCGTAAATGTAATATTAAGATACGGGTTCAACTATTCTCTGGCCTGGTCGGAGGAACTGGTTAGAGAAGTTATTATATACACGACATTTATTGGATGTAGCGCTGCGGTCAAGAATCGTTCCTTGATAAAAATTGACGCATCCGTTCAGCTTTTCCCCAAATTAAAAATACCGCTTTCCTATTTTAGCAATTTAGTCATTATGATTTTTGCGGGGATGATGATTTATTACGGCTGGTTGATGGTGTTGATGCAGTATCGTACGCATCAGAAAACCATTATCATGGAAATTCCTTATTTCATCCTGTATTCAATCCTGCCACTTATAGGCGTAATGATGTTGATTCGGGCCATCCAGGTTGTTTACCAAGACATTGTTGAACAGAGGGCCGCAAAACAAGAATATTAATGCATAGCGATTGTAACAATTACATTCTGCTTGAGACAAAACATCGCAACGACGATGAATTAGGCGTAGATTTTACAATTCTGAAATGAGGAGAGCCGGTTTATGGAAACGAGCCATGTGGTAATCATGCTGATACTATTAGGTTGTATGGCGACCTATATTCCTGTTTTTATGTGTCTTTTTTTTACGGCGGTCCTGGGTTTTCTCCTGTTCACCGATCTCCCGCTGTTGCTGCTGGCCCAGAGCCTTTTCAAAAGTATGGACAATTTTGCGCTTGTGGTGGTTCTATTTTTTATCCTCTGCGGCAATATTATGACGGCCGGTTCGATTGTTGAAAAACTCATCAAGTTTGCGAATACCATCGTGAGCTGGCTTCCGGGCGGCCTTGGAATGGCCGGCGTGCTAGCCTGCGGTCTTTTCGGCGCCATCTCCGGCTCCACCGTGGCAACCGTGGTGGCTTTGGGCGGTTTTATGATTCCGGCCCTGATTGAAAATGGATATCCACAAAAATATACCCTGGGACTGATGACCACATCTCCCAATCTTGGGGTGATTATTCCTCCCAGCATTGGCATGATCCTTTACAGCATGATCAGTAACGTCTCCCTCGAAGGACTCTTTCTGACCGGATTCCTACCGGGTCTCATGATCATGTTTGGTGTCTGCCTTTATACGTATTTCATATTTCGCAATAAGACAGAGATTGTACGCAAACCCATCCCCAGTACCCGGGAATTTCTGCTGGTGCTTAAAGAAACATTCTGGTCGCTGATGCTGCCGGTGATTATCTTTGGGGGAATTTTTTCCGGTGCATTTACCGCCAATGAAGCGGCCGTCGTAGCCTGCGTCTATGCCTTGATTGTTGAGCTTTTCATTCACAAGACGGTTAAGTTCAGGGATGTCAAAAAAATTACGGTGAACTCGGCGGTGACCTCTGCCACATTGCTGATTATCGTGGCCGGAGCCACCTGTTTCGGCCGCCTGCTGACCCTGGAAAGCATTCCGGGAAAAATTACCGAAGCGGTTCTTGCAACCATTGATACACCCGTCATGTTTCTGCTGGCGATGAATATTTTGCTCCTGATAATCGGCATGTTCATGGATATTATTTCGGCCACGATGATATTAGGGCCTGTATTCTTGCCGATGCTGGATGCCTTCAATGTGAACTGGATGCACTTCGGCTTGATTCTGACCGTTAATTTAGCCATCGGGTACTGCACCCCGCCCATGGGGGTCAGTTTATATATCACGGGTTCGATTGCAAATAAGAATCTGATTTACGTTTCCAAGGCGGTAATACCCTTTCTTGCGATCCAGATTGCGGTGCTGTTTTTTATAACCTATTTTCCAAACGCTGTACTCTGGCTGCCGAAACTGATGGGTTATCTGGAATAACGAATAAATAGGAGACTCTTTTAAAAATGACCGCAACGGAATCTTTTCTCGAAGGTAAGCATATACTGGCCGTCGACGACGAAGAGGACATCCTGGAGACGATCGTGGAGATGCTGGATGAATCTGAAGTGGATACGGCCCGGGACTATGCATCCGCTTCTGCTAAAATGAAAGCACAACGCTATGATCTGGCCATATTGGATATTATGGGGGTCGATGGCCTTAAATTGTTGGAAGAGGCTGTGGAACGGGAAATACCGGCCGTGATGCTCACAGCCCATGCGATCAGTCCCGAAACCCTGATGGAATCCATTCAAAAAGGCGCGATTTCCTATCTGCCCAAGGAAAGCCTGGTCGATCTCGATGAACTATTAAATGTCTTACTGGCAGCCTATCATCGGGGCGAACCTCCCTGGAAGCTGCTGTTCGAAAAGCTCGGCGATTATTTCGACAAGCGCTTCGGTCCCGAATGGAAGGAAAAAGATGCCGAATTTTGGTCTAAATTCAGCCGTTCCTATCAAATCGGAAAAGGGATTCAGGAGCGTCTCAAACACGATCGCAATATCCTTGACAAGGGTATCTGAGACCCGTTTAGGAACTCAATTTCCGCAATGCGTATTCATTTAAGCCCCTGAATAAAAATTTTACAATGTAGCTGCAAAATAGCTACTTTCTTGCTTGACTTACCCCTTGCCTTCTTCTATAGTCCTTTTCTTAATACAATGACGCGTATATGGTTTACTGATCACTTTTAGGTCTTTAAATTTGGCGGATTCGCCTGCTTGATCACCAAATTAATATAATACCTAATTTGAGAGATTTATTCGAAATTCAAACCCCATCGGGCGGGGATAAAACCCGCCCCTACAGACAAATCATTACCAATCAGGTAGGGGACTGGACAGGCGGTTTATCCCCGCCCGTTAATTTGCGTTGCCGATTAGATAAAACAAAAAATCAGGAGGAATTAAAATGGACTTTAGCCTGCCGGAAGAACTTGAAATGCTCAGGGATATGGTGCGTGATTTTGCGGCCGAAAAAATTGCACCGTTCGCTGACGAGTGGGACGAAAAACATTATTTCCCGTATGAGGAAGTTGTCAAACCGATGGGAGAACTGGGGTTGTTCGGAACCGTTATCCCGGAGGAATACGGTGGCTCTGAAATGGGTTGGCTGGCGGCGATGATTGTTACCGAGGAAATCGCCCGGGCTTCCAGTTCCCTGCGGGTCCAGGTAAACATGCAGACCCTGGGATGCGCTTACACGATATTTACCTACGGCAGTGACGATCTCAAACAAAAGTACATTCAGAAATTGGTCAGCGCCGAGTATGTGGGGGCATTTGCCATGACCGAGCCGGACGCCGGTTCCGATGTTATGGCGATGAAATCCAAGGCGGAAGATAAAGGTGATCACTGGCTATTGAACGGATCCAAGACCTGGATTTCGAATGCCGATGTGGCCGATGCCATTATCTACTATGCTTACACCGACCAATCCGCCGGCGCAAGGGGTCTTTCGGCCTTCGTGGTTGAAGTCAAGAATTTTAACGATATCAGGACAACCGCGCTGGATAAAATGGGCTCACGATCATCCCCGACCGGTGAGATATACTTGACTGATACCAAACTTCCCAAAGAAAATATTCTGGGAAACCCGGGTGACGGAGCCAAAATTCTTTTTGGTTCACTGAACCAGACCCGGCTTTCGGCCGCTGCCGGTGGAATCGGGGTGGCCCAGGCCTGTTTGGATGAAGCCATAAAATACTGTAAAGAGCGCAAGCAGTTCGGCAAGCTCATCGGCGAATTTCAGATGAACCAGGATCTGATCGCCCAGATGTCGGCCGAACTCGAGGCGGCCCGGCTGGTGGTATACAAAGCGGCCTGGGCCAAAGATCAAGGCCGGTTGAACAACGGACTGGACGTTGCCCAGGCCAAATATCTGGCCGGTGAAGTGGCAACGAAATGTGCTAATTATGCCATGCGAATCCTGGGTGCTTATGGCTATTCCACCGAGTATTCGGTGGCGCGCTTCTATCGAGATGCGCCCACTTATACCATGGTGGAGGGCTCGGCCAATATCTGTAAGTGGATAATTGCGTTGGATCAATTGGGTATTCGAAAAGCGAATCGCTAAATCGGTTGGCCGGTGTGCCGGTTTTCCCGTTAGCCCGTTGAGCCCGTGGGCCAGCGGACCGGCTAATCGACACACCGGCTAACGGGCATACGGGCCAACAGACTCAACCTTAATTGTTTTTTAGCAACACGAGAGGAGTATACTATGGAAATAGTCGTTTTAGTCAAACAGGTGCCGGACACCGAATCGCTGATAGAAATTGCCGATGACGGGGTGTCCATTAAAAAGCAGGATATCAAATGGGTCATGAATCCCTATGATGAAATTGCAGTCGAGGAAGCCCTGCAAATCAGAGACGCTCAGGGTGGTGCGGTAACCATTGTTTCCATGGGCGGCCCGAAAGCAGTGGAGACCATTCGCACGGCCCTGGCCATGGGTGCCGACAAAGGAATTCACATCAACGACCCGGCAGCTGAAGGCAGCGATGCCCTGGCAACGGCAAAAATACTGGCAGCCGCTTTAAAGGAAATTTCCTTTGAATTGGTAATTGCCGGACACCGCGCGGTCGATGAAGACAATTATCAGGTTGCCGCCGCAGTCGCTGAGATTTTAGGGATTCCGCAGATATCCATGGTCATAAAAGAAGAACTGCTCGATGGTAAAATCAAATGCGAGCGCACCATTGAAGGCGGCACAGTGACCGTAGAAGCAACTTTGCCGGCCTTGTTTACCACCCAGCGAGGTTTGAACGAACCGCGGTATGCCTCATTGCCCGGTATCATGAAAGCCAAAAAGAAACCGGTGGATGTCAAAACCATCGCAGATTTAGGCATCGATGCAGCAGCAGTGGGGGCTGTGAATCGAAAAGTTAAAATTAAAGCCTTAAATTTTCCGCCGGAAAGGCAGGCCGTCAAGATGATTGAGGGCGAATCCGCTCAGGACCAGGCTGCCGAACTGGTTAGAGTCCTGCATGAGGAAGCTAAGATAATCTAACATAAGGAGAGTAAAATGGCTCAGGGTGTGTTTGTTATTACGGAACAAAGAGATAATGCATTTAGGAAAGTGTCTTTTGAGGCCGTCAGTGAAGGCAGACGGGTTGCTGACGGTCTGGGCGCCGATGTGACTGCGGTGGTGGTCGGCTCCGGTATCGAGGGCCTCGGCGCTGAACTCGAAAAATATGGTCCCGATAAAATATTGTTGGCAGACGATTCGGCACTGGCCGATTACACAACGGATGCCTACACCAATGTTATCGCAGATTTGGTTCAATCCGTTGACCCGGCGGTAATTATTCTTGGTGCTTCCGCCCAGGGAAAGGATCTATCCGCCCGGTTGGCCGCCCGGCTTGATGCCGGCCTGGCCATGGATTGTACGGCAATCAATTTGGCTGACGGCAAGCTGACCTATACCCGTCCGATGTTCGGCGGGAAAATATTTGCCGATGTAGAAATCGATGGTGCGTTGCAGATAGCCGCGATTCGTCCGAACGTGATGGATATTACCGAAACCTCCAAGGAATGCGTCAGCGAAACGCCGGCTGTCAGCATCGGTGAGGTCAAAACCACTGTTGCTGAAAAGAGCATGGATACTGGAGATAAAATTGAGCTGACCGAAGCCGATGTCGTCGTGTCCGGTGGTCGTGGAACCGGAGGAGATTTCGCTGGCATTGAACAACTGGCAGCGGCTCTGGGCGGTGCTGTCGGTGCATCACGTTCTGCTGTCGATGAAGGGTGGCGACCGCACAGTGACCAGGTAGGGCAGACCGGTAAAGTCGTTTCTCCGGGACTGTATGTTGCCTGCGGTATTTCGGGTGCCATTCAGCATCTGGCCGGAATGTCGACTTCAAAGTACATTGTGGCCATCAATAAGGATCCGGAAGCACCGATTTTTTCCAAGGCAGATTTAGGCATTGTCGGTGACCTGGCGGCAATCGTTCCGGCGATTACCGAAGAAATGAAGAAAATTTCCAGCTGATTTCCGAACTGGGCAAGCCGGTTGACGGAAAACGGGAATCTCGGTTTAGCGGCGAACCAATAAAAGAAATTCACAAAAGCACGAAGAGACGAAACCGCGAAAAAGAGATAAGCATAATTTCGTGGTTTCTAATTTTCGTGGTTTTGTGATGAAGAAAAGTTTTCATAATCTAGGAGCCTTTCATGAGCGAAACCAGAGAACAATTGGAGTTTGACGTACTCTTTGTCGGTGGCGGTCCGGCGAATCTGGCCGGTGCCATCTATTTGATGAACATGGCCCAGCAAGCCGGCAAGGAGATTGAGGTCTGCCTGATTGAAAAGGCGGAATCAATCGGATCACACTCCCTGAGCGGGGCCATTCTCGATCCGGTGGCCCTTAAAGAACTGCTGCCGGATTATTTGGATAAGGGGTGCCCGATAGAACAACCCGAATGCCGGGATGAGTTTTACTATCTGACATCGACCGGAAAATTCAGTGTGCCATATACGCCGGGCTATATGCATAATAGTGGGTGCCACATTATCAGTCTCTCCAAATTTAGCCTCTGGCTCGGGGAAATTGCTGAAGAACTGGGGGTGATGGTTTTTCCGGGTTTTGCCGGTACCGAGGTGCTTTACGGAGAGGATGACAAACAAATAGTCGGCGTCAGAACCGGCGATAAAGGCATTGATAAGGACGGCAATCAACGACCTAATTTTGAGCCCGGCGTCGACCTGATTTCCAAAGTAACCGTCTTTGGTGAAGGCCCCAAAGGCAGCCTGATTCGTGAGGTGGGTAAAAAACTGGGCATATTTGAAGGTAAGATGCCCCAGGTATTTGAAACCGCGATCAAAGAAGTGATTGAACTTCCGGAATCCAATTCTTTTCACGCATCCAGTACCACGGTTGTCCACTCATTCGGTTATCCCCTGGGACTGCACACCAAAGGCGGCGGGTTTCTCTACAAAATGAAAGACAACCGTGTCGCTCTGGGGTTCGTCCTCGGGCTGGAATATGAAGATCCCCTTCTGGAGCCTTATCAGGCGTTTTTGAGTTTTAAGAAGCACTCGTTGATTGCCGATATCATTCAGGGCGGTAAAGTGCTGCAGCAGGGTGCCAAGACACTGCCGGCCGGCGGTTTCTATACCATGCCCCGGCTGGCTGTGGATGGTGCGGTTATTGTCGGCGACAGTGCTTCCATGCTGAATATTCAACGCTTAAAAGGGGTACATACCGCTATGAAATCCGGCATGCTGGCGGCCGAAACGATCATGGCGGCTCTGGAGAAGGAGGATTTTTCCAGCGAGACACTCGGTCTATACAGTCAAAAAATCGCTGACAGCTGGATTAATCAGGAACTGTATGCCGCACGAAATTTCAGCCAGGCCCTTTCCAAAAAAGGGATTACAAAATTTATCTCCATCGGTGCGCAATATTTGAGTGGTGGACGGGGGTTCAGCGACCCGATGCCGATTGAAGCGGACTGCGGCACTTTCACAAAACTGCAAAATTCGACCGCCGCGCCGGGTGCATCACCGGATACTCAGGACCTGGACGGAAAACTGTATCTGGACAAGTTAACCGGGCTATATCTTTCCGGCACGACCCATGAGGAAAATCAGCCCTGCCACCTGATAATTCCGGATCAAGAATTATGTATGACCGAGTGCTATGAAAAATACCGCAGTCCCTGCACGCGCTTTTGTCCGGCCCAGGTGTATGAAATGGAAGAAGATGCCGATGGATCAAAACGGTTGAAGCTAAACCCCTCCAATTGTCTGCACTGCAAGACATGTGAAATAAAAGATCCATTTAACAATATTATCTGGACCTGCCCCGAGGGCGGTGGGGGGCCGAAGTATTCGATCGTGTAAAAGGTTTCAGGTGTCAGTGACACCGTTAGTTTGTGAAGCTCCCAGTTCGATTGAAAAAGAAACTAACGAACATCGAACGTCCAACATCGAACGCTGAATGAATGAATTCTGTCTGATTGCAAAGTAGCGCGGGGCGGGGTACCGTGCCCGCCGTTTCTTGGCCGGTTTAATTTGATAATGTTATGTAGAGCTGAAGTTTATCATGAGATTTCAGACTTCAATATTCAATTATAGGAGGGACCACTTTGAGCCAGGATATCGTCGAGAAAACAAAAAAGACGGCCGGACTCTATTTTAAGGATGTTGCGGACGAAAAACCTTTTGAACTCTGGCGTTCATTTGACAAAGGATTGGCACGTGATTTTTCATTGTTTATTACCGGGCAAATGTATGCCAGGGAAAAAATACCCCACCCGACCCGGCAGTTGGTGACCGTTGCAGCCCTGACGGTATTATCGCGTCTCGACGAACTGCGCCTGCATATTCAAGCCGCTTTGAATGTCGGCTGCTCACCGCAAGAGATTGCCGAGGTAATATTCCAAACAGCCATTTACGGGGGCGTACCAGCCACCAATGCGGCTTTGAAAACATTACGGTCGGTGCTTGAGGAAAAAGATCTTTGGCCGTTGCCGGATGACTGAAGTCAGAGGGTTTCGATTGCGGATTGCGGATTGCGGATATAAAGGAATTAAAACTAAAGTAGATTGTTTTTTTGGCATTCCAGCCTCCAAGCTTCCGGGATATATCCTCCGTTTTTTAGTTTTTTTAAACTATTGGCTATGAGCTATAAACCTGTGCGAATGCGCCGAAAGCCTTCTCCAATCTCATAAATCGCCATTATCTGCTGATCAATCCAAAATCCGCAATTCGCAATCCGCAATCGATACTCTTTCTTGCTTGACACAACCCTTTTATTTCCTTTAGAGTTCCAAACAATAAGTTGGCTCGGATTTTCAACTGATCGACAATGCGGATCCTTTTTTTATACTCCAGCACTCCAGCACACCCTCGGTAGTTGTCCAGGCCGGCTAACTAACTCTGGCTACGCTCAAAAGTAGTGGCTATCTTAATGTAAATAATGTGGAGGACCCAATGAAATTAAAACAAATAGTCGTGTCCATCGAGAATGCCCCGGGTCGGTTGCTGGAAGTCACCAGTGCCCTGGGACAAGCCGGAATAAATCTGCGGGCACTCAATCTGGTGGACACCGGTGCCTTCGGACAGCTCCGTCTTTTGGTTTCAAATGTCGCCAAAGCGAGACAGATTCTGATGGAAATGGCAATTCCCGCCTTTGTGAATGAAGTTGTTGCTGCTGAAATTGAGGATAGACCCGGCAGTCTGGCCAAAATTCTTCAACCCCTCATGGCGGCCAACATTCAGGTTATCTTTACCTATGCGTTTATCGGTTTTTCCCAGGACAATGCGGTGATGATCTTCAGATTCAGCGACAATGACAAAGCCGTTAAAGTTCTGCAGGCCAACGGAGTTAAATTGCTCGACGCGGATACTTTCGGCATCCTTGAAAATGAAAACGGATAAACCCAAATCTGACTTTTCTGGGGCAACCCAGTCTTCTTCAAATACAGACAAAGAAAACCTGAAACTGGAAAAGGAAGAAACGAAAGTCCAGGAAGACCGTTACCGGGTCCTCATCGAGGATGTGGCAGATGGTTTTTACGAGGTCGATCTGCACGGAAATTTCAAGTTTTTCAACAATGCACTGTGCCGAATTTTCGGATATTCGAACGACGAGATTCAGCAACGCAATTTTTCGGAATTCATGGATGAAGAAAATGCCCGCATTGCCTATGAGGCATTTAACCGGATATATCGCACCGGGGTCGGCATTGTCGATATCAAGTGGGAAATCGCTCGTAAAGACGGTGAAAAGCGTCACCTGGACATCTCAGCCAATCTGATTCGCGATGAGGAAGGTCAGAGCATCGGGTTCAGGGGTATCGCACGGGATGTGACTGACAGGGTTCTGACCGAGCAGGCGCTAAAAGAGTCTGAAACCTGTGCCTTGGAACTGTCCCAGACCAGCCGCCGGGCGGAACGGCGGTACCGGGCTTTTCTCAGTTTTTTACCGGATCCGGTGTTTGTGTTTAATATGGACCACACGGTTTCGTATTTGAATCCGGCTTTTGAGAAAGTTTTCGGATGGACGCTCGAGGAATTGGAAGGCAAAATCATACCCTCATTCGTTCCTGACGAGATGAAGGAGAAAACCCGACTCGGAATCAAGCGGCTTTTTGAAGAAAAAGTGCTGAATGGTTTTGAAACGAAAAGGCGGACCAAAGACGGCCGCGTACTGGATATTATCATCGACGGGGCGATTTTCTATGACGTTGATAATCGGCCGGCCGGACAGGTGATCACCCTGCGGGACATTACACGGGAAAAACGTGAAACCCGCATCAATCAAGCTCTTTTCCGTATCTCCGGAGCGTTGCATCGCTATCGAGGATTGGATGCACGCCTTGGGTTTATTACGAAAGAAGTTCAGAATCTGATGGGGGTGGAAGGGGCATCCGTCATTTTGCTGGATGAAGAAAAAAAGGAATTTTTTTTCCGCGAAGCCAAATATGAAGACGGTGAAACCGGTAGAAAAATGAAGGAGATCCGCTTCCCGGCCGACAAAGGGGTGGCCGGTCAGGTATACCGGACCGGTAAACCGTTGGTTGTGCCCGACACTTCCAAAGATCCTCATTTTTTCGGCCAGGTGGATGAAATATCTCAATACCAAACCCGCAGTATGCTTGATGTCCCCATTCAAATCCGGGATCGTCTAATCGGCGTGCTGTGTGCCGTCAATAAAAAAGAAGGCGCCTTTGAGCAGGCTGATGTCGATCTGCTGGCGGCCATTGCCAACTATGTCGCGCTTCCCATTGAAAATGCCGGCATTAATGAAGAGCTGAAGCGATCTTATCAGGAGGTCAAGAGTCTCAACCGTGCCAAGGATCGGGTCATTCACCATCTTTCCCATGAATTGAAAACTCCGCTATCTATTTTAAGTGCTTCGATGAGCATCTTAAAGAAGCGCCTTGCTGGATTGGAAGATCATAACTGGGACACCATTTTGAACCGTGCTCAAAAAAATCTGGACCGGCTGCTGGAGATGCAATATCAGATTGAAGACATATTGCGGAAAAAAGATTATAAGATTTACTACATATTGTCGTCTTTGCTGGACGCCTGCAGCGATGAACTGCAGGTGCTGGTATCCGAAAACCTTGCAGAAAAAGACATAATAGACCGCCTGCGTCAGCATATTGAGAAACTATTCGGTCCCCATGAAGCCAGATCGGAAGAGGTCCGGCTGGATCAATTTGTTGAGAACCAGATTCAAGCGCTGCGGCCGCGATTTGCGCATCGCCAATGCCGGGTAAACGTGCTGATATCCGCCGTACCGGCGGTCTGGATACCCCGTGATGTCCTGGCTAAAATTGTTGACGGCCTGGTTCGCAATGCCGTCGAAAACACGCCGGATAGTGGCAATATCACGGTTACCGTACGATCCGGCGAAATCGGTCCGGAATTAGAGGTCAAAGACAGCGGCATTGGTATTAGTGAGGACAATCAACGGCTGCTATTTGATAATTACTTCACGGCCTATGATACCATGCAATATTCATCCCGTAATCCATATGATTTTGGCGCCGGTGGAAAAGGCTTTGACCTGCTGCGCATGAGAATATTTTCGGAGCGATATCATTTCGAGCTCAAAATGAATTCCAGGCGTTGTGGTGTCATTCCGGAAGATGGGGATGCATGCCCGGGTAATATGGCAGAATGCGTTCAAGCCGGACAAGACGAGGGTTGCCTGGAATCCGGCGGCACCACGGTGACGGTACAGTTTTACCCGGCGGATCGGTTTCAAAAAAAGTAAACAGGTGTCAGGCCCCGGTAATAATGAATATTAACTATTGTAGTTTCATATAAAAAAGCATCACTGGTGCTCAAACCTGACACCTGACACCCGGCACCAGAAATCCATAAGGCAGGTGTAACACAATCAAAATTGATTTCTATCCACGAACTAGTACTATCATTTTTAGGAACTACTTATCATGACCCAAATCGATCAACAAAATCAGGCACTGCAAGAAGGGGCGGATACACCGGAACAATTTTTCCGTGAAATTGAAATTCAGTTTCTTATTCATGAACTAAAAGACCCGATTGCGATTATCGAAACTGGCCTGCGCACCCTGCTGGAAAAACAGGAAAAATTTGGTCCCTTATCTTCCAAACAGCAAAATACGTTAAAACGCACGTTGCGCAATTCAAAAAAAGCCCGATCCATGTTGAATAATTTACTTGAAATCGGACGCTCCGAATCCGGTTGTTTTATCTGTTCTCATTTTGAACCGGCCAAAACGGTTTACCAGGCCTTAAAAGATTCTCTGGAAATTATGACCGGCCCCCTATCTGAAGAACTGGGTAAATTTGAAGCCGAAAAAGATGCCGTTGAGCTATTGTCGCGCAATGGCATCACGCTGGAATTTTCAGCCCGTGCCCAAAATGCCGAAATTTTCCAGGATGAAATCAAATTTCGCCAGATTACCGGAAATCTTTTTAAAAATGCCCTTCATCATCGACGATCACAGGTAAAAATCATGATGGATGTTGAAGATGAGAATTTAATAGTGGCGGTTTCCGATGACGGGCAGGGGGTTGAGCCCGAACATCAGGATATGATATTCAAGCGCTACGCCCAGGTCAAGGAGTGTTCCATCGTACCGCGTAAAGGACATGGTCTGGGTCTGGCAGGAGCCCTGATTCTGGCCCGGTGCCTGGGAGGTGATATTAAACTGGACAGTCGACCGGGGCAGGGGGCCACGTTTCGTTTAGCGCTGCCGGTGAAGATGGAAAGTGAATGAGACGATGCCGGAAGTCGGAATTTAAAAAGCTGTTAGGAGACGCTTGATGAAAAAAGATGCTGCTATCGGGTTGGGTTATCTGTTTTTTGTTGCTTTCCTGATTATGTCTTGCGCCGGGACTGAAATAACACAAACTCCGGTTGACCATGCTTATAAAGGGGGGCCGGTGTCTAATATTCTTGTTATTGCGATAACCGGCAATGAGCATAATCGACGTACTTATGAGAAAAAATTCGTAGCACGGCTGAAATCAGTCGGTGTAGACGCTTTTGCCAGTGAAGAGGCGATACCGATGCCGCCCGATTTGCAATTGAAAAAAGAGACGATAGTAAACGCCGTCAAACAATATGAAAACGACGCCGTGATCATCACCCAATTGATCGGCAAAGAAAAAGAAGATGTTTACACACGCGGCGGTGCGGCGCGTTTGGGCTTTTTCAGCTATACCCGTGATCCGGGTATTTCAAGCACCAATACGATTGTTCGATTGGAAACGAATTTATACGATGCAAAAACGGGAAAGCTTATCTGGTCCGGAAAATCCAAAACTATGAGCAAAGACTCAACCGATAGAATCATGAATGAAGTAATCAAAGCGGTGATAGATGATTGGCAAAAAAATAAAATAATCGGACCGAAGCGAAGTTAATACCTGAATTTTACACGAGTCGGCGGCTTTCATATGCAAGGCACTTAAGGGTGAGGTTATAGTGGCCTATGCAGATCCCTTAATAACGCAGCATATGAAAGCCTCCGGCTCGCCCGCAGGGTGAAAATTAATGAGATAAAATCGACCATCATCCTTTTTACTATTTGGGTATATTGCTTTTTCCCCCAAATCGTCACAACCCATCGTTAATATATATTATTAAATCATCTCATAAATTTTCATGCAAGATTCAGGTAATACGGATTTGCTGCTATCCATCATTCCTTTTGGTAATAGGTTGATTTCCACATCTGATATTTTCAACTGCGAACACCTGATTTTCCTGATTCAATTCTGACAATCCCGTAAAAAGTTAAAATTTTCGAATTCCGATCTCATAATCCACTGAAATTATGAAATGCAAAATTTAATTTTTGTGTTTCTTGCGCCTTTTTGCGGCCATATCAATTCTGAATTAATAAAAAATGATTAACGATCGTTTCTTGACATTGGCTCACCCATACAAACCTTATGGCTATCTATCAAGAAATTGATAGATATCAAAAAAGATCGGTAGAAAAAATTTTTAAAGTCAGGAGGTATTCCAATGACTAAAATACTTGAAAGGGACCGTACGGGAAAATGTGAAGGAGAATGTGATGACCGCGTTAGAGAGGGCGAAATTGAACGCCAGGCAAAAATTAACGATGAGTCTTTTGAATCTCCGGAGTCTTACCCGAATATTCCATGGGCGAATTCCAGGAAAGAACAGCCCGGTGTGTTTGGCGGTCATGTATAAAAAAACTTATCCAGTAAATAATTGGGTAATTTTCCTCTAGTACCGCAAAGGTGATTGATGAATCCTGTTTTTGATCAACGAAGGAAGAATCATCTGCATCATAATGTTTCCCTGTAGGAAAACGATGCGGAATAATGATGAGGTGAAACATGGATAAAAAAGATAAAAAGAAAAAAAGCGATAAGTCAGCAGCGAAATCTTGTTGTTACCATGTCGTAGACGGTTGCGGTTGTGTTGTTGGAACATACTGCTGTGACGGCCCGGACATGTCCAATTGCCGATTTGAAAGTTGTTGATGACAATATTGCTTTTAGTGATAAATAGCAAAAGACCGGATCATATATCCGGTCTTTTTGTTTAAAGATGGATTTAAAATTCACCACCCAACCAATAATTTTGAGCTTGCCCCAAATGAGGATATTGCGGCTATCCTCCCACAATCTGCGCCACTCATAAAATTTTTACATGTCGTATCGTAGTCTTCATTATCAGCCCGGTTGTTAATTCGGTTGCTCTGTCAATATTGCTGCATTGCGTCTGGATATCGAAGATTAATAATTGGTCTAATGGACCTCAATTTGCCACTTATTATTGAATATATCTTGACAAAATTTTGTATTTCTCTAAGTTATTGTCCAATTCGGCGTATTCAATATCAAACTATGGGTGAAAAAATGAGCTCAACTTTACAACTTATATGTATTTCCACCGAGTCGGCATTAAAATGAGCTCGGCATGTATCCTTACCAATGGCAAACTAGACCATATTGACGCTAAAACAGCCCATGGATTGATCCGGGGTACGGAACGCTTCGACATTATCGGTGTCGTTGATTCCAAGAATGCAGGTCGCGACGCCGGCAAGATTCTTGACGGGCGCGTACGGAATATTGGGGTGTATTCAAGCATAATTGATCTGCTGGATAAATTAGCGCAAAAGCCTGAATACGCAATTATCGGAGTGGCACTTTCCGGCGGGGTGCTTCCTGAAGATTGGAAAAAGATAATTCTTGAAGCCCTGGAACACGGGATCTCAATCATCAATGGCCTGCACCAGCCCCTGGGCGATAACCCGGATTTCAAAGCAGCTGCGATTAAGTATGAAGCGGCTATCCTGGACATTAGAAAGCCGCGGCCATTCAGTGAAATGCATTTTTATACCGGTGCGATTTTAAGTGTTGAGACACCGATTATCGCGGTTCTTGGCACGGATTGCGCGATTGGCAAAAGAACCACCGCGCGCTTGATCGCTGATTTATGCCAGGGCAGCGGCATTCACACCGAGCTGATCTATACCGGTCAGACCGGATGGATGCAAGGCGGGCGATATGGGTTTATTTTTGACGCGACGCCCAACGATTTTGTCTGCGGGGAATTGGAGCACGCGATTGTCTCCTGCGTCCGGGAAACATCGCCGGATCTCATTCTGATCGAAGGCCAATCCGGATTGAGAAATCCTCTGGGACCGTGCGGGTCCGAATTTATCGTTTCAGGCCGAACCAAAGGCGTGATTTTGCAGCACGCCCCATTTAGAACTTATTACGATGATCTGGAGGAATTCGGCTGTCGGATACCGGATGTGGCCGAAGATATAAAATTGCTTGAGCTGCTGGGTGCCGAGACACTGGCCCTGACCCTCAATAGCCGGGGCGGGAACGAACAGGGCATGACTACGGAACAGGAAAAACTGACCGCACGCTTAGGAATTCCGGTGATTCGCCCGCTGGAAGAAGGTGTCGAGACGCTGCTGGATGTCATTAAAAGGTATATGCAGCGTCCATCAAGATGAACCCCTGGTTGGTGCCGTAAACAACAAGATAAAATTGACGACTATTTACCGATATGTTTTCGCCGCACTGCTGATTACGCTGTCGCTTAGCGGCTGCAACACACCGTCGCAAAAAGCCTCCCTCGAAGGAGATGATCGGACACCTGCCGGTGCTGGTTACATCGGCCAGGGAGAATATACCGGTACCTATTGGCCGACCCGACAATGGCGAAAATGCAAACCGGAAGCCGTGGGGATGAGTTCCGAAAAGCTGCTCGAGGCCATCGAATACGCGGCTACGCCTGCTTTTAACACGGACGGTCTGGCGGTAGTCAGAAAAGGACACATTGTCGGGGAAGCCTATTGGGGAAACATCAGAATCGATTCGAAGCACGTCAGCCATTCCATGGCCAAGAGCTTCACCAGCAGCCTGGTGGGCATCGCCATCGACAAGAGGCAGATCGAGGGGCTCGATGTCAAAATTTGCACATATTATGACGAGTGGGATTGTGATGACGAGGATGATTTTCGCAGCCGGATTACCCTGCGCCATGCCATGACCCTGACCACCGGGCTCGAATGGAAGGAGGATTGGACTATATGGGATCCCAATACCAACGATGCCTTGAAAATGGGTGCCAGCGGCCATTTTGTGAAATATATGGCACAACGCAACGGTCTCTACGAGCCCGGCCGGCGATTTGTGTATTCAACCGGCGATCCCATGCTGCTCAGCAAGGTTATCCAGGACGCCACCGGGATGACCGCTTTTGAATATGCCCGGCAAAACCTGTTCAAGCCCTTGAATATTGCCGGCGTAAACTGGGACGAGGATGCCGACGGTTACACGTCGACTGCCTGGGGGCTGTACGCAACCGTACGAGACTATGCGAAATTCGGCTATCTTTACCTCAACAAAGGCCGTTGGGAAGACCGGATAATTGTGTCCGAAGCGTGGGTTAATAAATCCACCAGAACTGACCCCAGCGTTAAAATGTGGGCAGCTTACGGGTACCTCTGGCATGTCAATTTGCCCTATCGGTTAAAGTGGAACAGATCTGCTGTATCCCCGGATGCCATCCCGCCCGATGGGTATATGGCAGAAGGTGTGATGGGCCAGAGTATTGTCATCATTCCCTCCAAGGATCTCGTCATCGTCCGAGTGGCGAAGGAGACTTCCGGAGGCCATATGGACCTGGTAAAGTTTCTGACCATGATTCTGGAGGCCATCATGCCCTCAGCCGAGGAAAAATAAGGAAAAAGAAATGGCAACGGTCAGCATTGCGAAGACAGCATATTCAGACATAGAGATTGAAACCCTCCTTGCGCCTTTAGGGGGGATGGAGCAATTTGTAAAAAAAAATGAGAAAGTCCTGCTCAAGGTTAATCTATTGTCGGCCAAAGCGCCGGAAAAGGCAGTCACCACCCACCCTGCATTTGTAAGGGCTGTGGCCAGGGCCGTCAAAAAGACCGGCGGACATCCTTTTATCGGTGACTCTCCGGCGGGTACCTTTTCAAAAAGAAGCCTTTCCAAGGCCTATCGGCGCTCAGGTATCGAAAACCTGGCTGCAGAAGAAAATATTCCGCTTAACTTTAATACCGGCGTTAAGAAACTGGATATCCCCAAAGGCAAACGATTGCAAAGATCTCCAATCGCTGACTTTGTGTTAAATGCCGATAAGATCATTGCGCTGCCGAAACTTAAAACCCACTCCTTTCAGTATTTGACATTGGCCTGCAAGATTATGTATGGAGCCGTTCCCGGTCTTACCAAAGCAAGATATCATGCCCAGTTCCCGCGTAAAGTCAGTTTTGCGGACATGATGCTGGATATTCTTACCATTGTGAAACCGCAATTATATATCATGGACGGTATTTTGGGAATGCAGGGCCAGGGACCCGGAAGCGGCGACCCCATAAAAATGGATCTGGTGCTTGCATCAACCGATCATGTGGCTATGGACATTGCGGTGTGCAAAATTTTGGGAATTGAGCCCGTGGGCATCCCGGCCCTGAAAGTGGCTAAAATTCGCGGTTGTTGGCCTGAGAGGATTGAATATCCGATCCACGGGCCCGGTGAGGTCGCCTATAAAGGGTTCAGACTGCCCAACACGGCCGATCATCTGTTAACCGGCAAAAAACCACCCAGAAAAAGCCCCGTCATCACGGATAGATGCACAGCGTGCGGGGAATGCGAAAGCATTTGTCCTAAAGATGCTGTCAACATGAACGGCCGTATGGCCGAGGTAACATATTCAAAGTGTATAAGGTGTTTCTGCTGTCATGAGGTCTGCCCTGAAGATGCCATCGTGTTGCGCAGCGTGAAGTTAAAATGAAAGATTCGAGGATTGTAGGTCTAAAACCTGAATTTTGCACGAGTCGGAGGCTTTCCTATGCAAGGTTCAGGTAATTATAAGGAAGCAGCTTTGGGCTCAGGAAATTTAGACCGGAATCTGCCGCAGCTTTCCCTGAATCAAGTCAAAAAAATTGTGGCGATTTTGTATCACATGGATGGCGACTACAAGGAACTGAATTGCGAACGGGATATTTCTTATCGTATTTTTACCAAAAGTGGTGCGGCTTATATCGTGAAAATTTCCAATGCAGCCGAGCCCGAAGGCGTCGTTGATTTTCAGATAAAAGCCCTGAAGCACATTGCAGCGCAGGACAGTGATCTGCAAGTGCCTCGCATGGTCCACACGAAGGACGACAAACCCTTTGAGTGGATTCAAGCCGACAATGGCGACCGCCATATGATCCGCATGCTCACTTTTGTGGAAGGCAATGCAATGGAAGATATGCCGGCGGCTTTTAACCCCACAACACGATACAACCTAGGTGTGATGGTTGGCCGGTTGGCGAAGTCGCTGAGAAATTTTTTTCACCCCTATGCAGGCCGCAATGTGCACCTGTGGGATATGAGCCGCTGTCTGGAACTGCGTCCGTATATTAAATATCTGCCCGACGGGCCTACCCGAGAATTGTGCTGCAAGATTTTCGATCGTGCCGAGCGCTTTATTTTACCGCAGTTAAAAAAAACGCGCTGGCAAGTGGTGCATCACGATGCCCACCCCGACAATGTGCTGGTAGACCCCACAGACCCGACCCGTGTTGTGGGCGTGATTGATTTTGGTGATATGTTGTTTGGTCCGGTGGTTGCCGACCTTGCGGCCGCCGCCGATTCCTTCAATGATGACGACACCGACCCGTTGGATGCGCTCTGCGATACAGCCGCAGGATATGACAGCAGCTTCCCTTTAGAGGAGAACGAAATCGACCTTGTCTACGACATGATGCTGGTTTGTCTGCTGATTAACACCGTGATCATTGGCGCACGCGATGCACTGTCCGATGGCAGTGAAAAGGTGCACATCGAAAACAACGGCATATACCTGCGCATGCTCGAACGGCTGTGGGAAGTGGGGCGCGAGAAGGCCATCGGCCGTTTGCGCAGGGCCTGTGGATTTCCGGTGTACTCCGTCCGCAAAGAAGGTGACGAAGTGTTTCCCGATCGTACCAAAGAACTTTTGACCAAGCGTCAGGATAGTATCGGTGATGTTTGGTATTTTTACGAAAAGCCGCTGAATTTTACCCGCAGTGAAGGTCCCTGGCTCTATACCGCCGATGGTACGGCTTATCTGGATGCTTACAACAATGTACAGCAGATGGGGCATGCCAATCCGCATATTTCCACCGCCATTGCGCGTCAGGCGGCAGCAATCAACGTTAACACGCGTTATATTTGCGATATCGTGGCGGAATATGCAGAGCGCCTGACCGCTGAACTTCCCGAGCACCTCAACGCCTGTTTTTTTGTGAACTCCGGCAGCGAAGCTAACGACGTGGCCATGCAAATGACCAAGTTCGCCACCGGCAATACCGGTGCGTTGATTATGGAAGATGCCTACCACGGCATGACCGAAACCACCATGGGCCTTTCACCGGAAGTCCTGGCGCCGCCCGACTGCGTTGCGTGCCTGCAGGCACCGGATATGTACCGAGGCCCCTTTGCCAATGACCCTGATGCCGCGCAAAAATATGCCGCCGATGCAGACCGCGCTATTGCCGATCTGGCCGCTCATGGGCACAAGCCGGCGGTCTTTATGGTGGACACGGCTCTGTGCAGCAACGGTGTCCTGTCGGCGCCAGACAATTATTTCCATTTGGTGGCACAAAAAGCAAAGAAGGCTGGCGGCATGGTGGTTGCCGATGAGGTGCAAGCAGGTTTGGGGCGTTTGGGTAAAATGTGGGGCTTTAAAGCTCAGGCCCTGGAGCCAGTGGACTTTGTTACCATGGGCAAACCGGTTGCTAATGGGTTTCCGCTGGGTGTTGTGATCACCAGTCGTGAACTGTTGAATCGCTTCTCCAATCAGATTGACCTGTTCAGCACCTTCGGCGGCAATCCGGTTGCCTGTGCCGCAGGCATGGCATTGCTGGATGAAATAGAGCGATGCGATCTCGTCAATAAAAGTCGTGAGGTGGGGGAATATTTTCGCCACAATTTGCGCAAGCTGGCCGAGAAGCAAGCGCTGATTGGCGATGTGCGCGGGAAGGGCATGATGATCGGCCTGGAATTTGTCACCGATCGCGCAAAAAAAACACGGGCTGACAAGCAGACGGCGCAATTGATAGAGCTGATGAGAGCGGAATGTATCCTGGTGAGCGAGGCCGGTCCGAAAAATGTGCTAAAAATACGTCCTAACTTGAGCTGGAAACGCGCGCAGGTGGACTTGTTTATCACAAAGCTGGATCGATGCCTGTCAAAGCTTTGATGGAGCTACTGAAAGATCTTCGACTTTTGCAGCGTTGGGGTTACCACAACTTGCAAGGGGAAAATATTTTTAGATCCCCAGAAATGCTTCTCTGAACTTATCACTTTCGAGCAGTTCCCGGCCCGAGCCTTCACCGACGATTCTACCGGTTTGCAGAATATAGGCGCGATCAGCCAGATCAAGGGCTTCACGCACGTTTTGTTCCACCAGCAAAATAGTGATACCTTCTTCTTTGAGTTTTCGGACCGTATCCAATACCTCATCCACCAGCAGCGGAGCCAACCCCAGCGAAGGTTCATCCAGCATCAGTATGCGAGGGCGCGACATCAGGCCGCGCCCGATGGCAACCATTTGCTGCTCGCCGCCGGACAGGGTGGAGGCGGGCTGTTTGCGGCGTTCATTTAGTTTCGGGAACAGGCTGTAAACGAACTTAAGGTTTTGCTGTACTTCCTGATTGTCATCGAGAACATACGCCCCCAGAACGAGGTTTTCTTCGACGGACAGCGGACCGAAAAGCATTTTCTCCTCGGGAACACAGACGATTCCCAAACGGACGATCACTTCCGTTTGAAGTTTCTGAATATCGCGTCCCTTATATCGAATACGGCCTTCAAAGGCGTGCTGGGTGCCCATCACGGCCCGTAGAAGCGTGGACTTGCCGGCACCATTGGCTCCCAGCACACTTACGGTTTCACCCTCCTTCACCGTCAGAGAAATACCCTGCAGGACTGGGAGGCCGGAATAGCGGACCTTGATATTGTCGATTTCTAGAATAGGCTGGTTCATATTTGTTATACTTCGTGCTGCAAAGGTTAGGTGCTAATTATAGGTTTCAGGTGTCAGCACAACAGCTGCCAACGGAAATATGACTCCCTATGGCTGAAAAGCGAACTGCAGAACCGATGAATATCGGATATCGAATTTCGAAGGGGGTATCGCTACGCTCTGGCTTTTTTTAAAATAGATAGAATTCATTACTTCGATATTCGAGACTAAGGAATCTATTTTCGCTATTCACTTTATAATAATCAAGGCTCGGCAAAATTCGGACACCCGAAACCTCATAATGTTTATCTCAGTCTTAAGCTCTCTCCACTCACTCCTCATTCCTCAGTCCTGTTTGATGTCTTGGTGTTCTTCCACATAACGTTCGCCCAGGTAAGCTTTGATCACTGCAGGGTTTTTAGCAATATCGTCGGGATTTCCCTGGGCAATTTTTTTGCCGGAGTCCAGTACAATAACCCGATCGCTGATCTTCATCACCAGTTCCATGACATGTTCGATCAGCATGACGGTAATTCCCAGATCATAGTGAATGTGTTCGATGCTGGCCAGGATTTCCTCGATTTCGCTTGGATTCAGTCCGGCGGCCACTTCATCCAGCAGCAGCATTTTGGGATCGGATCCCAGGGCGGTGGCCATGGTCACCCGCTTTTGAGCCGCCACCGGCAACTCGCTGACCAGGTAATCGGAAACACCCTGCAGTTTCAGAAAGGTCAGTATTTCATCGGCCCGGGTTTTGGCTTGAGCGCGGGAGCGGGTGCGCATAAAACAGCCGACCATCACGTTTTCGGCCACGCTTAAATCACCGGCAGCGGTATAAACCTGAAAAGTTCGTGCCAGACCGCGCCGGGCGACCTCGTGTGCCTTTAATTCGGTGATATCCTCGCCCGCAAAGAGAATCCGGCCGGCGGTTACCTGGTGCAGTCCCGAGATACAGTTGAATAGCGTGGTTTTGCCGGCGCCATTGGGTCCGATCAAGCCCACCAGTTCCCCCTTTTCCGTGGAGAACGAAACATCACTGTTAGCCCTTAATCCGCCGAAATCCTTGGTGAGGTTATGAACTTCAAGTAATGGCATTAGTTGCGTTTCCTCCGGCGAATTTTTTCAACAATACCCCAGATCCCTCTGGGCTCGAAGGCCGAAACCAGCATGATGATAATCGCGTAGATAATGATATCGATGCCGACCAGCCCGGCCGTGGCCCCCAGCCATTCCTTGAGATAGCTCTTGAGCGGGATCAAAATACCGGCACCGATGATCGGTCCCCACAAAGATCCGGCACCGCCAAGCATGGCCATCAGGGCAATCAGGATCGAAATGCTCAGGCTCATGGTGTCTTCCGGTTCAATATTTTTTATGTAGCAGGCATGAAACGATCCCACCACACTGACAAAGGCCGTGGCAATGGCATAGGTTTTGACTTTGGCCAGGTGTACGTTGATTCCCAGGGAGCGGGCGACATCCTCATTATCCTTGATGCATCTGAGCTGAAAACCCAGGCGCGACTTGCGAAACCAGTTGATGTAAAGCAGGCCGATTATAAAAAAAACCAGCAGGACGTAATAGTAGTAAATATCTTCTTTGAAAATCAGCCTCAAAAAATCCGGTGGCTGGTATTTGATCGGAGATATTTCGAGCCCTCTGGCCGCCCCGACAAAATCCCAGACTTCAAAAAGATCCTTGAGCACCAGGGAAGTGGCAATGGTGGCAATTGCAAAATAGTGCCCTTTGAGCCTGAACAACGGATACCCGATGATAAAGGACCACCCCACCGACAGGCACACGCCGATGGGCATGGACACCCAGAAAGGAATGTCCCAGGATATCAGCATCACTGCGGTTGTATAGGCTCCGATCCCCACGTACTGGGCTTTGCCCAGATCGACCTGGCCGCCGTAGCCGCCGATGGTGTTCCAGCCCATTCCGTAAAGCGAGAACATGAGAAACTGAATCATCGTGGCCATTGCAAAGGACGAAAAATGAAACACCGGAAAAGCCAGCATGAAAATAAGCACCAGGGTCGCTGCTATCAGATCGATGCGGGGAAAGTCCGAAAAATCAAGCGCGTTTTTTATTGCTTCCATCCGAACAACCCCCTGGGCCGGAGCACCACAATCAAAAAGTAAGCCACATATACCCACATGTATTTAAACGATGTCATGGGGACATTCATCATCCAATCCGAGTCGAACGTGTATGAGAAGAAATCCCAGAATCCGGGGATTTCGGTAATCATACCCACCACCAGCCCGGCAAAAAACGCTCCCGGCACACTGCCGAATCCACCCAGGGCTACGATGGCAAAGGCCAGCATCGTAAACAGCAACCCGATGAACGGGTTTACCGACCAGAAGTTGACAATCAGCGCTCCGGAGATGGTCACGGTCGCTCCGCCTATGCCCCAGGCCAGGGCATTCATTCTTTCGGTGGGAATCCCCATGTAACGGGCACCCTGGGCATTTAAAGAAGTGGCGGTCAAAGCTTTACCCATTTTAGTCCGGTTCATTAGCATCCAGATTCCCCAAAAGGACAGCACCGACAGCCCGGCAGCAGCCAGTTTGGTGGCCGGAATAATGACCCCCATGCCGATATCAAAGCTTTTGTCCACCAGCAGACCGTGATGCAAGGCTCGATCCTCGGCCCCGAATATCAGCAGGGCCATATTTCTTAAAAACAGCATCAGGCCGAAGGTCCCGAGAAGCTGGGCGATCATGGGGCCTCTGAGAAGGAATTTGACAAATCCGGTGTAGCAGATAATTCCCAGCAAAAACCCTACCACGGCTGCCGCCGGCAAAGTAAACAGCGGATCCAGACCCGTGGCCTGGGCCGTCAACAGACCGGTATACATGCCGATCATGAGAAATTCACCATGGGCAAAGTTGACGATATCCATCACCCCGAAGATGATCGTCAGGCCCAAGGCCACCATGGCCAGCACCATGCCGAACAGCAGACCGGCAACGATTGAACTTAGCAGGATGTCCATGAGGACTAATTTACCCTCTTATTTAACACCGTGTTATTTAGGCCTTTTCTATTGACTGTGTCGGTTTAAATTGTCCCGGCAGTGATGGAGTACTGGAGTGATGGAGTAATGTTTAGATTCCAATACTCCAGTACTCCGGTACTTCAATAATGGGAAATTCCTTCCCATCCCTCTTATCCTTAGAGGGATGGGAAATGGAATTGGGACTTAACTGTTCGTTAGTACTGCGGGAAGGGGTAGATCATATCGGCTGATGCGACGTCAAACGGATAGACAATTTCCAGGCTGATTTTGCCGTCCGCCCCTTTTTGGTACTGGCCGATGAGACCCGAGCCCAGTACGTTCTGGCCGATTTCATCACCGGAGCTGGAAAATTCGATACCGGCCCATGGAACCACCAGTTCCTCGCCCGGGATGTAAAGTTTGTTGGCCGCTTTTTGAATATCGGCCGGCTGGGTGGAACCGGCGCTTTCGAGCACGTGGACCCAGGTTTGCAATCCGGTAAACGCACGGGCCGAGGCACCGCCCAAGTCGTTGCCGGTTTTGGCCTTATAGAGGACGTTGACCTGACCGGAGACTTTTTTAAGTTCAGCCACTTTAGGCAGAAAAACGGTCCGGGTCATAATGCCGATAATCGAGTCGCCCAGCGTGTCGCGAAATTCCGGTTTCTCAAAGCCGGCATCCTGGCCCCAGATTATATTGGGTTTAACTTTTTGGGCGCGCAGGGTTTTGACCATCAAAATTGCATCGGAGGTATAGGATGCAAACAACATGGCGCCCGGCCGGGCCGCTTTCAATGAGCGGACCTCACTGGAAAGGTCCGGTGATTCCTTGGCATACAGCAGTGCTTTGCGCACTTTGAAACCGTAATGTTTGGCCCAATCCTGAATCATGAGCGAAACATTGGATCCCCATTCGGTTTTTTCGCAGGCCGAGGCGATGGTATTGATATCCGCAGCCGGTACGGCCTTAACGCCTCGGACCTTGCCCTCCTTCAGGCCCTGGAGCAGATCAAAGAGGTCTTTGGTAAACCATTTGTCATGGGGCGTTGTGCGCCAGAACCACTTAAAGCCCCTGGTGGTCAACGGCGGAGAGGTGGAGGTGCCGTTAATCATCGGGATCCCGTGCTGCTCGGCGACGGCGCTGACGGTTTTGGTAACCGAGCTGAAGTAACAGCCCAGAATGCCGTCCACCTTATCATCCAGGATCAGCTTTTTGGCCAGGTCGGCCCCCAGGGTGGGGTTGCCTTCATGGTCCTTGAAGATCAGTTCGATTTTGGCGCCGCCCAGCGCATTAATGCCGGCGTTCTTGGCCATGTTCATGTCAATGTCCGGCATGGCGTTGTTGGCGATTTCAGCGGCTAATTCAGCCCCGGCGCGCAGTTCACGGCCGGCTGCGGCGGCACCGCCGGTCAAAGGGTAGATGACACCGATTTTAATGGTCTTTTGAGCCAGGGCACCTGCCGGGAAAATCATCCCGATAACCAGCATCAGACTCAACACGCACAATCCGTATCTCATAATTTTTTTCATTGTGTATCCTCCTTTCAGATATTTTTGACACTTAAAATATACATGGATGTAAATTTGTGATTCAAGTTCAGAAACTCTAAAGGAATCATTTCGACCTGTCAAGGAGCAATCAACAATTAGAATTGATTGTCGGGGTGAGATGGGATTCAGGCAATATCAACCGATTGAATTTGTTTGGAGGGTGAGTTTGTCAGGGGTCTGCTGGAAATGGTGGTGTCAGCTCTATTGGTTACGTGGTACCTTGATCGTCCGAAAGTTTTAGCAGGCGGACATCCTCAAGATCAACGTCTCTGCCGGCAGCACGTTTTGATATTATTAAGTCATCCAGCGAAACAACATAAAACGCCTGTCCAGACCCTTATCTGTTCGGTGAAACTTCGTTTGTAGTGGCGGGGTTTATCCCCGCCAACTAATGCGCAGCATTTTAAGAAATAGTGCAATCAGGAAATAAATAGCACTGTGAATCTGTGTAGTTTCTTTTTTTATTTATCTGGCCGCTTCTCGGGTCAGCGGCCGGGCTGACACTTGATCATTAATTCCTACTGAAATTATCATAAATCATAAAATATTAAAGGTTTAGAGGCCTGCTTCCGATAATCAGATATACAAATCGATATGTAAGGGACCTTGATTATGTTGACTTCTGATGAAAAGAAAAAAGCTGTTTTTCCCATTTTTCGCATAACCGCTTTGATATGCGGTGGAATTGGGTTTTGTGTATATTTGATATATCTTTCTTATTTCAGTGAGGCCGGTCAGTTCTGTGAAATCTTCGGAACCGACTGCTCCGCCGTGATACATTCGTTTTATGGCTCTTTTGGCGGCATTTCGACGGCCTCCCTTGGGCTGAGCTACTTTATTTTTCATTTATCACTCTTGATCGGTTTAAACCGCTTCCGGGCCGATGCGCCGGCAATCGTAATATCGACGGTCTTTTTCCTCAGTATTATCGGGGTTGCTTTTAGTCTGTATTTTATCTACCTGCTCAAAGTGGTTTTAAAACAAAGTTGTTTTGCCTGTTATGGTGTTCATTTCATAAATGCGATTTTGTTTGTGCAATATTTTATTTTGCTCATCCAGCACCGGCGTTTTTTCGCAAAGCAGCGCTTAATCGGTTTTCTGCTCGAGCCCAAATCAATCTCCATTGCAGTTTTTTCTCTGCTGGTGGCACTTAATGTCGTCTTTGGAGCCAATCTTCTGGAGGCCAGATATCAACTGGCATCCGAGCGCCAAAAATTAGAAGACAATCTTCAATACTTTAAATACCTTTATAGGACATCCGAGTATCATGAATTTGAGATTGTACCGTCGGACACCCTTGTCGGAGAAAAAGACGTGGCAACCCATCAAATAGTGATGCTTTATAAGGACAGCTGCGATCACTGCCGCCAGGCCAGGGAAAAACTGTCAAACCTGGTAGATCAAAACTACATGGCTGTATATCTGGTTTTAAAAAATATAAAGAACTTCACTCCCCACCAGCTCAAAACACTTGATGTTACCAAGACTCCGACTGTCTTCATTGACGGCAAAATGGCCGTCGGATGGGAAATGCCCGGATTCTTAATTGAGTTCACCAAAGACTGCGGATGCTGATTCTTGTAACCTCTTATGAGCCATTGATTTAGACAGGATAACAGGATTGACAGGATCCTTTTTTTTGCATAGTCGTACATTATCCTGTTGATCCAGTTGATCCTGTCAAAAAAAATAGAGACAGAATACCTTACTTCGAAGCTCAGCGTTCATTGGTTTCTTTAACAACTAGTATAGTCGCCTCCACAGCCATCGTCTGAACTGACACCTGTGAATTATTTCAAAACCATCCGATCCTTGATTTTTCCGGTTCCGATCCTTATGTTAATTGCAATTTTTAATATGTAAAAAAGGAGAAGACTATGAGTATGCAGGTACAGGTACAGGTAAAGCAAATCGGTCCGTCGGCCTCTGAAGGCACGGCGCGCGAACATAATACAATCATGGATCGTCCTGAGGCCAAAGGCGGCGAAAACCGTGGCGCCATGGGGGGCGAACACCTGCTGATGGCACTGGGCGGTTGTTTTATGAGCAATCTGCTGGCGGCCATCCAGAGCCGGGAAGCAGCGGTGTCCGACGTGAATTTAGCCATCGGCGGCACGCTCGAGACTGCTCCGCCGCATTTTTCAACCATTGAAATGAAGGTCAGTGCCGCTCACGAGGACAGGGAATTGATGGAAAAGCTGGTGACCATCGCCGAAAGGGGCTGTATTGTCGCCAACACGCTTAAACAATCGGTCGATTTATCGATTACCTTGGCGTGATCGTCTACCAATGAGATAATTAGCAAATACTTCGGTATCAATGGTGCCCTAAATTGAGAATCAAATAACAGTATAAAGTCACTCAACTAACCGTCAACTGATCTGAAGGGCTAATAACACCTTGACCTCCTTTATTCAAAACATGGGTGTAAATCATAGTTGTCCGAATATCTTTGTGTCCCAGAAGCTCCTGCACTGTGCGAATATCATAGCCGGCTTCGAGAAGATGGGTAGCGAAGCTGTGCATCTTATGCCGATATCGGCATAAGATGCATCATGCCGACTCCCGGATTATGCCGACTTCTCTTGATTGTTCTTTGCAAGTAGTTGTTATCCTGATATTTTTCTTTTTTATACAGGCCTATATACCAAAAAAAGGCTGATGACAATTTTTAATGCTAAAACAAGGTGTTAGCAAGCTTTCCGAATAATGGCTTAAAAATGAAATTAGGCGGACTTTCAAGGCGTTACGAAA
>Ga0056115_1000089_pt1 | contig 49213 bp, 46 predicted proteins | sample WorMetOlspDAHAB1_FD_77007 | JGI IMG/M metagenome (GOLD analysis project Ga0056115, IMG submission 77007) | Marine gutless worms symbiont microbial communities from Max Planck institute for Marine Microbiology, Germany - Olavius sp. DAHAB.1 ...
CGCTGGTGTTGTGTGTGCCGACACCGATGCCGATCGCGTAAAGGCTGTTACCCATAGTTGTTCCTACAGCGTGTGTTGATGGAAGATTTCCCGGTACAGGGCGTCACTGAAGCCCACATGGCGCTCACTGCCGGTATCCAGCAGCGGTCGCTTGATCAGGGTCGGCTGCTCGAGAATCGCCGCCGCCGCGGACTGCTGGTCCATGTTCTCGCGCACCGACTCCGCCAGGGCTTTCCAGCTGGTGCTGCGGCGATTGACCACGGTTTCCCAGCCCAGCTCCTCCAGCCAGCCGGCCAGCGTCTGTTCATCCAGGCCCTGCTCGCGGAAATCGTGGAACTGGTAGTCGATACCATGCTGCTCCAGCCAGCGGCGCGCCTTCTTGATGGTGTCGCAGTTCTTGATGCCGTAAACGGTGATCACCGGCGTCTCCAGACCCATACCGAAAAGGCCGCGTAGCATAGCAAATCTGCTGTTTCTGTGCATACTTAGCGGCATGAAACGACCAGCCCGCATCAGCGTAATACTCCTCACCTGCCTGCTCTGGGTCAGCCCCGGACTTGCAGCCACCCGCCAGGCCGCCGTCGCCTCTCCTGATCGCTACGGCCTCGAGGCCAGCCTGGAGATCCTGCGGGCCGGCGGCAATGCCGTCGACGCCGCCGTCGCCACCAGCTTCGCACTCGCCGTGACCTACCCGATCGCGGGTAACATCGGTGGCGGCGGCTTCATGGTTGCCCATGTCGATGGTGAGTCGGCATTCCTGGACTTCCGCGAGAAAGCGCCGCTGGCAGCTCACCGCGATATGTACCTGGATGAAAACGGCGAGTTTGTGCAGCGGCGTTCGGTGGTCGGCGCGCTGGCGGTGGGTGTGCCCGGTACGGTCAAGGGTATGCAGGTCGCCCATGAGCGATTCGGTAAGCTGCCCTGGTCGCGCGTGGTGCAACCGGCCATACGCCTGGCCCAGGAGGGATTCCTGGTCAGCCCGAAACTGGCCGGTGCCCGGGACGAGGCCATCGAGTTTTTTGCCGGGGAGGTGAATTTCGCTGAACAGTTCTCCGGCATGAACGCAGGCGCCCGGTTCCGTCAGCCGGAACTTGCGGCCACCTTGCTGCGTATTGCCCGGGATCCTGATGATTTCTACCGCGGCGAGACTGCCGCCCTGATCGTCGCCCAGATGGAAAAATCCGGTGGCCTGATCACTGCCAAGGACATGGCCGACTACACGGCGGTGTGGCGCGAACCGCTGATCGCGCCCTGGCGCGGCCACCTGCTGGTGTCGACTCCGCCGCCGAGTTCGGGGGGCATCGCCCTGGCCCAGTTGCTCACTATCCGCGATGCGGCCTCGCCTTTGTTTCACGATGTGGAGCATAACTCCGCCACCTATATCCACCTGCTGGCGGAGATTGAAAAACGGGTGTTTGCCGACCGCGGCAATTACCTGGGGGATCCTGATTTCGGCGATGTGCCGGTGGCGGAGCTCACTGACCCGGAGTACCTGCGCCGGCGCGCACGGGAACTGAACCCTGAGGGGATGTCCCCCGGTGCCGCGGTGAAGCCGGGGCTGGAGAGCCCGGAGACCACCCACTTCTCCATCATGGATGGCGACGGCAACGCCGTGTCACTGACTTACACCCTGAACTGGGAATTCGGCAGCGGTGTGGTAGCCGAGGGCACCGGTGTGGTACTCAACGACCAGATGGACGACTTCAGCGCCAAGCCGGGCGTGCCCAACAAGTTCGGCGTCATCGGCGGCGACATGAATGCCATCGAGGGTGGCAAGCGCATGCTCTCATCGATGTCGCCGACCATCCTGCTGCGCGATGGCAAGCCGGTGATCGTGGTGGGAACCCCCGGTGGCAGCACGATTTTTACCTCGGTGTTCCAGGTGATTCTCAACCTGCTGGATTACGGCATGAGTGCCGATGCCGCTGTGGCAGCAACCCGTTTCCACCACCAGCTCCCGGCGGACAAGCTGATTCGCTTTGACGGCGATCGCACTATCGATGCCGAGTTGCGCCGGCGACTGGAGCAGTTCGGCTACACGGTGGAACCCAATTTCTGGGGTACCCTCGGCGATGTCATGCTGATCGTGCGTACCCCCGATGGCCGCGTCGAGGCGGCGGCCGACCCGCGGCGCTGGGGTCGCGATGCGGTGATCGAACTGCCTGCCGCCAACTAGGCTTTTTTGGTTTTCTTGGGGTTTTTGCGGTTCGGGTAACAGGTCCGGCAGATTTCGCAGACCGTCCCGTCGCAGCCCCGGGCCGAGCAGAATTCCCGGCCGTAGTAGATGATCTGCAGGTGCAGGGCGTTCCAGCTCTCCTCGGGGAAAACCTTCTTCAAGTCCTTCTCGGTCTGGGCCACGTTCTTGCCACTGCTCAATCCCCAGCGCTGCGCCAGGCGGTGGATGTGGGTGTCCACCGGGAAGGCCGGTACGCCGAAGGCCTGGGCCATTACCACGCTGGCGGTCTTGTGACCGACCCCGGGCAGGGTCTCCAGCGCTGCCATGTCCGCCGGCACCTCGCCGCCGTATTCAGCCACCAGTATTTCGCTGAGTTTCTTGATGGCTTTGGATTTTTGCGGTGACAGTCCGCAGGGCCGGATGATCTCGCGAATGGCATCGACATCCTGCTGCGCCATCGCCGCCGCATTGTCCGCCAGGGCGAACAGCGTCGGGGTGACCTGGTTGACCCGCTCGTCTGTGCACTGGGCGCTGAGCAGGACCGCCACCAGCAGGGTATAGGGATCCCGATGCTGCAATGGGATCGGCGGCTGTGGGTAGATCTCCTGCAATCGGGCGCGGACGTAATCGGCCCGTTCCTGTTTCAGCATCAGCCCTGTTCCAGTTGCCGGAGGATGCGACCGGCGGCCTCGATGCAGTCCTCCAGGGAGGGCACCAGTGCCATGCGGACATGGCCGCTGCCGGGGTTGCCGGACCCTGGGTTACCGTTGCGAGGGTCGCGGCCGAGGTAGCTGCCCGGCAGCACGGTCAGGTTGCGGTCCCGGTACAGCGCTGTTGCGAAATCCGTATCCGACCCCGGGCTGCGCGGCCACAGGTAGAAGCCCGCGTCCGGCAGCTGCACATCCATGGGCTCGCCGAGAATATCCAGCACCGCATCGAATTTTTCCCGGTACAGGCGTCGGTTTTCCACCACGTGGGTCTCGTCGGTCCAGGCGGCGATGCTGGCCCATTGGTGCTGCAGGGGCAGGGCGCAGCCCTGGTAAGTCCGGTACAGCAGAAAGCGCGTCATGATTTCGGCGTCCCCGGCCACGAAGCCGGAGCGCAGACCCGGCAGGTTTGAGCGTTTCGACAGGCTGTGGAATACCAGGCAGTTGCGGTAGTCTCCGGCACAGGCCTGCAGCAAACCCGGGGGTGGATTGTCCTCGTCCGGGTATATCTCCGAGTAGCACTCGTCGCTGGCGATAACGAAATCGTGCTCCCTTGCCAGCTCCACCAGGGATCGCAGGGTGGCCAGGGGAAGTACCGCACCGGTAGGGTTGCCCGGGGTACAGATATAGAGCAGCTGGCAGCGCTGCCAGGTCTCTGCCGGCACCGCCGCGAAATCCGGCAGGTAACCCGTGTCGGCACTGCATTCCAGGAAACAGGGCTGCGCACCGGCTAGCAGGGCGGCACCCTCGTAGATCTGGTAGAAAGGATTGGGGCATACAACCAGCGGATCTGTGCTGCGGTCCACGCAGGCCTGGGCCACTGCAAACAGGGCCTCCCGGGTACCGGCTACCGGCAGGATTTCCCGGACTGGATCCAACGCTGCTCCAAAGCGGCCCTGCAACCAGCCGGCAATGGCCTCACGCAGTTCCGGCAGGCCCATGGTGGTCGGGTATTTCGACAGCAGCGGTAACTGTTCCGACAGGCTCGCCATGACGAACTCCGGCGCCGGGTGCTGTGGCTCGCCGATGCCCAGGTTGATCGGCGCCAGCTTGTCATTGGCAGTATGGGGCCTGAGCAGCTGTCGCAGTTTTTCGAAGGGGTAGGCCTGCAGGCGATCGAGGTCGGGATTCATAAAGCTCTCAGGCTGCTGCCTGTTCGTCCAGTTCCTTGCAGATCGCTGCCTGGATTTCTGCGCAGAGGGATTCATCCTCGATCGGCTTTTGCGCCGCATCGGTAATAAAGAACACGTCCTCCACCCGCTCGCCCAGGGTGGCGATCTTCGCTGCCTGCAGTTCGATGCCGTATTCGACGAAGATGCGGCCGATGCGCGCCAGCAGGCCGGGCCGGTCCGGCGTGGTGACCTCCAGTACGCTCACCGACTTGATCGGGTCCACGGTGATTGTCGTCTCGGTGGGGATAGAGAAAGCCTTGATCTGGCGCGGGGTGCGGCGCTTGACGATATCCGGGTAGTGGTCCTTGTCCTGCAATTGCCGGCTCAGGTAGCTGACGATGTGCTTGATGCGTTCACTGTCCGCCGCTATGGAGCTGCCGTCCGCATCCAGCACGAAGAAGGTGTCCATGGCCATGCCGCCGACAGAACTGTAAACCCGCGCGTCGTGCACGCTGAGGTCCAGTTGCTCGAGGGCGGCGGCGATGACGGCGAACAGATAGTCCTGGGCCCGGGCGTGGATGAAGATCTGGGTGGCGGCGGCCCCCTGTAGCTGTATTTCCGGTTTCACCAGCACCAGCGGGGTCTCGTCGTCGTAGTGCTGGGCGATGCACTCGGTGTGCCAGACAATATCGTCGACCTGTTCGCGCAGGAAATAGTCCTCGCCACTGGCGGCCCAGAGTTCTTCCACCTCCTCGCTGATGAAGCCGCGGTCTTCCAGCTGCTCCATGGCCTTGCGCTGGACCTCCGTGATCAGTTCCTGCTTGTCGACCTGGTGCTCCAGCCCCCGGCGCAGGGCGCGCCGGGTTTCCGTGTAGAGCTGGCGCAGCAGCGAGCCGCGCCAGGCATTCCAGAGGGTGGGATTGGTAGCGTTGATGTCCGCCACGGTCAGCGCCAGCAGGTAGTCCAGGTGCAACTGGTCGCCCACGGTGATGGCGAAATCGCGGATTACCTCCGGGTCGGAGATATCCTTGCGCTGGGCCACACCGGACATCAGCAGGTGGTTTTCCACCAGCCACACCACCAGGTTGGTATCGACCTTGCTGACGCCGTGGTTCTCACAGAACTGGCGCGCGTCCACGGCGCCGAGTTCCGAGTGGTCGCCGCCGCGCCCCTTGCCGATGTCGTGGTAGAGCCCGGCGATATACAGGAGTTCCAGTTTGGGCAGGCGCGCTGCCACCCGGCTGGTTACCGGGAATCGCTCCCGGTGTTCCGGGTAGAGAAAGCGGCGCATGTTCTTGATCACTTCCAGGGTATGGGCATCCACCGTGTAGATATGGAACAGGTCGTGCTGCATTTGCCCGACGATACTGCCGAACTCGGGCAGGTATTTACCCAGTACGCCGTAGCGGTTCATGCGCCGGAGTTGTCGAGCCAGCTTATGGTTCGACCGCAAAATCTCCATAAACAGGCGCCGGTTGCGCGCCTCCTTGCGGAAATCGTCGTCGATCAGGTCCCGGTGTTCCCGGACCAGGCGGATGGTGGCCGCGTGTACACCCTCTATTTCCGGGTGCTGGGCGCAGAGCAGGAACAGCTCCAGCAGCGCTGAGGGTGTTTTGCTGAACACCTCCTCGTCGCGGACCTCGATATAGCCGTTGCGGACCTGGAAGCGGGAGTTGATCTCAGCCACCTCTTCGGGGGCATCGGCGCGCAGGATGACCTGGTCGAAGTGCTGCATCAGCACCTCGTTGAGCTGGCCAAGGGCCAGTACCCAGCGGTAGTACTGCTGCATGAACTGCTCCACCGCCAGGCGCATGTCGCTGTCGCTGTAGCCGAACAGGCCGGCCAATTCGCGCTGGTGATCGAACAGCAGGCGGTCTTCCTCGCGCCCGGTAATCATGTGCAGGGCGTAGCGCACCCGCCACAGGAAATTGCGGCCGTTGATGAATATGTCCAGCTCGTCGGCGGTGAGGAATCCCAGCTCCTGCAGGCCCCGGGGGTCGTTTACCCCGTAGTGGCGCAGGGCGATCCAGGCGATGGTCTGGATGTCGCGCAGGCCGCCAGGCGATCCTTTCACGTTCGGTTCCAGGTTGTACTCGGTGTCGGCGTACTTGGCGTGACGTGCGCGCTGCTCATCCCACTTGGCGCGGAAAAACTCCGGGCTGGGCCAGATCCTGTCGGGACCGACGGTCTTGCGCATTTCCTCGAGCAGGGTCTCGGAACCACGCAGCAGGCGCGATTCCATCAGCGTGGTCACCACGGTGATGTCTTCAGTGGCGGCTGCCAGACACTCTGCCGGCGTGCGCACGCTGTGGCCGATGTCCAGCTTGATATCCCAGAGCAGGGTCACAAACTGCTCGATCCGGGGCTGGAACTCGGCGGCATCCTCGCTCATCAGGATCAGCAGGTCGATATCCGAACGGGGGTGCAGCTCGCCGCGCCCGTAGCCGCCCACGGCGGCCAGGACGATCCGGCTCTCGTCCCAGTCGAAACTGTCCCAGACGACACTGAGTAACTCGTCGACAAACCTGGCGCGGAGTCGGATCAGCTCCTCGATATCGTCGCCCTGGTGGAATCGCTCATCCAGGTAGAGGTGGGCCTTATCGCAGGCCCGGCGCAGTGGCTCGATGGGGTGACTGCGCTCTGCACAGGCCCGGCGCAGGTCCCCTGTATCCAGAAGCTCGGCGGGCAGGGCCGACATCAGAAACTTTCGTAGCTGCGGGCGGTGAGGACTTCGCAGCCGCTCTCGGTAACGGCCAGGGTATGTTCCCACTGGGCGGAAAGGCGGCCGTCGCGGGTAGTCACTGTCCAGCCGTCCTTCTTGTTGAGTTTGACGTGGCGGCGACCGGCATTGAGCATGGGCTCGATGGTGAAGGTCATGCCTTTTTCCAGGGTCATGCCCGCGCCCTTGCGCCCATAGTGCAGGACCTGTGGTTCTTCGTGGAAGATGGCACCAATACCGTGGCCGCAGTACTCACGCACCACCGAGTAGTAGTTTTTCTCGGCGTGCTGCTGGATGACGTGGCCGATGTCCCCCAGGGTGGCGCCGGGCTTGACGGTTTCTATGCCCCGGTAGAGGCATTCCTGGGTGACTTTCACCAGCCGCTCGGCGTGGGGTGCGGTCTTGCCGATCAGGAACATCTTGCTGGTATCGCCGTGGTAGCCGTCCTTGATCACCGTGATGTCGATGTTGACGATATCGCCGCTCTTGAGCACCTTGCGGTCGTTGGGGATGCCGTGACACACGACCTCGTTGACCGAGGTGCAAATGGACTTGGGGAAGCCGTTGTAATTCAGCGGAGCGGGCACCGCGTCCAGCTCATTGACGATGTATTCATGGCAGATGCGATCGAGCTCACCCGTGCTGATGCCTGTCTGCACGTGTGGTTCGATCATTTCCAGGACCTGCGACGCCAGCTTGCCGGCAACGCGCATTTTGTCCAGTTCTTCGGGTGTTTTGATACTGACTGACATAAGGGCGGGTATTGTACCCAAGTAGCGCCAAAAGACTAGAAATTATAATGAAAAAACAGTGTCTTAGGCGGAAATATGTGGTATAAAGCGCGCCTCCCACGGGGGCGGGCCTGGCCCGGACCCGGGGAATAACGACGCACACGTGCCGTCACATGGTTCAGGGTGCCCTCGAGAGGGGGTTGAATCATGGGGTACGTGGAAGAACTAACCCTGACAAATAGGTATAGATATGACGCAGGTAAGTATGCGCGACCTGCTGCAGGCAGGCGCACACTTCGGACACCAGACCCGGTACTGGAACCCCAAGATGGGTGAGTACATTTTCGGTGCCCGCAACAAGATTCACATCATCAACCTCGAGCACACCGTACCGGCCTTCAACGAAGCGCTGGACCTGGTGCGCGGTCTCGCCGCCAACAAGAACAAGGTGCTGTTTGTCGGCACCAAGCGCGCTGCGGGCAAGGTTATCAAGGAGCAGGCGGAACGTTCCGGTATGCCCTACGTCAGCCATCGCTGGCTGGGTGGCATGCTGACCAACTACAAGACGATCCGCGCCTCCATCAAGCGCCTCCGTGAGCTGGAAGCCCAGCAGACGGACGGCACTTTCGACAAGCTGACCAAGAAGGAAGCGCTGATGCGCGTCCGCGATATGGAAAAGCTTGAGCGCAGCATCGGCGGCATCAAGGATATGGGTGGTCTGCCCGACGCGCTGTTTGTGGTTGATGTGGACCACGAGCGCATCGCTGTCACCGAGGCCAACAAGCTGGGCATCCCGGTGATCGGTATCGTAGATACCAACAGCAATCCCGACGGTGTCGATTACGTCATCCCGGGTAACGACGATGCCATCCGTGCCATCAAGCTCTACGTGAGCAGTGTGGCCGACGCCTGCCTGGCAGGCCGTGAGGAAGCGGGTGAAGCCGCCGTGGCGCGCGACGAGTTTGTCGAAGTCGAAGCCGCGGAAGAAGCTGCGGAAGAGCCGGCCGAAAAAGAGTAAGCCGAGCCCCGGGGGGTGCGTCCCCCCGACGCCTGATCAACGAACAAGTTCACGCCCCTGACGGGGTTATGGAGGAATGCCAATGTCTGTAGCACTGGTTAAGGAATTACGCGAGCGCACCCAGCTGGGAATGATGGAGTGCAAGAAGGCACTCGAGGCCGCTGGCGGTGATATCGAAAAAGCGATTGAAGAGCTGCGCAAGTCCAGCGGCATGAAGGCCGCCAAGAAAGCAGGCCGCACTGCCGCCGACGGCGTTGTGGTAACCCGCGTCGCAGAAGACGGCAGCTACGCTGTTGTTCTCGAAGTTAACAGCGAGACCGACTTTGTCGTACGCGATGAGGGTTTCCTGGGCTTCGTCGGCCAGGTTGCCGATGCCGCCTACGAGGGTCGCCAGACCGATGTCGCTGCACTGATGGACGGCGATCTGGAGCAGGCCCGCGAGGCACTGGTACAGAAGATCGGTGAGAACATCGGCGTGCGTCGCATCGCTGAACTCAACAGCGGCGACGGTGTGGTCGGCAGTTACGTGCACGGCAACAACCGTATAGCGGTGCTGGTGCAACTCAAGGGCGGTGACGCCGAGCTGGCCAAGGACGTGGCCATGCACGTGGCAGCGGTAAACCCGCAGGTCGTGGCACCCGCCGACATGCCCGAAGAGGTTGTGGCGAAGGAGAAGGAAATCTTCACCGCCCAGGCCCAGGACAGTGGCAAGCCGGCTGAGATCATCGAGAAGATGATCGGCGGACGCATCAAGAAGTTCCTGTCGGAGAACAGCCTGCTGGAGCAGCCCTTCGTCAAGGACCCCGACCAGACGGTGGGCAAGCTTGTGTCCGCTGCAGGTGCCGAGGTCGTCTCCTTTATCCGCTACGAGGTGGGTGAGGGCATCGAGAAAGAAGAGGTCGATTTTGCCGCGGAAGTCGCGGCCCAGCTAAACAGCTGATTCGACTTATGAAAAACGGGGCTTCGAGCCCCGTTTTTTTGTAAGATACGCGCAGTTTTTCCAGGTAGCGAGCAATGCCAAAACAGTCGGGTGATAAAAAATACCAACGCATCCTGCTGAAACTCAGCGGTGAGGCCCTCACCGGCGATGTCGGTTTCGGTATCGATCCCAAGGTCCTGGACCGTATGGCCCTGGAGATCGGGCAGCTGGTGGGAATCGGCGTACAGGTTGGCCTGGTGATCGGTGGCGGTAACCTGTTTCGCGGCGCCGAGCTGAATGCCGCGGGCCTCGATCGGGTGACCGGCGATCATATGGGTATGCTGGCCACGGTGATGAACGCACTGGCGATGCGCGATGCCCTGGAACGCTCCAGTATTGCTACCCAGGTCATGTCCGCCATTCCCATGAGCGGTGTGGTCGATCACTATGACCGGCGCAAGGCCATGCGCGCGCTGGGTAACGGCGACGTGGTGATATTTTCCGCCGGTACCGGCAACCCGTTCTTTACTACCGATTCTTCGGCCTGCCTGCGTGCCATCGAGGTGGAGGCCGATCTCATGCTGAAGGCCACCAAGGTCGATGGCGTGTATTCCGCAGACCCGATGAAAGTCAAAGATGCGGAAAAATACAGCGAGCTGGGGTTCGAGGAAGTGCTGCGCAAGGAGCTGGAGGTCATGGACCTGACGGCGATCGTGTTGTGCAGTGACCACGATCTGCCGGTACGCGTTTTCGCCATGGAGCAGCAGGGCGCCCTGCTGAACATCGTCCGCGGCGGCGACGATGGCACCCTGATTCACCCCTGAATGGAATTCCGGGAGGAGTAAACATGATTGAAGACATTAAGAAAGACGCCGAAGAGCGCATGGGCAAGAGCATCGAGGCCCTGTCCCACAATTTCAACAAGATTCGTACCGGGCGCGCCCACCCCAGCCTGCTCGACGGTATCAAGGTGTCCTATTACGGCGCCGATACCCCCCTCAACCAGATGGCCAACATCTCGGTAGAGGATGCGCGCACCCTGAGCGTGACCGCCTGGGATAAATCCGTTGTACCCGATATCGAAAAGGCCATCATGAAGTCCGACCTGGGGCTTAATCCGGCTACCGCCGGTGAGGTCATCCGTATTCCCATGCCGCCGCTGACCGAGGAGACCCGCAAGGGCTTTATCAAGCAGGCGCGCCAGGAAGCGGAATCGGCGCGGGTATCGGTGCGCAATGCGCGCCGGGATGCGATCGCCATGCTCAAGGACCTGCTCAAGGAAAAGGAGATTTCCGAGGACGAGGAGCACCGCGCCCAGGATGAGGTGCAGAAACTGACTGATCGTTATATCGGCAAGGTGGAGCAGTCACTCTCGGAGAAAGAATCGGATCTCCTGGAAATCTGAGCCGCTGATGGTTCCACAGCATATTGCGATCATCATGGATGGCAATAACCGCTGGGCCAGGCAGCGGGGCCTGCCGGGTTCCGCCGGCCATTCCGCCGGCGTCGAGGCTATTCGCAATGTACTGCGCGCCTGCAATGACCAGGGCGTCAAGGTCCTGACCCTGTTTGCCTTCAGCAGCGAGAACTGGGGACGGCCGCGGCCCGAGGTACGCTACCTGCTGGCCCTGTTTACCCGCTACCTGCGCAATGAGACCCGGGAACTGCACAAGGACGGGATACGCATCCGCTTTATCGGCGAACGGCACCGCTTCGGGCCGCGCCTGCAGAAATTGATGCGCGAGGCGGAAGAGTTGACCCGCGAGAATGCCGATACCACCCTGGTTATCGCCGCCGATTACGGTGGACAGTGGGATATTGCCAACGCGGCCCGCCACCTCGCCGAGCAGGTCGCCGCAGGCGAATTGCAACTGCAGGACATCAGCCCCGAGCGGGTTGACGCTTATACCTCGCTCGCCGACCTGCCGAAGCCGGACCTGTGCATCCGTACCGGGGGCGATCACCGGGTCAGCAATTTCATGCTCTGGCAATTCGCCTACAGCGAGCTCTATTTCACCGAAAAACTGTGGCCGGATTTCGGCGCCGCCGACCTGGCCCTGGCCATCGAGGATTTCAGCGGCCGCGAGCGGCGTTTCGGTCTGCGTGAATCGGAAGAGGGGACCTTTTAATGCTCAGGCAGCGGGTGATAACTGCTCTGGTTCTCGCGGGAGGCCTGCTCTCCGCGCTGTTTCTGCTGTCACTGCCGCCGCTGGCCGCGGTGCTCGGCGCCGTGGTGGCCATATCCGCCTGGGAGTGGTCGCGGCTGGTCGATATGAAGGCCCTGTGGAGCCGTTGCCTGTACGTCCTTTTCTGCGTGGTCGGCATGTGGCAGCTCTATGTCCATTGCCAGCTCGGTACCGAGCCGCTGCTGATCCACGTGCAACCGGTGCTGGGGCTGGCCTGCCTGTGGTGGGCTATCGCGCTGCTCTGGGTCAAGGGTTTTCCCGGCAGCGCCGCCCTGTGGGGGAATCCCGTCATGTTGTCGCTAATGGGGCTACTGGTGCTGCTGCCGCCCTGGCTGGCGGTGGTGTACCTGTTGACCTACGACGACGGGCGCTGGATTCTGCTGGCCATGATTGCCGTGGTTGCCTTTGCCGATATCGGGGCCTATTTTTCCGGCAAGCGCTGGGGCCGGCGCAAGCTGGCCTACGAGGTCAGCCCGGGCAAGTCCTGGGAGGGTTTCTGGGGCGGTATGGCCGCCTGTATGGTGCTGGCGCTGGTAATTGGACTGCTGCTGCCCCAGCCGCAGCTGCCCCTGGCCGGTCTGGTGGCCATCGTCGCCTGCACCGCCCTGGCATCGGTACTCGGCGACCTGCTGGAGAGCATGGTCAAGCGCCATCGCGGGGTCAAGGACAGCGGCGTGTTGCTGCCCGGTCACGGCGGTTTTCTCGATCGTATTGACGGTATAACCGCGGCGGCCCCGGTCTTTGCCCTGGGTCTCATCCTCGCCGGCTGGCATCCCTGATTATGTCCCTGCGTAAAGTCACCGTGCTGGGCAGCACGGGTTCTATTGGCCTGAGCACCCTGGATGTTATCGCCCAACATCCGGACCGCTTTGAGGTGCATGCGCTCAGCGCGCACAAGTCCGTCGACGCCCTTTTCGATCAATGCCAGGCCTGCCGGCCCGCCTATGCCGTAATGAGTTGCCATGACAGCGCAGAACAGCTTCGCCGGCGGCTGGAAGATGCAGGCAGCGATACCCGCGTGCTGGCCGGGGAAGAGGGCCTGTGTGAGATCGCCGCAGGCGCGGATGTGGTCATGGCAGCGATTGTCGGCGCCGCCGGGCTGGCGCCGACCCTGGCTGCGGTGAATGCCGGCAAGACGGTGCTGCTGGCCAACAAGGAATCCCTGGTCATGGCCGGTGGCCTGTTTATGCGCGCGGTACAGGAGTCCGGGGCCTGCCTGTTGCCCATCGACAGCGAGCACAATGCGATCTTCCAGTGCCTGCCGGTCGATGACAGCGGCGTACCCCGGCGACCCGGGGTCTCGCGCATCCTGCTGACGGCTTCCGGTGGACCCTTCCGCGAATGGAGCTTCGAACAGATGTCCGGGGTCAGCCCGGAGCAGGCCTGCGCCCACCCCAACTGGTCGATGGGCCGCAAGATCTCAGTCGATTCGGCCACATTGATGAACAAGGGCCTGGAACTGATCGAAACCTGCTGGTTTTTCGATGTGCCGGAGGACCTGGTGGATGTGGTGGTACACCCCCAGAGTATCGTGCATTCCATGGTCCAGTATGTGGACGGTTCGGTGCTGGCACAGCTGGGTAATCCGGATATGCGAACCCCCATAGCCTATGGCCTGGGCTGGCCTGAGCGCATTGGCTCAGGGGTGGCGGAACTTGATATAGTAAGCGCTGCGCGGCTGGATTTCGAAGCACCCGATGAGGACCGCTTTCCCTGCCTGGCCCTGGGGCGGGCAGCCGTCAGGCACGGTGGAACGGCAATGGCGGAACTCAATGCCGCCAACGAGGAGGCTGTAGCTGCCTTTCTCGACGGCCGCCTGGGGTTTACGGACATTCCCCGTATTATCGAAACAGTGCTGGAGCGGGCAGATAGCGCTGAACCTGACACACTGGATGTGGTCAAACTTGCTGACCATCGTGCACGCGAGCAGGCGCTGCGCACGATAGAAGAAATAAGTAGAAGGTAGTTTTTTGGACCTGATGTATACCATAGCAGTCACTATCGTCACCCTTGGGGTGCTGGTGGCTTTTCACGAGTACGGGCACTTCTGGGTGGCGCGCCGCTGCGGCGTCAAGGTGCTGCGCTTCTCGATCGGCTTCGGCACGCCGCTGTTCAGTTGGCGCGACCGCCATGACACGGAATTTGTGATCGCGCTGATCCCGCTGGGCGGTTATGTGAAGATGCTGGATGAGCGCGAGGACGAGGTCACTCCCGGCATGGAGCACCTGGCTTTCAATCGCAAGCCGGTGTTGCAGCGCATTGCCGTGGTGGCCGCCGGCCCGCTGGCCAACCTGTTGCTGGCAGTCGTTGCCTACTGGTTCGTATTCCTTTCCGGCGAAAGCGGAATCGCCCCCATTGTCGGCGAGGTGGAACAGGGTTCGATCGCGGAGCTGGCCGGCCTGGAACCGGGCCAGGAAATTGTTGCCATCGACGGCAGCGAGACGCCCACCTGGCAAGCGGTTAACTTCCGCCTGCTAGAGCGTATCGGCGACAGTGGTCGCCTCACTTTCTCGGTGCGTTACCCGGAATCGGATGTGGTCTACCAGTCTGAGGGCTACCTCGACAACTGGCTGTCGGAGGACGAGCAGCCCAATCTGGTGGCCGGGCTGGGAATTCGCATGTACCGGCCGCCGATCCCGGTAGTACTCGACGAGATCATGGCCGACAGCCCCGCGGCCGCTGCTGGCCTGCAAACCGGCGACGAGGTGGTCGCGGCTGACGGCCTGCCCATGACCCAGTGGACGGACTGGGTCGACTACGTGCGCGAGCGTCCGGGGGAGGAAATTGCCCTCCAGTTCGAACGCGACGGCAAGCTGGAGCAGACGCTGATAACGCCGGCGCGAATCACCGACGAGGCGGGCGTAGCCTTCGGCCAGGTCGGTGTCAGTGTGCAGGTTCCCGAGTGGCCCGAGCACATGCTGCGCGAATTCCATTACGGCCCGATCGCGGCCCTGGGTGCCGCTACCCGCCGTACCGCGGATCTGGTGGTGTTTACCCTGAAGTCGATCAAGAAGATGATAATGGGATTAATTTCGCCCAAAAACTTGAGCGGACCCATCACGATTGCTAAAGTTGCGTCCGCCTCGGCACAGTCCGGGCCTGAAGCCTTTATCGCCTTCCTGGCCCTGCTGAGCGTAAGCCTCGGGGTGCTTAACCTGTTGCCCATCCCGGTGCTGGATGGGGGGCATTTACTGTATTACACCTTTGAATTACTGGTGGGCAGGCCGGTACCTCTCAAGGTACAGATGCTGGGCTACCAGGTGGGTCTGTTTATCATCCTGGGAGTGATGGTGCTCGCCCTGTATAACGATTTCACCCGGCTATAGGCCGGTGACGACAAGAACTAATAACACACGATGACCCGCTTTAAACGATTCGCCGCTACCTGCCTTGTGCTGCTGGTACCCCTCCTGTTCAGTGTGCAGCTCAGCGCACAGCAGACGGCCAGCCCCTTCGTCGTATCCGATATCCGGGTCGAGGGCCTGCAGCGCATTTCTGCAGGCTCGGTGTTTGCGTCTATGCCCATCGGTGTCGGCGATACGGTGGACGCCTCCCTGATACGGGCCTCGGCCCGCTCCCTGTTCAGGACCGGTAATTTCGATGACATCCAGATCGGCAGGGATGGCAATGTGCTGGTCGTGGTCGTCGCCGAGCGACCCAGTATTTCGGAGATCTCCATACAGGGCAACGAGGCCATCGAGACTGAGGCTTTGCTGGACGGTCTCAAGGGCGCCGGCCTTTCCGAGGGCCAGGTGTTCAAGCGCTCGACCCTGGAGGGCATGCAACTGGAACTGCAACGCCAGTACGTGCAACAGGGGCGCTACGATGCCAACATCGACGCGGAGGTGATCCCCGAGCCACGCAACCGGGTCGCTATCAGTATCGATGTGGACGAGGGCAATGTCTCCACGATCAAGCACGTCAATATAGTCGGCAACGAGGTCTTCGACGACGAGGAGCTGACCGACCTTTTCGAGCTGAACGAGACCAACTGGCTGTCCTTCATCCGCGGCGATGACAAGTACTCCCGGGAAAAGCTCAGCGGCGACCTCGAAACCCTCACCTCCTATTACATGGACCGGGGCTACCTGCAGTTCCGTATCGATTCGACCCAGGTCTCGGTCAGCCCTGAAAAGGACGCCGTTTATATCACGGCGAATGTCGTCGAGGGCGATGTCTACACGGTCAGCAACGTCGATCTGTCGGGCGACCTGGTTCTGCCCGCCGAGGACCTGCGCCGTTTCCTGGTGGTGCGCCAGGGCCAGACCTACTCCCAGCAGCTGGTGACCACCACCGAGGAGTACCTGACCCAGCGCCTCGGGAACGAGGGCTACAACTTCGCCAAGGTCACCGGCATTCCCGAGATCGACGAGGAAGAAAAAACTGTCGACATGAAGTTCTTCGTCGACCCGGGCAAACGCACCTATGTACGGCGCATCAATTTCCAGGGCAATACCAAGACCAAGGACGATGTGCTGCGTCGTGAAATGCGCCAGATGGAAGGTGCACCGGCCTCCGCCTCGGCCATCGAGGCCTCCCGCGTGCGCCTTGAGCGCCTGGGCTATTTCAAGCAGGCGACGGTGGAGACCCCGGAAGTGCCGGGCCACGACGATCTGATCGACGTGGAATTCGATGTTGAGGAACAGTCCTCCGGTTCTATCGGCGCCAGCTTCGGCTACGCCCAGGGTACCGGCCTGATCCTCGGCCTGAACCTGCAGCAGGATAATTTCCTGGGCAGCGGCAAGCGCATTGGTATCGGCCTCAACTCCAGCCAGTACCAGGACTTCTATAACTTCAGTTATACCAATCCCTATTTCACCGAGGATGGTGTCAGTCGCGGCTTTAACGTCTTTTTCCGCTCGACAGACCTTGATGAGATCAACGTGGCCCGCTATTCCACCGACACCTTCGGTGGTGCTGTGAACTTCGGCTACCCGATCCGCGAAACCGAGCGACTGGGATTCAGTATCGGCGCCTCCAATACCGAGATCACTGTCGGTCGTTTTGCCGTACAGGAGATCAAGGCCAGTCCGCGGATCGAAAATAACGTGGACTTCTACTACGAGAGTACCCGTATTCCCGGCACCGACCCGGCCCAGTTCACGGACGTGGAGCAGTTGCTGCCCATCGAATCGATTCCACCGGACTTTTTGTTCCCGCCCCAGGAGCCCGGCTTCATCGATATCAACGGTGACTCCTACCTGAACTGGACCCTGACCAGTAGCTGGAGCCAGTCCACCCTGAACCGCGGCCGTTTTGCCACCCGGGGCGCCTCCAACTCCGTGGCCCTGGAAGTGTCCATGCCGGGCAGCGACCTGGAGTTCTATAAACTCACCTACCGCGGGGAGTACTACTGGCCCGTCGCCCAGGGCTGGACCATGAAATTCCGCACTGAACTCGGCTGGGGTGACGGCTACGGCGATACCAGCGAGCTGCCCTTCTACGAGAACTTCTTTGCCGGTGGCTTCGGCTCCGTGCGCGGTTATGAGAGCAACACCCTGGGGCCGCAGAGTACGCCGGCCTTGCTCTACGAGGTAGGCCAGCCGGTGACCGAGATCAACGAGGACGGCACCGCCAACGAGATAGGTGGTCCCGATGGCGACGAGTTTGGCTACGTTGCGGTTAACGACGAGCTGATCGTGTCCCAGGTCAATGACAAACCCGACCCCTTCGGTGGAAATGTTCTGATTGAGGGCGGAGTTGAGTTAATATTCCCGCTCCCATTTATCAAGGATCAACGCCAGATCCGCTCCGCGTTCTTTCTCGATGCCGGTAACGTGTTCAGTACCAACTGCCGTTCCAGCCAGCGTCAGTGTTACGATGTGGATTTTGGCGAGCTCCGGTATTCCGTGGGCGTAGGCGCCACCTGGATTACCGGGTTCGGCCCGATTACCTTCAGCCTGGCCAAGCCGCTGAATTCGGGCGATTTCGACGAAGAAGAGGTCTTCCAGTTCACCCTGGGTCGAGGCTTCTAACAGAATTTTTGTGTAGCAATGGAGAAGACAGTGTCCAAGACATTTAAAGTACTGCTTGCCGGCCTGGTGCTGGTACTACTGCCCCTGGGGGCATCCGCCCAGGGCCGCATCGCGGTGGTCAACCTGGAGGAGGCTATCCTGCAGACCGACGAAGCCCAACAGCGACTCAGCGGTCTGCGCGAGGCGGAAGACTACAAGGCCGACAAGGCCGAGCTTGATCGCCTGGGTTCCGAGCGCGAGGCGCTGATCAAGGAGCTGCAAAACGATCTTGCGGTGATGAGCCCCGAGCAGCAGCAAGCTGCCCGCAAGCGCCTGGCCAACAAGAACGCCGACCTCGAGCACGTGCTGCGCAAGTTGCAGCAGGCCGAGCAGGAGCTGGGCCAGCAGCTGCTGGCCGAAATGACGCCGAAGGTGCAGGCTGTCCTGCGCGATCTCATCCAGAGCGAGGGCATTGGGCTGCTGATCCAGCGCAGCGCCGTGATCCACGCCGATAACGGCTATAGCATCACCGCCAAGGTCACCGACAAGCTGAACCAGCAGGCGGCTGCCGAGTAATGACTGAAGCCGTGATGGACATCGATGAGATCAAACAGTACCTGCCGCACCGGTACCCCTTTTTACTGGTGGACCGTGTGGTGGAGCTGAATCTCGGCGAGTCCATCGTGGCGTGCAAGAACATCACCTTCAATGAGAACTGGGCCCAGGGCCATTTCCCGGACAAGCCTATTTTCCCCGGTGTACTGCTGGTGGAGGCGATGGCCCAGGCTGCCGGTATCCTGGGTTTCAAGTCCATGAACAAGACCCCGGCGGACGGCTCCATGTATCTCTTCGTCGGGGCCGACAACTTGCGCTTTAAGCGCCCCTGTGTCCCCGGTGACCAGGTCATGCTGCGCGCCAAAATCCTCTCGGACCGGCGCGGCATCTGGAAATTCGAAGTCAGTGCCGACGTCGACGGCCAGCTCTGTGCCTCGGCGACAATCCTCTGCGCCGACCGCTGAGTGGAGCGAGACGGCAACCCCGATCTTTTTGATGGCATAGGCCAGGTCCGGCTACTGGCCGGTGTCGACGAGGTCGGCCGCGGCCCGCTGGCGGGTGACGTGGTCGCCGCTGCGGTTATTCTCGACCCGGATAGGCCCATCGAGGGTTTGCGGGATTCCAAGAAGCTTTCCCACAGCCAGCGCGAGAACCTGGCAGAGGAAATCCGCAGGTACGCGCTAAGCTGGTCCCTGGGTCGCGCCAGCGTGGCCGAGATCGACGACATCAATATTCTCCAGGCCAGCCTGCTGGCCATGAAGCGCGCCGTGGAGAGTCTCGCCACCCAGCCCGAGTACGTGCTGGTCGACGGCAATCGCCTGCCGCGCTGGTCCTACGCCTCCGAACCGGTAGTCAAGGGCGATGACCGGGTGCCCGCCATCGCCGCCGCTTCCATCCTGGCCAAGGTGCAGCGCGATCGCGAAATGATCGCCCTGGAGGAAACCTACCCGGGCTACGGCCTGGCAAAGCACAAGGGCTACCCCACCGCCGAGCACCTGGCGGCGCTGAAGCGTCTCGGTGTGACGCCGGTGCACCGCAAATCCTTTGCCCCGGTGCGGGAGTTGTTAGTCGCCGACGGCCCGGCGTAAACTTACTCCATGCAAAGCTTCATCCACCTGCGCCTCCACACCGAATTTTCCCTGGTCGACAGCCTGATAAAAATCGGTCCCCTGGTGGACAGGGTGGTCGAGCTCGGCATGCCCGCGGTCGCCATCAGCGACCAGAGCAATTTCTACGGCCTGGTCAAATTTTATAAGGCGGCACTCGGCCGTGGGGTCAAGCCGATCTTCGCGGTGGACCTGTTGCTGCACGAGGGCGATGAGCGCGATGCGCCCACCACGATCTGCCTGCTCGCCGCCAACCAGGCCGGCTACCGCAATCTCACCAAACTGATTTCCCGTGCCTACACCGATGGCCAGCACCTGGGTGTCGCCCAGGTCCAGCGGGACTGGCTGGCTGAGTTCGCCGAGGGGGTTATTGCGCTGTCCGGCGGGCGCCAGGGGGATGTCGGGCAGGCCCTGATTTCCGGTAAGCCGGATGTCGCCCGCGAGCTGCTGCAGGGCTGGATGGCCCTGTACCCGGATCGTTTCTACCTGGAATTGCAGCGCACCGGCCGCGAGGGCGAGGAAGACTACCTGCACCAGGCGGTAGAACTGGCGACGGAACTGCAATGTCCTGTGGTCGCAACCAACGATGTGCGTTTTCTCGAGGCATCCGAATTCGAGGCCCACGAGGCCCGGGTCTGCATCCACGACGGCCGCACCCTCGACGATCCCCGGCGGGCGCGGCTCTACTCGGAACAGCAGTACCTGCGCAGCCCCGAGGAGATGATGGAGCTGTTCAGCGATATTCCCGAGGCTATCGAGAATACCGTGGAGATTGCCCGTCGCTGCAACGTGGAACTGGAACTGGGCAAGGCCTTCCTGCCGGACTACCCGGTGCCGGATGGCCTGACCATGGAGGAGTACTTCCAGCAGCTCTCCCACGAGGGCCTGGACCGGCGCCTGGAAACCCTCTTCGACAGCAGCGCCGCGGATTTCCCGGAGCGGCAGAAGCTGTACCGCGAGCGCCTGGACTTCGAGCTCAATGTCATCAACCAGATGGGCTTTCCCGGTTACTTCCTCATCGTCATGGACTTCATTCGCTGGTCCAAGCAGCAGGGTATCCCGGTAGGCCCCGGGCGCGGCTCCGGTGCCGGCTCCCTGGTAGCCTATGCGCTGGAGATCACCGACCTGGATCCCATCGAATACGACCTGCTGTTCGAGCGCTTCCTCAACCCGGACCGGGTATCCATGCCCGATTTCGATGTGGATTTTTGTATGGAGAACCGCGACCAGGTTATCGCCTATGTGGCCGATACCTACGGTCGCGATGCGGTCTCCCAGATCATTACCTTCGGCACCATGGCGGCCAAGGCGGTGGTGCGCGACGTGGCCCGGGTGCAGGGCAAGTCCTACGGGCTTGCAGATAAACTTTCCAAGCTCATACCCTTCGAGGTCGGCATGACCCTGGAGAAAGCCCTGGAGCAGGAGCAACCCCTGCGCGAGTTCCTGGAAGAGGACGGGGATGCCCAGGAGATCTGGGACATGGCGCTGCAACTGGAAGGCCTCACCCGCAACGTCGGCAAACACGCCGGTGGCGTGGTGATCGCACCTTCGCAGCTGACGGATTTCTCCCCGCTCTACTGCGACGAGGCCGGTGGTGGGGTGGTGACCCAGTACGACAAGAACGATGTCGAGGACGTGGGCCTGGTCAAGTTCGACTTCCTCGGACTGCGAACCCTGACCATCATCGACTGGGCGGTAAAAATCATCAATACCCAGCGCGAGCAGGCCGCCGAGCAGCCCCTGGATATCAATCATATCCCCCTCGATGATGCGGCCAGCTTCGACCTGCTCAAGAGCGCCGAAACCACCGCGGTTTTCCAGCTCGAATCCAGCGGTATGAAGGACCTGATCAAGCGGCTGCAACCGGACCGCTTCGAGGACATTGTCGCCCTGGTGGCCCTGTTCCGCCCGGGTCCGCTGCAATCGGGCATGGTCGATAACTTCATTAATCGCAAGCACGGCCGCGAGGCCCTGTCCTACCCGGACGCGCAGTACCAGCACGAGTGGCTGAAGCCGATCCTGGAGCCGACCTACGGCATCATCCTCTACCAGGAGCAGGTGATGCAGATCGCCCAGGAGTTGGCCGGCTACACTCTCGGCGGCGCCGACCTGTTGCGGCGCGCCATGGGCAAGAAGAAGCCCGAGGAGATGGCCAAGCAGCGCGAGGTGTTTGAGCAGGGTGCGGCCTCGAAGGGCGTGGACCCGAAACTCGCGATCCACATTTTCGACCTGGTGGAGAAATTCGCAGGCTACGGTTTCAACAAGTCCCACTCGGCGGCCTATGCCCTGGTGTCCTACCAGACCGCCTGGCTGAAGACCCACTACCCGGCACCATTCATGGCGGCGGTAATGAGCTCGGAACTCCAGAACACCGACAAGATCGTAATCTTTGTCGAGGAGTGCCACAACATGGGCCTGGAGTTGAAGCACCCGGATGTGAACGAGGGTGCCTACATGTTCACGGTGAACCCCGCCGGGGAAATCATCTACGGCCTCGGCGCCATCAAGGGCCTGGGGGAAGGTCCGATAGGAGAAATGCTGGAGACGCGTCAGCAGGGCGGACCCTTCGAAAACCTTTTCGATTTCTGTGCCCGCACCGACCCGAGGAAGGTCAATCGGCGCGCCATCGAGGCCCTGATTCGTTCCGGCGCCTTCGACTCCCTGGGTGAAGACCGCGCGATCCTCATGGCCAGCCTGGACGATGCCCTGCAGGCGGCCCAGCAAAAGGCCGACAACGAGGCCGCCGGTATCGACGATATGTTCGGCGGCGTAGTGGAAAATGCCACTGGCGGTGATGTGTACGAGGGCTTTCGCCAGGCGCGTCCCTGGTCGCAGCGTGAAACCCTGGCCGGCGAGAAGGACACCCTGGGTCTGTGGATCACCGGCCACCCCTTTGACGAATACGAGCAGGAACTGCGCAAAATAGCGCCCACCCGCATCGCCGACTTGCGCGATGATGGCTCCAGGTCACAGGTGATCACCGGCCTGGTGGTGTCCATGCGCACCATGAAGACCAAGCGCGGCGACACCATGGCGGTGCTGAAGCTGGACGACCGCAGCGACCGTATCGAGGTCACCCTGTTCGGCGACGTCTACAACGAGTACCGCGAGCTGCTGGTAAAGGACAGCATCGTCATCATGGAGGGCGGCGTAGCCCACGACGATTACTCTGGCGAACTGGGGATGCGCGTTAACACGGTGCGCAGCCTCGAACAGGCCCGCCAGAGCTACTCTGCAGAGTTGCAGATTGCGCTGCGTGACGACGCGGTCTGCTCGGAACTTCTCGACAGGATCCACCACGTCCTGCAACACGCCGGCGAGGGCCAGTGCCCGGTTTCGTTCTGGTACTCTCAGGCCCACAACCGCGCCCGCATCTGCGCCGGCGATTCCTGGCGCGTCGCACCCAGCGACGACCTGATCCAGCAGCTGCAGGAGTGCTGCGGCAGCGGCTCGGTGCGTTTGAGTTATCCGAGCTGACGCTAACACGCGTCTGTTAACACGCGTCTGCTAACACGCGTCGCGCGACGCGTTGATCTGTTCAATATCTCCGATTTCCGCGAACCACTCCCCCGGGGCAGCGCTCCGGATGGGTTGCGCACATCATTTTCGCTCAAATTACAAACTTTTCGTCCTATAACCGTCACTACTGATAGCTAAATAATCTTATATTTATCAATGGGTTATTGATAATATACTGTATATATAGACAGTATTTAGAGAGTTAGCCTGCAACACTCGCATCCGGGCACGAAAACCACGAAAACCACGAAAAGGAGTTCGCCATGCAAGCCGTCTTTAAACTATCTCGCCGCTCTATCGACCAATTGGAGACCGACATCATTAGCCTGTCCCAACAGATCAACGCAAAGGAGTACGAGTTCCTTGTTCTCCTGCGGGAGTTTGATTTGCGGCAGGGCTGGAAGCCTTACCACTTCAATAACTGTGCTGAATGGCTGAACTTCAAATGCGGTATGGACCTGAGTACCGGTCGTGAGAAGGTACGCGTGGCGAGGTGTTTGTTCGATTTGCCCGCCATCTCTGCAGCTTTCCAAAAAGGTGAGCTCTCCTACACCAAGGCCCGGTCCATGACCCGGGTTGCCACGGCTAGCAATGAGCAAGCCCTTCTGGCTCATGCGCTCAAGGCAACCACCAGCCAGGTACAGGCCCGGTGCCAGCAGTTGAGAAACGCCGACCGCGCAGTGTCCACTGCGGACGTGGCAAATATCCATAGCAGTCGCGCCCTGCGCTGCCATCGGCATCCCGAAGGCAGCATGACCATCACCATGGAAGTCACCCAGGAAGCCGGCGAACTGGTGATGCGGGCTATTGAGCGTGCTGTGGCAGAGGTAGAGCAAGAGAAGTGCACGAACGCGTCCCGCGACGCGTCAAAACAATCTGAAACGGGCAAGGAAGATGATGACCTGTTCGCTCAACAGGCTGACGCGCTCGTGGAGATAGCTAAGAATTACCTGGCCGGTGGTGAAAGCAAGCGCACCTGCAGCGCGGACCACTACCAGGTGCTCGTTCATGTGGATGAGCGCGCATTACGTTGCCCGGGTGAATCTGATGCAGGGGGCGCCAAAAGCGACCTGCCCATCGAAACCGTGCGGCGACTTTGTTGCGACGGCGCTGTTGTGCCCGTCGTGGAGAACGAGGATGGGGAGCAGCTGAAAGTAGGGCGCAAACACCGGGTAGTGCAACCCGCATTGAAACGGGCGCTGCTGGCGCGAGACAAATGTTGCCAGTACCCGGGGTGTAGTCACAGCAAATGGCTGGACGCGCACCACCTGCGGCACTGGGCGGATGGGGGAGAGACGAGCCTGGAAAACACACTGCTCCTGTGCAGTAAACACCATCGCCTGTTGCACGAGGGCGGCTTCAGTATCAAGCGCAATTACCGCGGAGAACGCTATTTCGAGACCAGCAGCGGACGCGTGGTTACTTAGAGCCCCGGATATGCGCGATTCTCTGAGCCTGATCAAGTTTTCCGCGGGCAAAAACGCTGCCGGGCTCTAAAATGGGAAACATGGACGTTTACCGGACAGGGGTGAGCCGTCGCGTGGCCTGGCTGGACCTGGTGCAGGGAGCATCGGGGGGCGTGCTGGTGCTGTTCATGTGGGTACACATGTTCCTGGTCTCCAGTATCCTGCTGGGCAAGGATGCCATGTACATGGTCACCCGGGCGCTGGAGGGCGAGTTTATTTTCGGCCGCGCCTATCCCGCCCTGGTCAGCGGCGTCGCCGTCGCTGTGTTGTTGATATTCCTGGTACACGCGCTGGTGGCCCTGTGGAAGATGCCCGGTAACTACCGGGAATACAGCATCTACTGGCGGCACTCGCGCACACTGCGTCACGGCGACAGCACCCTCTGGCTGGTGCAGGTGGTGACCGGACTGGTGCTGATGTTCACCGCGACCATTCACCTCTACGAGATGATCATCCACCCGGGCGATATCGGTCCCCACGCGTCGGCGGCGCGGGTTGTGAGCGGGGGCATGTGGTTACTTGACCTGATCCTGATTTTCGCCGTCGAGGTGCATGCCGGTATCGGTATCTACCGGCTGATGCTGAAGTGGGACCTGTTCGGCTGCACCCGCTACCGCCGCGTGTTGCGCCGTATCGTCACAGCTATTGTCGTGTTCTACCTGGTGCTGGGCATGTTTACCTTCGCCGCCTACGTCAAGATCGGCCAGGAACCGGCGGTGCAGGCCGGTGAACGCTACCAGCCGACCTGGCAGGGGAGCGGGCCATGAAACTCATTCACACCGATGTGCTGGTGATCGGCGGTGGACTCGCCGGCCTTCGGGTGGCGATTGGCGCGCGGCGACGCGGCTACGAGGCCCTGATCCTGAGCCTGGTGCCGCCGAAGCGGTCCCACTCGGCAGCTGCCCAGGGTGGCATGCAGGCCAGTCTCGCCAACTGTGTAAAAGGCAGTGGCGACAACGAGGATGTGCATTTCGCCGATACCGTGCGCGGCAGTGACTGGGGCGCGGACCAGGATGTGGTGCGCATGTTCGTGCATACCGCCCCCAAGGCGGTGCGCGAGCTCGCGGCTTGGGGTGTGCCCTGGAACCGCGTGGAGCGCGGTGAACGCGAGGCGGTTATCAACGGGCAGCGCGAAACCCTGGTGGAGTCCGATGCGGCACACGGCCTTATCGATGCACGCAACTTCGGCGGCACCTGGAAATGGCGCACCTGTTACGTGGCCGACGGTACCGGGCACTCCATGCTCTACACCATGAGCGACCAGGCCATCGCGCGCAGCATCCCCGTGCACGAGCGCACCGAGGCGATCGCCCTGATTCACGCCGAGGGGCGCTGCCATGGCGCCATTGTTCGCGACCTGGTGACCGGCGAGTTGCGCGCCTACGTGGCGCGGGCCACCTGTATCGCCAGCGGTGGCTTCGGACGTATCTACCGGGTGTCCACCAATGCCGTTATCAACGAGGGCATCGGTGCCGCCATTGCCCTTGAAACCGGGGTGGCAACCCTCGGGAACATGGAGGCCGTGCAGTTCCATCCCACCGGCATCTTCCCCGCCGGCACCCTGGTGACAGAGGGTTGCCGCGGCGACGGCGGCTTGTTGCTGGACGGTGATGAGCATCGCTTCATGCCCGACTACGAACCGGAAAAGTGCGAGCTGGCGTCCCGCGACGTGGTATCGCGCCGCATGGAACAACACATCGCCGAGGGCAAGGGTGCCCGCACCCGTTTCGGCGAGCACCTGTGGCTTGATATCCGCCTGCTAGGTCGCGCCCATATCGATTCAAAGCTGCGTGAAGTGAAGGAAATCTGTAACTACTTCCTCGGCATCGACCCCGTGAAAGAGTTGATACCCGTACGCCCGGCCCAGCACTACTCCATGGGCGGGATCCGTACCGATTACCGCGGCGAAAGCACCGGCCTCCGGGGTTTGTTTGCCGCCGGCGAGGCCGCCTGCTGGGATATGCACGGCTTCAATCGACTCGGCGGCAACTCGGTTGCGGAAACCGTGGTGGCCGGGATGATCGTCGGTGAGTTTATTGCCGATTACTGCGACAGCAACGAGCTGGTCGTGTCCACGGCTCTGGTCCGGGAGGCCTGGCAGGCACAGGCCCGGCAGCTGCAGGCGATCGCCGACCGTCAGGGCGGCGAAAACGCCTTCGAGCTGCTCAAGGACATGCAGCAGACCATGACCGACAAGGTCGGAATCTTTCGCACCGGTGAGCGCCTCGAGGAGGCGGTAACATCCCTGCAGGGGCTGCTGGCGCGCAGTCGCAATCTCGGCCTGCGCAGCCAGGCCCGCGGCGCCAACCCGGAACTGGTAGCGGCCTACCGGGTGGAGAAAATGCTGAAACTGGCGCTCTGCGTCAGCGGTGGCGCGCTGGCACGGACGGAGAGCCGCGGCGCGCACTTCCGTGAGGATTACCCGCGGCGCGACGACGGCAACTGGCTGAAGCGCACCCTGGCCAGGTGGCCGGGCGCCGATGCCCAGGCTCCGGAGTTCGACTATGAGGCCCTCGATGTGATGCGCATGGAGTTGCCGCCGGGCTGGCGCGGCTACGGTGCCAAGGACCACATCGACCACCCGGATACCACCCGGCGGTGTGAAGAAGTGGAACGACTCCAGTCGCAGTACAGCGATCGCTTTGAGCTGCAGTCTGCGTTGCTGCCCTTCGAAGCGCAGCTGCCGCCATGCTACCGGGGCCGCAATGCCCGCCTGGGGGAGGTCGCCGATGACTGACATCATCCAGTCCGACCGGCGCCAGTTGTGTCTGCGCATACTGCGTTACAACCCGCAGGAAAAAGACTCCACACCGCGTTTACAGGATTACCACCTGGAAGAAGCGGATGCGATGACCCTGTTCATCGCACTCAATGAAATCCGTGAACAGCAGGATGCCAGCCTGCAGTTCGACTTTGTGTGCCGGGCCGGCATTTGCGGCAGCTGCGGGATGTTGATCAATGGCAAGCCGGGCCTCGCCTGCCGCACGCTTACCGCCAATCTGCCCGCGATTATTACCCTGGCGCCCTTGCCCGGCTTCGCGCTCATCGCCGACCTGTCGGTGGATACCGGCAAGTGGATGCGCGCCATGAGCGAGCAACTGCAAACCTGGGTGCACAGCGAGACCGACCGCGACCTCGATGACTTCGAGGAAAAAATGGAGCCGGAGCTGGCCACCGAGATTTACGAGCTGGAACGCTGTATCGAGTGCGGCTGCTGTATCGCCGCCTGCGGCACGGCGCAGATGCGCCCGGATTTTGCCGGCGCCGTCGGCCTCAACAAGATCGCCCGCTTCCGGCTCAACCCCCGCGACCAGCGCAGCGATGCGGAGCTCTACGAGCTGGTGGGCGACGAAACCGGCGTCTTCGGTTGCATGAGCCTGTTGGCCTGCGAGGATCACTGCCCGAAAAACCTCCCCCTTGCCACGCAGATCGCCTGGCTGCGCAGGCGCATGCTGGCCAGCGCCACAAGCTAGCCCGCAGCGGGCGCAGCGTGTAAACTTGCCGCCTCGAAGAAACAGGAACGTCAGCAGCTAAATGAACCCGAATTATCTAGATTTTGAACAACCGATTGCAGAGCTCGAAGTAAAGATCGAGGAGCTGCAGCTCGTGGGTTCAGACAATGACATCAATATCGGGGAAGAAATCGCCACCCTGCGTGAGAAGAGCACCAAGCTGACGGAGAAAATCTACTCCAACCTCAGTTCCTGGGATATCGTCAAAGTCGCGCGCCATCCACAGCGACCCTACAGCCTCGACTATATTCCGCGCATTTTCACCGAGTTCGATGAGTTACACGGCGACCGCCACTTCGCCGACGACCACGCCATCGTCGGCGGCATGGCCCGCCTGCAGGGGAAACCCGTCATGGTCATCGGCCAGGAAAAAGGCCGCAACGTGCAGGACAAGGTGGCCCGCAATTTCGGCATGCCCAAGCCCGAGGGCTACCGCAAGGCCCTGCGCCTGATGGAACTGGCAGAGCGCTTCAACCTGCCGGTCATTACCCTCATCGATACCCCCGGGGCCTACCCCGGTATTGATTCCGAGGAGCGCGGTATCTCCGAGGCCATTGCCCAGAACCTGGCGGTGATGTCGCGGCTGCGCACGCCGATTGTCTGCGTGGTCATCGGCGAGGGCAGCTCCGGTGGCGCCCTGGGGATCGGTGTCGGCGACCACCTGGCGATGCTGCAGTACTCCACCTATTTTGTGATCTCGCCGGAGGGTTGCGCCAACATCATCTGGAAGACCTCGGAAAAGGCACCGGATGCAGCCGAGGCCATGGGGGTTACCTCCAGTATCCTGCAGGAGCTCGGCATCGTCGATGCCACGATCCCCGAACCCCTGGGCGGCGCCCACCGCGACCTGGAGCTGATGGCGAGCCGCATTCAGGAACACCTGGTGACCGAGCTGGACAAGCTGCAGGCGATGGCCGTGGAAGACATGCTGGAGCAGCGCTACAAGCGGCTCATGTCCTACGGGAACTGATGCCCGCCGGCCTGTCCGCGGAGACCCTGCTGGATGACCTGCGACCCTGGTTGGGGGCGCCCCGCTGGTGGATTGGCCTGAGCGGCGGCCTCGACTCAACCTGCCTGCTGCACCTTGTTTCCCGTATCGAAGACGCCCCTCCGCTCACCGCGGTACATATCGATCATCAGCTCCATCCCGATTCAGGGCGCTGGGCAGAGCACTGCGCGCAACTGAGCGCCCACCTGGGGATTGAGATTGTGACCCGCCGGGTGGATGTGAAAAGCGCGGGCACCGGACCGGAGGCCGCAGCACGCGCGGCGCGCTACGCGGTATTCGAGGAGCTGGTCGGGGAGGCCGAACTCCTGCTGCTGGCCCATCACGCCGACGACCAGGTCGAAACCTTCTTCCTGCGCCTGCTGCGCGGCGCCGGTATCCGGGGCCTGACCGGCATGCCGCCGACGCGACCCCTGGGCAGTGGCAGCCTGCTGCGGCCTCTGTTGCAGTTGCCGCGTGCAGAACTGGAAGCCTATGCCCGGGATCAGCAGCTGGACTGGATCGAGGACAGCAGCAACCGCGACCCCTCCCTGGACCGCAACTACCTGCGCCACGAGGTGTTGCCGCGCCTGGAGCAACGCTGGCCGGCGTACCGGCGCAGTGTGGAGCAGGCCATGGGCGCCCTGGCCGATCTGGAGATCGAGCTCGAACTGGAGCACCGGCCCCTGCTGGAGGCCGCCCGCGGCGAATATTTTGGCGAGTCGGTACTTGACCTGGAAGTACTGCAGTCGGCAGGTGCCGGGACCCTGGCCTGGCTGCTGCGCGCCTGGCTGCAGGATCACGGTCTGCAACCGCCGGGCCGCGCGCGCCTCGAGGAATTCATCCGCCAGTTACAGGATGGCAGCGCACAAGCTTCTCCCTGCCTGGACCTGGATGAATTCCGGCTGGAGCGCTACCAGCAGCGTATTCACCTGCGCCGCCCCGCTGTCCGGCCCGATGGTGAGTGGGTGCTGGAGCCCGGTGTAAGCCTGGACCTGGCCGGGCTGGGTACATTGTCTTTGGAAGCTGTAGATGGCGCCAGCTTGCGCCTGCCGGAAGCGGGCCACTGGCAGGTCCGCTTCCGGAGTGGCGGTGAGCGATGCCAGCCGCAGGGCAGGGCGCACAGCCAGAGCCTGAAAAAATTGCTGCAGGACCGCGGCGTCCCGCCCTGGCGGCGCGATTGCCTGCCCCTGTTGTTCGCAGACGGGGAGCTGGCCGCGGTGGCCGATCTGTGGATTTGCGAGGGACAGCAGGCGGCGGACGGGGAGCAGGGCTTTCAGCTGCATTGGTCGCACAAACCCGGCCCGCTCGATTGAGCCCCCATGGGCTTTCTGTTAAGCTGACATCCCATCTTTTGCAGGGCAGCGTCATCGCCCTGGCATCTAAAAAACTGCTAAAAGGCTCTACATGACGCGCTATGTATTCGTCACCGGTGGTGTAGTTTCCTCTTTGGGGAAAGGCATCGCCGCCGCCTCCCTTGCGGCTATTCTCGAGGGCCGCGGACTCAAAGTTACCCTGCTCAAGCTGGATCCCTACATCAACGTCGACCCCGGTACCATGAGCCCTTTCCAGCACGGCGAGGTATTCGTAACCGAGGATGGGGCGGAAACCGACCTGGACCTGGGTCACTACGAGCGCTTCACCCACACCACCATGAGCAAGGCCAATAACTTCACCACCGGCCGGGTCTACAATGAGGTTCTGCGCAAGGAGCGCCGCGGCGATTACCTGGGTGCCACAGTACAGGTAATCCCCCATATCACCGATGAAATCAAACGCCGGGTACTGGAGGGCGGTGGCGATGCCGATATCGCCGTGGTTGAGATCGGCGGTACCGTTGGCGACATCGAAAGCCTGCCCTTCCTGGAAGCGGCGCGTCAGCTGAAAGTGGAACTGGGTGCCAGCCAGGCACTGTTGATGCATCTCACCCTCGTCCCCTATATCGCCGCCGCGGGCGAAATCAAGACCAAGCCGACCCAGCACAGCGTGAAGGAGCTGCGTTCCATCGGCCTGCAGCCGGATGTGCTCTTGTGCCGTTGCGAGATCGAGGTGGAAGAGGGGGCGCGCAAGAAAATCGCCCTGTTTACCAATGTGGAGGAGCGGGCGGTAATCCCGGTGCTGGATGCCGACTCCATCTACGAAATTCCGGCCATGCTGCACAGCAATGGGCTGGATTCCATCGTCGTCGAGCGCTTCGGTCTGGAATGCCCCGAGGCAGACCTGGGCGAGTGGGATGAAGTGCTGCGCGGCGAGATCGAGGCCAACAAGGAAGTAACCGTGGCCATGGTCGGCAAGTACATGGATTTGCTGGACGCCTACAAGTCCCTCAATGAAGCACTAAAACACGCCGGCATTCACAACCTGTGCAAGGTCAACATCGCACATATCGACGCCGAGCAGATCGAGGAAGAGGGTACCGGCCTGCTGCAGCACGCGGACGCAATCCTGGTGCCGGGCGGCTTCGGCGAGCGCGGCTTCGAGGGCAAGGTGCTGGCGGCCCAGTATGCGCGGGAGCAGGGGATTCCCTATCTGGGCATCTGCCTCGGCATGCACGTGGCCATGGTCGAATACGCCCGCAATATCGCCGGCCTGGAAGGTGCCCACAGCACCGAGATGGAGCGCGACACCCCGCACCCGGTGATCGCCCTGATTACCGAGTGGCAGAACGCCGACGGTTCCACCGAGCTGCGCAGCGAAGATTCCGATCTCGGCGGCACCATGCGCCTCGGCGGGCAACCCTGTCACTTGGTCGAAGGTTCCCGCTCGCGGGAGCTCTACGGCAAGGAGACCATCGTCGAGCGGCACCGCCACCGCTACGAGGTCAACAACAACTACGTCGAGCAGTTACAGGAGGCCGGCCTCAGCATCGTCGGCTGGTCCGACGATCGAGCCCTGGTGGAGATGATCGAAATAGCCGATCACCCCTGGTTCGTCGCCTGCCAGTTCCACCCCGAATTTACCTCGCGCCCGCGTGGTGGCCATCCCCTGTTCAGCGGTTATATTGCAGCGGCGATAGAGCGCCACGAGACTGCTGACTCATGATAGACACTGAAACCGATATCGCGATCGGCAACATCCAGGTCGCCAACCACCGGCCCTTCGTCCTGTTCGGTGGTATCAATGTACTGGAATCACGGGAGCTGGCCCTGCAGGCGGCGGAGTACTACGTCGAAGTTTGCGGCCGGCTGCAGATCCCCTATGTATTCAAGGCCTCCTGGGACAAGGCTAACCGCTCCTCGGTTCACTCCTTCCGCGGCCCCGGCCTGGAGGAGGGCCTCAAGATCCTGGCCGAGGTCAAGGCGCAGTTCGGGGTGCCCTTGATTACCGACCTGCACGAACCGGCACAGGCAGCGCCCGTGGCCGAGGTCTGCGAGGTGATTCAATTACCGGCCTTCCTCGCCCGGCAAACCGATCTGGTAGCGGCCATGGCGGCGACCGGCGCGGTCATCAATGTCAAGAAACCCCAGTTTCTCAGCCCCGGGCAGATGGGCAATATCGTCGAAAAAATCAACGAGTGTGGCAATCGCAAGGTCATCCTGTGCGAACGTGGCAGCCAGTTCGGTTACGACAACCTGGTGGTGGACATGCTCGGTTTCCGCACCATGATCCAGGCGGGCGGTGGTGCCCCCCTGATCTTTGATGTCACCCACGCCCTGCAGTGCCGTGATCCCCTCGGTGCCGCCTCGGGCGGACGCCGCCAGCAGGTGGCGGAACTGGGTCGAGCCGGCCTCGCGGTTGGGCTTGCGGGCCTGTTCCTGGAAGCACACCCGGACCCGGATAATGCCATGTGTGACGGCCCCAGTGCCCTGCCCCTGGACCAGCTGGAGCCGTTTCTGCAGCAGATGAAAGCGGTGGACGAGCTGGTAAAATCCATGCCGGCCCTGGACATCGACTAGGACCAACAGTTTTTCACGGAGACGTATTCATGAGCGCTATAGCAGATGTGCGGGGCTACGAAGTCCTCGATTCACGGGGTAATCCCACGGTACAGGCGGATGTGATACTGGACAGTGGCGAAGTGGGCAGCGCCTGTGCCCCCTCCGGTGCGTCTACCGGTACCCGCGAGGCCCTGGAGCTGCGTGACGGCGATGCCGACCGCTACCTGGGCAAGGGCGTGCTGCAGGCTGTGGCCAACGTCAACGGTCCTATCCGCGACCTGTTGTTGTCGCGGGACGCCACCGACCAGCGCGGCCTGGATGAGGCCATGATCGACGCGGACGGCACCGAGAACAAGGGGCAACTGGGTGCCAATGCGATCCTGGCGGCATCGCTCGCAGCCGCCCGCGCCGCGGCCCAGGCGAAAGGTTTGCCCCTGTACCGTCATATTGCCGATCTCAACGGCACCGAGACGCTGACCATGCCGGTGCCGATGATGAATATCCTCAATGGCGGCGAGCACGCCGACAACAATGTGGATATCCAGGAGTTCATGATTCAACCGGTCGCTGCCCCGAGTTTCGCCGAGGCCCTGCGCGCCGGTGCCGAGGTATTTCACCAGCTGAAGAAAGTACTGTCCGGCCGTGGTCTGAACACGGCGGTGGGTGACGAGGGTGGCTTTGCCCCCAACCTGCCCTCCAACGAGGCCGCCCTGGAGGTGATCGCCGAGGCGGTCGCCGGCGCCGGTTACGAACTGGGCACCGATATGACCCTGGCCCTGGATTGTGCCGCTTCCGAGTTTTACAAGGAAGGCGTCTATCACCTGGCCGGTGAAGGTAAACAGTACAACCCTGGCGAGTTCGCCGATTACCTCGCCGACCTGGCCGCTCGCTACCCGATCATCAGCATCGAGGACGGCATGGATGAGAGCGACTGGGATGGCTGGAAGACCCTGGCCGACAAGCTCGGCAGGAAAGTGCAGCTGGTCGGTGACGACCTGTTTGTAACCAATACGAAAATCCTCTCCCAGGGCATCGAGCAGGGCGTGGCCAATTCCATATTGATCAAGTTCAACCAGATCGGCAGCCTCAGCGAGACCCTCGACGCCATCGCCATGGCCAGGGAGGCCGGCTATACCGCGGTGATTTCGCACCGCTCCGGTGAGACCGAGGACACCACCATCGCCGATCTCGCCGTGGCAACCGCGGCGGGACAAATCAAGACCGGCTCCCTGTGCCGTTCCGACCGGGTTGCCAAGTACAATCGACTGCTGCGAATCGAAGCAGAGTTGCAGGGCACGGCTGCCTACCGGGGACGTGACGAGTTTGCCATTGCCGGCTGAGCCAACCTGATGAAATGGCTGGCCCTGGGTCTGTTTATCCTGTTGCTGTTGCTGCAGTACCGACTGTGGATGGCCGATGAGGGCAGCCTCGCCGAAGTGCATCGGCTGGAGGCGGAAATTACCCGGCAACAGGAACTGAACACGGTGCTGCGCGAGCACAACCGGCAACTGGAAGAGGAAGTGCTGGAACTGCAACAGGGTCTGGAGACTGTCGAGGAGCGTGCCCGCCAGGACCTGGGCATGATTCGCGAGGGTGAAACCTACTACCAGGTCGTCGAGGAAGAGTCAGACGGGGAGGCTTCCGGTGACCAGCAATAAGACGCCGCGTTACTGGGCCGTGGTCCCCGCTGCCGGCGCCGGTCTGCGTATGGCTGCCGATGTGCCGAAGCAATACCTGCCCCTGAACGGTGCGCCCGTGCTGCAGCGTACCCTGGAGCTGCTTCTTGCGGCGGACTTCATCGAGCAGATCGTGGTCGTCATCGACAGCGAGGACCGCCACTGGCAATCCCTGCCTGCGGCGACAGATCCCCGGGTGCTTACCACGAACGGGGGTGCCCAGCGCAGCGATTCCGTGCGCGCCGGCCTGCAGTCCCTGCAGCACAGCGCAGATGCACAAGACTGGGTGCTGGTACACGATGCCGCCCGTCCCTGCCTCAGTGCCGCCGCCCTGGAACGCCTGCGAACCGAACTGGCCGACTCCAGCGTGGGCGGGCTGCTGGCCCTGCCGGTTGCCGAGACGGTCAAGCGCAGTGATGCAGGCCAGTGCGTGGCCGAGACGGTGGATCGCGGTGATTTGTGGTTGGCGCAAACCCCGCAGATGTTTCGTTTCGAACTGCTCGACAAGGCCCTGAAAGCCGCTGCAGAGGCGGGAGCCCCCGTCACCGATGAATCCGCCGCCGTGGAGCTGGCCGGGTACAAGCCACAGTTGGTGCAAGGCGATCCCGGCAACATCAAGATTACCCGACCCGGCGATCTCGCCTTTGCGCAGGCCCGGCTCGCCGCTGGAGGCCAGGCCCCATGAGAATAGGACACGGCTACGACATACACCGCTTCGGCGAGGGCAAGGCGATTACCCTGGGCGGTGTGCGCATAGACCACGAGCGCGGGCTCGAGGCTCACTCCGATGGCGATGTGCTGATTCATGCACTCTGCGACGCCCTGCTGGGCGCGATTGCCGCGGGGGATATCGGTGGCCACTTCCCGGACACGGACCCGGCCAATGCCGACATCGACAGCCGCGTTTTGTTGCGCCAGATATTCGACCTGGTAATGCAGGCGGGCTATCACCTGGGCAACGCCGATCTCACCATCGTCGCCCAGGCACCGAAAATGGCGCCCCATATCGACGCCATGCGGAAAAACCTGGCGGCGGACCTCAAGGCGTCGGTGGAGTTGGTCAGCGTGAAAGCGACTACCGCCGAGGGGCTGGGTGCTATCGGGCGCGGCGAGGGAATTGCGGCACACGCCGTCGTGCTGCTGTGTCCGACGGCTTAGCGCGCGATTGGCCCCGGGCAGGTGAACCCCGGGCAGCTGGCGTCATCCGCAGCGAGGCCGCGGACTTCGAGGTCGAGGAACGCCTTGGCTTTGAACCGGAGGGCAGCGGCGAACACGTTTTCCTGTTCATCCAGAAGCAGCATCTCAACACGGCCGACGTGGAACGGCAGCTGGCCCGCCTGGGCGGCGTGCCGCGGCGCGACATCGGCTACTGTGGGATGAAAGACAAACATGCACTGACCCGCCAGTGGTTCAGCGTGGGGCTGGCCGGCCGCGAGGAGCCGGACTGGAGTGCCCTGGAGAGCGATCAGCTGCAGGTGCTTGTGCAAAGCCGGCACCGCCGCAAACTGCGCCGGGGGGTGCACCGGGCCAATCGTTTCCGCCTGGTGGTGCGCGACCTGACCGGCGAGCGCGGCGCGCTGGAAGACGCCTTGCAGCGGGTTGGCCGCGAGGGCGTTCCCAATTATTTCGGCGAACAGCGTTTCGGCAGGCAGGGCGGCAATATTGAGGCCGCCCTGGACTGGTTGCGGGGGCGAGGGCGTGCCCCGAAACGGCACCTGCGCAGTCTCTACCTGTCGGCGTTGCGCGCCCTGCTGTTCAACGAGTTGTTGGCGCAGCGGGTTGAGGCGGGCGACTGGCAGCTTCCGCGGGCGGGGGATGCCTGCGTGCTCGCCGGCAGCGCCAGCGTATTCACCGCCAACGAGATCGACGAAGAACTGCTGTCGCGGGTGGACTCGGGGGATGTACACCCGGGCCTGCCCCTGTGGGGATTGGGCGAGCCGCTCTGTTCCGGTGCGCGCTGGGAGGAACTCCGCACAGCGCTGGCAGGCATGGCAGAGATCTTGGAATTCCTGGAGGCCCGGGAGCTGGCGCTGGCATGGCGTCCTGCCCGGGTCCTGCCGGATGACTTTTGCTGGCAGTTTTGTGATGATGACCGGATGGTACTGGAGTTCACCCTCGGTGCGGGCAGCTACGCCACGGCTGTGCTGCGTGAGCTTTGCGACTATAAAGATAAATCCGGCGGGGAGCGAAACACGCAGTGAACAGCCTTGATGTCAGGGGCATAGGGATGACGTCCCAGCGTACGCGCGAACGCCTGGTGCAGCGCCTGCGCAGCCAGGGTATCTCAAACAGCCTGGTGCTGGATGTGTTGCGCAATACCCCCCGACATATGTTTGTCGACGAAGCCCTGGCCCAGCGCGCCTACGAGGACAGTGCCCTGCCGATCGGCTACTCCCAGACCATCTCCCAGCCCTGGGTGGTGGCGCGCATGACCGAGCTGTTGCTGGAAGACGGCCCTGTCGACAAGGTCCTGGAGATCGGCACCGGCTGCGGTTACCAGACTGCGGTGCTGGCCCAGCTGGTCGGCGAGGTTTACAGCGTTGAACGTATCAAGCCCCTGCAGGACAAGGCGCGGCGCCTGCTGCGCGAACTGCGCCTGAAGAACATTCACCTGCGCCACGCAGACGGCGGCATGGGCTGGGAAGCGGAAGCGCCTTTCCAGGGGATTATCGCCACCGCCGCCCCGGAGGAGGTTCCGCCGGAATTGCTGGCGCAACTCGAACTGGGTGGACGCCTGGTGATTCCGGTGGGTGTGGACAGGCAGTTCCTGCAGGTGGTGACCCGCACCGCAGAGGGATACGACACACGCACCGAGGACGAGGTCCGGTTCGTGCCGCTGCGTTCGGGCCTGGTCAGGTAGGCGCCGACCTTGCGGGCCGGTGGCATCTTTGTACGCGGGCTGGCCATGGGTGCCGCCGATATTGTGCCCGGGGTCTCCGGCGGGACCATCGCATTCATTACCGGCATTTACCCGACCCTGCTGCACAGCCTGCGCAGTTTCGATACCCACGCCCTGCGCATGCTGCTGCGGGGCGACATCGGTGCTGCCTGGCAACATGTTAATGGTCGCTTCCTGCTGTTCCTGGTGCTGGGCATACTCACCAGCATCTTCTCCCTGGCGCGCCTGCTCGGCTGGTTGCTGCAGCATTACCCGGAGCCCCTGTGGGCGTTTTTCTTCGGCCTGATTCTTTCCTCCGCCCTGTTGCTCCTGCGGCAGGTGCCCCACTGGCGGTGGCAGGAGCTGGCGGCGCTGTCGCTCGGTACATTCTTAGCCCTGGCGATCGGCCTGGCGCCACGCAGCGGTTTTGTCGATGGTAACCTGGGCGTGTTCCTGGCCGGGTTTATCGCCATTTGTGCCATGATTCTGCCGGGGATATCCGGCAGTTTTATCCTCGTGCTGCTGGGCATGTACAGTACGGTACTGGCAGCCCTGCGCGGTTTTGATGTGCTGTTCCTGCTGATATTCATTACCGGCGCGGCCTGTGGGCTGCTCAGTTTCAGCCGACTGCTGGACTGGCTATTGTCGACCTACCGGTCCCTGGCTGTGGCCCTGTTGACCGGGTTCCTGTTTGGCTCCCTGACCGTGGTCTGGCCCTGGAAGCGGGTACTGGAATGGGTGGTTGGCAGCCACGGGCAGCTCAAGCCGGCCCAGCAGTTGCCGGTGCTGCCCGGTGAATACCTGGCTCGAACCGGCGAGGATCCAATGCTGTGGGTCTGCCTGGGGCTGGCGCTGCTGGGCTTTCTGGCCGTCTGGCTGATAGACCACAAGGGCAGCCACCTGCAGGTAGACAGCAAGTGAACTGACATGCGGTGGATTTGCCTTATCTTGCTTCCACTGTGCCTGCTGGCCTGCTCCGGGGCCCCCCAGGCGCCGGTGGAGGTGCGCCGCGGCGAGCAGGCCGTGCAGAGGGGTCGTGCGGCCAATCACACGGTGCTGGCCGGTGAGACGCTCTATGCTATCGCCTGGCGCTACGGGCTGGATTACCGCAGCCTGGCCCGTGCCAATTCGATAGCCCCGCCCTATACGATCTATCCAGGGCAAAAGCTAGTGCTAGCCAGTAAACCGGGTGTTGCCCGGGCTGCACCGGCGCCAAAACCCACTGCCAAAGCACCTGTCGCCAAACCTGCACCCGCTAAATCGGCGCCCGTCACAAAACCGTCATCCTCGCAGGCTGCCACGGCGCCGGTGGCTGCGTGGCTCTGGCCTGCGGAGGGCAAGGTCGTGCGCAATTTTTCCGGCACCGTGCACAAGGGCATCGATATCGACGGCAAGGCCGGCGACAAGGTGCGGGCCACGGCGGCCGGCAAGGTGGTCTACGCGGGTAACGGGATTGTCGGCTACGGCAACCTGCTGATCGTCAAGCACAACGAGGTCTACCTGAGTGCCTACGGTCACAACCGCCGACTGCTGGTGAGCGAAGGTGAGACGGTCAAGGCGGGACAGCGTATCGCCGAGAAGGGCAGCAGTGCGACCAACAGCGTCAAGCTGCACTTTGAGATCCGCCGGGAGGGAAAACCGGTTGACCCAAAGAGGTTACTGCCAAAACGCTAGTATATGAAAGCAAGTTTCTTGTACTTTTAACGGCTTTCGATGTAGCCTAACCGGCCGGCTGATAGATACGCTCGAAATCAAAACAATAACGAGGTATTGCCATGGAAGTTCAGACAGGATCGACGGGCAAAAAAGGAAAAACGGTGGCACGCAGGGGTACTGCCAAAAAAGCCAATAAGGCTACCGAGACCAAGGACGTCGAGAAAAAGACGCCCGCTGCCAGCAAGCGCGCCAAAAGCGACGACAGCGACAAGAATTTTCACAAGTCGCTGGACGCCACACAGCTCTATCTCAATGAAATCGGATACTCCCCGCTACTGACGCCGGAGGAGGAAGTTTATTTCGCGCGCCTGGCCCGCAAGGGCGAAGAGGCCGGCCGCAAGCGCATGATCGAGAGCAACCTGCGCCTGGTGGTCAAGATTGCGCGGCGTTACATCAACCGCGGCCTGACCCTGCTGGACCTGATCGAGGAAGGCAACCTCGGCCTGATCCGCGCTGTCGGAAAATTCGACCCGGAACGGGGCTTCCGTTTCTCCACCTATGCCACCTGGTGGATTCGCCAGACCATCGAGCGGGCCATCATGAACCAGACCCGCACCATCCGCCTGCCCATTCATGTGGTCAAGGAACTGAACGTTTATCTGCGCGCTGCCCGGGAGCTGACCCAGCGCCTGGATCACGAGCCCTCGGCGGATGAAATTGCACAGATGCTGGACAAGCCGGTCAACGAGGTCAAGCGCATGCTCGGCCTCAACGAGCGTGTGGCCTCTGTGGATACGCCGCTGGGTCCGGACTCGGACAAGTCACTGCTCGATACCATCGCCGACAACCATGTCAGCGATCCCGCCCAGCTCCTGCAGGAATGGGACATCAAGGACAGCATCGGCATCTGGCTGGGCGAGCTCACCGAGAAACAGTGCGAGGTGGTATCCCGCCGCTTCGGCCTGCGCGGCTACGAAACCAGCACCCTGGAGGAAGTGGGCCGCGAGATCGGCCTCACCCGGGAGCGGGTGCGCCAGATCCAGGTCGAGGCGCTGAAACGTCTGCGGGTGATCATGGAGACCCAGGGTCTCTCCAGCGAGTCGATTTTTGGTTAGGAATCAAAGGCAATAAAAAAGGCGGCCAATGGCCGCCTTTTTTCTAGGGGTCACACCCCTTTTAATGCTTTTCTTAAAAGGGCTCTGACCCCTTTTCTTAGCGTTGCAGGTGCTGCAGTTTGTCGGGTTTGCCTTCCCAGTCGTCGGCGTCGGGCAGTGAATCTTTCATCTCGGTGATGCAGGGCCAGATTTCGGCCAGTTCGGCATTGAGTTCCAGGAACACCGCCTGGTCCTCGGGTAATTCGTCCTCTGAATAGATGGCGTCGACAGGGCATTCCGGCTCGCACAGGGCGCAATCGATACACTCGTCCGGGTGGATCACCAGGAAATTGGGGCCCTCGTAGAAACAGTCTACCGGGCAGACTTCCACGCAGTCCGTGTGCTTGCAATTGATGCACTGCTCGCCAACAACAAACGTCATATCAACTAAACCTCTGTGGGTCGGAAACTAAGGGCCGCTAGTTTACCCCGTCACCTGCCAGATTTGAACTGCATTTCAGTCCAGGCGCGACTTCAGCTGGTAAAGCAATTCCAGTGCCTGGCGCGGGCTCAGCTCATCCACCTGCAACTGTTCCAGCTGCGTCACTACCGGGTGTGGTGCAGCGCTGCCGAACAGGTCATCCTGTGCCGGCCCGGCGGCTGTCGGCAGGGGCGGCGGGGCGATGGCACCGCTTTCCAGTTCGGCCAGTTTTTCCCGGGCGGCCTCCAGGACCGGGGCGGGAATGCCCGCCAGTTTCGCCACCTGCAGGCCATAGCTGCGGTTGGCCGGACCCTCCTGAATATTGTGCAGGAACACCACGTGGTCCTGGTATTCGGTGGCATCCAGGTGGACGTTCGCCATGGTCGGACACTGCTCGGGCAGGGTGGTGAGTTCGAAGTAGTGGGTGGCGAAGAGTGTGAAGGCCTGTACCTGCCGGGCCAGTTGTACCGCTGCAGCCCAGGCCAGGGACAGTCCGTCGAAGGTGCTGGTGCCGCGGCCGACCTCGTCCATCAGGACCAGGGAGCGCGGACTGGCGTTGTGCAGGATATTGGCGGTTTCGGTCATCTCGACCATAAAGGTGGAACGCCCCCCAGCCAGGTCGTCGGAAGACCCGATCCGAGTGAAAATCCGGTCCACCGGGGACAGGCGCGCGGCGCTCGCCGGAACGAAACTGCCGATGTGGGCAAGCAGCACTATGACCGCGGTCTGGCGCATATAGGTGGACTTACCGCCCATATTGGGGCCGGTGATCAGCAGCATGCGCCGCTGCTCGTCCAGCAGGCAGTCATTGGCGATGAAGGGTTCCTCCAGTACCTGCTCGACCACCAGGTGGCGTCCGGCCTGGATGTCGATGGTCTGTTCCTCGACAAATTCCGGCTGGCACAGGCTCAGGTTCTCGGCGCGCTCGGCCAGGCTGGCCAGCACGTCCAGCTCCGAGACTGCGGCGGCGGTGGCCTGCAGCGCCGGCAACAACTCCTGTAGCTGTGTAATCAATTCCTCGTAGAGCGCCTTCTCCCGGGCCAGGGCGCGGCTCTTGCTGCTCAGCGCCTTGTCCTCGAATTCCTTCAGCTCCGGGGTGATATAGCGTTCCGCATTTTTCAGGGTCTGGCGCCGCACATATTCCGCCGGTGCCTGGGCCGACTGGGCCTTGCTGATTTCGATGTAATAGCCGTGCACCCGGTTGTAGCCGACCTTGAGGGTGGAGATGCCGGTCTGCTCCCGCTCCCGCTGTTCGATCTCCAGCAGGTAGTCGCTGGCGCCGGTGGCGATGCTGCGCAACTCGTCGAGCTCCGCATCGTAGCCATCGGCGATGACACCGCCCTCGCGAATGACCACCGGGGGGTTCTCGATGATAGCGCGCTGCAGTAACTCCACGGTGTCCGGGTATTCTCCGCACTGGTGCTGCAGGCTTGCCAGCAGGTCGGTCTGGCAGCGGTTCAATTCATTGCGCAGGGCGGGCAGGGCGGCCAGGGACTGGCACAGCCGGGACAGGTCACGGGGCCGGGCGGAGCCCAGCGCCACCCGCGCCAGGATGCGCTCCATGTCGCCGATGGGTTTGAGCAATTCGCGTACCGGCTCGAAATGGTAATCGCTGCAGAATGCTTTTACCGCCTGCTGGCGCGCCTGTAACAGCGCAATATCTGTCAGCGGCCGGTGCAGCCAGCGCCGCATGGCCCGCGAGCCCATGGCGGTGATAGCGGAATTCATGACGCCGTAGAGAGTGTTGCTGTCGCCGCCCATCATATTGGTGTCGATTTCCAGGTTGCGACGTGTGGCGGCGTCCAGGATGACGCTCTCTTCCCGGAGTTCCGGGGAGACCCGGGTGATATGGGGAATGCTGCTGCGCTGGGTGTCTTTCACATACTGCAGCAGGCAACCGGCGGCGGCGATGGCGAGGCTCATGCCCTCACAGCCGAAGCCCTTGAGGTCGCGAGTCTGGAACTGGTTGTTCAGTGCCCGCAGGGCGGCCTCCGGGTCGAACTCCCACACCGGCTGGCTGCGCGCGCCCGGACGCGCGGTGACTTCCGGCACCAGGATGGTTTCCTGGTAGAGCACCTCGGCGGGGTCGAGGCGTTCGATTTCACTGCACAGGGCCTCCTCGCTACCGACTTCCAGGACCCGGAAGCGGCCACCGCTCAAGTCCAGGTAGGCGAGGCCGTAGGACTCCCCGTCCTGGCACAGGGCCAGCAGCAGGTTGTCCCGGGTCTCTTCCAGCAGGGCCTCGTCGCTCAGGGTGCCCGGAGTCACCACCCGCACTACCTGGCGCTCGACCGGGCCCTTGCTGGTCGCGGGATCGCCGATTTGCTCGCAGATGGCCACGGAGACACCGGCCTTGACCAGGCGTGCCAGGTAGCCCTCGGCGGCGTGAAACGGCACACCCGCCATGGGAATCGGTTCTCCGCCGGATTTGCCACGGGCCGTCAGTGTGATATCCAGTAATTCCGCCGCCCGTTTCGCGTCGTCGAAGAACAATTCGTAGAAATCCCCCATGCGGTAGAACACCAGCTCCTGGGGGTGTTGCGCCTTGATGCGCAGGTACTGCTGCATCATTGGTGTGTGGCTGGCTTCGGTGGTTTTGGGGCTCAAGTCAGGAGAACTTTGCTGGCGTTGACAAAGCGGCAGATTATCAGAGCCCCGGCGGCAGCGCCAACTGCGCAACTAAATGGCGAAAAATCCCATCAGTGCCTGTTGATAGGCGGGGAACAGGCCGATGCTGTTATGGTCGGCGCCTTCGATAATGCGGCTCTGCACCAGGCCCGGTTTGAAAGCGTCGGCCAGGGCACGGGCACGCAGGGGCGGTATGACCCGGTCCTGTTCGGCCACCAGTACCAGTACGGGGTTATCCAGGCCGCCGACCCGCTGCTGCGAGTCGAAACGATCCCTCAGCAGCCAGCGTACCGGGAACAAGGGCATGGCGCCGGCGGCAACCTCGACGATACTGTCGTAGGGGGTGACCAGGGCCAGCTTGCCCAGCTCGCGGCTGCTGGCCAGGTAGACGGCGACGCCGCTTCCCAGGCTGCGGCCCAGGCTGTGAACTACCGAGTGGTCATCGGCCACGGCGTCGTACACAGCCAGGGCATCGGCGAACAGGGCTGTCTCGGAGGGAGAACCGCTGCTGCCGCCGTAACCGCGGTAATTGACCAGGTAGACCGTGTGGTCGGGAAACAACTGCAGGAAATCGGGGCTGTTGGCAGCGACATCCTCGGCATTGCCACCAAAGTAGATAATCGCCTCGCTTGCCCCCGGATTGAGTCGCCAGACCTGCAGGCTTTCACCGGCGCTGGCGATGCGCAATTCCTCGGCCAGGGAGTTGCCGCTCGCCGGCGTCGGGAAGTAGATAAAGCTGCGCTGGGCCAGGAACAGGAACAGGCAGAGGGCGCTGTAAACCACCAGCACCGTCAGCAGTGTATAGCCGAAGCTCGAGTTCATACTGTGAATTTAACACGCGGGCCCCGCAGGGCCCACGCGTTACAGGGGAATATGCAGTGCCACGCCGCGGTGGTTGAAGCCCCAGGAGTAGCCTTCCTCTTCAAAAATCAGGCCGGGGCCGTTCTCGCCGGCGATCTTGGCCTTGCCGAAGTAGACGCCTTCGGCCACTTCCCAACCTTTGATGCGGAAGTCCTTGCTGAATTTCAACGACTCGTAGGGCTTGTCGGAGTGGTTCAGCTTGAAGGTCTGGGCTGTTTTTTGTGCAAAGGGCTGGTTGAGGTAATAGTCCTCGATCTCGTTGTCGCCCAGTGCGGCGTTTGAGGCGAGGCTGCCCAGTAACAGGGCTGCTGCGCCCGCAATCGGTTTGTAACTGTGCTTGTGCGTTTGCATGAAGCTGTCCTCATACAGCTCATTTGCCTTCACTTTACAGGCTGCCGTAGCTATAGCCAGCGATGGAGGTCGTTACTGTGCACGGCATCACGTTGCAAGCCCTGATTTGGTTTTGACTGTGACCCGGGTCACAGTTTTCGACATTGCCGCTGGCAAACCCCGCAGGCCAGCAGGGGCGCTAAAGGTCTGGCCCTGGCGGCCGATACAGGTAGGGATACTGATGATTACAGCGTTCGCTGCGGGTACGCCGCGGGCGCATGCTCGGAGGCAATACTATGGCAACAGGTCTCATGCGTTCGTTCCTGGAGGACCTTAAAAACGACCGTTTCACGCTGTCTTCCCTGCCGGAAGTCGCCATGAACATCCGCAAGGCGCTGGACGACCCGGAGATCAGTGCAGATTCGCTGGCGACTATTATCAACCAGGATCCGGCCATCGCCACCAAGATACTGCGCACCTCCAACAGCGTGCTCTACCGCGGCCGTAACGCCTGTGAAACTGTCTCCGCCAGTGTTGCCCGTATGGGTTTCAAGACCACTCGGCAGCTGGTGACCAGCTTTGCGGTCAAGGAACTGTTCGACTGCGACGCGCCGGCCCTGCGCAAGGCCATGCAGGAGGCCTGGGAGCACAGCCTGACAGTGGGGGCTATCGCCCATGCGCTGGCCCAGCACACCAAGCTTTTTTCCGCCGAGGAGGCGATGCTCGCGGGGATTCTCAGCAATATCGGGGTTTTGTCAGCCTTCAATTACGTTGCCAATCACCCGGAAGTCTATGAAGACCCGGCGCGGCTGGATGCCGCCATCAAGGAGTTGAAGACCGAGGTGGGGGCACTGGTGCTGGACCGCTGGGCCTTTCCGCCGGAGTACCTGGCCTGTGCGCTGGAAGCCGAAAACTGGGGTCGGGATACGGGTAAGGCGGCCGACCTCTGTGACCTGATCATCGTGGCCGGCTTTCACGCCGGTATCGGCAAGCGGGATCTGCCCGCCGTCGATGAGGTACCGGCCTTTGCCAAGATTGTCGATGGCGAACTGACGCCGGAGACTGCCATTGAGTTCATGAATTCCGCCCGGGAACAGATAGACGAGGCCAGGACGCTGCTGGCGGCCTGAGGCGAACCGTGCCCGCGAAAACCGTTAAGCAGGTGAAATTCAATCGGCGTCGATTCGAGCGCCGTAGCGTCGAGCTGCCGGCGACCATCGTCGTACCGGGCAGGGAAGACGTCCCCGCCTCAGTGCTCAACCTGTCGCGGGGTGGTTTCCTGCTCGATGGCGACCACCAACTGCGTAACCAGCTGTATCGGCGCAAGAACGCCTACACCCGGCGTCCGCGGGCCGCCGTAGTTGTGTTGCAATTGCCCGGCGGAGGTCTGTTGCAGGGCAGCGGCGTTTTCCTGCGCCGCCTCGACGAAGACCACTACCAGGTGGGATTTCGTTTCCGCCGGACCCAGTCCCGGGCCTGGTTGTTGTCGGTGCTGCGCGCCGACGAGCGCCGCGCAACCGGAACCTAGGCTTCCTCGGATTCTTCGGCGTCCGCAGCCTCGGCTTCTGCCGCGGGCTCTTGTTCGGCTGAAGGCTCTTCATCCGCTGAAGGCTCTTCATCCGCCGCGGGCGCTTCCTCCGCCGCGGCGACTTGTTCCTCCGCTGAGGCCTCGGCGACATCTTCTTCGTTCCCCTCTTCGTCGCTGCGCTGCAAATTACGCGCCCGCTCGTGAGGACTGATGATGTCAGTGATCTGGATGCCGAACTTGTCGTCCTGCATTACCACGATGCCCTGGGCGATCGGTGAATCATTGACCAGTATGTCCAGCGGCTCATCGATCAGCCGCGACAGTTTCAGTACCGATCCTTCACTGGTTTCCATTAACTCGCCGATGGTCATGGCTGTGCGCCCGACCTCTACCGATACTGTCACCGGCACATCGAGAAGTACGTCAAGGTTGACGGTCGAATCTGAGCTTTCTGCTTCCAGGTCCATGCTCGCTCCTACTGCATCACAAAGCTGGTGATATAGGTTTCCACCGGCGGTTCGGCATGGACGATCTGGGCGACGGTTTCGCTGATCTTAATGCGCAGATCCTCCTTGGCGGACTTGCTGCTGAGATCTTCGAAAGTCTGGTCGCTCAGTACCATGATCAGGTTGTTGCGGATCACAGGCATATTGAGCGTCACGTCTTCAATGACGCCCTCGTCCCGATGCATCAGCTCCAGGCTGGTCTGCAGGTAACGCAGGTTGCCGCGGTGGGTGAAATTTACCACCAGTGGGGGGTCCAGGCGCACGAAGATCGGATCCTTGGCCTCTTCCACAGGTGCTTCTTGTTCGGCACCGGCGACTTCCGGCTCAGGTTTCTTGAGCACAAAGAAATAGGCACCGGCGCCACCGCCCCCCAGAAGAAGCAGTATGCTGATAATGATTATGGTCTTTTTCACGGCTATATCCTCACGGGTTTCAGATGTAGTAATCGATCAGGCCGCCATGGTCGTTCAAGGACCCGACGGATGCCGGCGTCTCCGGCTCATTGGTTTGTGCGTCCGACTGCTTGCCCGCGGCAACTGAGGCGGTTTCCTGTTCGCTTCCCGCCCGGTGTTCTGCCAGGGACTGTTCGGATACGTCGCTCTGGCCAAGTTCTACCCCGGCCTCACTGAGCAGTTCACGCAGTCGTGGCATTTCCGCCTCGATCAGTTCCCGCGCCGCCCGATTGGGGGCGAAGAACATCACGCTGGCCCCTTCCTTGTCGGTGGACACGCGAATCTCAAGGCTGCCCAGCTCAGCCGGATGCAGCTGGATTTCAGCGCGTTGAATACCGTTGCGGGTGAGCCAATTGACCCGACCCTGTAATTCCTCTCCCCAACCGGCTTCCCCGGCGGGGGTTCGCATCATGAGCCTGGCATCGCGCGTGGGGTTAGCGGCCTCGGCCGCGGGATTGCCACCCCGGATATCACCGACACTGCTTGTCTGCAATGGCACGGGTCCACTGCTTTCCCGTCCGCTGGCGCTACTCAGGCTGGCATCGGCACCAAGCGACGCCTGGCGCAGATTGTTACCAAGCTCCTGCACACGGCTGAATTCAGCCTGTTCCAGTCCCGGCCTGGCCGGTTCCATGTCGACAACCGCATTGCGGCTGTTACTGATCGATTCCGCGGCGCTGATGGTCTCGCGCACGGTCGCGACAGGGGCTGTCGTCAACTCGGGGCGCTTATTGCCGCCGGTGGGCAAATCTTTGCCGCCCATTGCCGCCAGGCTTGCCGCTGCTGAGGTCTCAGCGCCGTTTGCGGCCGCTGGACTGCCAGCCTGCCGGGAGACCAGGGTCAGTTCTGCATCGGCGATCGGGTCGGCGGCAACAAGCTTCGGCGACGCGCCCGGTGTTTCGGTGTTTTTCAGTTGCGGCGGAGTTACCGTTTCGGGGGTGGGTTCACGGCCCTCGATTGCCGCCGTCAGGTTTGTTGCCGGATCCGCAAGCTTGTCAGTGGCGGTGCTATCGCCCGGCGTCAATTCGGCTGCCAGTTGCCCCTCTTGCATGAAAGCCCCGGCTGGCGGGGCCTGTGGGCTGAGGACATTTGCTGTTGATGGCTTCGCGGAGCCTGTTTCAGCCATATTTGCCATGGACCTGGCTTCAGTTGGTATTGCCTCATCCTGGGCGGTGTCCGGCGCTGCTGTATCCGCCTGGTGTGAGTCGTCTCCGGGGCTGCTCTGGGCCCCGAGCACGGCGGTAAAGGATGTCCCGCCCGCGGACTCAGACCTCGTCCCGGCGTCTTCCGGAACGCCGTGAGTACTCGTCGCGTTACCGCCGGCGACAAAGTTGGGTAAAGGTGTGGCAATCACTTAAATAACCTCTTGCTGGATCTATACCCGGGAAATTGCAATTCCCGTGCCAGATACGTGATTACGGTCATCACCGCTGCCGTCCCGCGTAGAGTTCATCGTTTTGTTTTTGCTCCTGCTTCTGCTCGCTCCGGACCTGCTCCTCGCTCAGTACCTGCTGCAGGCGCGACAGGGTTTCCCGGGCCTGGCGTTTCTCCAGCCACTGGCTGCGGGATCGGGCAACCCGCGCTTCACCATCCGCCAGGTGCTTGCGTTGCTCCGCGACTGCCCGGTCCAGTTGCTGGAAGAACTGTTGAAAATTGCAGAACTGCCCCGCATCCAGCCCCTCGGAGCTCTGCAGGTCGAACATCTGCTGGTACTCACGACGATACTGCAGGAGCTGTTCCAGCAATTGCTCCTTGCTGGCCTGGTCTTGCTGTTCCTGTGCCAGTTCGCGGCCGGCGCTGCGCTCCTGGTCGGCGCGGATGTCTTCTACTCGCTGCAGGCGTTTGATTCGGTTCACGACAGGTCACTCCACTGATTGGCCAATGTGCCCAGATGCTCCAGGCTGTTGCTGAAATCCGCCTGTTCCTGGATGCCCTGCTGCAGGAACTGCATGATCTGTGGCTGGGCCGCCACCGCCAGGTCGATACTAGCGTCCGAGCCGGGCTGGTAGGCGCCGACGCTGATCAGGTCGCGGTTTTGCTGATAGGTCGAATAGTGTTGGCGGAACAGACGCGCTGCTGCCTGGTGCGACTCCGAGGTCACCCCCGGCATGATCCGGCTGATCGAGGCCTCGATGTCGATGGCCGGGTAGACGCCTGATTCGGCAAGCTGCCGCGACAGCACCACGTGGCCATCGAGGATGGCGCGGGCTGCATCGGCAATCGGGTCATTCTGGTCATCGCCTTCGACCAGCACCGTGTAGAAAGCGGTAATCGAGCCGCCGGAAGCACCGTCGCCGTTACCGGATCGCTCAACCAGCTTGGGAATCTGTACGAAAACCGAAGGTGGGTAACCCTTGGTCACCGGGGGCTCGCCTATGGCCAGGGCGATCTCGCGCTGGGCCTGTGCAAAGCGGGTCAGCGAATCCATCAAAAGCAGTACTTTCAGTCCCTGGCTGCGGAAATACTCGGCCACGGAGGTGGCGAGCCAGGCGCCGTGAATACGCATCAGGGGCGGATCGTCGGCGGGTGTGGCGACCACAACCGCCTTGCACAGGTCGCGACCACCGAGAATGTCCGCGA
>Ga0056115_1000090_pt1 | contig 48565 bp, 40 predicted proteins | sample WorMetOlspDAHAB1_FD_77007 | JGI IMG/M metagenome (GOLD analysis project Ga0056115, IMG submission 77007) | Marine gutless worms symbiont microbial communities from Max Planck institute for Marine Microbiology, Germany - Olavius sp. DAHAB.1 ...
CAATGGTGCTGGTCCCGCCGGCCGCCAGGTCGATGCTGACGGCGGTCGAGACCGCGGCGGCATTGATGGTGTCGGTGCCGCCGGTGTCGCTCAGGGTCTTGCGTCCGGCGTCGCCGGTGAAGGTGCCGAATTCGTCGGTATAGATGAAGTTGTCGTCCGACGACCCGTTATCGCCGTAGAGGCGCAGGGTCCAGTTGTTCAGGGTCCCGCTTTCGCCGCTGACATAGTCGTGGACCTGCAGGGTCCAGGTTCCGGCGCCGTCCTCGCCCCAGTGCTGGGTGCTGGAGAAGGTGAAATTGACGTTGTCCTGGCTGCTGCCATAGGTGCTGAGCGCGCCGACGCCGGCCTGGTTCATCAGCACGCTGGTGGTGCCATCCGGCGATGTCAGGGTGACATAGAGATCGCCGATCCAGCTGTGCGAGATGTTGAGATCCACCTCCACATGGTCGATCGCCATGCCGCCGGCCATGCCGATCGTGCTGGTCGCATAGCTGGACGCGCCCCCGCCGTCGGGGATGGCAAGCGACGGACTGGTCGAGCCCGAAACGCTCTGCTCGTTGGCAGTGGTCTTCTGAGTGGTCCAGACCTCGGCCAGGCGCACGGCGGCGTGTGCGTCGATCAGGCCGGCGCCGAAATCGTGGCTCATGGTGAGCCCGCCGCCGTTCCAGTCCCCGGCGCCGTTGGTCTGCCAGGAGGCGCTGCCGGAATCCGAATTTTGCGCGCTGTAGACCAGGATCTCCTGGACATCGCGCCAGCCCAGGTTGGGGTTGGCCTCCAGCATAAGGGCGACAACGCCGCTTACGATCGGCGCGGCCGCGGATGTTCCGTTGAAGCCGGAGGTGTAGTCGGTACCGCTGTAGCCGGCCGACCCGGTCCGATCGGTGGTGGCAATCGTCCCGGCCAGCGGGCTGCCGGGCGCGGCGATCATCACCGCCGCACCCTCGGTGCTGTAGGTCGTGATGTCGCCGTCCTGCTCGGTCGCGCCAACGGTCACGGTATACCGACTGTTCTGAAAGTTATGCAGGTTGACGTCGTCGCCGTAGAGGCGGCTGTTGCCCGCCGACTGCACGAACACGGTGCCCAGGCCGCTGCGGCCAGTGCTGCCGGCGCTCTCGAGCCCTGCACCCGCATCGGCCCAGGTCGCGCTGTTGAAGTTGTCGAGGAAGGCCGCGTTGGCCGTGGAGTAGAACGCGTTGCCGTAGCCCCAGCTGTGGTTGGACACGTCGAAGCCGGCGGCATGGGCGTAGCCCAGTTCCAGCCGATTGGCGAAGTCCGTCGACGTGCCCGACAGCGGGTCGTAGATCGCCACCAGGGTGGAGTCGTAGGCCACACCGACCACGCCTTCGCCGTTCTGTTCGGCGCCGATCAGGCCGGCGACCGCCGTGCCGTGATTGTCGCCAGAGCCCACAGGCCGGCCGTCGGTCGCCTGGGTTACCGTGCTGTACTGATTGGCAAAATCGAAGTTGTCATTGAGGTCCGAATGGCTGGAGTCGACGCCCTGGTCATAGACGGAAACTGTGACGCCCTGGCCGGTATAGTCGTCCCAAACATCGGTGACATTGATGTCGTAGCCGGACCCCGTATAGAGGTGCCACTGGCTGGAGAACATCGGGTCGGAAGGCAGCGCCATGTGAAGCTCGAGCGTGCTAACGTCGAATTCGCCGAACTCCTCCGGCCGGGGCGGTGCCGCCGGCTCGACGGGTTCAGCGAACTGGCCGTCCGACCCGGAGTCCGCCGGACTCGCCTTCTCGACTGGCTCGAGATTCTCTCCCGCGCCCGTCTTTTCGACCGGCGCCTTGTCGTCCGACTTCGCCGCCTCTTTTTCGGCCTGCTTTTCCGCGCGCTCGGCTTCCTTCTCCGCTTTCCTCTCGGCCCGCTCGGCCTCTTTTTCAGCCCGCTTTTCCGCGCGCTCGGCTTCCTTCTCCGCTTTCCTCTCGGCCCGTTCGGCTTCTCTTTCGGCCCGCTTTTCGGCCCGTTCGGCCTCTTTTTCGGCCCGCTTTTCCGCGCGCTCGGCTTCCCACTCTGCTTTCTTCTTGGCCCGTTCGGCTTCCCTTTCGGCCCGCCTTTCGGCCCGTTCGGCCTGCTTCTCCGCCCGTCGTTCGGCCTTTTCAGCCTGCCTCTCGGCTTTCTCCGCGGCATTCTTCGCCCGACGCCGCTCGCGTCCGGACACCCCGGCCTCGCCGAATCCCTCGGCCAGGGGCCGGCTCGACTCCGCAGCACCGGAATCGTCGCGGCCGCCACGGCTGCGCCGCAGCCGGACGGGCTTTTTCATCCTAGGTTCTTCGGCAGAACTCATACCGACCCTGTTGCCTTCTCCCTGCGGCTCCCGCTTGGCGCGGGTTTGCTCGCCCATTGCTTTTCCGGTCCCGGTTATCCGCGACCGTCTGGGATTCTTCTTTTCATGGCTATTGGCGGCGCACGACACGCGCCGCCATTCAGCCACTCTCCCACTGTTTACAATGGTACTCAGCCAGTATGACCAGAACCTAAACGAGACAGCCGGGGCCCGCCTTCTACCCGGCATGCGCGCATGGCGTACGACGCGACGCACCGGAAAATTGCCAGCGGCAGACTGTGGTTAAGGGAAGATGACCTCGCGCCGCCGAAGAGGCGGCTCAGCGGACCGCATTGGTGGACCAGGGGGCCGGTAACCCGCTCTCCCCACTCCCTGAGAGGGGCCTCTGTTCCCTTCTCCCCCGGGGGGAGAAGGTGGCCCGAAGGGCCGGATGAGGGGGTTCGGGTCTGGGCATTGGAGTCCCGATTCCAGATAGCGGACCCCCTCACCCCAACCCCTCTCCCCCCTGGGGAGAGGGGCTTCATCAGCGTTCCTGGATCGCCTCGTCCTGGTAGCGTTTCAGCGGGGACAGCAGGAACTCGATGATGCGGCGCTTGCCGGTCTTGACCTCGACGGTCACGTTCATGCCCGAGGTCAGCGGCACCGGCTTTCCTTCAACGACCACCTGGGTCTCCGCCAGCGAGACGCGGATCGGGTAGACCAGGCCGACATTCTCTTCCTCCACCGCATCCTCGGCCACGTCCAGGACCTCGCCGTCGATGGTGCCGTACTTGGTGAACAGGAAGGTCTCAACCTTGACTTCGGCCACCTGGCCGGCTTCCACGAAGCCTTTGTCCTTGTTCAGGACCATCGCTTCGATCTCCAGCATCGCGTCGGCCGGCACCACCACCAGCAGGGGTTCGGCAGGCGTCACCACGCCGCCTTCGGTCTTGACGGCAAGCTGCTGGACAATCCCGTCTACGGGCGCGGTCAGCCGGGTGAACCGTTCCCGCTGCGCCGCCTTCTTCAGGGCTAGGGTGATTTCGTCGACCCGGCGGTTGGATTCCACCATCTCGGTCAGCACTTCCTGCTGCGCCTCGGCCTTCGCGCCTTCGAGCTCCTTGAAAGCGGCTTCCAGGCCTGATTCGGACTCGCGCAGCCGGTGCCGGGCAATGGTGATGTTCTCCTGGGTGTCGATAAGCTGTTCCTTCGCTTCCATCCAGCGAAGCTGCTCGGTATTGCCCTTCTGCAGCAGCTTGTAGAGATCGGCCTCGCGTTCCTTGTTCAAGGGCAGGATCTGGCGGTACTTGCCGATCTCGGCCTTGATGGTGTCGATCTCGGCCAGGCGGCGGGAAATCTCGGCCTCGATGGTGGCGACCCGGGACTGGAACGCCCTCAAGTCGGCCTCAAGCTGCGCCTCGTGCATGCGCACAATACGCGGCTCAGCCCCATCGCTGGGCTGGAATTCGGGCGGGCGGCCGTCCAGCCCGCGAAGGTGGGCGCCCAGGCGGCGCAAGACCAGGTCCAGCTCCAGAAGCTCGCGGCGGAGCTGGTCCACGTCGACCTCGCTGGCGGTGGGGTCCAGCTCGATCAGCACGTCGCCGGCCCGGACCCGGTCGCCGTCGCGCACATGGATGGCGCGGACCTTGCCGATTTCCAGCGGCTGGATGGTCTTGACCCCGCCTTCCGGCACGATGCGCCCGTGAGCGACCGCCACCACGTCGACCTTGCCCAGCACCGCCCAGATCACGGCGATTGCAAAGAAGGCGGACAGCGACAGCGCCACCACGCGGCCCAGCGGCGAGGCAGGCGTTTCGAGGATCTCCAGAGCGGCCGGCAGGAACGCGCGGGCCTGAGCCTCGGCGCTGCCGGGCTTGATCGGCTGTGTCCCGTCATTCGGCGGCATCGACGCCCCTCTCCGACTGCATGCGGAACAGCTTGGCGTAGCGGCCGCCCTGGTTGATCAGGTCGCCATGGGTGCCGTCTTCGACGATCTCGCCGTTTTCCACGGTGATGATCCTGCTGGCGTCGCGCACCGCGGCCAGCCGGTGGGCGATGATCATCACGGTGCGGCCCTGGCAGATCTGGCGCATGTTGCGCTGGATCACCGCCTCGGACTCATAGTCCAGCGCGCTGGTCGCCTCGTCGAAGATCAGGATGCGGGGGTTGGTGACCAGGGCGCGTGCAATGGCGATGCGCTGGCGCTGGCCGCCCGACAGGTTGCCGCCGCGCTCCTCGATCTCGGTGTCGTAGCCTTCCGGCAGCTCCAGGATAAACTCGTGCGCGCCGGCCAGCTTGGCCGCTCCGATCACCCGCTCCATCGGCATGCCGGGGTCGGTCAGCGCGATGTTCTCCCGCACGGAGCGATTAAACAGAACGTTCTCTTGCAGGACGACGCCGACCTGCCGCCTGAGCCATGTGGTATCGATCATCGCGAGGTCGACGCCGTCGACCAGGACCCGCCCGCTTTCGGGGATGTACATACGCTGCACCAGCTTGGCCAGCGTGCTTTTACCGGAGCCGGAGGGTCCGACGATGCCGATGGTCTGGCCGGCCGGGATATCCAGGCTGACCCGGCGCAGCACCTCCGGCCCGTCGGGACGGTAGCGGAAGGTGACGCCGTCGAAGGAGATCCGGCCTTGCACCGGGGGCAGCGACGCCCGGTTGGCCGTCTGCGCCGGCTCGGTCGCGGTGTTCAGGATATCGCCCAGACGGTCGACGGAAATCCGGGCCTGCTGGAAGTCCTGCCAAAGCTGCGCCAGGCGCAGGATCGGGCCGCTGACCCGCCCCGCCAGCATGTTGAACGCGACGAGCTGGCCCACCGTCAGGTCGCCCTGCACCACCAGTTTCGCACCGAGATAAAGCGTCACCGCGTAGGTGATCTTGCTGATCAGCTGTGCCGACTGGCTGGAGATGTTGTTCAGGTTGTTGGACCGGAAACTGGCGGCCACATAGGCGGCAAGCTGTTCTTCCCAGCGCCGCTGCATCTGCGGCTCCACCGACATGGCCTTCAGGGTCTCAACCCCGGTGACCGATTCCACCAGGAAGGCCTGGTTCTCTGCGCCGCGCCGGAATTTCTCGTCCAGCCTGGACCGCAGCACCGGCGTGACCAGGACCGACAGGCCCACATAGAACGGGATCGCCGCCAGCACGACCAATGTGAGAGTCGGGCTGAAATACCACATGACCGCGAAGAAGATTCCGGTGAAGGCGACGTCGATCACCAGGGTCAGCGCCGAGCCGGTCAGGAAATTGCGGATATTCTCCAGCTCGCGCACCCGGGCCACGCTGTCGCCGACGCGGCGGGCCTCGAAATAGCCCATCGGCAGCGCCAGCAGGTGGTGGAACAGCTTGGCGCCCAGTTCCACGTCGATCCGGTTTGTGGTGTGAGAAAAGATGTAGGTCCTGAGCGTCCCCATCAGCACTTCGAACAGGGAGACCACGACCAGGCCGATGATCAGCACGTCCAGCGTCGTCAGGCCCCGATGGACCAGCACCTTGTCGATGATGACCTGGAAGAACAGCGGGGTAATCAACCCGAAGACCTGCAGGAAGAACGAGGCGACCAGGACCTCGCCGAACAGTTTCTTGTAGCGCAGGACCGCCGGTACGAACCAGGAGACGTCGAACTTGCCGCCGCGGCCCAGGGGCGCGGCGCGGCGGGTCATCTGTAAGAGCCGGCCGGACCATGCCTCGGAGAATTCCTCGACCGAGGGGGTCTCGGGTCGGCCTGCCGCGGGGTTCTGGATCAGGACCTTGTCTTCAGACGCTTTGGCCAGGATCACGAAGCTGCCGTCCTGCATCTCCGCAATCGCCGGCAAGGGGGCGGATGCCAGCTTCGCGGGCGTCAGACTGGCCATGCGGGCGCGCAGGCCCAGACGCTTGGCGGCGCGCAACAGTGCGTCGGCGTCCATCGGCGTGCCCGGCTCGGCGAACTGGTGGCGGACCTGCCCCACCTCCCCCGGCATGCCGAAAAAACGCAACAGCGTGACGAGGCAGGCCGCACCTGTGTCGACCTGCTTCTTGCCTGCCGTGGCAGGGGCGCCGGATCCGTCTGGCGACGGGGCGCCGGGAAAGACTTTTGCTTTGTCCACCAAGGACAAACCAATAGTCGCACAGTGTTTAAATCAAATTTAACTGGGCCAAACTACCTACAGCCGGAAACCGGCCGATTCTCTGGATTTTCATGGTGAAAAGGCCGATTCCGTGCCAAAAGCCCCGGTTGCATGCCCCCAATGCGGGAAATGCAGGTGAAATCGCCGGCAACAGCCCTATTTGTGGGGTAGCGAGAGAGCGACAGCCCCAACACCATCAGCGAGGTCCGTTTCAATGAACCGCACATTCAGGTTTGCCTGGTGGCTGGGCGTCTGTGCCCTGGGCACGTATATGCTGGTCGCCAATCTGGGATAGGCGGCCAAGCCTTCGGCGCGCGCGACAGGCTCGCGCGATCTACCTCCAAGCCCCGATCGGTCAGTGCGACACGACGTAGTCGCGCATGACGCTGGTTTCCATCTCGGCCTCGTCCAGCCGGCTTTTCACCACGTCGCCGATGCTGACCAGACCCGCCAGCCGGCCATTGCGCAACACCGGCAGGTGGCGGACCCGATGGCGGGTCATCACCGCCATGACCTCTTTCACCGGATCGTCCGGCCCGCAGGTCAACGCCTCGCGGGTCATGATGTCGCCGACCGTCTTGTCGGCCAGGCGCCCACCGTGCGTGGTGAACCCGTGCACCACGTCTCGTTCGGAGACGATGCCCACCACGGCGTCGCCGTCCTCGGTGACGACCAGCGCACCGATGTTCTCGACTTTCAGGATCTGTGCAATCGTCTTGACGGACGAGAAGGGTTTGGTGGTGACGACCCTGTCGCCCTTCGCGGCCAATATGTCGCGGACTCGCAGCATGACGGTGTCCTCCTTCAAAAAGGTCTGGAAACAACCGTGCTTGGAGAGAGGATACCACGTCGCGGCCGCATCGGGACCCCCGCGCCGCAAACTGTGATCGCCCGCCGTCGCTTAGGGCGCCGACGTCCCCGCCGCGCCGCCGACCGCGCGGCGGTGCAGCCAAAGAGGCACACAGATCGCGGCCAGCGCCGCAAGCGCGCAACCGCCCATCAATCCGACCATGGGATAGGGCGTGCCGTTGGTCATGGTCCCGACCGCCTGCGCCGCCAGCGCGGAGGTGGTCAACTGCAGCGAGGTGCTGAGGCCGGATGCGGTGCCGGCCAGGGTGGGGTCGACGCTGACGGCGCCGGCCTGCGCGTTCGGCATGGACAGCCCGTTGCCGATCGAGGCGATCCCGAACGGCCCGAACAGGGCCCAGGGTTCCCAATGACCGGCCAGGAACAGCGCAACGATCGCGGCGATCCCCGCCAGGGAAAGCACCGTCCCGATCACGATCATGCGGTCCAGCCCGACCCGCCGCGACAGCCGGGCGGCGGTGAAATTGCCCAGCATGTAGCAGGCGGCGACGGGAATGAAATAAAGCCCGAACTCGGTCGCGGGGCGGCCCATCACGTCCACCATCACGTAAGGCGCGCCCGCCATGAAGGCGAAGAAGACGGACATCGAGAAGGCCGCCTGGAATGTGTACCCGCAGAAGACCGGCGTCGACAGGAGTCTGCCGCAATCGCGCAGCATCGCCGCAGGCGAGACCGGCTGCGGCCTGACCGTCAGGGTTTCGGTCAGGTAGCGGTACACGATCAGCGCGACAGCGACGCCGGCAAGTCCGGTCGTCCAGAAGATCCAGCGCCAGCCCAGCCAGTCCGTCAGGACGCCGCCGATCACGGGGGCCACCATGGGCGCCGAGACCATGGCCATGGTGATATAAGCAAGCGCCCGGGCCGCGCCGTCCCGGTCGTAGATGTCTCGGACAATCGCCCGCGACAGCACCATCCCCGCCGCGCCGCCAACCGCCTGCAGGACCCGGCCGGCAATCAGAACCTCCACCGTGGGGGCCAGTGCACAGACCAGGCTGCCCAAGAGGAACAGCGCGAAGCCCGCCAGCACGACGGGACGCCGGCCCAGCCTGTCGGAGACGGGCCCGTAGACCAGCGTTGTCGCCGCCATCGACAGGATCGACAGGCTGAAGGCCAGCTGCGCCACCCCGGCCGGGACGCCGAAATCGTCGGCGATAACCGGAAGGCTGGGCACGAACATCTGCATCGCCAGCGGCTGAACCGCGGTGACCGCAACCAGGATCAGCAGGAACAGACGGGTTTGCGGGGCGACCATCGGGGTGCATTTTCCTTCGGGGCGGTGCGCACAAGGATCGGCCAGGCGAACCAGCGCAGACCGCCGGTTCGGCATTTCCGGGCAACGGACATGGACGGAACAAAGGTGACCTGACAGTTAGGGATATAGCGCCGCCGGCAGCGCCGAACAAGGCGCGGCCATACCGGGCGAACAGCCTGACTTATCGTCATAGTGGCATATATTTCTTTGAAATACTCTTTAAAGTTGCCGATCGATGCGAAAACGGCGCCTCGCTGTCGCGTTTGTGGCGAAGTGGCTGATTCGGGTCAGAAAACCTGGCCGGGCACCTAAAACCGTTAACCATCAAAACCTTGGGATTCCGCCCGATTCCAGAGCCGGCAAAATTAATCCGTGCAAAATGGACCGGCAGCCCCCATATTATATGTTGCCGGGACATATGGCCGCCCCCAACGGCCCGTTCCGGTTCACATAAGGGACTCATAAGGTTTTCCCTGACCCCGCGGGACCGGCCCCCCAACCGGTCCCGTTTTCTTTTGGCCCTAGCGCCCCTCGAACCGGGCCGACCTTTTCTCGAAAAACGCCTCGATCGCCTCGGCATGGTCTGCGGAATGATGCAGGCGCGCATTGGTGCGCGCACAAAGGTCTAGGTGCGCGACCAGGTCCTGTTCCTGCCCGGCGCGCAGCAGGCGTTTGGTCTCGCGGATCGCCAGCGGCGCGTTGGCGCAGATCCGGTCGGCCACGTCGCGGGCGGCAGCCATCAGATCGTCCGCGGCAAAGACGCCGCTGACCAGACCGGCGGACGCGGCGTCTTCGGCCGACAGGGTGTCGCCCGTGAACAGGATCTCCGCCGCCCGCGACAGCCCGACCGCCCGCGGCAGGAACCAGGCGGCGCCGTCGCCGGGACCGATTCCGATCTTGACGAAGCCCGCCGTGAAGGTCGCCTGTTCCGCCGCCAGCCGAATGTCGGCCAGGCAGACAAGGTCCAGCGCAGCCCCGACGGTTGGGCCGTTGACCGCGGCGATCAACGGCACCTCCAGGCCGTAGACGGCCACCGGCAGCCGGTGCATGCCCGTCCGGTAGGCCTGTGCGATCTGCTCGGGCGGACCGGCGAACATGCCGGTTCGGTCGCGCATGCGCTTGACGTTGCCGCCGGCGGAAAAGGCGCGCCCTGCCCCGGTCATAATTACCGCGCGCACGGTCTGGTCGGCGTTGATCCGGTCGCAGGCCTCCACCAGCCCGTCGATCATGTCCGGATCGGACAACGGGTTGAGCGCGTCGGGCTTGTTCAGGGTCAGCGTGACCACATGGCCGTCTTTGTCGAACAGGATCGGGTCGCCCATGGGTCTTCAGACGATATCCAGAACGGCTTCGGGCGGCCGGCCCAGGGCCGCGCGGCCGTCATGGACGACGATCGGGCGTTCGATCAGGATCGGGTTCTCGACCATCGCCTGCACCAGCCGGTCGTCGGACAGCGTCGCGTCGTTGAGGCCAAGCTCCTTGTAGACCGCCTCGCCCTTGCGCATCAGCGCGCGCGGCGCCAGGTCCAGCATCTTCAACAGCTTTGTCAGGCTCGCCGAATCGGGCGGGGTCTTGAGGTATTCGACAACCGCCGGCTGCAACCCTTTTTCATGTAACAATTGCAACGTCTGACGCGATTTCGAGCATCGGGGATTGTGGTAGATGGTCAGGGCCATCGGAGTCTCCGTATTATTTCTGCGTTCTGGCGCAGCGCGCCGGCAGTATAGTGCAGCGGACGAAATGAAAAAGCGGTCCCTCTGTCAGACGATCCTGTCCGCGACGCAACCGGCGCCGGCCGTGCGCCGGTTCGCCGAAAGACCGACATGACGGAACGCCAGGCCGCCGCGAGGCCCGACCTCTCCGGCAATCTCCGCGGCATGGCCTGGATGTTCCTTGCCACGATGCTGTTCGCGTCGATGCATGCCTGCGTGCGCCAGGTGACGCAGGACATGGATCCGCTGATCGTCGCCTTCTTCCGGAACTTCTTCGGGCTGGCGGTGATCCTGCCGATCCTGCTGCGGACGGGCATCGCCCCCTTGAAGACCAAGCGGCTGGGCCTGTTGACCCTGCGCGCGGGCGTCAACGTGGTCGCCATGCTCACCTTCTTCTACGCGCTGTCGATGACGCCGCTGGCCGATGTCGCGGCGCTCGGCTTCACCGCGCCCGTCTTCGCCACGCTGCTGGCGATGGTCTTTCTGGGCGAACACGTGCACCTGCGCCGGTGGACCGCGATCCTGCTGGGCTTCGCCGGCACCTTCGTGATCCTGCGGCCCGGGTTCGAGACCGTCTCCATGGGCGAGATCATGGTCCTGGTCTCGGCGCTGACCTGGTCGATCGCGCTGATCATCATCAAGCTGTTGGGCCGTACCGAAAGCGCGCTGACGATCACGCTTTACATGGTGATGCTGATGGCGCCCCTGTCGCTGATCCCGGCCCTGTTCGTGTGGCGCTGGCCGGTGGGCCAGGAATGGCTATGGCTGATCGCCATCGGGGCGCTGGGCAGTTTCGCGCAGCTCACCATGACCCAGGGTCTGAAGGAGGGGGAAACCCAGGTGGTCATGCCGTTGGACTTCTTCAAGCTGATCTGGGCGGCGCTGATCGGCTACCTCGCCTTTTCCGAGGTGCCCGACGTCTTCGTCTGGTTGGGCGGCGTGATGATCTTCGCCAGCGCCTTCATGATCGCCACCCGGGAAAGCCAGCTCAACCGTCAGGCGATGAAGGATCTGGCGGGGCCGACGTGAGGCCGATTTGGCCATCCCCCCTCACTGCCCCTGCGTCTGCCAGTCCTCCAGTAGTTTCAGCGCGGCTTCGCGTTCTTCTTCGGTGAGTTGCGCGCCGACCATGTCGCGCAGCTCGTTTGACTGCTTGTCGCCGGCGGCGGCGCCCAGCGTCAGCCAGAAAAACGCCTGGGCCCGGTCCGGCGCGATGCCCTCGTCCTTCAGGTAAACCGATCCCAGCGCGCGCAGCGCCGGGACCACGCCGTTGATCGCCGCGCGGCGGTACCAGTCGGCCGCCTGGACGTGATCGCGTTGGACGCCCAGGCCCTGATCGTAGAGCACGCCGATGTTGTACTGGGCTTCGGGCAGGTCCTGTTCGGCGGCAGCGCGGTACATCTCCGCCGCCTTCGTCCAGTCCTGGGCGACGCCGCGGCCCTGGGCGTAGGCGGTGCCCATCTTGTACTGGGCGTCGCGCCAGCCCTGGGCTGCCGCCTTCTCGAACCAGAAGGCCGCCTTCTCAAGGTCGGGCGTGCCGGTCGGGCCGCGCTCGTAGATGAGGCCCATAAAGAACTGCGACTTGGGATCGCCTGCCTGGGCCTTGCCGCGGTAGAAGCGGAAGGCCTCGCGGAACGTCAGGCCGCGGTCGGATTCGGCAGACGGGGACTGGGCCAACGCCGGTTGAACCGCGGTGTCAGGCACCAAGAAGAAAAAGGCGACGAGAACCAAACCCGTTCGCCCCCACCTGGAAAATCGCACGAAATCCCACCCATTCTGACCGGAACATCAAGAACATAAGCAGATTCGGACAGCGCTGTCGATTGTGGTGGTGGGGTACGGGTGATTCCCTTCTCCCCGTGCGGAAAAGGTGGCCCGAAGGGCCGAATGGGGGGCACGATGTCTTGGACCGGGCCCCCCTCACCCGGCCCGCGGCAGGAGCCGCTCCCCGCCGGGGAGAGGGGGACGAAAGGTCACGCGTTGACGTCGACCACCAGTCGGCCGCGAACCTGACCCTTGAGGATCGCCTTGGCCTGATCCAAAAGATCGGAAAGACCGCACTCGTGCGTCATGGCCTCCAGTTTCGCCATCGGCAGGTCCTTGACCGCCCGGTCCCAAAGCCGGACCCGGTTCTCGTAGGGCTGCATGACGGAATCGATTCCCAGGAGATTGACGCCGCGCAAAAGGAACGGCAGCACCGAGCAGTTCATCTCAGCGCCGCCGGCCAGGCCGCAGGCCGCGACCGAGGCGCGGTATTGCATCTGGCCCAGGACCCGGGCCAGTGTCGCGCCGCCGACCGCGTCGACGCAACCGGCCCATTCCTCGGCCTCCAGCGGCCGCTTCGACGGTTCGGAAAGAGCGGCGCGTTCGACGATGCGCGAACAGCCCAGTTCCTTCAGGTAGTCCGCCTGTTCGGGCCGGCCCGTGGAGCCGGCGACCTCGAACCCCAGATTGGCCAACATCGCCACAGCAACCGAACCCACGCCGCCGGCCGCGCCGGTGACCAGGATTGGTCCGTTTTCCGGCTTCGCGCCATGATCCTCCAACGCCAGCACGGCCAGGATCGCCGCGACGCCCGCGGTGCCCACCGCCATCGCCTGGCGCGCCGTCAGGCCGTCAGGCAGCGGCACCAGCCAGTCCGCCTTCACCCGCGCTTTCTGGGCATAGCCGCCCCAGTGCACCTCGCCAACGCGCCAGCCTGTCAGAACCACCTTGTCCCCCGGGCTGTAACGCGGATCGGACGAGCTCGACACCGTGCCGGCGAAATCGACGCCGGGCACATGCGGCAGCGATCTCACCAGACGGCCGATATTGCCGCCCAGGATCATGCCGTCTTTGTAGTTCAGCGTGGAGTACTCCACGTCGACGACCACGTCGCCTTCGGGAAGCTGGTCTTCCTCGAGGTCGGTCACCGCATAGTCCGGACCGCCCTCGCCCTCACGCATCAAAAGTGCCTTGAACGTCATTCTGGCCCCCGTTCTTGAAAAGTCGCTGCCGTCGTCACCGTCAGACCGGCTCGCCCTTCTTTAGCATGCCTTCTTCGAAAAGCATGTCCCGAATCAGGTGCTTGGGCACCTTGCCGTAGCCGGACTTGGGCAGGCTTTCCCAGAAGAAGAAACGGCGCGGCCATTTGTACCGGGACAGCCGCCCGTCCAGATGGGCGACCAGCGTCCCCGCATCGACCAGCGCGCCCTGGACCGGCACCACGACCGCGACGCCCGCCTCGCCCCAGGTCGGGTCCGGGACGCCCAGAACAGCCACTTCGGAAACGGCCGGATGGGACAAGAGGACCTCTTCGGCCTCCCGCGGATAAACGTTGGAGCCGCCGGAGATGTACATATCCGAAGCCCGCCCGGTGATATAGACGAACCCCTGTGCGTCCATGGTGCCCAGGTCGCCGGTGTGGAACCAGCCGTCCTTGAACACCTTGGCGTTGGCTTCGGCATTGTCGTAGTAGCCCGCGAACACCGCCGGCCCGCGGGCGCAGATCTCGCCCTGCTCGTCGGGGCCCAGCACCTTGCCGTCGGGATCCCTGATCGCCACCTCCATGCCGGTCCGGGCGAAGCCGCAGGATCCAACGGGCATCCCGGCGTCTTCCAGGCTGTGCATGTGCGCCGGCAAGACCGTAATGCAGCCCGTCACCTCGCCCAGGCCGTAATACTGGACCAGAACGAATCCCAGCTTGTGCAAGGCCCGCACCTGGTCGGCCCGGTACATCGGCGCGCCGGCATAGATCACGTGGCGCAGCGAGGCGTGGTCGTGCGCGTCCACCGCCGGATGCTCGATCAGCCGTTTGACGATGGTGGGTACGGTGAACATGTTGGTGACGCCGTAGTCTTCGACCAGGCGCCAGACTTCGTCGACGTCAAGCCGGTCCGCGGTCGGCAGGATCGACACCGCGCCGCGCGAGACCTGCGCCAGAAGATGCACTCCGGCACCGTGACTGAGCGGCGCCACCACCAGCGAGACGTCGCGGTGCGACAGGCCGGGCATCAGATCGGCCACATGATTGGTGACGACGAAGGCCATCTGGCCGTGGGTCAGGACCGCCGCCTTCGGCCGGCCCGTCGTGCCGGAGGTGAAAAAGAACCACAGCGGGTCGTCGCGGTCGACATCGGCGTGGAACGGCGCGGCCCAGGCCTGGGCGTCGATCAGCTCCTCGTAACCGGTCTCGCCGCGCCGCGGCGCGTCGATGGCGATGACGCAATCCAGGTCAGGCAGCGCGGCGGTCACCGCATCCACATGGTCGGCAAACGCCGCCTGATAGATGACTGCCTTCACGCCGGCGGTCTTGGCCAGACCGGCAACCTCCTGAGGCGTCAGGCGGTAGTTCACCGGAACCCAGACCGCGCCCGCCTTGAAGCACGCAAACGGGAGCTCCACCATCTGGTTGCCGTTGCGCGCCTGAACCAGCACCCGGTCGCCGGGCGCCATGCCTAGGGATCTGAGCCCTGCGACCAGTGCGTCGACCCGGCCATTCAGGGCCGCCCAGGTCCAGCTTTGGTCGCCCCAGACCAGCGCCGTGCGTTCGGGGTACAGCGATGCCGCCTGGGTCAACAGGCGGCCGAGGTTCATGGCGTTGCCCACGGACGCACCCCCTCCAACGGGTTCACTCAAGGGTTGTCCGGGCTGATAGAACGCTAACGGGGCGGGCGTCAACCGGCTGCGTACCGTTCGGCGACCCAATCGTGGAAACAGTGCGTCGAAACATCCATCTCCGGCGAAAACCGGCCGCCGTCGAAACGCCGGCCGTGCCGGCCCCTCTGCATGCCTTCCACGACGTGGACGTCCTCCTGGAACACGCCCTGCCAGAGTTGCGTGTTGGCCCTGCGGAGAGAAACGAAAGCGCCCCCCTGCATCGCCTCGGCTGCATAATAGATTTCAACCTGCTCGACAGTGCGATCCGGCCCAAGCGGTTGCAGCACGATGGCGTAAGCATGGTCTCGGTGCACGCCGAACAGAACGTTCGGATAAAGTGCAATGTATTCCGCAGCGCTGGCCCATTTCTCGGAGAGCCCTGGAAAGTCGTCGAACCGGCGACCGCCGGCGTCCAGGACCGGCCGATAGACGCGTGTGCCCTGGCCGGAGAACCGTCCGGGCTGGAGAATGTTGTAGTGGTCCTCCAGGCGCGAGTAGCTGTTCAGCCCGGGATGAACCCAGGGAAGGTGATAGCTTTCGCAATAGTTCTCCACTGCGAGCTTCCAGTTGGCCGCCACCTCCAATGAAAACGAGGACTCCTCGCCGCCGTGATAGAGCGGGCAATCGAAATCCTGCCAGCGTGCGATCAGCGGCGCCGTCATCTCCGCGAACGGCGCCGCATCGCCGGAGATATTGACGAATATGACGTCGCGCCAGACAGTGCTGGGGAACTCGACCAGGCCCAGCGCATCCTTGTTCACATCCGGGTGGTGATTGATGCCGGGGCCGCCGACATGGGGCGTCGCCTTAAGCGTCCCGTCAAGACCGTAGCTCCAGGAGTGGTAAGGGCAACGGATCGGGCCGCGCAGGCGCGTCGGCGCTTCCACAAGGATCATGCCGCGGTGCCGGCAGGTATTCTGGAAGACGCGCACGGCGCCCTCCGCATCGCGGACGCACAGCAGCGGAATGCCGGCAAAGTCGACCGGCCGCGCGTCGCCGGTTTCCGGGATATCCTTGGCGAAACCGATGCCGGACCATCCGGAGAACAGGACCGACTTCTTCTCCTGCTCGAAGACCGTGGCGGAAACGTATGCCGCGTTGGGCAGCCCGCGCGCCCGGTCAACCGGTTGGCGGACGGTTGCCAATTCGTCTGGATCGACCATGCCGTGCCTCCTGCGCAGGCGTGGGCCAAGCCTTTCACGGATCGATGTCGCTGGGCAAGGACGTCGGTACCGCCGCGCGACACTCTCGCCCGACCGGGCAGGCGCCGACGCCCGCAACAAGACCCCGTGATTGCGCGTGACAATGTATACGCCAGCGCGAATCTGGTGTTCGATTACCGCGACCCAGACAAAACCGGGACAGGGACCGCACCATGTTCGAAGGCTTCGACCGCAAGCGTATCGAGACCACGGGGGCCAGCATCAATCTGGCGGTCGGAGGCGACGGGCCGCCGTTGCTGTTGCTGCACGGATTTCCGCAGACCCATGCGATGTGGCACAAGATTGCGCCCGCCCTTGCCCAGCAATTCACCGTGGTGGCCAGCGACTTGCGCGGCTATGGCGACTCTTCTAAGCCGCCGTCGGGCCCGGACCAGATCGCCTATTCAAAACGCGAGATGGCGCGCGACCAGGTCGAGGCGATGGCGGCCCTGGGCCACGAACGGTTCCATCTGGCCGGGCACGACCAGGGCGGACGGGTTGCGCACCGCCTGGCCGTGGACTGGCCGGACCGGGCGATCCGCCTGGCCGTCCTGGACATCGCGCCGACACGCGAGATGTACCGGGCCACCGACGAGGCATTCGCCCGCGCCTACTGGCACTGGTTCTTTCTCATCAGACCCCATCCCGTCCCGGAAACGATGATCGGCGCCGATCCCGAAGCCTTCTGGCGCGCCATATGCGGGTCGGGCAGTGCGGGACTGCGACCCTTCACCATGGAAGCGATCGCGGCGTATTTGCGCTGCTTTCGAGACCCGGAGACCATCCGGGCAAACTGCGACGACTACCGCGCCGCCGCCGGCATCGACCTGGTCCACGACGACGAGGACGGCAACAAGAAAGTCAGCTGTCCGCTGTTGTGTCTATGGGGCCGCGACGGCGTCATCGAACAGTGCTTCGACCCCCTTCAGGAATGGCGCAAGCGCGCCAATGACGTTTCGGGGCGCGCATTGCCGGGCGGTCATTTCCTCGCCGAGGAGGTCCCCGAAGAGGTGACGACGGCGCTTCTCGCTTTCTTCCGGGAGGCCTGAACTCCTCCGGCGCCGGGCGATCAGCTCCCAGGGGTGCCCGCCGTCTCCGGCACGACGCCGTCCGGCTCCTCCTCCGTCTCAGGCTGCAGCACGTCCACAGTCGAGACGGTCTTGGCAATGCGCAAGGCATCGGCGAAGGAGATCTGCTCCTCCTCGGGCATCGGAGGTCGGCGCATCATCCGGAACAGCGTGAACACGGTCATCACCAGATAGGCAACGGCTGCGAAGGTGAAGAGGACCCCGACACCCATAAAATCGATCACCAGCGAGGCCAGCAGGGGCCCCACAGCGGCGCCGAAGCCGTATAACAGCAACAGGGCGCTGGCGGTCTGCACGTAATCGTCCGGATTGACATGATCGTTGGTGTGGGCGACGCACAGTGCGTAGACAGGAAACCCGAAAGCTCCGAACAGAAAACCGAACCCAATCAGAATCTGGATGTCGCCTGCGCCGAATATCGACAGGCCCACACCGGCCAGACCGGCCGCGATGCAGGTGGCCACCAGAACCGCACGCCTGTCCAAACGGTCCGAAATCCAACCGATCGGCCACTGAGAAATGGCCCCGCCGATAACCGCGGCGCTCATGAAATATGCGACGGTCTTCACGTCGCCGCCGCTGCTTTGGGCAAACAGCGGCCCCAGAGCCCAGAACGAGCCGATTGCCAATCCGGTGGTCAGGCAGCCCAGCACGCCCACTGGCGAACTCCGGAACAGCCCGCCGATATCGATCTTCACCGTCTCGACCGGTTCGGGCGCCGAAAAGCGTGTGAACGCAATCGGAACGGCCGCCAGGGAAACCAGGATCGATGCCAGCGCGAACAACGGAAATTCGCCCGGGTCGGCCAGGATCAACATCATCTGGCCCAGCGTCATGACGAACAGATTGATGATCACATAGATCGAGAAGACGAACCCGCGGTTTTCGTTGCTGGATCGCGCGTTCAGCCAGCTTTCGATGACCATGTACAAGACGGCAAGACACATGCCGGTCGCCGCCCGCATCACCCACCAGATGATTGGATCCAGGAACAGCGCATGCACAAGGCAGACCGAAGACGCGATGCCGACCATGGCCAGGAACGTGCGGATATGGCCGGCGCGGCGCACGAACAACGGCCCCGCCACGCAACCGAACATGAAGCCGACGAAATACGACGAGCCCAGCACGCTGATGTCGAAGGGGGAATAGGCCTCCAGACCGGCGCGGACCGGCAGCAAGGTTCCCTGCAACCCGTGCCCGGTCAGCAGCAACGCGGCACTGAGAAGAAGCGCGGCGATCGGCGCGACGACGGCGAACATGGATCAGCGCCCCCGACCCGGGTTGAACTCGGCGCACTGTGATGCGGTTTGCGGGGATGGGCAAGAACAAAGCCCCTCTCCCTGGAGGGAGAGTGGCTGGGGTGAGGGTGTTACAGGACCCGGAACACCGGAACCCCCTCATCCGGCCCTTCGGGCCACCTTCTCCCCCCGGGGGAGAAGGGGCTTTGCTACCGCAGCGGCTCCAGGATCGAGCAGTAGTTGGCCACGCCTGCGCCGCCCATGTTGAAGACGCCGCCCAGGGTCGCGCCGTCGACCTGCATGCCGCCGGCCTCTCCGCGAAGCTGCATCGCCGACATCACGTGCATCGACACGCCGGTGGCGCCGATCGGGTGCCCCTTGGACTTCAGCCCGCCGGACGGATTGACCGGCAGGCGGCCGTCCTTGGCGGTGGCGCCGTCCAGCGCCAGGGCCGCACCGTGGCCGGGCGCGGCCAATCCCATCGCCTCGTACTGCATCAGTTCGGCGATGGTGAAGCAGTCGTGGGTTTCCACGAAGCTGAGGTCGTCGACACCGACACCGGCCCGGTCGAAGGCGCCCTTCCAGGCCCGGGCGCAGCCGTCCAGGAAGGTCATGTCGCGCTTCGACATGGGCAGGAAATCGTTCACATGGTTGACGCCCCGGAAGACCACGGCCTTGTCGCAGGCCAGCGCCGTTTCCACGTCGGTCAGCACCAGCGCCGCAGCGCCATCGGTCACCAGCGAACAATCGGTCCGGCGCAGGGGCCCCGCCACGATGGGGTTCTTGTCGGAAACGGTGCGGCAGAACTCGTACCCCAGGTCCTTTTGCAGTTGGGCCATCGGGTTGGCGCAGCCGTTGGCGTGGTTCTTCGCGGCAATCCGGGCAAGAGCGTCGGACTGGTCGCCGTATTTCTGGAAATAGCCATTCGCGATCTGGGCGAAGATGCCGGCGAAGCCGCCCTCGACGCCTTCATCTTCTTTCAGGTAGGACGCCTTCAACAGGATGCCGCCGATTTCCGGCCCCGGCGTGTCGGTCATCTTTTCCACCCCGACAACCAGCACGACCCGCCCCTTTTTGGCCTCGATGAAATTGAGGCCCTGGTGGATCGCCGCAGAGCCCGTGGCGCAGGCGTTCTCAACCCGGGTGGCGGGCGTGAAGCGAAAGGCGTCGTCTGCCTGCAGCACCAGCGATGCGCCGAAGTCCTGCCTGGAAAAGCCGCCGTTGTAAAAGCCCAGATAGATCGCATCCACGTCCGCGGCTTCGACGCCGGCATCGCCCAGCGCCTCGCGGGCGACCCGCTTGATCAGCGATTCGACATCCTCGCCTTCCAGCTTGCCGAACTTGGTATGGGCCCAGCCGACGATGCAGGCGGTCATGGCGCGCTCCTTGTCGATGAACTCCTGGTCGGCCGGTCGTTTGTCCTCCGGCCTTTCGGTTAGATAGCAGTCCGATTGCCCCGCGAAAAGGGGAGGCTCACCAGTTCACGCGGAACAGGGCCATGGGTTCGTCGACACCGGCGATCTGAAAGGTGCCGGTCCGTTCGAAGCGGAACATCTCGCCCTTCATCATGTCCGGCACCGGCGGCGCGACCAGGATATCGTTCAGATCCGCCCTGGCCATCAAGGCCGCTGCGATGCGAACCGGGGTCCGGCGCGGATCGCTGGTCCGCTGGATTGGCGCACCGGCGGCAACCACGATCGCAACCGTCGGCGCGACTTCCGGCGTGGTATCGCGCAGGCGCCGAAACAACTGTTGCATCGAGGACGCGGCTTCGACCGCGGCGGCGGCGTTGGGGAAGGAAACCAGCATGCCCTCCCCGGTATGTTTGATCTCGCGTCCTCCGAACCGGCCCACCGTATCGCGCGCAAGCTCGTCATGGACGCGGATGAACTCCGCGCGGACCGGCGCCTGACCGCGCCCGTCGGCATGGATGGCCATCACCCGCGTCAGCATGACCGTCGCCATGCCGCTCTCCGATGCGGCCGTGCCCGCTGCGGCCGCGGACGACGGCTGGGACCAGTCCCGCATTGCTTCAACGATGCCGGACGGCGTCTCGTCATCGTACTGGCGATGGACCGCCGACGAGCGGCCGGCGGCGTACATCTCTTGAAAGCGGGGATCGAGGAGATACTCGTCGACGTGATAGGCGAACCCGGCGGCGTTTTCGGCCGAGGCGCCGAGGCCCTCGACGATGGCGGCGACCGACTTGGCCACCCGGCGCTGGGTCACGCTGTGCCAGCGGCCGAGCGTTTCGCCGGCGCCGGCCAGAAACAAAGTCATGCCGAAACTGCGGTACGGGTCCAGCGGGCCGTTTTGACCCTGCAGCGCGTCCTGCGCTTCGTTAGCCAGGGATTTGAGACCCTCCTTCACAGCGGCGACGTCCTCGGGCTGGTTCCGCGGCACAGGCGCCGGCGCCGCCGCCGCGACTTCGGGCGGCGGGGTTTCCTGTTCGTCCGCTTCAGGCGCTTCCTGGGGCGTTGCGGCGCCCGGGCCGCCGACAGACTGGCCCGCGCCAAGACCGAGGGCGGCGGCGGTGTCAGCCAGCGCCTCGGGATTGTCGAACCCCGCCACGCGCGCCGGCGGGGGCGGCGGGGGCGGCTGCCGGCGCAGGCTGGCGCCCGCGGTCGCGCCGGCGCCGGCAGGAACCCCGGCAAAGGCCGGGTTCTGCTGGCTCATTCCCGGCAGCATAACGCCCGCGGTGGCAGCGACGGCGCGGCCGGTCCCGCCGTTGCCCCGTGACAGGGACATGTCCGGCAAGAGAAACCGCAACAGCGGAAAGAACGCGCCCAGGGCGCCAAGCAACCCCGCCGACAGGATGATGGTCCGGGCCTGGTCCGTGGTCAGCGCCAGGCCGAGTGCGGGCCCCGATTTCAGCAAAAAGAAGATGACCGCGCCGAACAGGGTGCCGCCAAGAAGGCTGAGAAACAGCACTGCAAAGAAACGCAGGACCGCCTCGAAGATCGAGAATTCCACCATGGCATCGGCGGCGTCGTCTTCGGTAAACGCCGGCTGTGGCGCGACCTCCGGCGGTTCGGGGCCAGGATCGACCTCCACCTCCGGCTCCGCCACGACGGGTCCCTCGGACGTCGGCGTGGTGCGCTGAACGGCGCCGGGCGTCGCCAGCGCCGCAGGACGCGGGGCCGGCGCCTGCGCAGCCGGCGGTTCCTCTGCAGGCGGCGGCGCCGGCGCCTCCTGGGCGGCCGGCGCGACCCCGGGGGGCACATTGTGCTCGGCAGCCTGCTCGCGCGTTACCGCGCGAACCGACGGGGGCTCTGGCAGACTGGGGCTGTGGTAGATCACGGATTCCGTCGCCGCGTTGTCGGCCGCGCGGTAGGTCTCCTTGATGATGCAGGTTGCCGCGACGTTGGTGGTCTTTTCCTGCGCGTAGGCTTCGTCAAAAGCCAATTGGCGCTCGTCGTCGCCGAACCGGGCGCGCATGGTCCACCTGCCGCGGACCAGTTTGTAGACTTCGTAGGATACCGACTCGCCGGCGCTCATGACCCGGGCTTCGCTCCCAACGACAAGCCCGTTGCCGCCGGCCAATGATCAGGAAATCTGCCGTCTCCTGTCATCGAACAGGATCTTGCTCCGTCGCCGGCCATGCAGGCATAGTGGGCGGAATTCTAGGGGGAAATTGTTACCAACAAGACGTTAAGCGACGCTTACCCCCGCCCGGGGCAAGGATGGCCGAACATGAGCGAATCCAGGGATTCCGCGCTGCGCGATGCATCCCGGCGCATTCAAGAGGCGCTGGACGCCTTCGGGGTGGGGCTGGCGGTTAAGGAATTTCCCGCCTCCACCCGGACCGCCGCCGACGCCGCCGCAACCATTGGCTGCACCGTGGAGCAAATCGCGAAATCTCTGATATTCCGCGGCAAGGACAGCGACAGGCCGGTCCTGGTCATTGCAAGCGGCGCCAACAGGGTGGACGAGAAGAAGGTCAAGGCGGTGTTGGGCGAGGCGATCGGCAAGGCCGACGCGGAGTTCGTGCGCGAGAAGACCGGGTTTTCCATCGGCGGCGTTCCGCCGGTGGGCCACGCCGTCCCGCCCGAGGTGCTGATCGACAGGGACCTGATGGCGCTGGGCGAGATCTGGGCGGCTGCCGGGACTCCGTTTGCGGTCTTCCGGCTGGACCCGGAGACGCTGCGGAGGATCACAAGCGGCACGGTGGCGGATCTCCGCCGCGACTGAATTCCGACGGCCCGTCAGCCGAGACCCAGCGGGACGTAGTATCCCAGCAACAGCAGCGAATAGAGGGCGGCGCACACCGCGTGAACGCCGGTTTTGCGCGACAGCATCAACACCACCAGAACGGCAATGTCCAAGACCTCCCAAAAGGGCGATTGCAGGAACTTGCCCAGGAGGAAGTATTGGGTGGCGATGGACCACAGCGCCAGCAGCACCAGCAAGGCAAACACCAGCCGCGCGGCATTGAAATATTGCGCCAGGGAGTCTTCGACCGTTGCGCAATCGGCCTGAGGCACCATTGCGCCTGCAGCCAGATACAGGATCACGGGCCCGGCGGTCACGAAGACAAACTCGCCAAAACCCCACTCCTCCACCAGCAGGATGTCCAGCGTGTTCCAGAACAGGCTGAGATGCATCAACAGAAGGATGACGGTCCAGGCCAGCGGCAGCCAGTGCACCTTGACGTCCGCCCGACGGTCGACCAGGCCGGCGCAGGCCACAAGAATGCTCCCAACCCCCATGCTGAGGATCAGGATGAACATGAATGCGACCAGCAGGCCTTCGGTGATCTGATCCATGCTCTCGTTCCCCCACGGCACGTGCAATCAGCCCGAGGCGAACGCTATGCGATTGTTCCCGTGGAGAAAAGACGGAACGTGAGGACCGAGCCCTCTCCGGCCTGCCCTAACCTGCCATCCAATCGGGCCGGCGGGGTATAAGCGCAGTCTCCCCCGCCAGCAGGGGCATGCCCATCTCGTCCGCCTTGGCCACCTTGTCCAGCCGCAGCAGCGCCAGCCCCTGCCCGTCCAACGACGAGCGCATTTCGCCGGCGTCCTTGCCGTCCAGGGTCACCGGGGTGCCGGACACCGGCGCGACGCCGTCGAAGCGGACCGGCATCAGGCGTTTCTTGATCAGGCCGCGATACTTGGTCCGGGCAGTCAGTTCCTGCCCCATGTAACAGCCCTTGTCCCAGTCGACCCCGCCCAATTCGTCGAAGCCGTTCTCCAGGAGGATGGATTTCTCCACGATCATGTCCCGGCTGCCATCGGCAATCCCCAGCGCCAGGCGGACCGAATCGTATTCCGCCCTGCCGCCCTTTGCCAGGCCGCAGGCGGTCAACGCCTCCTCGAGACCGGTCTTCGGCGCCAACAGCCGGCCGCCCATCTCGGCCAGGCGCGGATCGGTCCAGGCGACGCCGTCCGCAAACGCAATCGCGGCGCCCGGCTCCGGCGGCACATTGATGCGGGCGGCGGCTTGGGGGTCCGGAATTGCGGCGAGCGCGTATTCCTCCCCGATGCCCAGGTCCACATCCGCCCGCAGCTTGAATTTGTGCAGCGTCCGGCCCAGATCCATCAGTCGGTCGGCCTCGCAATCCAGCAGAAACCGGTCGTCCCGCTCGGCCACGAAGAAATCGTGCAGATACTTGCCCTGCGGCGTCAGCAGCGCCGCCCAGACAACCCGGTCGGGCGCGACCTTGTCCATATCATTGGAAACCAGGCCCTGCAGAAAGGCGCGCCGATCCGCGCCCGCGATCGTGATCACGCCGCGGTCGGACAGCATCACATAGCTGGTTCCCGTCATTCGGTCAGGTTCCCATAGCGCTCCGCGCTTCATAGATGGCCCCGACGGCGCGGCTTGGCAAGCCGCCACGGCGCAGGTATACCGCGACGGCGGCCAAGCGCGCGTTTTCCTTTGGCATTCCAGCCGCCACAAGGCAGGTCATGAAGCTGTTGTTTGTTACGTCAAACAGGATTGGCGACGCCGTCCTGTCCACCGGCATCCTGGGGCACCTGGTCGACCAGCACCCGGGGCTTGCCGTGACCGTCGCCTGCGGCCCGGAATCGGCGCCCCTGTTTGAAGAAGTGCCGGGGCTGGACCGCTTGATCCCGCTGCCCAAGCAGACCTGGAAACGACACTGGCTGGGCCTGTGGGCCGGCTGCGTCGGCACCTATTGGGATCTGGTGGTCGACATCAGGCGCTCGATTATCGGCTGGTCCGTGCTGCATCGTCGGTCGATGACCGTGCCCCGCGACAGTCGAAACCTGCACCGGGTGCGCCTGCTTGGGTCGATGCTGGGGCTTGGCGACGCGCCGCCGGCCCCGCGCCTGTGGACCGGTCCGGCCAACAGGGCGCGCGCCGCCGAAACGATCCCGGACAAGGGCGCGCTGGCCCTGGGTCCCACCGCCAACTGGCGGGGCAAGATCTGGCCGGCGGACCATTTCGTCGACCTGGCCAAACGCCTGACCGGCGCCGGCGGCCCGCTGGAAGGACAGCCGGTTGCGGTCTTCGCCGCACCCCACGAGGCACGAGACGTGAAAGAGGTGGTCGAGGGGCTGAGGGACCGTACGGTCATCGACCTGACCGGAAGGACCGGGCTGCTGGACGCGGCGGCATGCCTGGCGCGATGCAACCTTTATCTGGGAAACGACTCCGGCCTGATGCACCTTGCAGCCGCAGCCGGAACCCCGACACTGGGCCTGTTTGGCCCGTCCCGGCCAGAACTCTACGCCCCCTGGGGCGACAAGACCGCCGTTGTGCGCACCGAGGAGAGTTACGAGTCCCTGATGGCCCGGACCGGCCCCGACGGCGCCGTTCGCGACACGCTGATGCGGGGCCTGACCGTCAGCCGGACCGCAGCGGCGGCCGGCGCGCTGTTGCACCGTATCGCCGAAGCCGGAGAGCCCAATGCGCATGCCGGCTGAACGCGGGACCAAGCCCGCATGACCCGCGTTCTTCAACTGATGGCGGGCGCGGAGGTCGGCGGCGCCGAGGCCTTCTTCGAAAGGCTGGTCTGCGGCCTGGCTCGCAGCGGCCTGCCGCAGGCCGCAGTCATTCGCAGGCACCCGGCCCGGGCGGCGCACCTTGCACAGGCGGGCCTGCGGGTCCGCCAGGTCCGGTTCGGCGGCCCGCTGGACCTGCTGTCGCGTCTTCAGATCAGCACTGCGGCAAAGCGTTTCGCGCCCGACCTGGTCATGGCCTGGATGAGCCGCGCCGCTTCGATGGCCCCGCGCGGCCGCTGGACGGTGGTGGGCCGCCTGGGGGGCTACTACGACCTCAAGTATTATCGCCGCTGCGACCATCTTGTTGGAAACACGCGCGGCTTGCGCGACCACCTGGTGGCCTCGGGGTGGCCGGCTGAACGGGCCTGGTATCTGCCGAATTTCGTCGACGCCGCGGCCCAACCCGCAATCGACCGGACGACCCTGTCCACCCCCGCGGATGCAACGGTTGTTCTGCTGGCGGGACGGCTGCACCCCAACAAAGGGATCGATGTGGCCATCGATGCAATGGCAAAGCTGCCGGACGCGCACCTTTGGATCGCGGGCACAGGTCCGCTGGAGGCACCCCTGCGGCGCCAGGCGGCGCAGGCAGGCCTGGAAGACAGGGTGCATTTCCTGGGCTGGCGCAACGATCTGCCGGCGCTGCTGGGCGCGGCAGACTGCTTGTTGTGCGCCTCGCGCCATGAACCGCTGGGCAATGTGGTTTTGGAGGGTTGGGCCCATCGCACGCCGGTCGTGGCGGCTTCGTCCCAGGGCCCTTCCGAACTGATCGACCATGAACGGACAGGTCTATTGGTTCCGGTGGACGATCCTGCCGCGATGGCCAAAGCGGTGGCGCGGCTTGACGACGACCGGGCGCTGGGGGCGTCGCTTGCCGCCGCAGCATATGAAACCTATGCCGCACAGTTCTCCGAAGCGGCGGTCGTTGCGCAGTATCGCGCGTTCTTCGAAGAGGTCACTCACTGATGTGCGGGATCGCCGGCATCATGACCCGAGACGGTCGGCCGCCCGATTCGCGCGTGCTGGACCGCCTGATCGAGAATCTGGGGCATCGCGGACCGGATGGCGACGGAAAGCACCTGTCCTACGGAGTCGGCATGGTGCAGACCCGTCTTGCGATCATCGATCTGGAAACCGGCGACCAACCCCTGTACGAGCCTGGCGGCGCGGCACTGGTCGCCAACGGCGAAATCTACAACTACCGCGAACTCCGCGACGAGCTGGACGACGTACGGTTCGCGACCCGTTCGGACTGTGAGCCGCCTTTGCACCTGTATCGGCGGGAAGGACCGCGATTCAGCCACCGCCTGCGCGGCATGTATGCCATTGCGATTCACGACCCGGCCGAAAGCCGGCTGGTGTTGACCCGCGATCCTTTCGGGATCAAACCGCTTTATTATGTGGAAACGCCAACCGTCTTCGCCTTTGCGTCCGAGCCGCAGGCGCTGATCGCGGCCGGCCTGGCGACGCCCGAGCTCCATCCCGGTCATCGCGACGAACTTCTCCAAACGCAATTCACCTGCGGCGCGGAAACGATTTACCAAGGCATCCAGCGGGTCTTGCCCGGAGAAACATTGGTGGTGCGTAGCGCCCGGGTCGTGGACCGCCACCGCCGCGACGCCCTGGCGGCGGGACCGCCGGCGTTCCTGTCCGAGGACAGCGCCCTGCAGGAGCTGGACCGTGTGTTGGAGGACAGCGTTGCGATGCACCAGCGCTCCGACGTTCCCTACGGGCTCTTCTTTTCCGGCGGCATCGATTCAACGGCGGTGCTGGCCATGATGGCGCGGTTGAACGACAAGCCGGTGAACGCGTTCACCGCCAGTTTTCCCGAGACGGCGGATCCCGACCAGAAGGCCCTGGTGCGCTCGCTGGCCGAGCAGTGCAACGCCACCCTGACGGAGGTCGAATTCGGCGAGCAGGATTTCTGGACCTTGCTGCCGCAGGTCGTCGCCGACATCGACGACCCGGCGGCGGATTACGCCGTCCTGCCGACCTGGAAACTGGCGCAGACCGCGGCCCAGGACCTGAAGGTGGTGCTGTCGGGCGAGGGCGGCGACGAACTGTTCGCCGGCTACGGGCGCTATCGCAGCGTGCTGAGGCCCTGGTGGATGGGCGGCAGGACAATCCGTTCGAAAGGCGCATTCGACGGGCTGGGCGTCCTGCGCGAAACGGGAACCGCCTGGCGCGACGGCATCGCCAGCGCCGAGGCCCGGGTCGCGGAATTCGGCTGGACGCCGCTGCAACGGGCGCAGGCGATCGACTGCGCCGACTGGCTGCCCAACGATCTGCTAACCAAGCTGGACCGCTGTTTGATGGCCCACGGTCTGGAGGGCCGAACGCCTTTCCTGGACCCGGTGGTCGCCGGATTTGCCTTCGGCCTGCCGGACGCCCTGAAAGTCAAGAAACACCGGGGCAAGTGGCTGCTGAGGCGCTGGCTGGACAAGACCGTTCCCGGGGCCAATGCCTTCGAACGCAAACGGGGCTTCACGGTCCCGGTTTCCGAATGGATCCGGCGCCACGGGACCCGGCTTGGCGAACTGGTGGCCGCCCAACCCGCCGTAGAGGCGGCTTGCCGCCCGGATCGGGTGCGTCGGCTTTACCTTGGTACCGGCAAGCGCGAAGGGTTCGCCGCCTGGACGTTGTTGTTCTATGCCTTATGGCACAAACATCACGTGGAGGGCGCCGGGGGGGATGGCGACGTCTTCGAGGTGCTGGCAGACCGCGGCTGAGCCGCAGGCGAACGGTCAGGTGCCGGTTCGCTTGGCCGGCGCGGCGTTCAGCTTGTCCTGATAGCGTTCGATCGCCGAGGAGATCTCGGTTGAAATGTTGGCCGCATCGGTGTCCGGGTTGAAACCCACCAGGATGGCATGCGACAGCGGGCGCAGCAGTTCCACATCCTTGGCGTCAGGCTTCTCGATGCTGTCGCGGATGGCGTTGACCACCTGCAGCAGCGACTGGCACAGCTCGCTCACATGTTCGTATGGCGTATCGACCATACGTTCGCTGACATCCTCGATAACCACCGACAGGTCGCCCATGCGGACCGCGGTCATATCGGTCACATTGTGGGATTCCAGGTCAGGCAGGACCAGCCCGACCAGGAACGAAACCTGGTAGGCGTTGCGCTTGAGCCGCTGATCGTTGATCTCCCGCTGGGCATGCGCGATGAGCGAAGACAGCTCGACCTCGGAATAGGGTTCGCCCAGCGCCTTGCACCGCAGCGTGTTGGGAACCAGCACGGACGGCGCGCTGTTTTCCCCGCGCTCCATCTTGCGGCGGTCGGGACCGATATAGTTGCTGGTGACGACGAACGGCTTGCGCCGGCTGACCAGCATGTTCATCCGCTCGAACAGCGCACCCGGTGACAGCGGCTTCAACAACAGGTCGTCTGTCCCGCAGTCGACGATCCGCCGGACCAGGTCGCGCTTCGGTTCCCATGCCGTCATGATCACGGGAATGAACGGGTTCTCGCCCAGCCGGTGATATCGGATGTCCTGGATCAGCTTGCAGGCGTCGCCCTTCTCGAAATTGACGTCGACGATGATCAGGTCGGGACGCCGCCGCGAGACATACTCGCGCAGATCGATCAGGTTTTCGAAATCCTCCATGCTGGTGAAACCTTCGCGCTGGAAGGCCGTCCGCAGCTGGCGCCTGAGATGGCGCTGCGGTTCCGCATAGACGATTTCGAGCTTTTCGCGGTTGTTCTGTTCGATCGGCATGTAAAGCGGGTCGGTTCCCTAAGCCTGCAACGGCGCCAATGGACCGGCGAGGCACGACCCGACCACGGATTTGGACGGTCCCCGTTTCCGGAGTTCCGCGGCGGTACCCCGCTTGCGGCGCGCTTCCCTGATAATGGCGACTTGCCTATTAACTGACAGGCGAACGGTAACCGCCCCTGCGTAAACAAAAGGTTGCTAAAGTGTGCCGCACCTTGCCGCCTGGCCGGAAAACGGCCCTGGCGGTACCAAGGTGCCGCAACCCAGAAGGCCACGGAATCAGCCTTGCGCGGCCAGGGGTTGCAGCCCCTATCCGGGCGGACAGTGGGGCCGGACGCCGGCGCGGCGGGGCCTACTTGGCGTCGCGGACTGCCAGCGCGGCCTGTGCCGCGGCCAGGCGGGCGATCGGGACCCGGTAGGCGGAACAGGAGACGTAGTCCAGCCCCACCTCCTCGCAGAACGCGATCGAGGCCGGGTCGCCGCCATGCTCGCCGCAGATGCCCAGTTTGATGTTGGGACGGCCGCGGCGTCCGCGCTCGGCGGCGATCGCAATCAGTTCGCCGACACCTGTGCGGTCCAGCGTGGCGAACGGATCTTGTTCCAGGATTTTCCGCTTTTCGTAGGTGTTGAGGAACTGGGCTGCGTCGTCCCGGCTCAAACCGAATGTGGTCTGGGTCAGGTCGTTGGTCCCGAAGCTGAAGAACTCCGCCGCCTCCGCGATCTTGTCGGCGGTCAGCGCCGCGCGCGGCAGCTCGATCATGGTGCCGACATGATAGTCGGGCCGCGTCCGGGTCGCCTCGGCCACCTCCGCAGCGACCCGGTCGATCACCTCCTTCAGGATGGTCAATTCATCCGGCAGCGCCACCAATGGCACCATCACCTCGCATTTGACCGGCTCGCCCGTCTCATTCTGAGCCTTAACGGCGGCCTCGAAGATGGCGCGGGCCTGCATCTCGCAGATCTCGGGATACGACAGCAGCAGGCGGCAACCGCGATGGCCCAGCATCGGGTTCAACTCATGCAGCTGCGATGCGCGCTGCCGCACCCGGTCTTCGGTGACCCCGGCCGCGGCGGCCACGTCCTCGAACTCCTCGTGCGACCGCGGCAGAAACTCGTGCAACGGCGGATCCAACAGCCGGATCGTCACCGGCAGTCCCCTCATGATCCGGAAAAGCTCGACGAAATCCGAACGCTGCATAGGCAGGATCTTGGCCAGCGCAGCACGACGATCGGCCTCGTTTTCGGCCAGGATCATCTCGCGCACCGCGATGATCCGCTCGCCCTTGAAGAACATATGCTCGGTGCGGCACAGGCCGATACCCTGGGCACCGAACCGACGCGCCGTGTCTGCGTCCTCCGGCGTCTCGGCATTGGCACGCACCTCAAGGCGCCGGACCTGGTCGGCCCAGGTCATGACCTTCTCGAAATCGCCGGAAAGCTTCGGCTGCACGGTGGCAACCTGCCCCACCATGACTTCGCCGCTGGTCCCGTCCAGCGTGATCCAGTCGCCGGCCTTGACGGTGTGGCCGCCGACGCGGAACAGCCCGTCGGCATAAACCACGTCGATCGAACCGGCGCCGGCGACGCAGGGCCGCCCCATGCCTCGGGCAACAACCGCCGCATGGCTGGTCATGCCGCCGCGGGTCGTCAAGATGCCTTGCGCGGCGCTCATGCCGTGGATGTCCTCGGGGCTGGTCTCGACCCGCACCAGGATGACCCTGGCGCCTTCCGCAGCACGCGCCTCCGCCGCGTCCGCGCTGAACACGACCATGCCGGACGCCGCACCCGGCGATGCCGGCAAACCCTTGGCAATGACGTTGCGTTCGGCATCGGGGTCCAGCATCGGGTGCAGCAACTGGTCCAATGCCTGCGGTTCCAGCCGGCGTACGGCAGTTTCGGGATCGATCAGTCCTTCATCGACCATGTCGACCGCGATCTTCAGGGCCGCCTTGGCGGTTCGTTTGCCGGTCCGCGTCTGCAGCATGTACAGCTTGTTGCTCTGGATCGTGAACTCAACGTCCTGCATTTCCTTGTAGTGCGCTTCCAGCTTGTGCCGGATTTCATCCAGTTCGCCGTACAGGCCGGGCATGACCTCTTCCATCGCCGGAAGTGTCGATCCCTGCATCTGTTTCGCCTTGATGGTCAGGTTCTGGGGTGTGCGGATGCCGGCCACCACATCCTCGCCCTGGGCGTTCACCAGATACTCGCCGTAGAAATAGTTCTCGCCCGTCGCCGGGTCGCGGGTGAAGGCGACGCCCGTGGCGCAATCCTGGCCCATGTTGCCGAACACCATCACCTGGACGTTGACGGCGGTGCCCCAGTCGCTGGGATGGCCGCGCAACCGGCGATACGTGACCGCACGCGGCGTCATCCAGCTTCCGAAAACCGCGCCGATGCCGCCCCAAAGCTGTTCCTTCGGGTCGTCGGGGAACGGCGCCCCCAGTTCGGTCTTGACCAGATTCTTGTATTCCAGAACCAGTTCCTGCAGCGACTCCGCGGTCAGTTCCATGTCCAGGTCGGCGCCGTTGTCCAGCTTTTTGTGTTCCAGCAGCTCTTCAAACAGGCTGTGGTCGACGCCCATGACCACGTCGCCGTACATCTGGATGAACCGGCGATAGCTGTCATAGGCAAAACGGCGGTCGCCGGAAAGCTTCGCAAGGCCTTCCACCGTTTCGTCGTTCAGGCCCAGGTTCAGCACCGTATCCATCATACCCGGCATCGAGACCCGCGCGCCCGAACGAACCGACAACAGCATCGGATTCGCCGGATCGCCAAACGTCGCGCCCAAGTCCCGTTCCAGCTTCTGCACCGCTGCATCGACCTGCGCTGCGAGGTCTTTCGGGTACTGCTGTTCGTTCTCGTAAAAGACAGTGCAGACTTCCGTGGTGATCGTGAACCCCGGCGGCACCGGCAGGCCGATGCTGCTCATCTCCGCAAGGTTTGCGCCTTTGCCCCCCAAGAGGTTGCGCATAGTGGCGTCGCCATCGGCGCCGTCTTTGCCGAAGCTGTAGACCCACTTGCGATCGCCGCGTGCCTGTTCCATTGCCCCTGTCCCCTTTTTGCCGATGTGGGGGGCCATGCCCCCCGCGTTCACGTCAAGAACGAGCTTCAGCCTTCAATCTGGGAAAAATCGGCCAATGTCCCCATCGCGTCTCTGATCTGGGACAATAGTTTCAACCGATTCGCCCTTACCGCATCTTGGTCGGCATTGACCGTGACGTCGTCGAAAAACGCGTCGACAGGCGATCGCAGCACCGCAAGCGCGCCCATCGCCCCTTCGAAATCCTCTTTGCCCACAAGGTCTTGCGTCGACTCGACCGCCGTCTGCAGAGCGTCGTGCAATGCGCTTTCTTCGTCCGCGGCGAACAAGGCCGGATCCGGCGCAGCCCGATAGCTGGCGTCGTCCCGCTTTTCCTCGATCCGAAGAATGTTGGCGGCGCGTTTGTAGGCGGTCAGCAGGTTGGCGCCGTCGTCGCTTTGCAGGAAGGCGGTCAGCGCATCGACCCGCGCCAACAGCCGCACCAGGTCGTCTTCGTCCTCCAGCGCGAAGACCGCCCGGATCAGGTCGTGTCGGATGCCCCGGTCGCGCAGGGCGACGCGCAGGCGGTCGCCGAAGAAGTCGTAGAGGTCCGGAATCTGGAACTGGAGATAGTCGTCGTCCGCCTGGCCGCGGGGAGGCGGTTTCCCGCCGGTGCGCGCCTCGAACGCTTCGCGCATGCCCGGAACCGAGTCCGCATACAGGCGGGCGGCAAGAAAGAACTTCTTGCCCAGTTTCATTCGAACGCCGTTTTCCACGATCAAACGGATGATGCCCAGCGCGGCACGCCGAAGGGCGTAGGGGTCTTTCGATCCGGTCGGTTTCTCGTCGATCAGCCAGAAACCCATAAGGGTGTCGATCTTGTCGGCCAGCGCCACGGCAATGGCGGTGGGATCGGACGGACAGGCGTCGGACGGGCCCAGCGGCGAATAGTGCTGCCTAATCGCTCCGGCCACATCGGCATGCTCGCCGTCGTTGAGCGCATAGTGCGAACCCATCACGCCCTGCAGTTCGGGAAATTCGCCGACCATGCCGGTCACCAGATCCGCCTTGCACAGCCGCGCCGCCGACCGGACACGGTCGCGGTCGGCGCCGGTAATCCGCTTGGAGATCTGGACGGCCAGCGCCTCAATCCGGTCCACTTTCTGGTCCAGGGTGCCCAGCCTGGCGTGGAACACGATCTCGCGCAATGCCGGGACCCGGTCGGCCAGCGGCACGGTGCGGTCCTGGTCCCAGAAGAACTTGGCGTCCGCCAGACGGGCCCGCAGCACACGTTCGTTTCCGTCGACGATGTTGCGGTCCCGCGCGCCGGCGTCCGACGGCATGTTGGCGACCAGCGCAAAACGCGGCGCGAACCTGCCGTCCGCGGTCTCCAGTGCGAAGTACTTCTGGTGCATGCGCATGGAAGCGGTCAGCACCTCTGGCGGCACTTCCATGAAAGCTTCGTCGATTGCGCCGACCAGAACGTTCGGCCATTCCACCAGCCCCACCACTTCGTCCACCAGGGCGGGATCGTCGCGCACGGTCAGGTCCAGCGCGCGCGCCTGTTTCTCAAGGCCCGCAACGATCCGTTTACGGCGCGCGGCCGGGTCCAGGATCACGTAGCGATCCTTCAGGCAGCGGCGATACTGATCAAGGTCGGTGAAGCGGAACGGCTCGGGCGCCATGAAGCGGTGGCCGACCGTGGTGTCGCTGAATTCAAGCCGATCGCCGCCGCCCAGGTCCAGCGCGCCGTCAAGCGGCGCGCCCTCGAAGACGGCGACGATGCCGCTCAAGGGACGGACCCAGCGGAACTGCTGGTGGGCGAAACGCATGGACTTGGGCCAGGTCAGCCCCCTGATCGCCTCCAAGATCACCTCGGGCAGCACCTGGGCGGTGGCGCGGCCCTTGACCTCCTTGACGGCGAACCAGACCGGTCCTTTGGGCGTGTCGCGCCGCTCGCACTGGTCCAGGCTTTCCAAACCGCACGCGCGCAGGAATCCCTCGATCGCCTTCTCCGGCGCATCGACCCGCGGACCCTTGCGCTCTTCCGTCCGGTCCGGCTGGGAGACGGGCAGCCCGGATACGACCAGGGCGGCCCGGCGCGGCGTGCCGAACGCCTCGACGGCCGCGAACTCCAGGTTCGCCGCCTTCAGACCGGCCTCCAGCAGCCGGGTCAGGTCTTCGGCCGCGCGCGGCTGCATGCGCGCCGGGATCTCCTCGGACCGCAGTTCCAGCAGCAGCTTAGCCATTGCCGGCGCCCCCGGCGGTATCCCGCAGCCAGGCCTCGGCGCACTGTTTGGTCAGGGTGCGGACGCGTAGGATATAGGCCTGCCGCTCGGTCACCGAGATCACCCCGCGCGCGTCCAGCAGGTTAAACAGATGGCTTGCCTTCAGGCACTGGTCGTAGGCTGGCAGCGTCACGCCTTCGGCGATCAGGGCGCTGCATTCCCTCTCGGCGTCCTCGAAATGCCGCAGCAGCATCTCGGTGTCGGACAGTTCGAAATTGTGCTTGGAATACTGCACCTCGGCACGGTGGAAGACATCACCGTACTTCACGCCGGCGCCGTTGAAGTCCAGGTCGTAGATGTTTTCCACGCCCTGCACATACATCGCCAGCCGCTCCAGACCGTAGGTCAGCTCGGTGGAGACCGGGTCGCAGTCGATACCGCCCACTTGCTGAAAGTAGGTGTATTGGCTGACCTCCATGCCGTCGCACCAGACTTCCCAGCCCAAGCCCCAGGCGCCCAGGGTCGGGCTTTCCCAGTCGTCCTCGACGAACCGGATGTCGTGCTCCAGCGGATCGATGCCGATCGCCCTAAGGCTGTCCAGGTAGAGATCCTGGCTGTTGGCCGGCGAGGGTTTCATCAGCACCTGATACTGGTAGTAGTGCTGCAGCCGGTTGGGGTTGTCGCCGTAGCGCCCGTCCGTCGGGCGCCGGGACGGCTGTACATAGGCCGCATGCCAAGCCTCAGGCCCCAACGACCTCAGGGTCGTCGCCCAGTGAAAGGTCCCAGCCCCCACCTCCATGTCATAGGGCTGCAGAATCACGCAGCCCTGCGCCGACCAGTACTGGTGGAGCTTCAGGATGATCGACTGGAAGCTGTTGTCTGTGGCCATCGGCCCGGAAGATCGCAAAGCGTGGAGGTGTCGGGGTTTGTCGAGCGGCGCAAAGTAGCCTTGGGCCTACGGGGAATCAACAGGAGAGCGGGCTTCTGTGTACCCTTCTCCCCCCCAGGTGAGAAGGGAACAGAAGCGCCACATGCTCTGATCTAATTGCCTCTACCCAGCGTCGCAGGCGTGGTCCGTATCGGCGGGATAGAACGCACCGCATTTCGGGCACTGGGTCATGTCTTCGACCGGCGGGCGCTTCGCCTGTGTCCTGCCGGTCGCGCGCCTGATCTTCTCGGCGATGTCGTCCAGCGGCCGCGCGGGCTTGCCGTCGCCGGCGCCCTGCACCCTGCCCAGGAACTTGAACCCGAACCAGACAATGCAGATCACCGCGACCAGCAGAAGGATCTTGGCAAACGAGAATCCGAACATGGCCCTTGTCTAGGCGGGGTCCAGCCTGCGGTCAAGGCGGACCGGGTCGGCCGCTACAGCCCCAGCCGCGCCCACCAGGCCTGTTCGTCAACCGCGGCGATCAGGCCGCGCGACAGTCCGGCGCCGATGTCCCCCGTATCGCCGCCTGAGACACCCAGGCCCAGCCGGCGCTGCAACAGGCCCTTGGGTTTTTCCACAAGACGCAAGCGCACATTCTCGCCATAGGTCTCGCGCATGACCGAGCGGAGATCGCCCAGCCCGTCGACCAGCCCCAGTTCCAGGGCCTTGGCGCCGGTCCAGAATGCCCCTTCGAACAGGTCGGGCGCATCCTCTTTCAGACGTTCGCCCCGGCGCGACTGTACCCAGTCCTTGAACTGGCCGTGAATGTCGTCCTGCAGCGCGCGCAGGCGTTTGATGTCGTCCCGCTTTTCCGGCTGAAACGGATCCAGCTGCGACTTGACGCCGCCCGCCGCATAGACACGTCTGTCCACACCCAGCTTCTTGATCGCCTGGTCGAACCCGAAGCCGGCAGAGATGACGCCGATCGAACCGACGACCGAAGCCGGTTGCGCGTAGATCGTGTCGGCTGCGCAGGCCAGCCAGTAGCCGCCCGACGCCGCGGCGTCTTCGCAGAAGGCGTAGACGGGGACCTCGTTCTCGTCGGCAAGCTGGCGGATGCGTCCCGCGATCAGCGCCGACTGAACCGGCGAGCCGCCCGGCGAATTGACCGCCAACGCCACCGCCTTCAGCCGCTTCAGCTTGAAGGCCGCGCCGATCGGTCCGGCCATGTCGGCCAGGTTGAGCCCGGCGCCCGGCCGGCCGAAGCGGCCGGCGCCGATCACGCCGGCCAGCCGCAAGACCGCAATCGTAGGCGCCCGTTCCATCCGGTCGGCAAGGCGCTCGCCGAACAATGGCATGCGGCGCAGCAGACTGCGCCGCGGCTGTTTCTTGACGTCGTCCATGTCAGCCTAGATAGGCTGCCCGGACGGCCGCGGCAAGCGGGAAACGGGGGACGGTCGGGCGCGCGCTAGCTGAACTGGACGCGCAGTCCGGTGATGTCGACCGTGGGGAAGTTCTTGATGTCGATCCTGAACATCAGGCCGTCTCGGGCCAGGTTGCTGCCGAAACTGCCCGCCAGGACATTGCCGGCGGAATCCGCATCGACCACCACCGCTTTGTTGTCGATGTTGCCGGCCTCGTAAATGGTGATCTCGATATCGCCCGCATCCAGGTCGCCCATGAAGCTGTTGGCGGGATCTCCCGGGTCTTCCTTATTGGCGAAGCTGCCTTCGAAGGTCACTTCGAATCGGGTGAAATAGGCGTCCTGCTCGGTCAGGAAGTCCATTTCGTAGACCTTGACGTCGCTGATGATGCGGTGTTCGGGCATCTCGTTGATGCTCAAGGCCGTGGTCACCAGTTCGCCGCGCTGGCTGTTGGTCTCGTCGACTCCGATGACGCTCAGATAGTCCTGGTCGCCCGCGGTGCCGGCCGTATAGGTGAGCTGTTGGTACTCCGCATAGGTCAGCTCATGGACCGTGTTGCCGGCCAGCGCGGTGCCGTTCAGGTCCAGCGTGCCGGCCGGCGATTTGAGCGCATTGTCGCCGCCTTCGCTGGTGTCGCGACCGGCGCTGTCCAGGCGCACCAGCACCTTTTCGGGCGTCGTGCTCATCGCGGCGTCGGCCAGATCGGTCATGGCCAGCGTCGACCCCGTCGTCAGGCCCATCCGCGGCATGTTGGTCAGGCTGAGAGCGCCATTGACCGTATAGCCGGGAAGAACGCTGGGGAAGACTTCGGCTTCGGTCGGCCGGTTGTCGGCCGACGGGTTGCGGTTCGAGAAGACCGCGCCTGTGTCGTCGGGCTGGAACTTGGCGTTCAGTTCGGCGACCAGATCCTTGGCGCGCTGTTTAAGGTCGCGCCGCGGCTCCACATTGTCGTCCAGGCGGCGGGTTGCGCGGGCCCAGGCAGGCAACCGGTCCCGGGCGTCCTCCTCCTGGCGTTCCAGGAAGGCGCGCACGGTCTGTTGCTGGATCAGCAGGTTCTTCTGGTCGATGACGTTTTCCATCGGCGTGAACAGGTTCAGCGCCGTGTTCGTGGAGAAGCCGGGGATCTTCTTTTCCGCGCCCGTAAACGGGTTGACGATGCCCTTCGGGGCGAAGGCATTGGTGAGCGTGTTCGCAAGGGTGACAAGACCCAGGGAGCCGCTGCCGGCGATGCGCGTCATCGTTTCAGCCTTTCTGGCCGTGAAGGCCGTCGTTTCTGCGACGGTATGCACGTTCCATGCCCCTTTTCGAGGCCATGTAAGGGTAACGGATGACGCTTAATTATTCAACAAAATCAATTGGTTAATGAAATGTTACCGGCATCGCGCAAGACCCGGTCGGCAGCCTCGGTATAGGCACCGTCTGCCGTGTGCAGGGTGAGGCCGGGCAGGACCGCCGCACCGCCCTTCGCGCCCTTGCGGCCCCCGACGATCACCCGTTTCGCCGGCCGCCCCGCCTTGGGCCAAAGCGGAAGCACCGCGATGTCGCCGGCCCGTCCGTCAAGCAGGGCCAGGATTTCGGCCAGCCGGTCGGCCCGGTGGACCAGGGTCAGCCGGCCCCGGGGAGCCAACCGGCTCAGCGCAAAGCCGATCCAGGCGGCCAGGTCCGCCCCGCCCTCCACCGTGGCGGTCGCCTTTTCCGCCTGGGGCGCCGGGTCGGCGGCATCGGGGGCCAGATAGGGCGGATTGAGCATGACCCGCGCAAACCCGTTGCCGGGCACCGCCGCCGGCGGGTCCGTCAGGTCCCCGGTCACGACGCTGACACGCCCGTCCAGCCCGTTCGCCGCAGCGTTGGCGCGCGCCAGGTCCGCCAGGGCCGGCTGCAGCTCCAGGCCGGTCACGGCGCAGTCGGGGACCCGGGCGGCGTAGCACAGGGCGGCGGTGCCGACGCCGCAGCCCAGGTCAAGAACGGTTTCGCCCGCGTCCGCCGGCGTGACGGCGGCGGCCAGCAGCACCGGGTCGATGGCGGCGCGATAGCCCCGGGCCGGCTGGCGCAGCGTGATCCGGCCGCCCAGCACCCGGTCCTCCGACAGGTCGGCAGCGCCGGCGCTCACCAGTGTTCCCCTGCCCCCTTGAGGATCCGGGTGGCGCGCGCCTCGTCGTCCGGATGCACCATCAGCCGCCGCGGCAGGGCCCCGATCGACCCTTCCAGCACGCTGGTATGGGTGTCCAGGACGACCGCCTCGATCCCGGCATCGGCCAACAGCGCCGACAGGAAGGACAGACGGACCGGGTCGTTGGTTCGGATCAGTTCTTTCATCGCCTCGTCCGCGCTTTCCGGGCCGCCCTTGCCCGGAAACGCGGCTTTTTGACCTGCTTGATAATAAGGACCGATCTTCTATGCTTTTTGGCATCAGGGCACGTCAAGGGGATCGAGAGACCGTGGCAGTCATTGTCAGTTTGGATGGAAAGCGGCCGCAGCAGCCGTCGCTGGACCGGCTGCTGGCGCTGGTTCAGGATGATTTGACCCGGGTCAACCAGTTGATCCTGGACAATATGCACAGCCCCGTGGCGTTGATCCCGCAGCTTGCCGGGCATCTGATCGCGGCCGGCGGTAAGCGCCTGCGGCCGATGCTGACCCTGGCCTCGGCGCGGATGTGCGGCTATGGCGGATCCCGGCACCTGGCGTTGTCGGCCTGCGTGGAGTTCATTCACACCGCGACGCTGCTGCACGACGATGTGGTCGACGAATCCGATCTCCGGCGCGGGCGGGAAAGCGCCAATGCGGTCTGGGGCAACCAGCCGTCGGTCCTGGTGGGCGACTTCCTGTTCAGCCGGGCCTTCCAGCTGATGGTGGCCGACGGGTCGCTGCAGGTCCTTAAAATCCTGTCCGACGCCTCGGCCGTGATCGCCGAGGGCGAAGTGTTGCAGCTTACGACCGCCAACGATCCCCAGACCTCCGAGGAAGCCTATCTGGAAGTGATCCGGTCTAAGACGGCGACCCTGTTCGCCGCGGCAAGCCAGATCGGCGCGGTTGTCGCCGAGCGGCCCCGCCCGGAAGAGGAGGCGCTGGAAAGCTTCGGCATGAACCTCGGGATCGCCTTCCAGCTGATCGACGACGTGCTGGACTATTCCGCCCGGCAGGCCGAACTGGGCAAGGCGATCGGCGACGATTTCAAGGAAGGCAAGGTGACGCTTCCGGTCGTGCTGGCCTGGCGCCGCGGCACCCAGAAAGAACGGTCCTTCTGGACAAGGACGATTGCGGATCTGGACCAGAACGACGGCGATCTCCTGCACGCGATCGAGCTGATGCACAAGCACAAGTCTCTGGAGGACACGGTCGAACGCGCCCGCCACTACGGCTCCATCGCCCGCGACGCGCTGGGCATCTTCCCGGAATCGGAAATCAAGGGCGCGATGACCGAGCTGATCGATTTCTGCATCGACCGGGCCTACTAGGCAATAAGCCCCTCTCCCTGGAGGGAGAGGGGTTGGGGTCGCTCAGGACCCGGAAATATACTGCTTCAGCGTGCTGGCTTCGTACTCAAGCTCGCCAAGCCGGCTCTTCACCAGGTCGCCGATGCTGACGACCGCCTTGAGCTGGCCGTCTTCCAGCACCGGGAAATGACGGAACCGGCCTGCGGTCATGCGCTGCATCAGTTCCTCGACGGAATCGTCGGGCCCGCAGGTTTCGACCTCCTTGGTCATCAGGGTCGAAACGGGCGCGTCCAGCAGCCCGGCGCCCTGTTGGGCCAGGCCGCGGACGATATCGCGTTCCGAGATGATTCCCGCCAGGCCCCCGTCCGGTCCGGTGACCAGGGCGGCGCCCACCTTCTTGTCAGCCAGCAGCTTCGCCGCATCGGCGATGCTGGCATCGGCGCCGGTGCTGATGATATCGGCAGGTTTGTTCTTCAGGACGTCAGCGACATTCATGGGCGCTCTTCCTCCTCGATCGAGTGCCGGAGCCCAACGCGCGACGGTTGCGCGGCGGGCAACCGTTTGCCACGCCTTTGCAGAAAGTATCGCCTGTCCTGGCCGATCTGGCAATTGCCCTTAAGGGGCTTGGGGGAATAATCAGAAAGAGGAGCCGGGTTGGTTAAGAAACGCCTTTTCTTCGGCCGTCGACGGCCGGCCCAGAACGGCGTTGCGGTGGGGAAACCGGCCGAACCGGGCGATGATGTCCCGGTGGCGGACCGCAAAACCGTGGGGCTTCTCCAGGCCGGCATCGTGCATCAAGGCGACGCAGCGGTCCTGATGGTCCAGGTCTTCGGAATGCATCAGCGGCATATAAAGGAACTGGCGCTGGTTGGGTGTCATGCCCCGATCGAACCCCGCCTCCAGCGCCCGGCCCACCAACTGGCAGGCCCGCCCGTCCTGGGCGAAGGCCTCGGGCGAGTCCCGGTGGAGGTTGCGGGAAAACTGGTCGATCAGCACGATCAGGGCGAGCGCGCTTTCCGGTGCGGACATCCAATGGTCCAGCGCGCCCGCACAGGCCCGGCCGTGAAGCGCCCCGAACCGGTCAAGGACCTCGGCATCCAGGGCGGCGTCCTTCTTGAACCATTGCTCGGGCGTGCATTGCACGAACCAGAAATCGAGCACGGCGCGGGCGTCGGCGGGAACATTTTCAGGCGCGGTCATGGTGGCGGGAGCCTATAGCGGAAGGGCCGGCCGCGGCGAGCCAAATCGGCCGCGCGCCGTCACAGCATTCGCAATTCCTCGGCCAGCCAGTCGAACACCAGGCGCACCCGACGGCTGGTCCTGAGTTCGCGGTGCGACACCAGCCACAGCTCGAAGTCGAAAGGCGCGAGCCAGGGGGCCGCCCGTCGGACCAGCGGTTCCGCGTCGCCGATCAGCGTCGGCATCGCCCCGATACCCACGCCCTGCTTGACCAGTTCCCACAGGACCAGGTGGTTACCGCACAAGACCGGGAAATTGCGCGCGGTCAGATCCAGGCCCAAGGCGTTGAGCCATTGGAGAAACCGTTCGTTCTCCTCCGAGCCGATGAATTCCGCCATCGAAAGCTCTTCCGACGATTGCGGGTTGCCGATCCGCGCCAGGTAACCGTCGGTGGCGTAGAGCCGGGCGGTCTCGTCCCTCAGCTTGACCGCGATCAGGCCAGGATCGGACGGTCGCCCGCTTCGAAGCGCGATGTCCGCCTCGCGCCGGCGCAGGTCGCGCACGCTGTCCGAGGCGACGACCTCCACGACGATTCCGGGTTCGGTGCGGCGAAGCTTTGCAACGATTGCCGGCAGGACGAATGCCGAGGCGACTTCGGTGGCGGTGATGCGGACGGTCCCTTCGATCGATTGGGACTGGCCCGACGCAGCAAGCGAGACCCGGCTTGCCGCCTCCCCCATCGTGCGGACATGCTCGACCAGCTCCAGGCCGCTCGGCGTCAGCGCCAGACCGCGCCCGACGCGCTCGAACAGGGCAACGCCCAATTCCTCCTCCAGGGCGCCGACCTGGCGTCCCAGCGTCGGCTGGGTCATGCCCAGCGCACGTGCGGCAGCCGACAGCGAGCCTTCCTCCGCCGTCACGAGAAAGGCTCGCGCCCGGTTCCAGTCGAACTTTACGGAGCGCCAATCCATGCATTTATGCATATCAAGCAGGCAGAATTCTTCAATTCAAATTCGAATCCTGAAGGGATATCTCCGCCTCGACAGCGTTACCGAAAGAGACAGAACCATGACAGCAATGCCCCGCCCCGCCGTGACCGTGCACCCAACCGCGAAGTTCTGGGACAGGATCGCCGAGCGTTATGCGAACCAGCCGGTCGCCGACGAAGCGGCCTACCAGGAAAAACTAAGGATCACGCGCGACCACCTGCGTCCGGATATGAACCTCCTGGAGTTCGGCTGCGGCACGGGGTCGACCGCCCTTGCCCATGCATCCTTCGTCCGCCACATCCTGGCGACGGACATCTCCGCGAAGATGATCGACATTGCCGAACGCAAGGCGCAAAAGGCAGGCGCCGGCAACGTCGCGTTCCGACGCATCGCCGTGGAAGACGTCCAGGCCCCCGACGGCAGCTACGACGCCGTCCTCGGCCTCAGCATCCTGCATCTCGTTCGGGACAGGGATGCGGTGATTGCACAGGTCTTCAGGATGCTGAAGCCCGGCGGCGTCTTTGTCTCCAGCACCGTCTGCCTGGGCGATTCGTTGGCCTTCTTCAGGTATGTCGGGCCGATCGGCCGGATCCTGGGGCTTCTTCCATTGCTGCGTGTCTTCACCGTACACGAACTCGAAAGCAGCCTGCTCGGCGCCGGTTTCGAGATCGCGCACCAGTGGCGGCTCGGCCCGCGTAAAGGCGTGTTCATCGTGGCGCGCAAGCCCGGCTGACCGCGGCCGCGGTGCCACCCCCCCTTTTTTCCGCGGTCGAACCGGATCGCAGAAGCAAATCCAATCCGACGGAAGGCGTATCCCATGAGAGGGCCAATTGCCCTGCCCGAAAGGCCGGATCTCGACGACATGATCCCGGTGTTTGCCCGCTCGATCGGGTCCTGGCGGCTCACATTGCAGCGGCAGCCTCTGAGCCTGCCCGAACTCGCCGGCAGATACGACCGCGCCGCGGCCGGGTGGAGCCGCACGATCGAACGGCTCAATGTCCCGCGCGCTTATGAGGCTCTGATGCAGGTCGCGCTGGCGCGTTCGTCCCTCGTCGGCCCCGGCCGGCAGCTTCGCGTCCTCGACTGCGGCGTCGGCACGGGCGCGCTCTCCTGCGCGCTCGCCAGGGTCGCGGGTGTCCCGCTGCGGCTGGACGCGCTCGACGTCTCCAGGCGGATGCTGGACCGGGCCGGCGCGCGATTCCGGACTGCCGGTCTCCACGCCGGACTGCATCAGGCGGATGCGCGATCCTTGCCGTTCCATGACCAGACCTTCGATATCGTCATGGCTGCGCACCTGGTGGAACACCTTCCCGACCCGGAACGCGCGCTCACCGAGATGGTCCGGGTCGTTCGGCCCGGCGGCCTGGTCGTCGCGTTTCTCACCCGGCGTACGGCGCTCGGCCTCTACGTGCACCTCAAGTGGCGAACGCACATGGTCTCCGACACGGACGCGGTCGCCTGGCTTCGCAAAGCCGGCCTGCAAGATGTCCAACCGATCGTGTCTGGCCGGCGCGGCGTCTTCCGGAAGCTCAGCATGGCCTGCATCGGAACGAAGCCGGGCTGAGCCGCGGCAAGGACGCGGCCGTTGCCCGCCTGCCCAAAGAACACACGCTTGCACAGGCCGTCGGCCAGAGGTATAAGCCCGGCCTTATCCCGACCAACGGAGTGTAGCTCAGCCTGGTAGAGCACCGTCTTCGGGAGGCGGGGGCCGCAAGTTCGAATCTTGCCACTCCGACCAATACAAACAGAAGAAGAAACTGGAAGGCAAATTGGGGGACCCGTCGGGTCCCTTTTTTCTGTCGAGACGACCCAACCGGACCCATGCGGGGGCTGTATTGGACACCGATGTCCTGATTGTCGGCGGCGGGCTGAGCGGACTGGCGCTGGCGCACGCATTGCAGCAGGCAGGGCGCGATTATCTTCTGATCGACGCCCGCGATCGCTTCGGAGGCCGCGTGACCTCGCGCGCCGGGGACGCGCCGGCGGCAACCGCGCATCGCTACGACCTGGGCCCGGCCTGGTTCTGGCCGGGACACGACCGGGTGGCCCGGCTTGTCGATACGTTTGGCCTGCAGGCCTTCGAGCAGTATTCCATCGGAAATCTGGTGTTTCAGGACGAGCGCGGCGCGGTGCGGCGGGATCTGGCCTTCGCCACGATGGCCGGCGCGCTGCGTCTCGCCGACGGCATCGCCAGCCTGACCGACGCCTTGGCGGCGACGCTGCCGGACGGCCGAACCAGACTGCGGCACACCGTACGGTCCGTCGCCCGCACCGACGCGGGCGTGGAGGTCACGGTCGACGGCATGAACGGCGCATTGCGGGCCGGGCGCGTCGTCTGCGCCGTTCCGCCACGCATCGTCGCGGATACCGTTGCGTTCGAGCCGGCCCTGACGCCGTCGCAGCTGCGCGAAATGCGCGCCATCCCGACCTGGATGGCCGGCCATGCGAAACTCGTCGCCGTCTACGACAGGCCGTTCTGGCGCGAGGCCGGGCTGTCCGGCGACGGCGTCAGCCAGCGCGGTCCGCTGGCCGAAATCCACGATGCCTCGCCGCCGGACGGCTCTCAGGGCGCCCTGTTCGGCTTCGTCGGCGTGCCCGCCGCAAAGCGTATAGAACCGGGCTTCGACCTGGAGAGCCTTGCGGTCGCGCAACTGGCCGCGATGTTTGGTCCTGATGCGGGGACGCCGCGCGCGGTCCTGATCAAGGACTGGGCCAAGGACCCCTTGACCGCAACGCCCGCCGATTTCACCGATGCCGCCGGGCATCCGCCATATGGCCTGTCGGGCGCCCTGCGCGAGTTGTGGAACGATCGGCTGGCTCTTGCCTCCACCGAAACGGCGCCGCAGTTCGGCGGCTTTCTGGAAGGCGCGTTGGAGGCGGCTGCTGCGACTTTTGCCGATTTGCAGGCGACCTAGCCAGGCGCTTGCCCCGCAACCGCGCAGCACCTTGCGGGCGCACTGCCACTCTGGTCGAATGCCTGCACGATGGAACCCGCCCTTCCAGCCGTCGCGGCACGCGCCGCGCTTGTGTCCGCCTAGCCCGCAATGGCACAGGTCAAGGTCTTCGCCCGCCGCGCCCACCTGGACCGGGTGCGCGACGCGCTTTCCGACACGATCCACCGGGTGTTGCAGGAAACCCTCGGCCTGCCGGCGGACAAGCGGTTCCATCGGTTCATCGCGCTGGAGGGGCCCGACATACGCCATCCCGCCGACCGGACGGAGTCCTACACGATCCTGGAGATCGTGATGTTCGCGGGCCGCACGGACGAGACCAAGCGGGCCTGTCTTACCGCATTGATGCAGGCGGTGCCCGCCGCGGTTTCCATGCCGGTCGAGGATCTGGAGATCGTGATCCTGGAGGCGCCACGGGCGCATTGGGGGATCCGCGGCAAGGTGGGCGACGAGCTGACCCTGCCGTATACCTTGGAAACCTGAGCGGCCAGACCTCGCGCGACAGTCACGCCGCGCGTCAGGCGATGCGGCCCTAGAGCTTTCGGTCTAAGTCCCCACAGACTGAGTACTAGAAATCAGGCTTCCCTTTACTGAATTGGCCACATTTATTCTGTGGTCATTCAAAAATCTCGTGCAATTCACTCCCGATTAAGAAGCAATCGACACACTGCGATGTTGTTGTTTCTTTGTCCCTGACAAACCCGCGTTTTGACAACCTGACAAGGTGGGCAGGCGATGCTCTCGTTGATTCGTAACACCAAGATCGGAACCCGCATGCTCGTCGGCCTTATGGTGCCGATCGGCGGGCTTCTGTTCTTCGCGGGCGTGGCCATGACCGAGCGTTTCGCCACCGCGCAGGAATTGCAACGCGTTCACGCGCTCGCCGAGCTGGCGCCGACGGTCAGCGCCCTGGTGCACGAGCTGCAGAAGGAACGCGGCCGGTCGGCGGGCTTCATCGGGTCTAAGGGCAGGAATTTCGCCGCTGCCTTGCCGGCGCAGCGCCTTGAAACGACACAGAAGCGCGCGGAAGCCGAGACCGCTTTCGACGCTTTCGACTTTTCCCCTTACGCCAGGTCGCTTCGCGATGCACCGGAACAGGCGCGCTTCAATCTCGCCAAGCTGGATGACATGCGCAGGGCGGTCGACGGCTTCCAGCTCACCGTTCCGGAGATGGCGAAATACTACACCGGCACGATCATGGCGCTGTTGGGCACGATCGAGGCGATCGAAAAGGCCAGCACCGACGACGCGATCAGCAAGGAGATTTCCGGCTATCTGAGCCTGCTGCACGGCAAGGAGCGCGCCGGGCTGGAGCGGGCTATGGGCGCGGCCGGATTCGGCGGCGGCGCGTTTAAGCCGGCGATCTACAACAACCTGGTCCGCCTGATCGGCGCCCAGGAACTCTATTTCTCATTGTTCAAGCTCTATGCCGACGAAAACGAGAAGGCTTTCTTCGACGAGACGCTGAAGGGCGACGCCGTCGAAGAGGTGGCGCGGATGCGCGAAATCGCCCTGACGTCTCCCCAAACCGGCACCCTGGACGGCATCACGGCCGACTATTGGTTCAAGACCATCACCGACAAGATCAACCTGATGAAACAGGTCGAGGATTACGTCGCCGGCAATCTGCGGGAACTCGCCACCGTCAAAGAAGACACGGCCTGGACCGAGTTCATGCTCAGCGGGTCGGTGACGACGCTGTTGCTGCTGGTGACCGGCATCCTGGGCTACGCGACCATGCGCTCGATCACCAGCCCGGTCGACGGATTGACCGACGCGATGCTGCGCCTGGCGGACGGCGACCACGGCGTCGCCGTTCCCAGCACCCACCGCGGCGACGAGATCGGGTCCATGGCAAATGCGGTGGAGGTCTTCAAGCAGCATGCGCTGGAAGTGGAACGGCTGGAGGCGGACAAGGCCGCCCAGGAGGCTCGGGCCGCAGAGGCGCGCAAGACCGAGCTTCTGAAACTGGCGGACGGCTTCGAGCAATCAGTCCTGGGCGTGGTCCACGGCGTGTCCAGCGCCGCCAGCCAGATGCACGGCGCCGCGGAAGACATGTCGAGCACCGCGGAAGAGACCTCCGCCCAATCCTCAAACGTGGCCGTGGCGTCGCGTCAGGCCACGTCAAACGTGCAGACGGTCGCCAGCGCGTCGGAGGAACTGGCCGCGTCGGTGCAGGAGATCTCCCGCCAGGTCGAGGAATCGGCCGCCATCGCCAAGAACGCGGTGTCGGAGACCGGCCGGGTCGGCGACCAGATGCGCGAGCTGGCGGAAAACTCCCATCGCATCGGCGAGGTGGTGAACCTGATCAACGATATTGCCGAGCAGACCAACCTGCTGGCGCTCAACGCCACGATCGAAGCCGCGCGCGCCGGCGAGGCCGGCAAGGGCTTTGCCGTGGTGGCCTCGGAGGTCAAGAACCTGGCGAGCCAGACCGCCAACGCCACCGGCGAGATCGCCGGCCAGGTCTCGTCGATCCAGGCGGCGACAGACGGGGCGGTGGGCGCCATCGAACGGGTCTCCGGGACGATCCGCCGGATCAACGAAATCGCATCGGCCATTGCCGTTGCGGTCGACCAGCAGGGCGCGGCGACCGGCGAGATCAGCAGCAAGGTCCAGGAGGCCGCGCAGGGCACCCAGCAGGTCGACGACAACATCGAACAAGTGAGCCGCGGCGCCAGCCAGACGGGAGCCTCGGCAAACCAGGTGCTGTCGGCTGCAGAAGAACTGACCCAGCAGTCGAGCGCGCTGCGCACCGAGGTGGAGAGGTTCCTGGAAACCGTGCGCGCCGCCTGACCGGCAGGCCGGCGCGACGTCGCGTCGCCTTGCCAATTCCGCGCGGTGCTGGTGCACTGCGCCCGGGATGCGATCTATCTTGCTCATCGCCGCAGCGCTTGCCGCCTTCGCCGCACCGGCCACGGTGTCCGCGCAGACCGGCACGCGCCCGCTGGACCGGATCTACGGACCGGCCCGGCCGGGCGACGCGCAACCGGTGCGGCCGTCGATGTCGCCTTCGCCGGCCACTCGCGCGACGCCGACTCAGCGCAGCGACAAACCCGGCGGCAGGCCGCTGGACCGGATCTACGGCAGCAGCAGCACCGCAGGTCGCGGCGGCGGCTTGGGCGGCGGAACGACGGTCGGGCGTCCCCAGGGCGGCAGCAGCCTGGGCGCAGGATCCGTGCGTCCGTCCACCGGCGCCACCCGCAAGCCCGCCGGCCCCGCCTATCGCGGCGGCACCGTCGGCACCCGCCCCCGCTTCAGCAACAGCCCGACCCTGAGCCGACCGCGGCGGTAGATACGCCTCCGGACATGATGCAAGTCCGATCCGGCGGTCTTCCTGCCCTTCTCCCCGCGGGGAGAAGGTGGCCCGAAGGGCCGGATGAGGGGGTTACAGGA